>OHKK01000062.1_pt1 | contig 91233 bp, 78 predicted proteins | sample 1568811 | NCBI WGS metagenome assembly OHKK01 (sample SAMEA3879568, study PRJEB24766) | human gut metagenome | biome: human-associated habitat; feature: feces | place: USA | collected 1985/1987
ATAATATATATACAAATTCCAACTCGTAATTCAGAAACTATATCAAATAATCACGTAATTAATAACGAAATTAATAACGAATTTAATAACGAAAAAATTAGTTCAAAAATTAGTGATTTTAGTAGTGCAACTGGTCAAGATACTAATGTCGCCAAAATTGATTCTTTTGGTGGGAAAACTGGTAATGCAAAAAGTGGTAAACTTTGAAGAGCTTTTAATAGGGATTTTATTAGTTTTAACTTGTGTACTCCCGGTGGGGGAGCAGGTTGGACGCCCACTCGTGAGGTCTTTTAATCGCTAATACTGTAATTACTGTTAGACTTATTAATAATTCTGCTTCTGATAGTGATAATTTTATTAATTCAGTTTGAAATTTATTTATATTTACTTGCATGAGATAAGATTATATTATATATTTGTACTCGTAGTTATAATAATGTAAATCCTAAACAAAATAAAACTATGGAAACAAAAATTGCATTTAGTCCTCGTGGTAACAAAGTTCTTCTTCGTGCAGATTTTGAAGTATCTACTCTTAATATTCTTAATAACGAGGAAATTAATAAGATTCCAGCTAAAGCTTATACTGTTATGGCTGTTGCCGAAAATGTCAAAGGTCTTAATGTTGGAGATAAAGTAAAACTGGAAAACGGTTGTATTCCTACTCTTATTCAAATGCCGGGCGATACTCAAACACTTGCAGCTAAACAGAAAGTTCACCGTGAAGGTAAATCTATCATTGGTGTTGGAACTGTTAAGTTTAGTGAGTTTGTTCTTGTAGATGAATATTCTATCGTAGGTGTTTGGATTGAATCCCCTGCTGTTAATAATTAAACTATGCTTAATCCTTTTATTTATGATAAGTTAGTTCCTTTCGTAGATGAACGTATTGAAAAACATCTTAAACCTTATGTTCTTCGACGACCTGCTTCTTATAAACGAAGTGTTGCAGCTTGGGAAAAGTTAAGACCTGACCAAAAGGCGAAAGTATTAGAGTTACTGGAAAGAACACAAAAGGATAGTGTTGCCAAAGCTATGATGCGAGGAGATGAAGTTGTTAGTGTTCCTCGTGTTGGTAGATTTGAATACAGTCCAGCTAAATTCTTTAAGAAAACTCATGCTGAGGAACTTGAAGGTTTAAGTCGAGAGGAACGTAAAGCAAAGATTATTGCTTATCATATTGCTAATCGTCGTAGACGTAGAACTGCCGAAGAAGATGGGAAGAAAATGCGTTTCAGAAAAGATTTTGCCAAAGGGTAGAATACTGTACTTTAATGAAGAGGAACATAAGTACACAGATGATTTAGGTAATGGTTATATATCTGTTACTACTCTTATTGGTAAATATACGCAAGAATTTAAGAAAGAAGAAATTGCCGCAGCGTGTGAACGTATAGGTAAGAATCCTCGACATCCAAAATATCAAAAATATAAAGGTAAAACTAAGAAACAAATTCTTTGGGAATGGGAACAAGAAACTATTAAGGCTTGTGATAAAGGAACAAAGAAACATAATTACCTTGAAACTGCTATTAAGACTTGTAACGGATATAAGCTGAACGCTAATGGTTTTATCAATGATAGAATCTATACGATAGATGATATTGTTGGTAGTCATAAATACGGTAAGCTTAATCTTGAATATTTTGTTAAGACTGGTATTCGAGAAAAGTATCCTGATATATTTAGTCTAATTGCTGCTCTTGTTACGAAAGGTTATCATATTTACGCTGAGATTGGTGTTTATGATAGTCAAAATCTTGTTTCCGGTCTTATTGATATTCTTTTAATTCGTGGTAATGAATTTATTATTTTAGACTGGAAAACTAATAAAGCTCCAATTAGATTTGAAAGTGGTTATTATGATAAGAAACTTGATGGTACACTTGACCTCAATAATTTTATTTATAAAGAGGAATATTTCGGTGCACCACTTGACCACCTCGCTGATAGTATAGGTAATCATTATGCAATGCAACTTTCTACTTATGCTAATCTTGTTGAGAGCTGGGGTTATAAAAATGTAGGAATTATTCTCTGTCATATTAGAACTATTCAGAATCAATTTCAAGACGAAAATGAAGAAGATGAAGAAGTCGTAGAAATGTATGATATTCCTTATCTTAAAAATGAAGTCGGAATGATGATTGCTGATTATTCAAGTAAACATATTTATAAAACTGCTAAAACACTTTTCTAAACTATGAAAACTATTAAGATTTATTATATAGATACTCGTGGTAAACTTGCAGTAAATCTTATTAGGATTTTTAATAGTAATTATCGTGGGCAACTATAAAATTTAGTTTGGACGATAGAAGTGTTATAAGTGATGATACAAATGGTGTCGCCAGTGGGCGTCCAACCCACTCCCCCACCGGGTGAGGGTGCGGAGCACCCGAAAGGCCGAGCGGAGCGAGGCCCACACAAGTTACAAAAAGTATTACAAATATGAAAGCAACTAAGGAATCAAAATATAACGCATTATTTAATAAACTTATTGGTGTAAATGATTTACCAAATAGACTTATTGAAATTGCGAAAGATTTAGAATATCCTATATTTAGGAAAAATGATAGTTATCCTATTAATCTTAATATTTGGGGTATTCGTTCTAAAAGTAGTTGTACTAAACATTATAATGATGTTATTGTAATGTTTTATGAACGATATTTTAATATATGGGAATGTATGGTTTTTGAAGCTACTACTGACCCAAGTAATCTAAATCTTGAAACTCCTGTTAATAATAAAGGTTGTGCAGTTCTTCGAGAAGGTGTACACAAAGCTCTTTGGAAAATAGGTAAACATAAAGGACAATATAAAGCTCTTGTTCAAGCTAATCCTTGTCAAGTAATTCGTGACAATAATCGAGATGACAAAATTGATATTACCGATAATACTGACTTTGGTATGTTTGGTATTAATTTACATAGGGCGTCAAGCTGGAAAGTAAGTGACGAGATTGGTCTTTATTCTGCTGGTTGTCAAGTTATCAAAGATGTGAATCAATGGAATGATATTATTATTCCATTATTTGATAAAGCAATCGGTAAAGGAACTCAATCTTATGTTCTTATTAATGAAATAGATTTAGATTTGTAAGCTATGAAAGATATTGTTCGATATATATTTTATATTGTTTTAATTCTTGCGATTGGTATTGGAGCTACTTATTTAGGCAGGTATATTAATCGTAAGTTTTTAGGTATTGAAAGGCATGATGAAACTATTAAATCTTTAAGAGATAGTCTTAATAGTTTCATTGAGAAATATGATAAGATTATTAATGAACAACAATTTGTTATTGATAGTCTTAGAGGAATTGAACAAAAAACTATTACTATTTATGAGAAAGCTGAAAGTGATTTTAATGATAGTAATATCATTAGTGATGATTCCGTTCTCCGCTATATCGCAAAAAAGATACAAGATTGATGGCGATACAGTTATTGTTTTTACTCCGAAAGAAACTCGTAAGTTAGCTATAAAACTTCTTGAAGGTGAAAAGTATGAAAAACTTTATCTTACTGCCAGTGAAATTCAAAGGGTACAAGATAGCGTTATATCCTTCCAGTCTTATCATATTGCTATTCGTGATAGTCTTTTGGTTGTTTCTTTTGGTAGCCTTGATTCACTCAATAATAAGTTAATTGATTATCAAGAAAGATATTTAGCTGAACGAAAAAAGAAACGTAGAAATGGTTGGATTGCAGCTGGTTCTATTGCTTTGAACGCTGTATTAATATTTATATCAAGTCGATGATATATGGTACATGGATTTAAGATAGAAAATGATAAACTAATTCTTGATGTAGAAGAGATACTTCAATATCCTTTACTTCAACAGATATATGCTCGTGATGATAGTAAAGATAAATCTTTTGCAGAAAAGGAATTTAGATTTATATTATATTTATCCGATAGAAAAGGTTATGTAACGAAAGCAGGACTTACTAAAAAAGAAGCATATACTTATGCTAAGTCTAATGCTGGTTTAGATGAATCTTATCTACCGGATAAAGTTGTTTTATCTGCTATTGAATTTGTAAAATCAAATCTTAATATTACAGCTGTTGAAGATTTAATTAATTCTACTATTAAATCTTTGAATCTTTCAAGTAAGTTAGTTCGTACATTAACTGATGGTATAGAAGATTTAATGTCGAAAGAACTTGAAATGAAAGATTTAGCTCTTTGTGAAGATACTCTTAAACAAATTATTAAAATTGCTAATGAAATTCCTGCACGAGTTGAAAGTCTTACTGAGCTTAATGATAAGTGGGATAAGATTGAAAAAGGTGTAACGTCAATTCGTGGTGGAGCTGAATATAGAGATAGCTATGACGGAACAAATGATAGAGCATCTAACGCTCCTAACGAAACAGAAACATTATCGTAAAGACAATCGTTATGGTTATGAAACTGGTCGAAGTCCGTTTATAGATTACATACTTGAAGATAAAGAAAGTTACAAACCTTTATCTTCAAGTATTTGTCGTTTTACTGGTAAACCTTGGATTGACAGAGATAACGATTTTCTTATAGGTGAAAGTGGTGGTGTACTTATGAAAATAGACTTTGTTTTCGTAGGTACTGAAATATTTAGTCGTGTTGCAGACTTTTATGAAAAACATGGATGTTATTGTCTTGAACCTGATGATAGTCCTAATGCTGTAAAGTTTTGGCAACGTGAAATGGATAGACGAGTTAAAGGTGTTCAAGCATATTGTAAATTATACATTAAAGATATTCCTGTTTATTTAGCAGCTAAGTCTGATGCTGAACGTAAGGCTTTACTTCATAAAGTTCGTATAACTGGCGACCATTATAATTATCTTAACTATGGTCGTATCGAACGTGCTCCTAATGAAAAGGAACGTAAACAGTTAGATAAAGAGGGAAGATTTAAGGTTAATACTGTTGAAGGTTTTCCTCGATTTTGGGATGGAGATTATTGGAACTTTAAGATTGATGAGCTGATTGCTAATAATAGTTGTAACTTATGTAAAGCAAAAGCTCGTCGTAAAGGCTTTTCATATAAACGTGGTAGTCAAGCAGCTAATACTATCAATGCAAATAAGAATGTAACTGTTACACTTGCTGCCGACCAAATGGATTACTTAACTGAAAAAGGTGCTACATCTTATATGGTTAAAGTTAATCTTGATTGGTATGAAGATAAAACTTATTGGCGAAGAGGTTATCTAAGTGAGAACTTTGATAAAGGTATTGAACTTGGATATAAGAAATCAAAAGAAGGCCAAAAGGCTTTCGGATTTCGTAGTAAACTTTTAAGTGTTGCTATTGGTAAAAATGAAAGTGCCGCAGTAGGTAAGAAAGCTATTGAAACTGATTTTGAGGAAGCAGGTAAATGTTTTGGGGAAAATACTGGTTTTATAATGTCTGATGGACAAATTAAATTTGTTCAAGATATTAAAGTAGGTGATAAACTTATGGGAGCTGACGGAAACCCTCGTACAGTATTAGCTACTATAAATGGTGAAGATGATTTATACGAAGTTACTCCTTTAAATGGTGAATCTCATGTTGTAAATAGTAAGCATGACATTTATATGATTTATAGGAAAAGTTATGGTAATATATGTAAACCGATTACTATGACTGCTCCAGATTATATAAATATGATTAAAGAACATCCTCGCTGGAAAGATAATCATGCTCTTATAAAAACATGTATTGATTTTGATAAAAAGAATGTTAAAATTGAACCTTATGTTTTTGGATTATGGATTGGTGATGGAGATAAAGATACATGTAGATTTACCAATGAAGATAGTGAAGTAATTGATTATTTAAAAGAATATTCAAAAAATAATAATCTTGATTATTCGATTGCAGATACTAATTCTAATGCTAAAAGAATTACATTAGTAAAATGTGAAGATGCTTCGGATAATTGGTTTAGACAAGAACTTTCTAATATGGGAGTTCTTCATAATAAATATATTCCAAAAGAGTACATTTATACTGATAAACAAAGTAGATTAGAATTTTTAGCTGGTATTATTGACACTGATGGTTCTTATGATTCTAAAAAACATAATTTTGAAATAGCTCAAAAAGACCCTGCAATTGTTTATGATATTGTTTATATTTGTAGAAGTCTTGGATTGAAAACCACTGTTTCAGAAAAGATTATAAGAGGTGTTACTTATTATAGAATTTTTATTTTATCTGATTGTCATTTAATTCCTACTAAAATAAATCGTAAAAAAGCAGAAAATTATATTTCATTACAAAAGAATGTATTGGAAACTCGATTTGATATTAAACCTATTGGTCGAGGTAAATATTATGGATTTGAAGTAGATGGTGATAATCTTGTATTATTAAAAGATTTTACTATTACTCATAACTGTCCTAATCTTCAAAAGGCATTAGATGTTATGATGTCTAATAGTGAATCAGGTGCAATGCGAATTGGTACTATTCGTGTATATGGTACGGGTGGTACAAAAGGTGCTAACTGGGAAGCTTTCAGTAATTGTTTTTATAATCCCGGAAAGAATGATATGCTTCCTATGGAAAATATCTGGGATGCTAATAGTAGACATGCTGTTTGTGGTTTCTTTTTTCCGCAGATATGGGATTATGAACCTTTTATAGAAGATGGTAATTCTTTACTGTTTGCTTCTTGGAAGGATGATTATGACAAGAAACGTGGTGCAGAAAAAGAGAAAGATGCTGGTGAATATAATATTTATGTAGGCCAACGTGCTAACAGTCCTAATGAGGCATTTACGAACACACAAGAGAACATTTTTCACAGTCCGGAACTTACTAATCATATTAACGCTATTAAATATGATAAGTCTAATCATTTTTATGAAGATGGTTGGTATATACTTGATGATGGACGTGTTAGATTTATTACTAAACAGGAATGTATTGAACGAGCTATATTTGGTTCCGATAGATTCCATGAATATATAACTGATGTACCTCATAATTCAAAGACTGATGTTCATGGTTGTATAAGAGAGTTTTATTCTCCTATTCCAAATGATGGTAGTCTTTATTTTATTTCTTATGACCCATATCGTGTAGATAAAAATAAAGAAGAAGTTAGTACAAAAAATTCACTTGCAAGTTTTCAAGTGTGGATGCGTACTAACAGCAAAACTCCTTATATGGGTAAACGACTTGTTGCTTCTTATTGTGGTCGTCTTGATACTATGGAAGCTGTCGATAAACTTGTTCTTTATGCTTGTTTACGTTGGAATTGTAAAGTTCTTTATGAGGCTGGTACTGGTGAACTTGTTACTAATTTCAAGAAATGGGGTTATAGAGATAAGTTATTAAAAGACCCAAGTAGTTATATTAATCGTAGTGTTGATGGCCCTCGTATTACAGGTTATGGTATTGTCATTGGTGATGGCGATATTAAGTTAGAGGGTATGCGCATGGTGCGGGATTTCTTATACGAAATTGTCGGAAAAACGTCCGACGATACACCAATATATAGATTTAATCAAATTTATGATATAAGTTTCTTATTAGAGTTAGATAGATTTATATTTGGGCGTAATGCAGACCGATTAAGTTCGGCTATCGTTGCAATGTTTGAATTTCGTAAAGATTCCCTTTTACTTGAACGAGAAGCTAACTCGAAAAGTAAAACTAATAACACTGGTCGTAAAGTTAATAGATTCCTAAAATGAGTGAACGTGATTTAAGAGCAACTCCACTTGTTATGCCTGACCAGCGTGCAAGTACTGCTACAAAACAAACGAAAGCTTGGTACATTCCTAATTGTAATTATTGGATTAATCTTGCTATTGGTCAGAATGATAAAACTGTTACGCAGAAATTTCTCGATGCTGCTAACGGTTTAGTAGACCCTAAAACTTATGAATATGTTCTTCGGAATTATATTGATAAGGTTGGTGAGAAAGCTGTCATGTATGGTGAGATACGTGATGTAGATTTTCTTACTCCTATTAAAGAACGATATATGGGAGAATTTATTAATATGTTCTCTAATTATCAAGTATTTAATAATGACCCTTCTGTAACTCTTGCTCGCAATAAAGTTCTTGCTGATAAAGTAATGGCTTATTGTAATCAAGAAATTATTAATCGTCTTAATGAAGCAGGATTTAATACTGGTCAAAAGACAATTAAGCAAGGCGAACTTAATGATATTATTGAGGAAGTTCTTAACGATTGGATTGATGATGTAACTATTACAACTCAAAAACGTCTTGAACTTATCAATACTATTGTTGAAGCGAAAGATAAGTATCAACAATGCTATTTCTATTGGTGGGCTTGTGAAGAGGTTTATACTTATCGAGAAGTTTACAAAGGTGATGTTTATCTTCAAGTAATATCTCCTCTTGAATATTATCGTATTGAAAGTGGTCAACGATATATTGAAGATGATGATGCAGGACTTCGTGTCTATCGAATGACTATTCCTCAAATCATTGATAGATTTCGTGATGAACTTACAGATGCAGAAATGAATTATCTTAAAGATATTTATACTGTATCTCCTAAATATGATGCTCCTGATGGCATAGTTCAAATCTTCAATAAAACAGATTTTGCTGAACGTAAAGCTATCTTACATACTAACGTAGAAGCACTTCGTAGTGAAGCTCGATTGTATGGTAAAGAAATTGATATTTATCATTATGTTTGGAAAACTGAAATTAAACAAGGTATTCTTAAACATCGAGATTTATTAGGAAATGTTGTAGAAAGTGTTGTAGATGAGGATTATGAATTTGATGCTTCTGCTGGTGATATTGAAATTGAATGGGAATGGATAAATCAAGTTTGGGAAGGTTGGCGTATCGGTGGTTGTCATAGTGGTATTTATATTAAGCCGCGACCTATCGAAGTTCAACGTGAAAGGTTTAACAATTATAGTGATTGTAAATTACCTTATAATGGTATCGTAGGTTTACATAAAGATAATCTTCGTAATCCTATTCCTTTCCGTGTTTTACCTTATCTTGCTCTTTATCGCATTTATACTTTACAACAAGAACGTGCAGTAGCTAAGTTTAAATCTTGGTTATTATTCCCTGAAAGTATTCTCGCTGATAGTAGTGACATGACTACTGAGGAACGTCTTGCTGTTGCGAATAAAGATAGTTTCTTACCGTTTGATGATTCTGATGCACAACCTAATGCTTTACAATCTATTCGAGAAGTAGCTACAAGTGCTATTACGAATTATATTCAAATGCTTGATAATCTTAAACAAGGTTTGAAAGCAGAAGCTTGGGAAGCAGCTAATATGAATAATGCTCGCTTTGGTGATGCCAAAGATTATGCAGGTAAGGCTGTTAATGAATCGAATTATTCTCAAGCAATGACCGGAAGTGTTTGGAGTCTTGAATGTTTTAATCTCTTCCGTGAACGTGATTATGTTGCAAATATTGATTACAGTAAGTTTGCTTGGATTGATGGTAAACGAGGTTCTTATGTAGACCCGACAACTAATAAAGTTGTTGTAGTTGATATTGATGGTTCTTCTGATTTCTCTGGTAATATTGGAATTTATATTCGTAATAATGCCGATGTTCAGAATAAGCTGAACATGATGAAAGAACTTGCATTTAGTGCAGGTCAGAATGATCAACTGGAAGTTGCTATTGAAGCTATTGAAAATAATAATATTACTTCTATTGCTAAGAATATTAAGAAAGCTATTCAAGCTCGTCGAGATTATGAACTTCAAATGCAACAAGTTCAACAACAAGCTCAAGCAGAAGTTGAACAAATTGTTAGTCAGCGTGAAGCAGCTAAACAAGAATTTGAAGCTCAACAAAATGCTCTTGATAGAGAACATGATGTTAATCTTGAGATTCTTAAACAAGAAGGTGAAAAAGAGATTTGGAATATGCGACTTAAAGTCGATACCAATGGAAATGGTAATATAGATAAAGATGAAGCTATGGCTGCTCAATCTGGTTACACTGCTTCTGATGTTAATAGAATAAAGTTACAAAAAGAGTTAAAGCAATGATGACCGAGAATTATCGACGGCGAGCAAGAGAACCTGCAAGATAATACTACTATAATTATTGATAATATATTATATATAGTATATCTTTGTTCATGTAATAATATTCAACTATAAATAAATACTAATATGGCTGTTGAAAAAGTTGTTATACCTGATGATGAAACTCAGGAGCAAAAACAAGAACGTCTTCGTAAAGAATTAGAAGAACGTAAAGCTAAGGAAGCTAAAGAAGCTCAAGAAGCTGAAGAACGACGTAAAGCTGAAGAGGAAGCTGCTCGTAAGAAAGCTGAAGAAGAAAGTGATAAGGGTGGTTCTACTGGTAATGGCGAAGAAAAAACTGAACCGGAACAAGTAGAAATTGATGGTACTCTTTACACACTTGATGATAACGGAAACGCCGTAGATGATAACGGTGAAATTAAGTTCACAAAAGAACAGATTGATGCAATGTCTGATGAAGAGCCTAATGAATTAGACGGTGATTATATCGAAGCTATTTCAAAAGCCAGTGGCATTGTTATTAAAGATGAAAAGGGTGAACCTGTTAAGTTTGAACCTACGATTGAGGGTTTTGCTAAACGTGAAGCTGCTGTAAAAGCTCTTGGTGAACGAGAGGGTTTTGCGAAAGGTTTTAACGAGTTTTTAGCTAATAATCCTGATATTGCAGCTCTTGTTGAATATAAGAGTAAGTTCGGTACAATCGAAGGTTATTCGGCAAATGTAGATTATAGTAAAGTTGAAATCAAAGATGATGATAACTTACTTGCTGATTTAATCTATAAAGCTGAAATTCAAAAAGGTACTTCCCCGGAACGTGCCAAACGAATTGTTGAGTTTGCAAAAGCAAATAATACTCTTAAAGACGATGCAACTGAAAGTCTTAATTGGTTGCGTAAAACTCAAGAGAGTGAGATTAAAGCAATTCGTGAACGTGAGGCCAAAGAAATGCAGGCTGAACTTGAAAAGGAAATTAAATACTTTGGTGTTTCTTATGAAGATGACGGTACTGTCAAAGTTCATAATGCACCGGGTAGTCTTTATGATTTAATTGTTGTTAAAGGTCAGATTGGAGAATATGCTCTTCCGAAAGAAGGTCTGAGAATTAAGACAACTGATGGTGAGAAACTTATTTCTCGTCAAGAGTTATTTGATTATTTCTCTCGTCCTGTTCAAGAGATTAATGGAATGGTTTATAGTCAAGCCCAGATTGATGAGATTAATCGTCTTTCTAATCCTGCTGAATTGGCTATGCGATTTATTATGAATCTTGATGGTGGAGTTGACCAACTGATTAAAGCTGAACTTGCTAAAAAAGAAGTTAAACGTCTTCGTTCATTAGCAAGTAAGACTGGTAAAAACAATGGTAATCCCAGAGTTCAAAAGACTGCAAAGGATGATAAAATTGTTTTACCTATTAAATAAAGCAAATGTTCTTGCCTTATAATAATAACTTAACCAAAAATCTAATTTACAATGCGTGAAATTGGAACTGTAAAATTTGACTCGAATCAATATACAGATGCTAATATGCTTCTGAATTTTGATTTGATTGACCCTGTTAAACTTAATCGTAATCTTACTTATCTTTGGGGTAAGGATAGTGACAAGTATCCTCTTCTTACTCTTACTGAGGGTCAGGGTGCTGTTACAACAAAAGTTAAGCTGAATGGTGGTGATACTCAATATACTTGGGAAATTGCTCCTCGTCAGCGTGTTACTTCTCGTCTGAAAAAGCTGGTATCTGATAAAGCTGCTATTCAGCCTTATGGAACTGTTGAGGTTGAAATGGAGGATAATTGGTTTATTTATCAGCACACGGCTATTGCTCCGTCTGGTATGCAATGGCGTATTCAGAATGAGGGTATTGCTACTTCGACTGGTGGATACGTTTATCGTTTTACCAATATGTCAGGTGCTCCTATTTCGGCTGATGCTGTTGCAAAAGACTTCATTAGTGGTGCTATTTGGGCATTAGGTGCTTCGACTATTCCGGGTAGCAAGTCTGACGGAAACCGTTCGAATAATCAGTCGTTCAGCAAGGCAACTAACCAGTATGGTTACTACCGTTTCTCGAAAGAGATTGCTGGTAACATGGGTAATAAGGTTGTTAATATTGCCTTTGATACTGCATCTGGTGGTGAGCGTAGTCTTTGGATGCCTTACGAAATGAAGATGTGGGAAATCATGCGACGCGAGATGCTCGAAGAGGATTTGTGGTTCTCGGAGTACAACCGCGATTCGAATGGTATTATCCACTTAAAAGATGAAAAGACTGGTGAGGCAATTCCTCGTGGTGCTGGTGTTCTTGATATTCTTAAGGCTGTTGGTAATTATGAAACGTATTCCGTTCTGACACTTAATCGTTTCGACCGTATCATCACTCGTATCTTTGACAATCGTATTGATTCTACCGTTGAGGAACTGGTTCTTTATTGCGGTAAAGGTTTCGCACGAATGTTCAATGATGCTATCTATTATGATGCTCGTCTTAAGAATTACTTTGTAACTCTTGGTGATAACGAGATTAAGAGCGATGGTGAAATGATGTCTTATGGTAAGTATTTTAACCGTTATAAGATGTTTAATGGTAAGATTCTTACTGTCAAGATTGTTGATATGTTTGACCACGGTATTCGTGCTCGTCGTGACCGTGAAGCCGGTAATATGTATCAAGGTCTGCCTATTACTTCTTATAGTGCTGTATTCCTTGACCATACTATGGGTTCGAATGGTGAGCGTAATATTAAGTTTGTTTGTGAAGAGGGTCGTGAGTATAAAGTAGGTGTCTATAAAGGTATGGCTGAACTGCCTGCTTCGTGGGGACTTGCAAGTGGTACTCAACTGTCGGATACGAAGGATATTGCTTCTTATGAAGTTCTTGGTTCGCAGGGTATCAATATTGATAATCCTACTACTTCGTTCTGGCTTGATTTAGCTCTGAACTAAACACCCAATTTGAGTAGTAATAATCGAAAGGTTATTACTACTCATTAACATATAAAAGATTGAATAACTTAAAATGTTAAAAATATGATTAAAGTTAATCGTTCAGTTCGTATTGAATGGAGGAACAATCCTTCTTCTTTTGAACTTCGGAATAAAGATGCTTTCAAAACTGACTTTCTTCGTCTTGGTTCTGCTATTCGTCCTGTTAATGAACTGCTGAGCCGTAGTGAGGAAATGCGAGTTCTTCTTCCTACTGTTGTTGGTGTATCTCCTATTGATAGTTCTTGGCAAGAACGAATCACTACATACTTAAATGATTTTCTTCTTGAGATTCCTGTTCATGGCTTAGAGTTCGATACTTCTTACGTTTTAGATTTAGGTAATCCTGCTCTGAAAAGTAATATCGACGAACTTATCGGTAAACTTAAAAAAGCTGATAAGATTAAGAATGAAACTGGTTCGGAACTTGAAGCTATTGTTCTGAAACGGATTAAGGAACTTGATGAAACGGAACTTTATAAGTATGTTACTTTTGTTAATATTCCCGATTATATTAGTTGGAGATATTGCCTTTTAAGTAGCAAAGTTGCTAATAAAGTTGAAGACATTAATAAAAGCGTCAATATTCAGTTTTATCTTACTTCGGATAGTGAGCGTAAAGCACTCAAAGCTGCTCGGACGAAACTTCGCACTGATGCTCTCAAGAAATATACAGAACTTATTAATAATCCGAATAGCGCACTTATTGACAACGTTGTTGTATCGACAGGTAGCGTAGGTGATTATTCGGAATTTATGGCAATGACTGCCGATGATAAGCAATCTGTTCTTCTTGAACTTATTGACAGTGACCCGCAGAAGTTTATTAGTATTGTTGATGATAAACATCTGGAGATGAAAGCTAAGATTACTATTTATCTTTGGATGAATATTATTCGACAGCTTCCGAATAGTTCTATCATTGTCGATGCTTCTAATCCGGAAAATGTTATTGGTAATAATATTAATGATGCTATCTCGTATTTCTCGAATGATAACAACAAAGGTATTGTTGCCGAGTGGAACGCGAAGTATCGTAGTTTGAAAGGTTAGTCATGTATGAAACGGTAAAAGAGTTACACATCGAAATAGAGCAACGAATACAGCAAATAACATCTAATAGACATCGGAGTATTGCTCCTCAGTTTATTGATATGGTACTGAATCGAGCTGCCGTTAAATATATACAAACTAAATCAAATAGGAAAACTAATTATAAAGGCGAAGGTCTTGAGGATAGTAAAAAACGTGTAGATGATATTCAATCATTAAAACGTGAAACTCCGTGGCTTAAACTTAAACGTGATAAGCAAGATGCGGATTATCCAAATAGAGCTTTCGTTATTCTTCCGGGTGATTATTTAAAACTTATTTCTTCTACTTCTCGATTAACTTATGGTAAAGCTCGACTTGTTGAGAATTTACATGAAGTTTATCCTGATGATGAAGTTAAGAATTTGTATTATCATTTAATAGATTTGTCTAAAATTGCTTTAACTGGTGATGAATTTAATGGACAAATTATTGTTAATGGGAATGAGATTGATATTTCAGATATTCTTTCTCTTTATGATAGTGATTCAGATAAGATTGATTTGTATGAAATCGCAGGTTTGACTTGTGATAGATTACGTCAAGCTCTTTCTAATGAATATAATGTTTATTGGGAGAATCTAATTGGTCGTTATTATAAAGATTGTATTATTATTACTTCTAATGCAAAAGATGAAATTGCATTAAAAGTTAATAATACAGACATTCCTGTTATTACTTATAATACTACTTATGACGAGTTCGTAAATGTAGGAAATAAGTTTTCTGAAAATGATTTAATTGCTACCGAAAATATTCGAGCTACTCTAAATAACTTCTATGGTAATAAAAATAGACATCTTAATCCAATAAGTGAACTTGTTGATGATAGGTTGTTTGTTTATTATGGTGATGATTTTTGTGTTGATGCGGTTAAGATTTCATATATTAAGAAGCCACGTCTTTTTAACATTGATATTAACCAAATGTCAGATATGGAAGTTACACCTGATTTCATAGATAGTGTAGTTAGCGATATTCTTCTTGTTCTTAAAGATGACAGTTTTAGTGCTGTTAAACAACAATCAAATTTAGAATAGAAAATGAAAAGTGTAATTGTCGCAAATGATTTTCTGACAAAACTTGCTAATAACGATGTTAGCAAGCTGACTCGCGGACAAGCTGTTCTTCTTAATTCGGCTGGTAAAGTCGTTGCAGCTGCTTCGGATGTCAAGGATGACGAAATGTTGCAGTTTGTTCTTGGTCTTGGTGATGGCAAGGTTAAACGCGGCGTTTGGATTAATCCTAAATGGTCGAAGCAACATAAGGAAAAGTATCTTGCTCCTGCTGGTAAAACGTATAAGTTTATGAATCTCGTAGCTAATCGTGGTATTGGTTATCAAGGTTTCGATGCTGAGGTTATTATCTCGTGTAAGCCTATTAATTCGTTTGGTGGTTATCCTCTGGAAGTTTACAATGCCAGCGTAACTATCAACGGAATTGATGAAGCAAGTGCAGATATTATTGCTCGTCTGAAAGTTGAGGTTGAAAAGACTTTGACTAAGATTAATGCTCGCTTTGGTGCTGATAGCATCACGATTAATGATTTTACCGAAGCAAGTGTTACGTTCACTGGCGCCGCAGGTTTTGAGTATTATGTAACGTTTGATGGTATTCTTCGTGCTACGCTTGAAGAGGGTACTGAGAATCAAACTCCGGTTGGTACTTATGACCAAGTTGCTAAACTTGAGAAAGAAGCAGATGTTGCCGGCGTAGGTTATAATCCTAATTTCAAGGAATATGACCGTGTTTATGGTGATATTTTTACAGCTACCGAGGGTGTTATGTATTACACTTATGTAATTACTTCTCGTGCTGATTTCACACATCCCTTTAATTTACATACAGAGGGTTTACAGGTTACTCAATTTATTGCTATTGACAATACTAAAACTTCTGCAATTACTGCACTCGAAACGGTATTGGCACTTATTAAGTAAGAAATTGATTTGTTAAAAATGTAACCACAAGGATAACTCCTAATGCTATTAATTGTGGTGTTAGGAGTTATTCTCTTAATGATGCTAATGTTATGTGACAAGTGGGCGTGCAACCTCCTGCCCCACCGGGGAGCGAGGCCGCAGGCCGAGCCATACAAGTTGCACCATTATTATTATTAATCGTCATATAACAATAAATACGATTAGTATTATGATAAAGAAAATATGGAATAAAATAACTACTTTTTTAAGTGGTTATTATTCAGAACATAAAGACGATATTATTATTGGTTTCGTCATTGCTACTGTCGTAGGTATTTTATTTAAGGCTACTGTTGCTACTTGGTTTATGAGTTTATGGATTACATTAGCTTATCAAATCATTACTTGTGGTATTCAAGCTGCAAGAAAGAAAACAGTAACTGGTCTTAAAATTCATCCTATTATTATTAACTTTGTAGTTGGAGTATTTATTTCGTTATTGTTCTTGGTATGGCAGTAATTAATCTTCGAAATGTTGTAGCGCTCGGTGTACTTGAAGATGGTGTATATCCGAGTGTTTATAATGGCCAAACCGGAGAATATATTGGTACAGTAGATGGTGAAGGTGCTGGTGTTAAAACAGTTCCTACATTATATATGTACTATCGAAAGAATGGCCACCTATATTTATATAGGACAAAGGAGAGGATTGAAATAGACTTAACTAATGTAACTGCTTACGATAATAGTGCTCTATTTAAGCTAACTGAAAAATCTGATATTAGTTCTGCAAAGATTACCGAGTTTGAATCTCGAAATATTGATGTAGGACATTATGAATATAAAGTTCCGTGGGTTAAATCAACTCAACAATATCTTTATATACTTGTACCGATTGTTCGTTCTATACATACAATTACAGTACAAGGTATCATAAGTAATCAGATATTCACTCTCACTGGTATTTATGTTCACGAGGGTAAATCTTGGTGGATTTATCGAACGAATGTAAAGACCAATTTTGATTTTAATGATGCTGTTAATGAGATTCTTGATGTTCAAGTATATGTTCGTGAGCTTACAGCTGAGGACTTAAATCCTGTTGAACAACTTACAAAACTTTTATTTGAACATATTAATAATAAGTTTAATCCTCATGAGGTAACAAAAGAACAAGTTGGTCTTGGTAATGTTGATAATACTGCCGATATAGATAAACCTGTATCTCGACCTCAGAAAGAGTACATTGATGCTCTTGAAAATAGGGTTAAAGGTTGGTTCAAACAGTTGAATGTTTGGATTAACAATCATGTTACAGAAGTTAATAAGAAGTTTCAAGATGTTTGGGCTGCTATAAACAAGAAACTTGATAAAGAAGATTACGAGAATGACAAAGATAATTTCAATGCTCATATTCGTAATTATGATAATCCTCATAGAGTTACTGCCGCACAAGTTGGTTTACCAACAGCTGCGAGTGATATTGAGAAATTAAAACAAAAAGCTCAAGAACTTCAAGGTTTGCTTATTAATAAGCAAGATAAAACTTCTGAAGAACTTGTTACTGATAACAAACGTATTGTAGATGCTATTAATGAGATTTATGGTATTGTTGTAGAACATAATAATCATGTTCGTAGCAACAGTATTAATCAAATTGAAGTTACAAGCGAGATTCCTACTACGTTTGAAGATGGTACACTTTGGATTCGTATTCCTCGAAATGAAGAAGATTATATAACAATTAAGATTGAAGCTGTTCCGGTTGATTCTACTATACGAATGATTAATTCGGAAGGTAAAGAATCGGCAGGTGTTGGCAGTGCAAGTCTTGAATGTTTAATTCAAAGTCGTTTACATTATATTGTAGAAAAAGAGAATTACATTACAAAAGATGTTTATGTCGATGTAGGTGTTGAAGATACGACAATTAATGTTGTTCTTACACCTAAGACTAAAAAGACATTAACTGTAAATGCAACTCCTGATAATGCTTTAATTATATTTACTGATAAACCTTCTAATGTAATTATTGCTCAAGGTACTGGTACTCTTACATATGAAACTTATGACCCGCGTGATATTTTAATTCAAGTTGGTGCAAGTGGATATGAAACTTACGAAGAGCGTATTACATTAGATGAGAATATAATTCGTGATATTACTCTTACAGCTCTACCAGTTGAACAAGGTGCTGTAAGTCTTACGGTAGTCGATAGCGAAACAAAGGCCAAAATAGCCGCATACGTCTATGATAAGGACACGGGTGGTATATTAGGTCAAGTCACAAAAGATACGCCGCTACAACTCACCGGAGATGTCAATACGAGCCGAATTTTAAGGTTTGTTTCGTCGGGTTATATAGAGGTTGAACAACTGGTAACTTATGCAATTCCTACCGCAGAAGTTACTGTTGAAATGGATAAAGTTCCAGTTCAATCTGGTACTATCTATGCAACTGCTGTAAATACTGAATCTACTGCTTTAGACGGTGTTACGTTTGAGTATAAACTCAGTACTGAAAGTGATTGGAAACCTCTCAATAATGATGAATCGACTACTGGTAAATCTGAGGTTGTTACAGCTCCAGTTGGAACAAGTGTTGATTTCCGAGCTTCTAAAACTGGTTATATAACTAACACTGGAATTGGTACGATTAATTCTACTGGTGAACATAGTGTTACTATTGTACTTGAAGAGGTTCCGCCTGAACCCGAAGAGGTTTCTGTAACCATCAAGGCTTATGAAATTTATGATAGTAATAAACTTTATTTAGCTGCTGATATTAAAGAAATATTAAGTACTGGAACTACTGTTGGTACAACCAGACCTGATGAACCTTTGGTAATCACAAAGAATAAAGATAGTGTTATAACTTATTATGCTTTACCGTTATCTTCTGATTGGTATAATATTGGTAGTGAAGAAGTAGTATTTGATACTGATAAAACAGTTGAGATATTATGTCTTCGTAAGAATAACGGCCTTATTAAAGTTCGTACACGGGATGCTTTAACTGGTCGCATGATTAGTGATACCATTTATGATGAAACTGGTAAAAAAATAGGTACGTGTGATTCATCAGAAGATGGTTATGTTAGTGAAGCTAATCCGATTGGTTTCGAACGTAATTATAAGACTTTAGGTGATACTCGTTATGAAGCTACTGAACCTGCATTGTTTATTGCAGCTAAACCTTCTGAAGCTGTTGTCAATTATATTGATTTACATCCGAAAGAAGGTCAAGATTATATAGCTCTTAAATTTGTAGATTCTGTTACTAAAGTTCCTATTACCTCAGGTATTAGTTGTTGGTTTACTTCTACTGTTAAAACTATTGTTACTGACTATCAAGGTATAGCTCATATTAGTGGTACTTATGATTCAAAGGTTGTAATTTTGGTTAGACGTAATGGTTACGTTGAATACAATCAAAGTTATGATAATCTTGCAAATCATAGTGTTACAACTATTGAATTAGTACCTGAACCAGTATTTGAAAACGATGGTATTGATTATATGCAAATAGAAGGTAATGGTATTGAACATCCTATATTTAGGGTTGGTAATGTCGAATCTAATTAACGGTTTAATGATATGAAAGAATCAGTAATTCGCAAAGTATTTTGTGCCTTAAACTGGCCTCCGAAAACTGGTGCTTTTCAGAAGTTAATTACTTTTGTAGTTGAAGGTTTAGCCACTAAGGCTGAATCTTCAACTGTTCAACAATTACAAACAAAAGTAGAAACTCTTGAAAGTACTGTTAATACATTACAAGAAACTGTTACTACTTTAAGTGGTAAAGTAAGTACATTAGAGAGTAATTATACTTCTTTGGAAAGTCGTGTGACTGCTCTTGAAACACCACAAGGTTAATATTAATCTACAACTATGGCACAACTTAATCTTCTTGAACGAGCTACGGAAGCTGTCGTAATGCTTAATGGTAATCGTCGGCAGGTTCTTGATATGTGGCTTAATGGTAAAAAAGTTTGGCCAATAGATGAACCTGTTGTAGAATTAACTGTTGATAAAACTCTTGTTATTCTAAATAAAGATAATAATTATCATGATACCATAACTGTTTTCGCAAGTGATACAGTTGAATGGGAATTTGGTAATTAGTTTGTTATTATAGTTAATCGACCAAAAAAAAAACAAATGGCAACTATTCCGAGTTATTTATCATGGGTTCCTAAAACTGGTACTGGAAATGCACAGATTAAGATTAATTCTGTGAATCCTTATACTGGTCGTGTAGATAGAAACACTAAAGTTTCCGGTAAGATTGTCGGAAAGTTTAACGCAGTTACAGTCACGGTTCTTGAAAAGGCTGCTGATGAATTTATTACATCTAAATCTGGTTTAACTATTGTTGCTAAAGATGGTGAAACAATTCATATAACTGGTAAGTCTAACTCGAAACTTCTTACATTTGCATGGAAAAGTAACTTCGGTATTGCAAATGTAACATCATTTAAGGTTAATGATAGTACAATAGCTACTTCTGGTACTGCTATTACTGGTGACCCCGGTGCTACTGGAGAATATACTTATGATGTTACTGTTGTTGTACCGAAGAACGAAACTATCAAAGTTCGTTCTGCAGTTCTTGAAATCAAGGGTGAGGGTCCGACTGTTGTTAAAAATATTACTATTACTCAGGCTCTTGGTGACAGTTATTTGTATCTCAATTCGCAAGGTACAACTACTGCAACTGTTACTATTCCGAAGGGTGGTGGTGAGCAGACTCTGAATGTTCTGTCGAATGACGAATGGACGTTCGAACCTGCTGAATAAATTAATTAATCATTTATGAGTGTTATCACTAATAAATGGAATGACGAGAGTGGAGATTCAATTAGTATTGAATCTCCCTCTTTTCAAGGAAATCAGACTGTTAAAATTTCATCACCTGTTCAAAAAGGTACTTCTAAAAGAAGTATGAGGTTTATTGGAAAATGTAAAAAAGATTCCAGTAAACAAGTTATTCTTACTGTTGAACAAGAAGCATCTACTTATACATATGATTTAACGTTAAATAGTGATAATACTGAAATTGCCGCAAAAGGTGGAACTGCAAATATTACAGCTGTACTTAAAACATATCGTAATGGTAATTTAGTTAGTACAGATAATGTTACACCAGTTCTATCAGGAAGTGCTACTGGATTTTCTATATCTGGTACTAAGGTTACTGCAAGCAATCGAATTACAACTGTTGGTAGTAGGAGAAGTATTGTTGTAACTGGTAAATATTCAAATACATTTGATGGTCAAACAGTATCATCAACTATTACTATTTATCAAGAAGCCAATGAGGCTTCTTATGGTGCTTTAACAGGTGGTTCTGTTTCAGCATCTGATATTCCTGCAAGTGGTGGAACTTCTTCGACCAGTGTTTCTAATATGTCGCAGACAATTAGTTATACATCTGGTTCGACTCGTGCTGGTACAGTTACTTATTTAAAAACAAGTGAAATTACAGTTTCTTCTCTTGGAACCACAGTTAAGGCAAGAACTAAGGTCGGACAAGTTACTGTAACTTATACTGGTGAAGGTGGTGCAACTGCCAATAAAATCGTTAATATTTATCAAGCTGAAAATAAAGTAACTAATAGTAATTACAATCCTCGAATTACTGCTTATGGAACTCCTACTATAAGTATCGGTAGTGGTTTGACAGCAGCTGGTGGTTCTGCGAGTGTAAGTGCTTCTGTTACTAATACTGAAACTTATAATGCTTTGTATAGTTCGGGTGCTATTGGCCCGAATCAAACACGAAGTGTTGATGGTAGTTTATCAATTTCTATAACTGTTAACGGTAATAGTAGATTTAGTTTATCTGGAAATACGATTACTCATAGTAGTATGGGAACTAATGAAACTACTGATACTATTACTATAAAAGCTGTAAATGACGGAGATAGTTCTAAATCAGCTACGGCTTCTAAGAGTATAACAAACAGTAAAACTGTTAAATCTACTTCTGGTGGTATTTATACATATGGTGATGTAATAGCTGGTACAGTAACAAATGGTATTATTCCTGCAAGTGGTGGTTCTGCTACTGCTAAAGCTGGAAATGCTACTCAAAGTTGGAACAAATCTGCTACTATTACTACTTATCAATATACATCCGGTTCAACAAAAGATGTTATTACTGAAGCTGCTTCAAGTGGAACTAATAATGTTGCTCCGAGTGTAGCTTCTATTAATGCTACTGCATCTTCAAAAGGAACCACTGTTTCTTCTCAAACTATTGTAAAAAGTCAAGCTGTTACTTGGTCGGCTAATGGTAAATCTGCAAGTGGAACAATGCATATTTATCAAGCAGCTAACTCAATAGATTCTTATAATTACGGTAGTTGGAATATTGCTATTTCGGCAAATCCTACAACTATTGCTGCATCAGGTGGAACTTCTACTATTACAGCAAGTTGTACGAGAACTAAAACTCCTGTTTATACATCAGGTTCTACTGGAACAGCTACTACTGAATCTGCAACTCCAACATTAGCAATTAGTGGTACTGGATTCACATTAAGTGGAACTACTGTTACAGCTTCAAAGAATAATGTTGCAGCTCGAACTGCTATTGTAACTGCTTCATATTCTGGAGCTACTTCTAAATCTGTTACTATTACTCAATCAGCTGGGCCTGATGGTATTGGTTATATGCAGATTCAAGGTAATGGTGTTGACCACTATATTTTCCAAGTTGGTCGTACACCAAATATTCGTTCTAATGATGTTCAAACTTTATCAGAAGAACCTGCTGAAGTTGCAACAGAAACTAAATCTGAAAGTTTGTTTGCTAAAATTAAACGTATTGTTACTAATCTTAATTAATTAAAAATTATGGCTTTATCTAAATCTGCTTTGAAAGCAAAATTTGTCACTGGAGCTATCCCAACTCAACAAGATTTTGCTAATCTTATTGATGGCATGCTGAGTATGCCGATGGGGGGGGGACTGGTGATACAACAATAGGTTTCGGAAATGGAGATAGTACTGACAGATTATACGTTAAATCTCTTAGATATATTCATGATGATTATCGTAGTTATTTTTTAATTGGTGCTTGGGATGATGAACTTGGAGGTAATTATCTTGTAGCAGTTATTTGTTTTCAAGACAATGCTATTAATGGTGCTAATTTTAATATAACTTATCATTTATTAGATAAAACCGAAAGAACTCGTTTTGAATCTGAAGTTGGCGATATTAATACCGCTGATGAAATAGATTTAATAAATCTAATTAAAGGTTCTAATTGGACGTGGTTTAATATAACACAACCTACTAATAATAATCCTAAACCTTATACTATTGTTAATAGTACAAGAAGTTATGTTATTTTCCCTGTTATATATAATGGCATTTGGTATGTAGGATATGCCTTTGGTCAAGAAGTTACAAACTTTGGTTTTACGGAATCTATATATCGTTCTGTCGGTGTACCTACTGTTAAATGGGATACTTCTGATGAAACTATTGCAAATGATTTAGAAAATAAAAGTAAGTTCACTAGTAAAACACTGTTATAAACTCTAACTGTTATTAGTAATAATAGTTAGAGTTTAACTGATATATGTCAAACTTTAACTATTATTACTATGACTATTGCACAAATTAAAGCCTTGTTTCAAACTGGGAAAATTCCTACACAAGCTGATTTTGAAAATTTGATAAGTAAAATTCCAAACAGTGAATCAACTGGGGGGATAACACTTTAAGTTTTAGCGACCCTAATTATGCTAATGTACTTGGTTATAGATTTGTTACTATTGGTGATGAAGCATCTTATTTATTTATAGGTTTTTATGATGCAGCTAATGCTACATATTTACCTTATATAATTGTACATTGTAATACCGGTTCACCTTCTGAATTTGGTAATACTCCACCTGTTAAATATACTATTCTTACATCTGAAATGATGATAGAAATGTTAGTACAAGGTGGTGAATTATATTCAGCTAATGATGAAGCACTTGTAGGAGCAATTCCCTCAAATGCTAAGTGGAATTGGGTTGGCTGGTATCATTTATCTAATACACATCGAGTTATTAAAAATGACCTTGTAGAAGAACACTTTTTTATAACAACTGATGGTTCTACAAGAGCTTATTTTAAAATAGTTTATGCTACTGAAAATGATACATTCCCTATTGTTTCTGAAGCTATTAGAATAGGAGTATCGGGTGGTGCTGTAACTACATATAATTACATTCTTACTTCTATTGCAAATATCAATACTTACAAAGAAGAATTAAATGCTATTTTAGATTCAGCAGATTTAGGAACTACACAACTGTTGAATTTTATTAATAAATATATGAGAGATATTAATGTTACAAATTAAAAGTTAAATTAAGTTTGACTTTTAGTTGTTATAAATAATCTATTTAATCCTAAATCAAGTACATCTTATGATTAATTTATTCGTAATACAAAAACAGTCAATCAAATTATGGCAACTAAAAGTCAGCTTAAACAATATTTTGAAACAGGTAAAATACCTACACAAGCTCAATTCGGTGATCTTATAGATTCTATATTTAATATTATTGGTTCACCTGATGGTAGTTTGAATATAAATGGTGATGAAAATAACATTAAACTTTCTATAAAGAATTATAGAAGTTTACATGGTGTGTATATGTCTAAATTATCTGTTAGTCTTCATTTATTTTTTAATAATGATATTAAAAATGGTACAAAACCAGTTCCAATATTTATCATATTTAGTACTGTAAATAATTTAATTAATGATGTAAATGCTAATGTTAAGTATGCTGTTCCGAGTGTCACCTTACTTAAAAGTATGACAGATGATAAGTTGGATTATCTCACTGCAAGTTTGAATGTTATCATTCAAAGATTTAATGATCTTAGAATTACATATTATGATTTAGTACCTAAAGAAGAAGTAAAGAAACCTTCCATTGTAACAATTATATATGATGATCTTAATTATACCAGTTATATATATAATTGCATTATGGGTATAGATAAGGTTTCTATAGTACCAATTTGTATTCATAGTCTTGTTAAAATAAGAGGTGTTGAAAATGGTAATTATTCAGGTGGTTCTATGTCTATTTTACAAAGAACTGTTTATAATAATATGACAGTAGAATCTGAATGGGAAAAGATAATGGAGTTACAAGGTTATGAAGATGGTTTAGTTATTGATAATAGCGGAGTTGCTGAAAATTTTATGAATATTATATATGCTAATTGTTATAAACAAATTCAATTAAAATAAAATCATGATTAAAGTCTATTGTAAATTCCTACCGTTCAAAGGGTATTTATGTATGACGATATTATGGTGGTTAATCATACGAACTGAATACAAAGATAAAATTACTGAAACTGTTGAACGACATGAAACCGTTCATAGTTATCAGCAAATTACTCTTTTTATTACAAGTTTGTTGGTTAGTATTATATTAAGTCTTACTACAAGTTATTCTTGGTGGGCTTTGCTTGCTACTCCAATATTTCCTTTATTAGCTTATGTTATTAGTTGGATAATTGAAATTATATTACCTCCTTATAATCGAGCTTATAAAGATATTTGTTTTGAAGGTGAAGCAAGAAGTTTAGAATCTGATAAAGATTTTAGAAAGAAATTGTTTCCTTTTAGTTTCTTAAAATATATTCCAAATAAGAAATATGGTGGTCGATGAAATTGATGAATGGTAAATGGAACAACTCGTAGGACATTTCGTTGAGTTATTCAGTACTCATTTCGATTTATCGTTTATGCTTTGTGTGAATGTTTTAACATACATACTTATTAAAGCAATAGATGATATTAATGGTGATAAATCTGTTGGTACATGGACTAAACGACTGGTTATGTTAATTAGTTGTTTTGCTATTGCCGCAGGATATATAGCAGGTGGATATGAGAATACTACAATTCTTATTAATTCTGCTATTCTTGCACCAGTTGCTTGGAGTTGGATATTCAAACCTATTCTAAAAAAGATTGGTGTTGATTATAAACAAAATCATTAATTAATTAAGATAATTACTACTATGGCATGTAGTGGAAAGAAAGGTGGTAAAAAGACCACTGGTAAGAAAGTGAAGAAATAAATTATTAGTAATATAATAATTTATATTGTTAAAGATTGAATTGAAATAGTGAGAGGTGTTACTAATGTAGCACCTCTTTTTTATAGTGAATCTGGTGGGAAATCGACTATTTTAACGTATATTTGTTAGTAGCCCAATATAATATACCTATTAATATTAATCCTCTTATACGTCTATCTATGTTCGATTATACAGCTATTATAGTAGCTATAATAACATCCATAAGTACGATTGCTGGTATTTATCTAAAAGAATGGTTATTTCCTAAACGTAAAGAACAAAAACTTACTATTGAAAAAAGTAATTGTTATATAGAACTTGATAAGATATGTGCTTCTATTCGAGATACTATTCACGCTAATGCTGTTTATATTGCTTATTTTCATAATGGCGGTCATTTCATTAATGGTGTAGAAATGGATAAATACACTGTTGTTGGTGAAGATTATGATTGTTGTATAGTATCTTATAAGAAATCTTTTAAGGATGTTCTTGTTAATAATTTTCCTTATTTATTTCATAATCTTCTTGTTAGAAATCGTCATTATTGTAATGATGTTAGTAAATATAAGTTTCAAGACAGATGTTATAAAGATGAACTTGAAAGTAGAGGTATGAAGTCTGCTTATACTTTTCTTATTAAAGACCCTATTAAAGAAACACCTATTGGTTTTATTTCTCTTGAATATAATATCGTAGAAGGATTTAATCCTGATGATGAAAAATATATTTGGAAAAAACAAAATACTATTGCTAATCTTTTGAATCTAAATAAGTAAGATATGGGAACACTTAATCAATATGCAGTTCGTATTGCAAACATGGTTAATCAACCTAATAATCACGAACTTAAAGAACGTGTTAAAGATATGATTAAAACTATGTTTGCAAATCGTATCCGACAAAGCGTTGAGAAAAATGGAATAGATGATATTCTTAAACTTACTTTTATTGCTCCTGTTGAAGAGTTGAAATATAGTGATATTCTTCCTACTGAATATCGAGTTGCTAATAAAATTAGATTGTTAGGAACAAAGTACAAAGTTCCTACACCCGTGCGCATACAAAGTGATGCGCCTTTTGCGTTTGTAGGTGATACTGTTGGTAATGGATATATGTATGAGAGTTCTATTACATCTCTTAAACTACGTCAAAGTGGGCGTCCAACCTGCTCTCCCACCGGGTATCCACGAGCTTATATTATATTAAACGGTCATATAATTATCGCTGAAAAAGTTGGTACAAAAGATATTGATGATAGACGACCAATTAATGAAGTAATGATTACAGGTATATTTGAAAATCCTGATGAAGTTCTTTCGTTCTTTAAAAATGAAGATGGTCAAGATGTTGAATTACCTTTGCCTAATGATATGCTTGAAAGTATAATTCAAGAAATACTTAAAACTGAATTTGGTATTTATCCTCAAGATTTGGATATTAAAACAAATAATAATAATCCTACTATTGCTCAACGTGGTAATGGTCAAGATTAACATCATGTTTCTATCATTATGGTTGATAATGAATATTATTGGAGAGATTTCGTTAAAGAAGTTCAAATACAACTTAATTCTTTAATTAAACAATTACATCTTGCTTATGAACGACGCAACGATTGTATTTATAATATCAAAGATAATCTTGCTAAATATCAAGAAGCCGGTGTTGATGTTTCAGTAGTATTCGATATTGATAATCGTAGTAAGATTTATTTTAATAAGAAACAAGATACTCTACTTGGTACTAAACTAATGAGTTATATTCGTAGTTATAATTACTTAGTTTATGAACGTCTTGATAAACTTGATGATGATATAGAAACTCTTGCTGCTCTTAAAGAATTACCTTCTGAAATGTATATTTATATGCAAGATGAAGTTAATAATGAGATAGCTAATTTACTATGTAAAGGTAATAATTATTCTTTTGGTAGTTCCGTAGGTTACGTTTATGTTTACTATAAAAAGACAATGCCCGGAGATGTATGCAGTGTTGTCGATTGGGGTGCTACAAAAGACTTAAAAAAGAAATTGTTAGAACAAGGTATTAATATACGAACTGCTGATAATCCAAATGGTATTCCTTATTTTATATATTATGATTATGACTGGTGTATAAAAGCTGTATATCATAAAGTCAAAGGTCGAATACCACAAAGTGTTTATTACAAATTCAAATTTGGTCACACAAGTAGTGCTTATGAAAATGGTGAAAAAACTATTGACAGAACACCCTTTGCAATGAAAGGTAAAACTGTCGATGAAATTGCAACAAATCGAAGACTTAATTGTTTCAATAAAATTCTTGCAATTTGTTTTAATCATCCTGACGAAGCTATTAAACTATACCGAAATAATCTTCCTAAACAAAATAATGCTTTATGATTGATAATAATATATTCATTAGTAGTGCTACATTAATTCCAGATATGTATAACGATTATAATATACAAAGTGATGATTTTGTAAGTCGTTTTCCTATTTGGATTGCAAATGCTTTGGAAGAACTCAAATTCATTCAAGCTTATGTTGATATAGAAAAAGATATTGAATTTGATGACTATCGTTGTCAATTACCGTGGGATTTCCGTGGTGTAATTGATGTCATTATAAATAATAAAAAAGCTGTTCTTAAAAATTCAGCTGAATTTAACAAAGATACTATTACTGAAAAGGTAACAACTGTTCCAACATATACTCCTTATCCCGGTATTCCAAATGCTGATATAACAAGTCCCGGTGATAAAAATGATAGTTTTAATCATGCTCCTGTTGATAAAGAACAACCTTATTATTACATTAGTAATAACTGGATTCATACTAACGTTGATTATGGAACTATTCATTTAAGATATCGAGCTTTACCAGTTGTTTATGATAGTATTATAAATATGGATGTTCCTCTTATTTATAATAATGGCCCTCTTAAAAAATATCTTAAACTTTATGTTCTCAAACAAATGTTATTAAGAGGTTATAAACATCCGGTTGTGAGTCTTACAGCAAACAATCCTTATACAAATCCTGCGATAGAACTCGATAGAATGAGAATACAAGTTCGAGTTTCTTGTAACAAATTTAGTAACGACCGTCGAGAGAATATTGCTACTATTCTTCGTACATTAGAATAATAGAAACTATGAAAGTTTTAGGTCTTGATTTAGATAATTCACCTCATATTGCACAAGATAAATCTTTACGATATGCTAAAAATATAACTATTGATAATAAAGGTCAAAGTTATTTTAATGAAAGAGGATTTGATTTCATAGGTGAATTAGATGATATTCTTGAAAATCATCCGACAAATCAGCATATCATTCCTTATATTTATAGTGATGCCAATAATCACAAATATAATATTATAGGTACAATTCCAACTAATGTTGGTGTTGTACTTTTTTGCGTTGTAGAACATTGGAATAATGCAGATAAATCTGATTTACAAACTAATGACGCTATTATATATCTTAATCTCGATGATAATAATCCAACTGTAAAACGTTGTCTATATAGTACATCTGGTGCATTTGGATTCAGTATTGATAGACCAATTCATGGAGATTATATATATAATTATAAAGAAAATTTAATTGTTACATTTACTGAGGGAACTGATGAATCAGCAAATGAAACAAGAATTATTAATTTGACTGACCCGTTTTATGATGGTAACAATGGAGATGATACTGCGATAGGATATGACATTACTGTTGATGAAGTTGATTCATTTAATCTTATTCCAAATGTTACTTATCCTGAACTTCAATTAGAAGTTAAAGACGGTGGTAATCTTAAAACTGGTGCTTATCAAATAGCAATTAAATATCGTCTTGATGATGGTACTTATACAAACTATTCTCCTTTGAGTACATCACTTATTGTTTGTGGTAATTACGAAGAAGATTATGCGTTAGGTATCGAAATCAATAAAAATATTACTATTAGTTTTAGAAATAGTGGTATTAAATATAAACATTGTAGATTTGCTATTATTTATATTACTGACGAAGCTCAATTATCTTATGAAACTGATGACATTTCAATTAGTGGTGTAAGTACTACTCATATTGTAAGTGATGTTTCGTATTTATCTACTATAAGTCTTGATGATATTTTTATTAAAAATATATCTTATATTCGAGATAACACTCTGGTTAATTTCAATAATAGACTTATTAGAGGTAATGTAAAAACTCTTGATTATAGTAAACTTGATAGTGAACTTAAAGAATTTACAGAGAATAATCTTGATGTCCAATTAAGTTGGAATCCGAGTTCTTCTTATATTAATAGTACTCGACGTTATTTCAAAAGTGGTGAAGTTTATGTTCTTTATGCTGGATATTATGACTATAAAGGTGACCTTGTAAATATTCATCATATTCCTTGGAAAGCTAATAATTATGATGTTGAAGCTTATCCTGTAGGTTCTACTAATCAAAATGCTCATAAAATTCCTTATAAATCTGAAAGTATTAGTAAGATTATAAGTCCGAGTTGGAAGAGTTTACCTGATATTGATGCTGCTGAACAAGTAGATGAAATTGCTAAGACAGGTGTTGGTAGTGAGAATCCTACGATAGCTCGTAATCGTTATTTCACTTTATATGGAGTTTCAACTGCACACGCAACTGTTAAAGCAAAAGGCCGTTCTTTAACCAAAGGTAAACTAAAGTTACCAAGTCTTCCACTACCTTATACAACTGAAGATTCTGAAGGTGGAGTTAATCCTTCTGATTATCAAGTTGTGGTATTAGAAATAACAAGTGAGAGTACATCGAGTCAATTAATTGGTATTGAATGCAGTCCTACATTTGGTGGAAATAGTATGATACCTGCTGGTATAAATTTAACTACAAAAGTTTATGATGCTACATCGGTAGTTAAACAAATTGATTCAGAAGAATCTGAGGTTGAAACTGGATACTATGAAATTTCTGAATCTAATCTTTTAGCATTTGATAGTAAATCTACATTCATTGGTAATACTATTAATACAAAAACTAATTTCGTAATTAATCTTGATGCAAAAGAAACTAAATATATTTTAATTGAAGCTCGATTAAGTGACAAAGTTAATGGTTCAACTGCTCCGACATTTAATTGGTTAACCCAATTATATTCTACTTCTTCTGAATGGAATCCTACTTATACATTAAGTCCTAATATTAATATCAAAGCTAATCTTGCTGGTAAAACAGATTTAATGAATAAATATATTAGTTCAATAGTTTATTTCTTTGTTGAACATAATATTAATAATTCTCGAATTGTTACGCAAGGTTTCGCAATGCGAGATACTGAAACTAACAATTTCGGTAAGAATCAAACTTATAAAAATCCTTTCGGTGGAGATAATGCAAGATTTTATACATTTGAATATCTCTATAATAAAATAAATAGTATTCGAGGTAAACTCAAACCTTTATACTTTGAAACTGATGTTCTTAAATTTGTTAAAAATGAAGAACTTGATGATGATATAAAAGTATTCCCAGTTAAATGGAAAGGTGAAGATTTTGATAGATTTGATACAAATCCTAATGAATCTGGAACTCGATTCTTAGATGCTGACATCAATAGTCTTACTATTGATACTTCTCGTGCAACTAAAGATGTTTCACTTGAATATATCAATGCTAATATTAGTTCTCAAAACAATATTGCTGGTGATAGTTATTATCGTATTGAAAAAGGTTTTGATGGATTTAATAAAGGTACAGATAATGAGGAATGGGCAAGAGGATATATTGCCGATTTAATTAATAATTCTGAAACACTTTATTCTGATGTTAATAATCAGAAACTTCAAATTGCATCTAATGTAATTAATATTAAAGGTTCTTCTGAAATAATAACTTCTTTAGTTGGTGATACATTTATTGGATATATAACACTTCGAGCTACTGCTCCATCATCCGATTATCGTTATGGTGATGCTCAAGCAAAAGAATTAGACAGTAATGCTACTGTTTATCGTTGGATATTTACTGTTCCTCTTGAAAGTAAATTCAATATTCTTTCTCGATTCAGTGTTAATAACGTAGATAAATCTTTCAAATATCACGATAAACGTGGTGATGAATTACGTGAATTTTATCAATTAAGTTATCAAGTTGATAATTTCATAAATAGTAGTGTTGGTAAAGGTTATTCTCCTGTTTATAATGAGAATGGTATTGAAACATTTACTTATTTTGAAGAAATTCCCGGAACTCAAGACCATCCTTATCGTATAATTCGTAGTCAATTACAGAGTGCTGAAAATGCTAATCTTAATTGGCGATTATTTAGAAGTGATGATTATAAAGATATGCCTTTTAATCGAGGTGAAATTATTGCATTGAAAACTGACAATAAAAATCTTTATATTCAACAGACTTATGGTCTGCATTTATTACAACTTCGTGATACACTTTCTAATACGGATGAAGGTACTTCGTATTTAGGTACAGCTGATATATTTAATATGGAACCTCAAGAGGTTACATATAGTCCCAGTGGTTATATAGGTTGTCAAAGTTATTTTGATACTCACGTTAATGTTATTGGTTATTTTGTTATTGATGCAGTTCATAGACGTATCTTTAATATCAATGGAGATAAAGTAAGTAATATGACTGCTCTTAATGCTCTTAAATGGTTTGATGGTAATCTTGTAAAAGATGTAATTAATCCGTTTAAGAATAATGGTAGAATTTGGGCATTTAATGAAGATACTAATATCTTATATTTAGTCCAAAATGTTGATAATAAACAATTCACAATTAGTTTTAGTCCTATTGCTAATGCTTGGATTTCATTCCATGACTATAATCCTATTGTAGGTATTACCAATCGAAATGGATTATTCTGGTTTGATAAACATGGCATTTATGCAATATCTAAAAATAATTATGGTCGATTCTTAAAAGATGATACTGGTAATCAACTTGTTAAAGAATCATATATTAAATTTATTCTTAACGACAATAATAGTTATAATAAGTTATTAAATAATATTGCTTGGAAAGACAGAGTTGATATTGTTAATAATCTGTTACCTACTATTAATGAATTTGAGAAAACTATTAATGCTATATTGGTTCATAATGATGACCAATGTACTGGTTATAAAATTGTTAAATTTAATGATAAATGGTATAATGGTACAACTGGTGTTAATAAAGTAAATCTTTGGAGATTTAACAATGTTAATGATATACACAAACAAATACCTTTTATGGTTACTGATTTAGTTGTAGATGAATCTGCATTAAAACGTAAAGCTAAATGGTATGATGTTAATAAGTTCATTTGTCAATATGTTTATTGTATAATGAAGTTTAATAATAGTGATAATAACAGACTTTGGGAACTTATTGATGTTAATCCTGAATGGATTCTTGATAATCGTAATAATCAAAGGTAATTTGTAACAACTTGTGCGGCTCGGCCTTCGGCCTCGCTCCCCGGTGGGGCAGGAGGTTGCACGCCCACTTGTCGTGTTACTCAAACTTTTAATGGTATGTCTAATCGTAAAGTTAATCCTGATAGTCTTCGTCAAGTTACTCGTTATATTAATGAATATTCTCAACATATTTGGGATAACGAATTGACTGGTGATAAAGAATTTGTTCGTGTTAAAGAAAATAATAAACTTAAAACTGTTCGTTCACGTTCAAAAGATGGTAGATATTATTATCCTTATCCCTCGTATGAAGGTGGTGCTAAAACTATTGGCCCCGGTTTTAAGTTAAATGATACTTCTGATTTTACTAAATCTGTTAAAGCAAAAGGTAAAGCAACAAGAAAACAAATTGATGCTGAATTAAATCGTCGTATGGCAAAAGCCTACAATGATGTTCGTGATATTTATTCTGAGAAATATGGTATTGATGATTTCAATACTTTACCTCAGCCTATTGTTAATCTTATGTCTAATCTTGCATATCGAGTAGGTCGAACTGGTTTTAGACAATATAAGAAATTGTTAAAAGGTGCTAATGAACGTAATACAGATAGTATTATTAAAGAATATACTACTGGTAATAAAAGAAGAGATAAATCTGAATTAGAAATATTTAAGAATAATAGTTCTAATGATTATGATATGATTAGAAATAGACTATTTTCTAATTTTAATACTGATGATAATCCTGATAATTATGTTGAAGATATGAGTAAAACTAATCGTAAAAAATATAATTTCGGTGGTATTCGTTCTATACATGATGCTACTGCTGATTATTTAGGAATGGCTCGTAATTCCGGTAATAATTTTTTCGGTAATAGTATGATTGATTTATTATATCATGACGGAAAGAATGATGATACTGGAATCCCAGTTAAGAACTATGTAGATAAGTTGATTGCTAATGATAAACTTATCTATGCAAATATGCAGAACAAAATCAATAATGAAATTTTAACTTCTCGTGGTATTACTGCTAAATTCGGTGGACTTGTTGGAACTCCTCGTAGGAAATTTTATTGGGGTGGAACAAGTATTAATGACCCCGGTAGTGTTCAATGGGGTACACGAGTTCAAGCCAGTGATATTGAAGAATCTAAATATAGTGCTGATGGCGAAGGTATCGTAGGTGGTAGCGCCTTAAGTGGAGCTGGAACTGGATTAGGAATTGGAGCTGCTGTTGGTGGAACTGCGGCGCTTGCTATGGGTGCAGCTGCTGGTTCTTGGCTTGGCCCTATCGGTGCTGGTATCGGTGCATTAATTGGTGGTATCGTTGGTTTGTTTACTGGACGTAAGAAAAAACGTCAAGAAGAGCGTCGTCGTCAAGAACTTTTAGCTGAACAAGCTGAAATGGAACGTCAGCAGACTTTAGGTAATATGCAAGATAAAGTTGAAAATGATGTTGCAACTATTAGACAAAGTAATCTTGGTAATTACTCAGAAGGTACAGGATTTTACGCTAAATTAGGTGGAATGATTGGTCGTAGAAAATTAAACGCCGGCGGCCAAGTAGTTCCTAATTCATCTAATAGTGTTGTTGCTTATGGTCAAACGCATGAACAATATAATCCTGCTACTGGTGAAACTGGAATAATATATGGAGATTCGGAAATTGAAGGTGGCGGCGCTAAAAATGGTAGAATGTATGCTGGAGAAGTTGTTCGTGAAACTCCTGAAGGTGGTCAAGTATTTAGTGATACGATTAAAGTTCCCGGAACAAATCGTACTTTCGCTGATTACGCAAAGAAACTTACTGATATGAAAGGTAAAAAAGAAGCTCAAGTTATTCAACTTGCTGATGGAGTTACATTATCTTTGTCTGCATTAGATAAGAGTAAAACTAACAAATTACAAACTGGAACAAATGTTCGTAATATTGAAAAGTTAGTTTATAGAATGAATAAAACTCGCGGTGAATCTGAAACTATTGATGCTAAAACAGCAGATTTGTTTGAAGCTCAAGAACTTTATGCCACTGCTTTAGGACTTCGTGATGATGCTCCGATTATGCGTTGTGGTGGAATGATAAGAAAGAAAAGACCTTTTGGTGGATATGCTTCACCGTATAGTCTTACAGGAGTTTCAGCTCCTAAACTTACTACTTTACCTCCAATTCAAACTACTGCAAGTGCTGGCGGTGGTTCTGCATTTAAATTCGGATTTAATGAATTTGGACTTGGTATGAATCTTGCAAGTTCACTGTTTGGAATTGTAGGTAACGCTCTTAATACTCGTGCTAATCGAAAGGCTATTGAATTTGAATCTACACTTCATGTTCCGAAAGGTAATAAAGTAGATGCTGTCCAATATAGTACAGATTATGATATTAGTGAGGAATTACAAGAACTTGGCACACAAGAACGTAGAGCTGCTCGATATATTACTGATAACACAAGCAATGTTCAAACAGCTCGAAATAGTGTAGCAAATCTTGCAATTAATGCTCAACTTGCTCGAAACAAACTGTATGGAGCTAAAAAAGATTATCAACGTCAAAGATATGATTTGAATAGGCAAGAACGAGTTAATGCTCGAAATGCTAATAGTCAAATCATGTATCAAGACGCTATTAATGAATATAATAAAGCTGTCGGCTTAAATCAACAGTTAATGGCAGTCAGAACGCAAGGATTACAAGGAATGTTACAAGGAGTTGAAGGTCTTACCGGAGCAGTTAATAATTACGCAAGTGCCCGCTTATATGAAAAGTTATGGCCTCGTGGAGTAACTAATCATATGAGAAGTGGTTTTGCTTGCGGTGGTCTTGCAAGACGTAAAAGAGCTTAATATAGTGCGTGATATATCGGATTATTCTTTTATAGGATAGTCCGATATTCACGATTTTTTGTATATTTGTAATGATACAAATGGTGGTACAAACACGCGCGACAAGTGGGCGTGCAACCTTCTGCCCCACCGGGGAGCGGAGCCGCTGTGCGGAGCACAGCAGGCGGAGCCATACGAGTTACAACTAATTTACAAACTAATCATTATAAAATTATGGCAGAAATTGCAATAGGTCGATACGATACTAATACATTAAAAACTCCACAATTACAAGATTATGGAAGTGTATATGCTGCTGTTGGAAATGCTTTGAATCAAAAGTATTACCAAAATCGTGAAGCTTATATTAATAGAATTGCTAATCCTTTAAGTCAAATTAAGGCAACTTCTCGTGGACAAAAAGTTCTTGATTCTGAAAGAGCTAAGATTGTTGAAGGTGCTAATGAATTTAAAGAACAAGATAATTGGTTTGCAGCAGATGATTATATTTATAAGCAAACTGAGAATATTCTGACTAATGAAGGTCTTAAAGCTGTTCAAGCTGATTATGCTTTGGAACAGCAGTATATGGAAGATTTGAAAAAGAGTGATTGGGATACTCAAAATCAAAATGCTTTCTTGCTTCGTAGTCGTTTACAATCTTCTGATATTATTTATGATGCAGAAACTAATACTGTTGTAAGCGGTGGTTTTAATGGAGTTCAAATCGGTAAAAAATTCGATGTAAATAAATATCAAAAAGACGTATTCGATATTCTTTCAAAAGCTAAGGCTGATAAAGTATCATTTGAAAATCTTGTTACTAATCCTGATATGATACGTCAGTATGGATTGGATGTTGCAACAGGTTTTGATGGTGAAAAGTTAGCAAGTCACTTTGTTAAAACTGGTAGTGAAAGAGAAGGTATTACAGAACAAGAGATTATGAGTTATGCTATGTCATTACTCAAATCTAATCCTGATTATACTAATTATCTTACTACTATTTGGCAGAATCAAGATGCTCTTACTCGATTTGTAAAAGATGATAGTTCTGCTGGTGGACATTTAAGAGATTATGAATTAGAAGATTATGCTTCTTTATTCGCTGGTAATCCTACAATGTTCGCTCTTAATGGTTTAGGTATTAACGTAAATGAACTTGGTGCTCCTACAAAAGACGGTAAGTTTACTGTTAATTCTAAATTACCTGCTGAAGTTAAAACTTTGTTAGATACTGTTAATAAGGAATATGGAGTTAATGTTCTCGATATATTACAGAATAAAGCTCAAGTTCCACCTGAACTTATTCAAGCTGGTTTACAGAATTATGTAGATAAAATGTTTGAAAGTTATGCTAAGGGTGTACTTGGTGCTACTGATGATATTGAGAATCTTGATAGAACAGCTTTTACACAAAGTGTTTTATCTGGTCAGTTTATTAATAATAACATTCAAAGTTTAGCTGGTGCTGCCGCAGGTTTATATTCTTATCAAGATATTAAAACTACGGTTAGTTTAATTGCTAATCCCGGTTATACAGCTTATGTTAAAGCTCGTGCAAAAGGTAAGCAACAAGAACTTGAAACTCTTCAACAATACGCTCCATATCTTGATACATTAGGTGGTTTTGAAGTTACTGGTGATAGTGTTGCAGAAAACATTAATCGTCGTAATGAAATTACTGACCAAATGACTAAACTTTCGAATTCTATGAATCAGATATTTACATCTGATGAACTTGGAATTTTAGGTCTTAGTCCGGGAGATGGTAATATTGTTAAAACACTAAATATTTCTACTGCTGAAAGATTAGTTGATTCAGCAGGTCTTGATGAAGAAACAGCAGCTAATCTTAAAGGTAAACTTTTACAAGTTCAGACTGCTCAACGTAATTATAATAATCTTCAAGCTAAACTTCGTTCTGACGAAATTCAACTTAATTCCGTATTTGATACTTGGAAAGAACACCGAGATAGGATTGAAGGTGGTATAGGTTGGTATCGAGTTAATAATGAAGAAGCTAAGATTATTCTTGATAACAGACTTGATAGTTATGATAAATATGTTGATTATATAAATCAAAATTATAAAGAACTTTATAATCCTGAAACATATAGTAGTACTTGGGTACGAAAAGATGGTGTAACAACTGGAGCTAAATATCTCGGCGATATGCTAACAAAAGAAGAGTTTGAATCTACTCTGTCTAATGCAGCAGATAATGTTTCAAATCGTTATCGTAAAGCTATTGCTGATGCACCTCTTGAATTTACAGCGACTCGTGATATTATTGCTAATCCTTCAAGATTCCAACAAAATTACATGGCAGCTGCTATGGTAAATTGGAAAAAAGGTGCTGGTAATATTAGTATTGTTCAAACTCCATCTGGAGAAGGTACTGGTCTTACCGGAATGCAATTAGCTAAGTATATGAATTTTGATGCGTTTCCTACTTCGACTACTACTAATTCAAAAGGTACAAGTGTAACTCGTCAGAGTAACGCTACTAAAAATTCTAAACCTCTTTCAGGTAAAGAACTTGGTCTTGATTACGATATTTATAAGACTGAAGTTAGTCCGATTGCTAATGGAATTGCAGCTCGTGAAGGCCGTAATGAATATGCAATTACTCTTTTTGATGAAACTGGTGCTGCTCGTGGTAATATTATTTTCTCTGAACAAGTATATCCATCTACTATTGCTCGTCAAATTCTTGATAATTACCGTAATATTAAACCTTATGCTAAAATTGGTGGTGAAGGTTTACAACGTAGTGCTGGAATGATTGAATCTCAATACGCTTCGGGATTTATTGATTTCAATACTACTGGTGCTAATAATAGTCCTGCTGTTGCAAACATCGCAGACCTTCAAAGAACTGTTGATGATTTAGGTAAAGTTGAATATGATTTGAATATTCACGAACCTTTCTATAATAGTATTGACGGTAATAGTCGTAAAGTTGAGATTGGTAGAACAACACAAGGTTATTATATAAAAGATATTAGTGGATTAAAATATCCTGATGGTTCTGTTCATTATGGAGAATTTGGATATAATACAATTCCTAATAGTCTTTACACAATTAAAGGTATAACTCCTAATAATATTCAATATTATGAAACTATAAATGAAGCATTAGCTCCTATTGCAGAATATGTTTTAACTCAATATGGAGTTGTTCTTGATATGCAAGAAGCCGCCGAGGCTATTCAAATGAATAAAATAAATAATGCTAATATAGGATATTAAATTATGCCAAATCTAACAGATATTAAAATTCCTATTACAGGTTCGCAAGCTCTTACTCCTTCTGAAACACCAATTCAGGGAGTAGGAGCTACTCCTGTTTTACCCGGTAGTATGCCGGAACCTGAACTTTCTCGTGGTAGAAAACAATCTTCAATTCGACCTTTTAATATTTCTGAATATGAAAATATATTAGGTCGAGGTCAAGTTAATCCTAATCTTGATTTAAGTGTTCTTAATGAAAATAGAGCACAAAATCAAAGTGGTTGGTATTTAACTAAAAATGCTATTGGTCAATTAGGAACTACTATTCTCGGTGGTACTATTACTGGTATCGGTAGTATTCTTAATTTCTTTCCTACTACATATCGTGCTATTAGTCAAATATGGGATGATAATGCCAAATATAAATGGGACAAAGCTATCAACGAAGGTCTTGGTTCTGAATGGCAGAGAATAGGTAAAGATATTGAAAATTGGGGTCGTAAAGCAATGCCTATTTATCAAACAGAACAAGCTCAAAAAGGTGGTTTTGCTGGTGGTATGGGTGATGCTACTTGGTGGGCAAGTATGTTTCCTACCGTAGGTTCTGCTGCTGCATCTATGCTTCCTGTTATTGGACAAATGCGAGCTTTACAAGCTGTTGGTAAATTAGGAACAATGATTAACGGTGTTGGTCGTTTAGGTTCTGCATTGAATAAAGCAGGTCGTGCATTACAAAATCCTTATACTCAACAGATAATTGGTACTTTATACGGAGCACATCTCGATAGTATGGAAGAAATTGTTCGTGGTTATGATGAACAATATCAATATGCTCTCGATTTAGGTTTCAATGAAGATGATGCTCGTAAGTTTGCATCTGTTTATGCTTCTGAAAGTTACAATGATGCTTGGGCTTATGGAGTATTATTTAATGCTATTGAACTTAATAGTATGCTTCGTGGTATTAAAGAAGCTCCAGTTAATAGTATTTCTATTGAAAAAGGTTTAAAAAGTAATATAAAAGGTCTTGCACAAAAAGGTAAGACTTTTGTTTTAGATAGTGAAGCGTCTAAACTTAATCGTAAACTCATTCCGAGTGTTGGACTTCGTAAAACAAAAGATTTCTTTTCTGTTGCTTTATCTGAAGGTCTTGAAGAGATGCGAGTTGATATGGCACTTAATGAAGGTGTTATTGCTGCAAAAAAAGAACTTGGAATTGAAGATGAAACTGCTGCTTTAACTCCGTTAGCTCGTATGGGAAGACTTGTTGAACAAGCTTCTTCGTGGGATAGTTTTATTTGGGGTGCTATCGGTGGTGGTGTAATGTCTGCTGGACGTAATGGTGTTACACGAATACTTAATGGTAAAGCTCAACAAGAAGCTGAAAATAAGCGAGCTACCAACATTATAAATGGTATTCAAGATACTGCCGCAGCTATTGCTGATTTTGACGGTGATATGAATATTAAAGTAACTGAAACTCCAGTTTTAGATGAAGCTGGTAATCAAGTTATGAATAGTGATGGTACTCCAAAAGTTAACAGAACTATTACTGACCCTGCTTCAAGTTTGCTTGTTGGTATTATGGGTAGAATTGGTTCTGCTAATGGGTTCAATTATACTGTTGAATATTTTGATGAATTAAGTAAATTATCAGATGCTCAACTTGAAGAAGTTTACGGTGCTAATAAACGACCTGTCGTAGATGCTCTTCGTAGAGAATTTACTATTATGCGAGATATTCATGCTCGTAATATGGGTTTAAGTTGGGGTAATCCTTTCGACAATGTTCTTAAAGTTCAGGCATCAACTGATGATTATTTACTTGACTATTATCGTCGTCAATTAACTATTGTTGATACTGATATTCAAACTTTCGATATTGAAGCGTCTAATCTTCGTAAGCAACGAGATGAAGCCCTTAAAGCTATTGATAGTAAACTCCATAGCTTAAATGTAGAAAAGACTGTTCTTGAACAAGAACGTGAAGAACTGCAAAAAGTTATTGAAGATTATAAAACTCAGCTTGAAGATAAAACTCGTAATAAAGCGATTAGTACACTTAAAGGTAAACGTACTCGATTAGTAAATAAGATTAAAACTATTGAAGATACAATCAATAGTTTGCAATCTCAAATTAATGAGTTAAATACTTATATTGCTAATCAAGGTGCTATCAGTACAAAACAACCTAATCGCAAAGCTCGTAAACCGTATCTTCTTGAAATTAAAAATAGTAAGAAATCTATTTTAAGTCTGCAACAACAAATTGCAAATGCTCGTCAGGCTATTGCAGAATTAGAAGTTGGTAAACTCCAATATGAGCAAGAACTTGCTATTCATAATGGAGAGATTGCTGATACTCGTAGGAAGATTGAATTATTTGAAAATGATTTAGCTGATTACGATACAAGACTTAATAGAATTAATAGTGATATTACAGAACAGAGTGAACGTGAAAATAACAATGTAGCTGAATATAATGAAGCTGCAAAACGTTTGCGTGAAACTCGCAATAACAATAATCAAACATATAAATCTCTTGAAGAGGCTCGAACTCAACTAAGTATGGCTGTAATGGCTCTCGAAGAAAATGTTAATAATCGAGATGAGATTATGGCTGAACGAAGTAAGTTACTTAAAGAGGTTTATGATAAACAAGAAGAGATTGAAAAAGCTCAAGATAAAGTAGAAGAAACTGTTGAAACTACTAATCAAGAAGCAAGTCAAGAACCCGAAAATGTTACTACTGAGGTGCTGACAGACAGTAACGGGATTTCGTACTCTCTCGATGACAGCGAGGCCCCAAATACCGTCGATATTAAAAATAAGGTATATTCGGTAGGCTCAAAATTTAATGTCGCAGAATCGCCCAAAACCGTGCAAAGAATCGAGGTCGTAACCGACGACGAAACCGATTTTAGTGCTGTAATGGTTACTATAAAAGATGATGCGACTGGTAAAGAAGATACATATTCTGCAAAAGAACTTGCAGGTATGGATATTACTGAAATTCGAAGTGAAGTTCAAACTAAATTTGATGCTATTTATAAAACACTTTATAGTATTCAAGATAAACTTTCAGCAGATGAATTTGAGAATCATTATTTAGATACTATTGTAAATCTGCATAAAGAATTATCTGATTCTAATAATGATACTTATAAAGCATTATTATCTCCTATTGATAATACTGAACTTAATACGTTACGAACTAATATTATTGGTAATTTTATTGGTTGGATAAATGAATATCAACCTACTGAAATTAGTAATGAGAATTTAGAAAAAGCTAATCGTGTAAAACAGTTATTATCAGATAGTAATATTCGTATTGCAAACAATCTTAAATCTAATCTTTTCAAAGATTGGATTTGGAATCTTTATGGTGGTGATATAGTTGGTTATCGTGAAGAAGAAAACGCTAAAATGCGCGAAGCTATTGCTGACTATATCGCTAACGTTGCTAATGTTCTTAACAATAATTATATTATAACTGATGGTAAATTAACTCTTAAGAATATTAATGTAGACCATAATGTAATTCGAGCACAAATCGAAGGTCTTACTCAAATTAAATTTGAGAATCTTAATAGTAATTTTGATACTATTAGATATTCAGATTTCTATCATAAGATAACACTATTCAAAAATAGTATTATTAATGAAGTAGCTAAAAGTACAACTGAATTTTACAAAACTAATATCGCATATATCAACAGTGTGATGAATAGATTTATTAGTAAAATTCGTGCTATTAGACAAGATGAAGATAGTCCGTTACATGATTCTCTTATAAATGATGATGGCTTTGGTAGTCAAACTTCTAAAATTATGGAATTTGCTACTGCCGTAAATAATTTAGCAAAAGAGTTTTTAGACTATGGTGCTATTCCTAATCTTCCTGCTCGTACAAGACTTCATACATTAGCTCAATCAATTCAACCTTATTTGGTATCTGATGTTGATGCTTTGAATCTTACTGGAGTAGATATTATTACTGCTGTTCGTCAAAGTAATGTTCTTGATTTATTAAGAAATGCTCGAATGGCTTATTCTATTCTTTCGAGATATTATAATTTTGAAAGTGGTACTGAATTGAATGATGATGTATCTATTCTTAATAGTCTTGATGTACTTGCTAACAGTGTTTCTGACTTTATAGATGATACTGAATCAAGAGATGAGTTTAATACTAATGACTATCGTTATTATATTAGTGATTCAATGCGTAATGCTCTTGATGCTATTGAAAATACTATTGTAAAACTCGATGGTCGTCAGATATTTACTGATAATCACGTTTATACTTACGAAGATATTCTTGATTCTATATATCAGCAAACAGATGGTCGTAATGATGTTATTAAATATTATGAACCTATTTGGTATGCACTTAAATATTTCAAAAATGATGTAAATGTTAATACAATATATCAACAAATGAGTAAGAATGGTGTTCCACAAGAACAACTTGATGCTCTTAAACGTTTATTTGATATTATTAATAAACGAATTGCTAATCCTATTCAAACAACAGATGGTGCTTATCTTGATAGTAACTTAAATCTTCGTGGTAAGTTTTTAAGTGATTTCTTCAAAACTCATATTCAACGTGAATTTGAAACTAATGGTTTCAAAGGTTTACGTCGTCTTACACCTGAAGTTTATAAGATTATCACAAGTCCTGAATATTATAATCCTAAAACTCGTGTTATTAAAAACAACATTACAGTTAATGGTGTTAAATTCAAGGCTACTGAATTATTTGATGCTTTAAGAACTTTACACGAAGGTCAGGAATTTGAAGTTACTTATAAAGATGGTAATGTTGATATTAATTTAGATGTAAATGGTAAGAAACTATTAATTGAACGAATTGGTTTAGGTGATAGTGAAACTTATCATGGAATCCAATTAGGTAGAATTGATGAAAGTGGAGTTAATCAATATGATTCTGCTTTTGGTAATTCTTATGGAACATCTAAATTTATAGATACTATTATCCGAAAAGCTGGTGGAAGTGATACAATATTTAATTTAACAAAAGAGTTTTATAAAGTATATACTGAAGCCTTAACTCGTGAACAACAAACTTCTGATTCAGTTGTTTCAAAACTGAAATCAATTATTAAAGAATTAGATAAATATGGTAATACATCAAAAACTGAACATTCTGAAATAATCAATGCTTTCATTGGAGCTATCCAATATAATACCGAAGTTGAAGGTGTTAGTCCGGAAGCGTTTGATATTGAAGGTCTTGATTTAAATAAGGTTTATTATCTTATTAGTCCTATGTTCTATAACGTAAGACTTAAAAATCTTAATGATTATGTTCGTTATGGACTTAGAATCAAGAACGCTTATCAGAATCTAAATACTAAACTTGGAAATGACTTTATTCAAAGTCAAAAACTTATTACTGAAATTAAAGAAAAAGGTTCTGCAATTTTAGTATTAAAAGGTATTAATAAATCTCCTATTACATTTGCCGATTCAAGTGGTTATCGAGCTAATGTAAATGAAGAGATGCAACGTACTGTTACAGTTAATGGTAAACCTGCTGTTAATATTATTCAACGTCAGCCTGATGCTGATGGTTTAATGTTAGTTTCATCACTTACTACTGACACTGCATTTAATAATCCTATTGTTGAAGATAAAATTACTTCATCTGATAGGCATTTCCAAATGTATGCTGAAATTCAAGCTAATGCTGGTGAAAATGGAAAAAGTTATGTTCCGTTACATCGTGGTAATTTAACAAGTGATGTTGCAGATACACCGTTTAATGTAGCTGCTATGGAATTTGTTACTCAAACTATGAGTGATATTATTTCAGATGCTACGTTTACATCTCTTCCGACTGATGCTAAATCTGGTCTGTATACTCTTGTAGATGATACTAATAAGACTCGAACTAAAGCTCATAATGCTAATATTCGTAGTCGATTAGCTCCTTTATCAGAAGCTATCATTACAAGTTATAATCGTGGAGTTCCGGGAGCTGAATGGTTTAACATTAGTTCTCTTTATGAAAATACAGACCCAGCTACTGGAAAAACTCGTTATATTAAACATTTAGACTTCCAAACAGTTGTTCGTAAAAAGAATATACTTGGAAATGGAATAAGTTATATCAATAGAATTAGTATTGAATATACTAAATCTGGTGATAAATTTACTCCTGTTAAACTTCGATTAAGTCGTAGAGTAATTCCAGTTAATAGAACTACTTCAAAAGTTCGTATTGCTAAGAGTCCTTTTACAGCACGAGAACTTGCTCAATTAAATGGTATTATTGAGAAAAGTAAATCTAATAAAGGAACTTACGCTATAATTGATTTGCAAGCAAGAGGTATTACTGGTAAAGATTTAACTGATTTACTTAATCATAATCTGTTCCGTAAATTATATGGTAATATGCAACGTAGTGTTACTACTGCATTACAAGGCGACCATTATACTTATGGTGTTAAAACAGATGATAGTTACGCAGCAGTTAAAGGTCAATATAAATCTAAAATACTTGATTGGGCTAAACAACAAGGTATCGTTGATAAATCTGTTTCTTCAACATTTGATTCGATGCAAGATTTTATTCTTGACACCGGCGCTTTAACAACAAGTGTTATTGGAATTAGAGATACCAATGGTAATGTTGTTACCAATTATACTATTGATTCTATTCAACCTGCAATGTTCTTTGAACTTAAATCTGAAAGTTCTGATAATCCTATTCGAGAATCAGAAGATATGACGAAAGAATTTGCTGTTAAAGCAATTACAACATTAAGTTCAATGACAAGTGATACTGAAACAAACTGGTATCAAAAACTTGTTAATATTACAGATGATAAAGTAGCAGGTCTTAGAGTATTAGGTGTTATACCTGATTTTGTATCTGAAGATGTTGCTAACAGAATCGCTGAATTATATGATAGAATTTATACTGATGGTAAAACTAATTTCAGTATTAAGAAACTATCGAGTAAACAAGATTTCATAATTGCTCAATATGATAAAGGTACTGAAACTATCGTTATCAATAGTAATAAACTTACTAAACGTGATTTTACTGCTACTGATTTAGGTGTTAATATTACTCATGAATCTCTTCATAAGTATTTTGAACAACAAGCTAATTCTAAAGAATTATATGATAAACTTGCTACATTAATTAGCGATATTAATGACACTGCATTTAAAGTTGATTCTAAAGAATTTAATGCTAAATATAAGAGCGATTTAACTGAACTTGAACTTGGTTATCTTCGTACATATCTTAAAATATTAAGTGAAACTCCTGCTGAAATAGTTACTTATGCTTTTACAAATAAACAGTTTGCTAATTTGGCAAATAGGATTATTGTAGAAGAAGCTTCGAAGATTAAGAAACGTAAAAGTCTTTGGGATAAAATTATTGATGCAATTCTTTCTGTTATTGGCATAGATACAATTACAGATAATAGTTTACTTAATAATGTACGAAATATAGTAATTAATAGTTTGGATAGTGTGAATAGCCGACGCGCAAAAAGTCCGACCAATGGGCGTGCAACCTCCTCTCCCACCGGGGAGCGGAGCGCTGGGCGAAGCCCAGCAGCGGAGCCAACCTCAGTTACAACTAATCAAACTAATGTTACAAATGATGCAATACATGATAATTTATCAGTTACGAAACCTATTAAAACATCTGATATACCTCTGACAGAAAATCAAAGAGCAGCTCAAGCTGAATTGGATTTCCTTAATGATGACAGTGAAATTACGTTTGATGACAATAATTCTGAAACACTTAATAGTCTTGATGTTTCTGATATTGGCCCGAATATAGTGATACCCGGTGGGGGAGTGGGTTTGACGCCCACTGGTCAGGTTTTTTCAAATAGTTCTGAAAATGTTTTGAATAATCAGAAAAATATTGTATCTTCAAGCGGTGAATATGTAATTGAATTTATTGATAAATATATTGATGACAATAATAACAAAATTTGTTAGTTTATGAATGCACAATGTAGTCCTGAACCTTATCGTTTAACTGTTGATGGAAGACTTGAGAAATCTGGTCTTTATCATCAAATGAAGTCTTTTAAGACTAAACCTATTGAAGATATTATTACATCTTTAATGGAAAAAGGTGTTTTACCTACTATTAAAAATTATAATAATATTCGAGGTTATGTTGAAGATAATGCTGATGTATCATTAGAGAATGCTTTTAAGCGTCGTATTCTTACAGCGTTTTTATATGCAGAAGCGGATGCCCGTACTCCTTATGGAGCTACGGGTTATCCCGTTTATACAAGTGGAGAACTTAAATTAGAATCTGTATTAGCTGCTCTTTCGACAGATGAAACTTATAGTGAAGATATTCGTAAAGATTTTGAATCTCTTGGTAACGCATTAGGTCTTGATATTAAACACGCTTTTAATCCGTCTATTGTAAATACTGCTACATTTGATGAGATGGATTATGCTTATATGGCTCGTGTTTTAACTGCTGCTTACTTTAAGTTAAAAGGTCTTACTACGGAACAAAGACAAGCTCGCTTTGGAGCTAATTACCGAGATGTTTCTCGTAGTGGATTTAAGGCTTTAATTCTTGCTGAGTTTAATAAAGAACTTGAAGAGTATAAAGCTCGACCTAATTTTATTCCTACAAGATTCAACGATATTTTTGTAGCAAATATACTTACTGATTTGAATAAAAGTAATAGTCAAATCTTTAATTATTTTCTTGATTATATTGATAAGAACTATGGTATTAATCGTAAGCGTACTTATCAGAATAATCGGATTGTTGATGATGAAAGTACAGAAGAGGGGCAACGTGATGCTATTGAAGATATTGAAGTAATGTGGGATGATTTACAAAAAGAACGTATTGATAGAAAGAATACGTTAGCATCTCATGTTAAAGCTCAAATAGCTCTTCTTGTAGGTTCGAGTAATTTCAAAAATAGAACTGCTAATAAAGCATACATTCCTGCTCCTATTGATATTAATGTTTTATGGAATAAACTTATTGAGGCACATCTTTACGATATTCAACCTCAAGATGTATATAATAGATTGCAACAACTTGCAGCTATAAATGATGAGTTTACTCCTATTCTTGAAATATTCCAACGAGTATTTGAAGATGATGGTTCTGCTGCTTCTGATTATGATAATTCTTTTGTAAATGCTTATATTTCTGGAATTAAACTTGCTGTTATTCCTGTAAATATTATGGCATTAGAAGGTGGTAATAATGCTACGATTTATCAGAATAATCGAGAATCATTTGGTGTTAAAACATATATTGATAGATTTGAAAGTATTTTAAGTACAAATATTGAATTTAGATTATATAATAATCTGAATGATGTACTTTATACTAATCCTAAATCTAAACGTATTTTTGAACCTATTTCAAGACGTAGTAAGATTGATAAAGCAGCTCTGTTAGATAAACAGATGTCTGTAATTAATTACTTAGGATTAGCAATTACTCGTGATGCTCTTGTTCAATATTATAATGCAAATGATAATGCAAATGAAGTATATTCAAGAGTTAATTCTCTTCTTGAAAATGTAGTTAATGATACTAAACATCGGGTTAATACATATCGTGGCAAAGAAATTCCTGCACATAATATTAATGGATATTTATATTCATTAGCACAAATTGCTACTTATGATTTTAACAGTTTTACGAATATGAGTTATCTTGATGTTCAAGGTAAACTTAATTATTCACCTCAGTATGATAGTATGCTTACAAAGTTCCTTCGTGGATTTATTACTCGTACTGGTGTAAATACTGAATATATCAAGCATATATTTAAGGATTATCTTAATGACCCAACTTTAACTGCTCCGGGTGCAGAAGATAATATTCTCATTTATGATGAAAAGACTGGTCTTGGTATATTCACTAAAAATAGTATTGGTGAATATGAAGTAAATCCTGCATTTATTTCTGATGTTGAACGTCGTTATCAGTTTGCATTATCTGCATTTAATGGTGTTAAGATTGGAAATAAAGGTTTGAAATATCGTGAAGTACAAGGTGCTCTTTATACATATACCGAAGTTATTCTTAATATGCTTGGTCAATATGTATTTTTAACATCTGATAGTCCTCGTAGTTATATGATGACTACAAAACGACTTGAAGTCGATGATTTATTTATTAAAGATTCTTCTAAACCTCGTACTTCAATTCACGTTAAGACTTTTGGTTCTAATTATACACCTGCCGCTGTTGCAGCACATCCTAAATCGGTATTTATTTTCTCAGGTAATACTAAAAGTCGTGCGATAGGTGCTCCAGCAACATCTGGACAAGAATCTATTCGAGGTCTTAAAAATACTATCGAAATTGATGGTTTTAAGGGTGAGAATATTACTCCGAATAAACCTACGACAACAGATTATTTTACTGATGCAGATTATGATGCTTATGTAAAAGATTTTGAAAGTCGAGTAGTTCCATTTATTAATGATGCTATTTCTCGTGGATTAAATATTTATCTTCCGATGAATGGTATTAGTAGTAGGTTAGCTACTCATGCTCCTCGTATATATTCTTATGTAACTGAATATTTAGATAATCTTGTTGCACGAAATAAGTTTGTTCGTATAACAGATAATCCGATAAATGAAGAATCCAATGTTTTTCATTCTATCGAAAAGATTGTAAATAGTGATATCTTTAAGTTTAATACTTTTGGGCAAATTATATTTCAATTAAGAGATAATAGTGACGAGAATCTTGCTCAAATGAAAACTCGTCATAATCGAAAGTATTGGAATGGTAGAGCTATTTATGATGCAAAAGGTATTCCGACTGGTAAGGCGTTTCAGTTCTTGAATATTACTTATATTGAGAATGGTAAGAATATCACATTACCTGCTCATATTGCAAAGATAAATAATGTAGATGTTACAGAAGTTTATCGTAATATGATTGCACAAGTTCGTAACGAACCTTATGATGAAAATCTTGTTGCTAATACTGGTAATATTCGTGATTTCGTAACTGCTTACATTCGTTGGAATGCTACAACTGGTGTTGATAGTTTTGAAAATATTGCTAAAAGTATTTACGATACTAATATCAAAACTGATACAAGTGTCGTTACTACTTTCGATAGTTATTTAGCAGATTTAGTTCAAGAAGTATATAATCAGAAAGCTAATGATTGGATTAAACGTCGCAAAGCTGATGGTAAAGAATATACTCTTGATACTATCCCTACATTAAAGAAAGAAAGTTTGTTAAATAGCGCTCGTCAGCACGTTCTTGCTACTTATGATATTATGGATAATGATGGTGTTCGATTAAGTTTACTTAAAGTATTACTTAATCATACTATCTATAATCATAGTATGAACGCTATATTTAATGGTGATATTGAAGAATATAAAGATACAGTAGACCTCAATAAACGTGTAGCACAAGTTATTAAGAATGGTCTTAATTCTATTGATTCAATTCATAACGATACTCCTCGTAAGGTTGTTGTTATGGAAGATATGAATTTCAATAGTAATATTCTTGATAAAATGGGTATTCAAAATGAAGCTATTTTGGATGCTTATCGTGCTACTGCTACAATTAATGACTCTCAGTCTATTATGACTGATGTAGGTCTTATCAAACTTTTGAAAGCCACTGGTCGTTGGAATCCAAGTGAACCTTTGTATCAATATATTACTGATTTACAAGACCCGACTAAAACATTTAATCCTACATCTTACGCTAAGGTTGTAGAACAAGTTAAATTGTTTGGTACAACTCGTCGTCGCCGTGGTGATTTTTATCATGCTCCGGCTGTAACTGGTAATGAAGTTGATATATTTGCTGATGAAGTAGATAGTGTTCAAATAAAAGATTCAACTGTTGTTCTTTTTGAAAGTATGACACGAGGTAGTGCTATTGGTCAATTATATGATTGGATGATTCAAAATAATATTGACCAAGTTAGTCCTATTTCTGCTGTTAAAGTATCTGGTATTACACCAGTTAAAATTCATAATGACCAAGGTGGTCTTGATATTGAAGCACTAAATCGAGTAGATGATAGGTCTATTCTTTATATGCGAGATAGTGATTTTGTTATTCAACAAGATATTAAAGCTGATTTGCTTGATGAAACTACTATTTTAGGTGGTCAGTTAGTTAAGCAGATTATGGAAGGTCTTGATTGGAATAATGCTATTTATGAATTAGATGGCAAAAATGTTACTGGTAAAGAACTGTTTGATGAATTTCAAAAGACATTAGCTACTAATATTCGTGAAGATGCTATGCAATTACTTTACGATATTGGTGGTATCGATGAGAATGGTGAAATTCGAACTGATGCTCGCGGTGCTATTCAAATTGATATAAATAAACTTGTTAATCGTTTTCAAGAAATTATATCGGATGATGTTGATGCTATAACTATTCGAAAAGCTCTTGAAATTAAAGAAGATGGTCTTCCGACTATGCCTTTATCTTATCCTGTTATTAAAGGTAAGTTAGAGAAGATATTGGCTTCTATGTTAAGTAAACAAGTTATTAATAAATATCTTCCCGGATTTCATGCTCCTATTCGAGCTGATATATTTACTGCAAATAATGAGTTAATCAAACACAATGAGTTTTATTCTGATAAAGAACTTTACAATAAAACGATTGATGAACTTGTTGCTAATGGTTCTATTACATATGCTTCGAGTTTCATTGAAGAATGTAAACGAACTGGTAGAAGTCTTGAATTACAAGCTGAATATCGTGAGGATGGAAATTATCATTATGCAGAAGTTATAGTTAATCCGTGGAAAATGGATTTCTATAAAAATATTGGTACTGTTAAAACTATTACTAATGAAGATGGTACAACTAAGGATATTATAACTGTTGATATTGACAAACTTGATGTTAAAGCTCGTCGAATGATAGGTATTCGTATTCCTACCGAGGGTAAACAATCAATGGTTGTATTTGAAGTTGTTGGTTTTCTTAATAATAATGCTACACAAGCTATATTTCCACAAAGTCTTATTACTCGTACTGGCTGGGACTTCGATATTGACTCGATTTACGCCTACTATCGCAATGTAATTTTTGAGCAAGACAAATATATACCTTTCGAATTTAAGTCGAAATTTGATGCCTCGCAGACCCAAGTAGGGGGTAAATTCACACGGTCGGTATTTAAGCAAAAGTATATCGAATTAGCCACTACTCCGCAAAAATTTACTAATTTAACAAGTCATAATTTTAATGCTATTATTAAGTGGATTAGCCGATATTATAATCCTAATTTAGTACCTACTAATACAAATCAATCTCCTCTTAATAACATCATTGAATTAATTAAAGAGGATTTACAAGATGTTAAAAGTAATTCGGAATATACTAAGATTCTTAAATCTATTCTGCATAATTTACAGTATGGATTTGCAAAGAATTACGGTGATGTAAATAGTTTAGTTCGAGAATATCTTGCTAATAAGCGAGATGGTGTTACTGAAGATTTTGGTAATTACACTCAAACTCAACGTGCTTATACTTCGGATTTATTAATTCGTGCTCATAAAGCAATTAATGATTTAATTAAGTTTGTTAAGAATGTTAATAGTCAGTTAGCTACTATTGATATTTCTCCTGATACAATTAGTAATTTTGATACTATTAAATCAAAATTCCAATATCTTGTTGAGGATACTGATAAAACTATTATTCCTCATTTAAGTGCTATTCAAAGTAATATTGATAAGGCATTTAATGCTTTTACAAAAGACTTTGTTCAAAACGAGAGTATTTATGAATTGAATAGTAGAGAAGCTCGTGATAATCATTTGATTGATATTATTACAGCTGTTCTTTCTAATCCAAATCATGCTGAAGAAGTAAATAAACCCAATGGTATGGCTGAAATTCAAGCTGTATCTAACCGTGATAATGCTTTTTGGAATTATACTCTTAAAACTTTGAATCCTAATAACCTCATGGATAAGATTACTCTTAATAACATGAGTATGGGTTCAACAGTTCTTAAAGGTCACTCTGTTAATTTCGATACTTTAATCGCAACAATTTCTACTTTACATGGTAGATTACTTAAAGGTATTCGTCGTAAGATTAGTCTTAATTCTTTACCGATACCTAAAGGTTTTGCTGATAGAAGTGAAATGTACACTGTAAGTGATAAAGGTGTACCTCGATTAACAAGTAAATATAAAGAGTTTTTAGCTAAACGATATGGTGCTGAAAATATCCAATTATTGCCAAAAGAAAATGCTCTTTGGGTTAATGATGTTTGGATTAATAATGATGCACTTAATGAACATTTGGATATTAGTGGTGAACGAGTTGAACTTCAAATGAATCAGTTTACTTCTGGTATTCTTGATGTTCTTAAAGCTGGACTTGGATTTAATCTTAATGTTCATACTTTAAGTGTAGCTCGTGCTATATCGTCTGGTGTTACTATTGAACTTTACAATGATAAACCTAATAGATTCACTAATGAAGATGCTTTTATTCATCAACCTGCTATTGTTGAAGCAGTTAATCGAATGGAAGTTCAATCATTAAGTCGTGGTAATTTTACAATTCTTGATGCTGTCGAAGCAATTCGTTCTGATTATAGTGTAGAACTTGCTAAGATTTATGCTGATTTAATTGTTAAGAAAGAAATTACTCCGGTTGAATCTCATGATGTAATAATGACTGTCGCAAGCGGTAAAAGTAAAACTAAAACTCTTACTGTCGGACAGCTTAATGAATTAAAAGATAAATTACCGAATATAAATATTAATGAAATCAGTGGTAAATATGGTTATCAAACTACTGAAGAATTATTAGATAATATCAAAAATCGTAATAATCGTACAGCAGATTGGTTATTACGTCAGATTAGCGTTCTTGGTAATTTTGTTGAATACAATGAAATTGCTACTAATTTGATTGACCTTAACTTTATGCTTAAAAGTGAAAGTAGGGTTGATAGTTTCTTTAAGGCTGACCAAAAAGAACGTAAACTTGCTGAATATTATTATCCAGTAAAAGCTTTAAAAGAACTTGTAAATGATAAGTATAATCAAACACTTCGATTTATTGATGAATATATCGAAGGAAATGCTGGTAATCCTAAAGCAATAGATGCGATTAAAGCTGCTTTTACTCGTGAAAGTTCTGATGCTTTTAGACGGCATTATAAACCAAAAGATGTTAAAGGTAATCCTCTTGCTGCGATTACTTATTCTGATATGAAACTGTTTCGTTCGGAACTTCCGAAACGAAATGATATTATGACACGTCGTGAACTTATTGAGGATTTAGCTGTTGGATATGAAACTCCTAATAAGGTAATTCTTGATAATGGTAAAGACATTATTGAAAGTATATTTGTTGGCTCATTTGAAGGTTATCTTGATGGCAACAAATTTAATGATACTGAAAATCAAAGTGCTTACGGAGTAATTCAAGCTCGTTATCAGTATGCACATTGGTTAATGGCTAATGGTTTCGGTGATGTTTTCATTACTCGAAATCATCACATTGCTAATACGATTTTAGGTCAAATACTTCAACGTAAAAATTCGATTGATGAATCTACTTATAAATATGTTACTGATAGTATTATGAACTATCTCGTAAGTATTAACGGTGGATTAGATAATGGACTTGTTAAAGTTCTTCCTATTTTAACACCTGATAATACTCCGGAAGTTCTTACTACATTAGGTATTCATACAGAGGAACAACTTAAAGAACAAAAACTTATCTTTAAGACTCTTTTGAATACTGTTAAAGATGGTTATACACCTGAAAGTTTTACTCAATACACTAAACTTTCACTTGCTCAACAAATTCAATTTATTCAAAAAGATAGTACATTAAAAGATTATATTGAGAAATCACCTGAATTTAGAGGAGATAACATATTTAAGTATTTAACAGTTCGTAAGAATAATCGTTCTGTACCTTATGATGCTATTAGAATCCAACGTGATGATAATGATGTCAATTCTTGGTCTAATATGACTGATAGTATTCTTCGTATGTGGGATAGTAAAATTCCTTACATTGCTCATACGATACGTCAGTTATTAGTTTATACTTATGTTACAGAAGGTTTTAATTATGCTTATAATGTTTCAAAATATATTCCAATTGAACTTATAAGCACTAATCGACCTAATGCAGAATACGATGCTTTATGCCGTGAAGTTCATTATCCTGACCCTTCTGTTAATCTTGGTAATTACGCAGAGAATTTAAGAAATGCTGAAAAAGCTGTATTTGATGGAAATGTAGATATTACACCTGTTATGAGTTTAATATCTCGTATGAAATCAGATATGAATCCAGTATTATTAAGTGATATACAAAAACGTTATCGTTGGGAAGCAAATAAGAATAAAGCTACTATTGGTTATGTTCAAAATGCTAACGGCGAAAATGTTGGTATTGGTTCTTATATTGACGAAAATGGTAATACTCAGAATTTCTATATTGAAACTGAAGCTCGATTAATTAATTCTGAATATGCTAATGCAGAATATGTAACTGAAAGGATTACTCGTAGTAAGAATCGTGTATATAAACGATATAAAATTACTACGAATACTAATAATCCATTAAAAGATATTTATGTATTCTTACCTGTTAATCCTTTACTTCGTAATGAAGCGTCTTTAATGACTGGTGACATTAGTATTATACCTACTTATCAAGAAGGTATGATGGCACAAGTTCAAAAAGATGGTGAAACTATTGTAACTGATAGATTATCGGTTATTACAGATTCTGATGCTATTCATAAATTCATGTTAGCTATTGATGATAATGAATCAGTCCAAATGGATGAAAATTCAGATTTCAATGATGCTAACATGATTGAAACAGAAGACACTATTGATAGTACTACTGATGTTGAAACGGAAGATGTAATTGATACTGATGTTGCTTCTGTATCTGATACAGATTTTGAAGTATTAAATTCAGTTGAAGTTACTACTCCTACATTCATTAATATTGAACATACACATTCTTCTGCAAGCGATGTTATTTATAATGAATTAGAATCTTCTGCTTCATCTATTTTTATTACTACACAAGCAACTCATTCTTTCTATAAAGGTTATCATAAATCTGCAATTCAAGTAAATTATAATAAGTCTGCTTACGAAGAGGCTCTTCGTGTAGCTCCTATGTTAAAGAATGGTAATCTTTATATTAACGGTGATGTTCTGATTGATGCTAATAGAGATTTCAATTATTTAGATGATTGGACAAAAACATTTATTAGTAATCTTTACAGAATTAATCCCATTATGACGTCGGTTAGTACTGTCTTAAATGATGGTGTTGGTCGAATAGTTGCAGAAACATATATTGATGTTCCTCGTAGGAATATTAATATTTATGGTGATAATGAAAAATTATATTCTCGTGTTGTTCATGCTGATGTTCCTACAAGAGATGGTTTACGAAATTCTCTTGTTGTCGATTCTAATATTGCTATTGAAACTTTGAAAATTATGGATAGAATCCAGAAATTTTTGAATAATAACAATGTTGGAAATCGTGAGGAATTTATGAATATCTTAAAATCCTTCGATGATGAAAGTTTTGAAGGTGGTATTCAAAGTGCTCTTGAAGAACGAGATATTGCTGCAATGAAAGCTACTTATAGTCGTTTGGCTAATTTGAGTAGTTCTGTTTATGATGCTATTAAGCAATTATGGGCTATTACTAAGGATTTAAATTATGAAGAGATTCGTTCAAATTATGGTGCGGCTCTTGATTACAAAGATAGACTTGTAATGATGTTAAAACTTGCTTCTCATTTTAGTCCATATCTTACACTTGAAGAAATAAAAATTCAAGATACAGTTTATGATGCTGAAAGTGAAGAAGATAAAGAATTATTTACTAAAGAATTTGGTGAATTAAATAATAATATAGCTCGACTTAAATCTCTTGCAACAAAAGTTGCTGGAATACAGTCTAATGTTATTCAATCTATTAAAGATGTAGTAACTTGGGCTGTAATTGATAAAAGCCGTAATCCTAAATATATTACCGCGTTTAGTAAGATTAAAGAGTATCTTGCTTCACATAATGGTAGCCTTGAAGGATTTGATGTTAATAGTGTTGAAATAACAGAAGATGAATGGTTAGAAATTCAGCATTTGTTATTTGAACTTGATAAAGATATTAATAAGACACAACTTTGGCTTGATTCTGCTTTTACAACTGGTATTACTCTGATTGATATTACTGGTAAAGCATGGGATGAAGCTAATTATAAAGCTAAAAAAGCAGCTCAACGCATTAATGATGAACTTGAAAGTGCACTTGAAGAGTTCCAACCGGGACTTTCTAAAAATGCTCGTGCTCGTGAAAAGTTAATGCACAAATTCATTAATGAATATGGAGATTTAATCGGTAGTTATAAAACTGAAGGTCTTGGAGATTCGACCGGTACTTTACGAAAAGATATTCGTGATGCTATTTATAAGAATCTTTATACTGACAGTGGATTTGTTACAAGAACTACTGCTGAAAAAACTCTTGAAATTATTGATGATATTATAAAGAAATATAATGAAAATCACACTTGGAACATTGTTCCATTGAGTGATACTGAAGCAGCTAAGCATCTCGCTGAACTTACTGAATTAAGTAATCGTGAGAAACTTGTTTATTTACAAACTCATGACCTTATTGAACTTAGTCTTATCACTGATATTAGTGGTAAGCGTGAAAACGTTCTTTATAAACTTGATTTTGGTAATACTCCGGTATCAAATGAATATGCAGCTTTAAGTGATAAAGAACAAAAGTTACTTAATACTATTCGTAATCTTATTCAACGAACTATTCGTGAATATGACAGTAACTGGATTAACTATTATGGTAGATGGGATGAGGTAATGCCTTTTATTCCTCAAGCTACATTAGGTCAATCTGCTAAACAATTTGTTAGTATTCCTATGATTCATAAAGATAGGTATTATACTGACATTGATGGTACTAAACGATTTGTTACAAAAGCTCAAACTTTACAAGTTCCTAAACATATTCCTGTATTCAATATTCGTAAAAAGTACAAATCTGAAAGTTATACTGAATACGAAGCTCGAATCGTAGAATTATTTAATGAATGGTTTGATAAAAATAACAAACTTCCTATTACAGTTAAACCTTCAACTCTTCGTGAGATTAGACATTATAACGATGCTGTAATGCTTGAAAATAAAAAGTATAAAGCAAAGGTAATGTCCTATGATATTGTTGATGTAATGAAAGGTTTTACACAGGAACTTTATAATCTTCGTGCAATTAATAATTTTGAAACTGATTATCAGCTTACGAAATATTTAATGAATGAACGTGGAGTTTCTGGTGTAGCACCTCGTGATATTATTAAAAATGCGAATGAACAGTTAAATAACATGGAACGTCGTATTTTTAATTTTAGTAAATATAATAGTGCTCTTGATGTTTCGGCCGGTGCATTATTGCGTTATACTTCTATGACTTTCATGTATCTCAACTACACCGCTGGTATCACTAATATTCTTAAAGGTGTTACTGATATGATAGTTGAATCTACTGCTAATAACTTTGTTGAAAGCAAAGATATTATGAAATCAGGTCTGCGTGATGTTATCAAGACTATTCCTCATTTCTTACGCGATATTAATTCGACAAGAACTGATGATGTACTTGTAGCAATCATTAAAGACTTTGATGATATTTATCAAGATACTCGTGATGTAACATCTTCTGATACTGGAACTTCCTATTGGATTAAAGCTATGCGAATGGTTGATACTGTTGGCTATGCTCCTAATAACATGGGTGAGTTCATTATGCAGTTTGGCATGTTACTTGCTGCTACACAATCTCATCGAGTAGTTGGTGGTAAAATTATGGCTTTCAATGATTTTTATAATGATAATCTTGAAAAATTATTACAAGATGTTCTTACTAACGAACAATATGATAAATATCTTATTTTCAAAGAAGATTTAGATGCTGAGATAGCTCGTGAAGAAAAACGTACTTCAAAAGAGTATTTATGGAATCACGATTATGCTTCTCAATATCTTAAATCACATTATAATTTACTTTCTGATGAACAACGTAAGAAAATTGTTAATTCTCGAAAGACTGATAAAAAAGCTCAACGTGAAGCTTTTGATAAATACAATACTCTTCGTTCGGAACTTAAACTTGTAGATGGTCGTTTGAGTTTTAATCCTGAAAGTGGTCTTACAGAAGAAACTCTTTCGGAGTTCCGTGGTCGAGTTAAAGCTATTAACCAATCATTACATGGTATTTACAATCGTGTAGACAGAAATAGTTTACAAGATGCTGCTTTTGGTGATTTGTTAATGCAATTTAAGAAATGGGTTCGTCCTAATTTTGTTCGTTATTTCGGTCGTCGTTTCGGTCGTATATTTTATAATGAACAATTAGGTAGTTATGAGGTTCCTATATTTAATCCTATGTTTGATATGTTTAGAAGTGGTAGTCAAGCCTTCAAAGATAGTCTTAATGATAACAATACTGTTATTGACTATATGAAAGGTATTGGTAACTTCTTCAAAGGCGTATCAAGTTGGTTACTTAATGTAGGATTCTATTATAATACTCTTCCTTTGAATGAACAGATAGCAACTATGAAATTTGCTCGTTTAATAGGTGCTTTAGCTTTCAGTGCTCTTGCTGCTATGACACTTGGTGCATTTAAGAAAGATGATGATGACGAAGATAATATTTTGTATCAGCACGCTATGTATGCTGCAACAACTTATTATCAACAAATGATTGAACCTATGCCAGTATTTGGTTGGATGGCTACAATAGAACAAACTGCAAATAGTTTGTTTGCTGGTCAGAAAACTTTACAATCTGCATATAAACTTGTTAATCTTACTATTCAAGGTCTTTGGGTTGATGATGATGAACTTATTTATGATAGAGGTATTTATAAGGGACAAGATAAACGTGCAGTTGCATTACGTCAAGCTGTTCCTGTTCTTCGTCAAATTAATAAGTTTAATAATCTCGGTGCTACTATGTCTTATTACAATATGTATAATCCTTTTGGTATTACATTTACTGGTTTTAGAGATATGATTAGTCCGAAAGACAGCGATAACTACGAGGACGAATAGTTCAATAGAGTAAACACCGGATATTTGCCCGTGGTGGTGCTTTCTAGCCTGCTACGGGCATTATCTTTTGTCGATGATACAATTTGTCTAACTGACAAAAAAAGACCGTCAGAACGCCTGAAAATAGGCACTCTGACGGTCTGTCTGTGTTACTTATTATGTTAGTAATATCGTTATTAATAATAACAACAATTATAGTAGCAATTAAAGTTGTAACATTGATAGCTCAGCCCTTCGGGCTTCGCTGACCCGGTGGGGCAGGAGGTTGCACGCCCACTTGTCGCGTTTATTCGCTACCGTTTTCAACATCTTTCGGTTTATCAAAAAGATATTGATATATTTCATTATTAATAACAGTAAATTCTTTATCAGTTAAAACAATAATCCAATCTCCTTTATTAAGTCGAATCATATTCTCTCTAAACATAATAAACATCCAACCATCGGAAAAATGACAATATCTACAAAAACTAACACATTCTGAGATATTAGCACCATCCCATTGGACACCTAATAATCTAACATTTTTCTTTACATTTAGTCGCTTAATCATAAACTACATTTTAAGACCATTAATAGCCCATTGAAGAACAAAATCTAGATGTCCCCAGATTCTATCTTTAATATCACGACGAGCTACACCACATCCCATATCATGGTCATAAGTTGAAAGGTTTACCCAAGCAGCTATACCGACAGTATCGAATCCAGTTAGAGTAGTATCGCAAACAACTGTTGTCTTTTCACCAAGACGTAAAGAATAACCTTCTTTTATGAAATTAAGTACATCACCTTCTTTAATTTTGTTAGGACTTAAAATCATATAATAAACCTTTTCAAATACATCTTTTGGTGAGAAAGATTTATAGTTATCAGGATAAATAACTTCGTAACCTTCTTCAATAACATCATTAGGATTACGAGCACGATTTAAGTCATAAACTATCTCATTACCATTAATCCTATAAGCTGGACGAGCTTTAATCAGTTTAACACCGATATAATAATGTTCACCTTGCGGAATATCTGATTTAGTACATATCTTATTTTGATTTATTACATTAGACCACTTTTACCAAAACCATTTTCACCACGTTCAGTTTTGCTTAATTCATCTTTAGAAGATTTAATATCAAATACTGCACGTTTCTTTTCAACAATTACACCTTGTGCAAGTCTACTATTAGGAATAATAATATAACTAAAAGGTGTAGGATTTTGTACTATAATTCCACTGTTACCACGCCAGTCATTGTCTACAGTACCAAATTTAATATCTAATAAAGTAGTACTCGAAATACCACTACGAGGACGAATTTGCATTTCATCTTCTTCAGGTATTTCAGTATAAATATTAGTTTCAAATTTAACAGTTTTATATGGGAGAATGATATTAACTGCGTCAATATTATTTATAACCATATATTCCAGAAGAGTATTTCCTTCAACTGGTTGACTTATTGCATGACGAATAGATTTATGAAGCGTATTAAAATCAATAACCCATTCAAGACCAGCATATTGAGTATCATATAAATATGATGTAATATACTTATCTCCAAGACCTATTTTACCAACATTCTCAGGATTGAGAAAAGGTATATTAGGATTAAACATGGCTCGTAAATCGAAACCGGAAGCTCCAGCACTTTTGTACTCTGGAACTTCCGTGTTATCGACATACAATCCTATAAGACTTTCTTTCATGCTATCTTATTCTTCAGATTGTGGGATTTCACTTACATCTGCGATACGAATATTATACCCTTCTTCTCCAATATATTTTGCCATTTTAAGGAGATGACGTATAGGAATTGGCATCCTATCGTCACCTCCTTTCTTTCTAACACCAATAAAACATTTAGCATTAGTCATTCTACATTCCTCAGGTAATTGACTTGGATATTGAGCTAAAGCCCAACTTGCAAGCAAAGGAATAATTTCCCAACTACCAGAAGCACTTGGAATTTGACAATTATCAGAATCGAAGCTATTTACAGTACCATCAGAATATATAACTACTTCTGTAATCATTTAGGCACTTAAACGTTGAACTAATTTATTAAAGGCTGTCTGACCGAGTTTGAAAGAATTACCCTGCGTAATAGAATCGAATTTATTGAGATTATCTTTATATTCAATTCCGTTATTAATATATGAGGTAACACCGTTATAAAGCCAAAGCATTGTACCGCGATGACTATCTTGTCCGGGGCCGCGTTCAATATAATTAACCATAGCATGTAACTGATTCTTCTTACGAGTAGAAATAATATCATTCTCATAAGGAATCTTACCGATACCACCGCATTTAGCAATAAATTCTTTCTGATTAGCGTCACAAATTAAATCCGTGATATAATCAATCATCACATCATCATTAATCTTAATATTCTCAGCAGCTTCAAGAATCAGCTTAGCTTGTTCAGAATATTTAAGAGTGTCACGCATCATTTGAGCACCTATTGCTAAATTAGCTTTAACATTTTTAGTATGCTTAAATCGAACCATATTCTTACAATGATTCAAAGCAGCATTTAACGTATTATTACATACAACACGAATATCAGTGAAACAAGCCTGAATACTACCACTTCCATCATGATTTGTAGTGAAAAGGATATATTTTTCCATTTCATCTTTTGCAATCTCATAAGTAGGAAGTTTAGCAGTAACAAAGATTCGTTCACCGATACCTAAAACGCCAGCAGTCTGAATGATAACATCTTTTGGATTAATTACCATTTGACTTTTACAAACTTGATATATAAAATCCATAACTTCTGTATTTTGAACAGGTTCATACCTACTACCAACAGTACCAAGAATTTTATAATTATCTTTACGATATGTAGCATATACATCACTTACGCGAGCACCCTTTTCCGGAATAATGACAACATCACCATTGGACATATGACAAGCATAGTGATTATCTTCTTTTACTATATGTTTAGCTTCAGCAGGAATAAAACTTGCAAACATCGGAGCTAAAGCTACTTCATAATCCATATTAGCAATACGAATGATTTCGTCAGGAGTTTTAGCTTCTTCAACGACAGTTCCAAGACCATGCCAAGGAACATCTTTCAACGAATAGAATGAATAAGTATTTCTATTAGAATTAAATTCAATATTCGCAGCCATAATTAAATTAGTTAGTTTATATTACAATTCAATAATACGAATATGAGCAATATCTTTATGTTCAGCGCCAAGTTTGCTAAACAGAAGTTCTTTCTCATTTTCAGCATCTTTAAGATTCAAAAATGTAAGAGCTTCATTATGATCATTAATCCACTCTCCACCATCTTTGGTTACATTTTTAAGAAAACCTTGTTTCTCACCAGCGATTACTTTTGTAATCAAATACTTTTTACTCATAGCTTAATTAATTTTAATTTGTTTAATGATAGACTACTTATATATAGCAGTTTCAGACGTAACAATCTCCATATCAATTTTATCCATGACATGAGCTATTCGTTCAGCACGAGCAATATCTTCGTCAGATTCATTGGATGCCTTAGCCCAATTATCAAGTTCCTTAATAGCTTTCTTATCAAATTTAACAGTATAAATATAATCATCACCTAATTTATCATGAATATATCTACCTACCTCTTTTGCTAAGCTAATAGGAACATCAACTGTAATACTAATAGAAGCAATCTTATCTAATTCTTCTTTATGTTTCTCAACGAAAATATTATCTTCCGGCAGAAAAGGTGCTTCTGTTATATGAAGTAATGAAGTAACAATAGGGTCTAAGGCATTTTCATTAATTGAAACACTTTCCGACTCTTTTGTATAAACAGTAAAATCAGGAAATTTAAGACTATAATTACCAGATTTACCAACTTGACCAAATATATGTAAAGCATCAACAACTGAAGATTTAAGTCTACCAGCTATTTTATCAAAACTTGTATTCCTATCACGAAGTCGTTTAATTTCATCTTTATTATAAGCAATATTAGCTTTTTGAGCGTCAATCACTTGTCGATAAGCACGAAGTTTATCTTCAAGTTCACTTTCAGCAATAGCTAATTCTTCTGCAATTTCTTCCGTTATCTCGCCGTCATTCTCTTCTATCTGCGAAACAAGATAATCATATTTTTGCGCAATACCAAATAAATTACTCATAAATTGTCAAAATAATTTTTGTTCAACATAACCTTTTTTAACATTATAACCTTTCTCTTTACAGATATAAGTTAATTGTTTATGAATACTATCATATCCATCAGCAGTATTATCAAGATAAAAATTCCAACCAGTATAATTCTCTAAATCACACTCAGTTTTATCACCGGATGTATCATCCATTTTAGTATTACGGAGAACACGAATTGTAGTTAATTCAATTTCATTCTGACGAGCAAAATCTTTAATACAATTCAATTCAAATTGTTCTCGAATATCAGGAATAATAAAATAATCACAAGGAGTAGTTCTGATTCTATTTATAACATCATCAATAAACACTCTGTCATTATCAAATCTTAATAGTTTACCAAAATGAAGTAAACATTTACGATATGTAAGTTGTTCATCCATACCGTAACGATTAACAATATAAGGAGATTTAGACGACTTAAAATAATGATTGTCTAATTGAGATACACTACAATTTGTAACAGCAGCTACAATACGTTTAAGCATTGTAGCCATAGGATATATCTCAACTTTACCAGCGAGCATACCTTCAAGGTATTCAGTAACATATGTTTTACCCACACCTTTTCTACCACTGATTAAAATTAATTTATTAACCATATAATCTTAATTAATTATTTCTTCTGGAAAGTTAGCAAATACATTTTGTCTACCTTCTTGACCATGTAACACTCTTAAAGCAGCTTCTTTTTTAACTGCTAAGATAACACTACGTTTGAATAACTTATTATAAATTCTAACCATTTCACGAGCAACATATGAATTACCATCTGTCATACCGTGACGATTATTAATTTCAATAAGAAGTTCTTTAAGCGTTTTCTTCTCGCTTTCGCTCCTGTTCTCGTTCATACATATATTGTTTGTTATACTCATAAATAGTATTAAATGTTTCACCAGAAACACAACCATCATAATCAGGAAGTTCCTCTTTTATAATATTATCTATAATATTTGTAATAGCAATACAAATACCAAGATTTCTTAACTGAAGAGTACTACCTTCTTCAAAAAATTTGTCTTGTTCATCTTGTGGAACATTACATTTACTAAGAGCTTTAGCAAATACTTCTTGAAATTTTGAACGAGATATATAATTATTATTAGCCATAATAGTTTATTTAAAATAATTAATAATACGACTTGTTTCATTAGGAAATCTAACAGCAATATCTTCCGCAATCATTTTAGCAATTTCAATCATTTGAGGATGTGCAGCTTTATGATTACGAAGAGGAAAGAAACCTTTATTCTCAACGATAGTGAGTTTAGGATAAACAGTTTCGAGATGTTCACCAATCCACATATCGAGAGTACCAGATACATAAACGTCCGATTTAGTAGCAGTAGGAAGAACCGAACGAGCCAACTGAGCAGGTTCACCATCATTAGTTAATTCTTGATATATAGCTTCATTGCCAGCAATAACATCATAGAATTTTTCTAATGAATCTTCATTCTTAAACGGTGGTTCAATTACATTAATATTATTACCATATTTATAACCAAGTCTACCTTTAGCATAATTACACCAACGAGTACTTTCTTGCATAAAACTCATTTCACGATGACGAACGGCTTCATGAGTAACACCTCTGTCGGTTATAATTTTATAAGTAACATTATAAATCTCCGGCGCACGTTCACGTATTTCAGCATCAGAAGCAATTCGAAGACTTGCATCAATACCATATTCAAGTTTAGCAGTAATATCTTTATCATCAAACAGTAAATGAGAAAACTCCTTACTCAAAAGAAGCATATTATAAAACAAATCATTAACTTCGCTTGGATGATAAATATCATTATAAATAGCTTTCATTTTACGACTATTACTCATAATATCAAGAAATACTCGATATGAAAAACCAATATAATTACCAAGATAAGACCAACGAATATAAGGACTTAATTTAACAAATTCTCGAACAATACAATTCGGAATTGAAGTAACATTAAAATAAACATATTCATGTTCAAATATAGCAGTATGACCATCAATAAGTCTATTTCTACAAAAAGTTTCAGCTGAATCAGGTTTAATACTATCTTCTTGTTTAGTACAAACTTTACCGATTAATTCAATCTTTCTAAGACCAGAATAATCACAAAATTCGATTGCAGGTTCTACAACATTCATAGCTTTAATTGTATTAGTTTAGACGCGACAAGTGGGCGTGCAACCTCCTCTCCCACCGGGGAGCGGAGCCGCTGGGCGAAGCCCAGCAGGCGGAGCCACACAAGTTACACCTCCTGTCGCTTCTCGAATTGCGACAGTAATTGTTTACGAGTTACTTTACATTCTTCAAGACTAATTCCTATTCTATTACAGATAATTATAACATCCATAATAGTAATACACTGACCACCCCACATAGCATTCCATAAATCGTTAGCTTGAACTTCCCAAATATAATATCCACCAAATTGAATCTTATAATTGTAACAAGTCTTACGATTTAATTGAATATTATTTTGCACACAAGCACCAAAGAAATGAGCAAAATCAGCGAAATCTTTTAATTTAATAACTGCATCATTCCATAATCTAACAATCCCATTAGTTGATTCATAACGCATTACAGCATAAGTACCATACTGTCGCCATTGATAAGGAATACTACTAATTTTATAATTTCTAAATTCTTGAATTAGAACTTCAAGCTCTTCTCGATATTTCTTAGCTTTTGCTTCTTCAATAGCTTTCTGATTGTCGAGATATTCATTGAATTTAATTCTAATAACATCTTTAAGTTGCTTTCGAGTAATTGTATTATTCCAAAGTTTCTTAAATTCAGCATAATTCTTACAATAAGCAGTATTAACCTTTTTGGAACGAATAGTTTGCCAATAAATAATTTTACCACTAATAATAAGATTTTCTTTAGGACTTAAAGTAATACGAATATTATCTTTAAGATTGAATATAGAAGATAGTCTTGTATAATTTTTTGCAAAACCTCTATATTCAACATAAGTAAAATTAAAAGATTGTGTTCGATTAATGATTGTATCTGCATCAAGACCATATTCTTTACAAATACTTAAAATATCTTTTAATGCAGAACGCCAACCTTTACGAGCATTATTATATTTTATCTGATGAGTTCGAACATCAGCAAATTTTTGATTAGTAACATCTTTTTCAAGAATATGTCTTGTAACGGTAAGATTTTGATTTACACCATTCCAAAGACTTGTAAGCATACCATAAGTATTAGCAATTAACACTTCTGAATTTTGCCTACAAATATTATAAATATCTACATTAATTTTATCTCGAATCTTTTGATTTTTAAGTTTAACAAGTGGTCTATAAAGATAGTCTTCAATATTGTTTAATTTTATAACAAACGGTACGAATTTATTACAAACACCAATTTGTTTACCTCTACAATAAAGAATACCATCTTTTAATTCATAACCGTATTTACCATTAGCAACGGTATGTTTTGTATGAATACTTATATCATCTATTCTTTTATAGAATAAATCAAGTATTTCAGTAATAGTTCCAACAGTTTTCATCACTTTTCATAATCTCTAATTCCAACAACGTTTGCATGGAAAGGTAAACCATTTTTAGTTCTTTCATAGAACTTAACAGTTACAGACTTTCCGATAGGTGGATTATTAAGAATATCTAATCGTTCATTAACAGTACCAGTTAAAGTACAACTAAATACTAAATCATTAATATCGTTCTTGAGAACTAATCTAACATTAAATCCTATTTTATCATCAGGATTTCCAGTGTGTTCAACACCAATACATTCAAATTCAGCATCGTCGAACTTTTTGAGTTTCATCATTGTAGCAGGACGAGAACCAAATTTATATTCAGTATGCAAATCTCTAATTATGGCTCCTTCAAAGCCACAATCAATGCATCTTTGCATATAAGCTAACGCTTGATTATCATCATAAATAGTATCACTATTAAGAATAATAAGATTAAATTTATCCCACATACCATGACCTTCAGGAGTTAAATTTTCCCAAATTCTACCAGCCATTACATTATGAGATACACTACTTTTTTTACTACGATATTCTTCCCAAACATTAAATCTTAATTTATCACGGTCTTTGTTAGTTAAATCGGGAATACTTAAATCAAAATTAACAAATTGAAGTTTCTCATGAAGAGGATTTCGAGGATTACGAGCAGCTCCACCAATACTTGTTACCTTTTCACCACGAATATAAATCTCTCCATCAAATACCATATTAGCATATTCAGGAAAACTATCATAAAAATCATTAAATAGTTGCTCGATATGCCAAATACGATAAGTAAGACCTTCTTTAGTTTTAATTACAGTATGATAATGTTTATCATCACGAACAAAACCTTCAAGACTGAATAAATCAGTAGGTGTAAATTCTTCAAGCATAACAACTGCTCGAACACCATTGATTTTAGGTTGAGCAATACAAGGATATTCGAACTTACCAATAGCAAACTTTTGTGCTTTCATAGGTTTAACACAATTATTTGCATCAGTATTATATTTAGGTAATCTCTTATCTATTTCTTCAAATAAATCATCTGCATTAGTAAGATAATCCAAAGGATTAATACCTAAATCAGAAAGACTTTTATAACCTTGTTTCTTATGTCTTTCGTAAACACTTTTAAGCTCAAATTCAGCTTGTTCTCTATCAGTTTTCTTACTCTTAGCTTTAATTACAGGAGAATATGATGATGTTTCAGCACCATTTACTTTACCATAATAATAAGCTAATCGTAGAGATACTGTACCGTCAGAATTAGTAACTTTTTCAACTCGACCCCACCAACGAACTAAACCGCCAGTTAAATCTCGTTTATATAAAACTTCATTAGGAATCATATCTTATTTTTTAACTTTTTCTTCAATAACAATAGCATATTGCGGTTCTCCAATACGAATCATAAGACAATTCCAACTTTCAAGAGGAGTCTTATGTTCAGTCATATCTGTAAGATTAAGTGGTTTAGCACAAAAACATTTATACGACCTTTCAATTTTATTATTAAGAGGATTCTTAATAGTTTTAGGATGTGGGAGAATACGCGAAAGAATAGGATTGATAGCTTCTAATGTTTCTTTATCATTAGCGCTAATGTAAGTATCACCATCAAGAATAATTTGTGTATGTTTGAAACCATATTTATCCACAAATCGGTTAATACTTGATTGGTCAGATAAACGAGAAAAATCATTCATTAATCTCGTATAAGTTTCTTCATCCATAGGACAAAGATAAATCTTATTACCATTATCAAGAGTATTGATAAGATAGTTTTTGATTTTAATCTCCATAATAAATCTTTTTTAGAACATTATCAAAATGTTGGAATACTTTACGATAACCATAATCTTTAACCATATCAGATGGGTCTTTAGATTTATAATTATTCGTAAAATAAATTGGAATAGTATTATATCTACCTTGCAGTAGATGAGCTGCATTAATTCCAGCAGCATCAGTATCGAAAATAGTAAATAACTTTCCGCTTAAAGAGTACGACACCAATAACTTGTAGATGTCAGTAGGTAATACAATAGTTTCAGAAGCAGCAGGTATGAATAAAATATCATTAATACCTTTCTCATCACAAATCTGTTCAAAAAGTATTTTATCTTTGTAACCTTTTATAAGAGCAATATAATTCGTTGGTTTAAGTTGATGTAAACACTCAATAGGACAACGATTATTAGTAATAAACTTAGTTTGACTTTTAAGTCTTTTTGGAAAATAAAGTTTATACTTATTTGGATTAACATTATAAACATAACAAGGGTCAGTACCACTATAACGATAAGGTGTTTGCCATTCGTTAAGTCTATATCTATCAACAATAAATACTTTTGTATTCAGATTACTTTTCTTAATACCATATTGTTCCCAATAAATATAATCTAACTTATTTGGTTTACGAACATCAAAAGTAATTTCAAGATTTTGATTCTTAATATGTTCTTGTTCAGTTCGATTAAATTCAATATTAGTAACAATCTTATCAGAACAACGAAGGATTATGTCATTACATATATACACAAACCCTTCACTTGTTTTACAATTCTTATTAATAATATAACCTACAACTTCAAATATATCACCTCTAAATCTACCATCACCAAAATCTCTACATATCAGTTTATCACCATAATACTTAAAAGATAATGAAGGATGTTTATCATTTCTTAAAGGATTTCGTATTCTATCATTAGGACTACTAATGTTAAATCGGATTATATCTTCGGGAATACCAAAATATTTACTAAATATTGTAACTTGGTCAAGTGTATTAAGTATGAAATCTCTCATGTAATCAGTAGTGTAACTTGCTGGGCTTCGCTGCTGGGCTTCGCCCAGCGCTCCGCTACCCGGTGGGGGAGTGGGTTGGACGCCCACTCGTGACGCTTCTGGCCGCGTGTATTTACCTGACCTATACAGATATACGTCTGTTAAATACAGTCCGCCAAATCAAAAGAAATCGGCCAAAAATACGGTATAACAACAAGTCTAATTTTAGCATTACCCAAAAAAGAAGGAGATAATAGAGTTTTACCTCCATTACCTCCTTTACAAGTTCCTGTTTTAGTAATATGATAAATACTACTTCGAGTACCTATCAAGAATGTTCTGAATATCCGACGAAACAACAGTAGCACCGGGAGCGGGAGCAGGAGCACCTGCGGCAGCTTCACGATTCTTCGGAGTATCATCCTTTGCAAGATGAATTGTTTCACCAGCTTCAAATTCAATCGACGGACTTTGACCGGGAATAACACGTTCAACAAATCCACGATTAACAAACGAAGGAAAAGCTAAGAACTTATGCGTGTTATAATCTGCAACAAGTTTCATAAACAGTTTCACATTCTTATAAATAGGATTTTTCTCATCATCACCAACGAGGAGATGTTTGAAATATTCAAAGAAAGCAAGATACTGTTCACAACGAACCTTTGCAGGAGCAGCATAATCGAGTCCCGGACATTTACCAGCATTAACCGGATAACCTTTAAGACCCTTAAACTGATTTGCGATATGACGAAGCTGTCCATATACCTGCTGAATAATGTTAATAACAGTCTTCTCTTCAACAGGTTCGCCTTTTTTATTAAGAGTAGTAACCGGTTTAGCAGTAAATGTATAATAACGGTCTTTCGGATTTGCGTCAGTTTTACACTGCTTAAATTCGATAACAAGTACGGGGAATTTACAACCAGCATATTCCCATGTACTTTCGACACCTTTATCATCCAGCAGAGGTACTTCACGAATATCAATACGAACATCGTTAATCATACCCATACAAAGATTACCAAGTTCAGGGTCGGGCTTAAAAGCTAATCTCCGTTCAACAACCTCTTCTTCAAACATTAATGTTGTCGAACTAACTTTCGATTTACTTGTGTCTCCCATAATAATAATTAAAGTACTTTAAGTTATTAGACTAAAAAGAGGAGCTACTTATTCAATAACTCCTCTTTTTATAATGATAACAAATGATAGATTTGTTAAATACTTTCAGGTATTAACAATTACAACTCGGCTTCTGCCTCGGTTTCGGGCTGCGGTTCTTCTGCCTGCTTTTCGTCCTCCAGCGTTACCTCTTTCGGGTCTACCAGCACATACACTTTCTCGTAGATAGTGTCATCAATCTGAACAGGAATAAAGTCACCATTCTCGTCCTTAACTTCCTCAACACCATACTCAACTCGCTTGGTAGCAAGAACAGCAGTACACATCTTACCGTCACGGCCTTTCTGAGTTTCAACCTCTTCCATAAGACCCTTATCAGCAAGAACACGCTCACCTACGGGAGCAGCATCCTTATCCTGCATAAGCATCTGCGACCAAACACCAGCGTAATTAAACGACTGAGGACGACCAGTACCTTTCGTATTACCAGCACTTGCAAGTTTGCAACCTTCGCTACCTGCCGAAAGAGCAATAAAGAAGCGCTCATTAATCGAATCAGCATTAGGCATAGCAAACATAACAACACGGTCGCCATGACCACAACCAATAAGTGCAGAAGCCGAAGCATTCATCGTAAACTTGTTCATACCACGAGCAGTAGTAATTGCCGGACGAATATCATTCGACGACTTCGTACCACGGTTTACAGCGGTCAGACCAGCAAGTTTAGCAGCAGAAAAAACAGACTTTTTCATAATTGTAATTTGTTTTAATTTATGAATATTTTATGAATGATAGATTAATGATAGATTTGCATTACTTTATTCTGTAACAGGAACTTCTTCAAATTCAGTATCTTCAGCTTGACGATTTGCAATAGATACAGCTTGATGTAATTCACTATCAACGTAAATTCCATTTAACTTATCACTTGCAATAATTCTACCACCAAGCATGATAGACATTTTAATAAGATGAGTTTCCGGATGGGCGTTCCAATTAGCTTTACCTTTACTTTCAGTACCGTCAGATTTAGTACCAACATACAAACCTGCATCAATAGCTTGTTGTAAAGTATAAGGTATTGCAATACTCTCATCACCACGAGTAAGTTCTACAAGAGCTCGACGAGTAGCATACCTAATAATTGGAATCTTACCTTCTTGTACTTGTTCATCAATATAATCAGCAGTATGACCATCATTAATTACAACAAAATCATCTTTCGTTTCTTTGTTATAATCAACAAGTTCATTTGCAAGTTCCTTTTTACAATATCTATATATGTAAAAAGGTTTAGTTCCATCTTCAAGAATCTTACGTTTAATACCGGCATCCGTAAGGACTTTATTAACAACATGAATACCAGTATATACTATCTCTGCTTGAGAAGTAGTAAAAACGTAAATGTTTTGCATAGCAGCCATAGGATTAAGTCCCATAGACCGCCCACGTTCAACTTTGATTGCTGCATCCCTATCAAGTGTCTTACCAAATGTAACACTTACCATAGGAGTAAAACCGAGTTCGTTACCTAACAGCAAACATGTAACAATCGCACTCTTATTAACTACAAGTTCACTCGTTCCATCTTCTCTCTGAACTTGCTCCTTAAAACCCTTATTAAAAACAGGACTTTGAGCAATCCAATCTGCTAATGCTTCAGCTTGTTCAAATGAATTAATTTGATTAACAGCTAAAGTAACACTTCCATTTTTACTTCTTGTATTAACAAGAGCACCACTCACATCTTCATCAGTCTTTTCGACTGGCTTCATTTGTGGTTTATCCATACGCAAATATAGTAATTATAATTGTACCACCAAAGAAAATAGCAAGAAATTAACCGAAAATTTCACTAATATCATTAACCCATATCGGAACGTTCTCGGAATTTTGCTGACGCTGGATTAACTTCTGTTTGTCCCTTGACCTAACATCTTTATCACCAATTTTGAAATCATCAATGTAAAGATTAATAATAACACAATTCTTATTAGGGTTCATATAATTATAAGTCTTACCTCGTGCGACACGTTGTCCGTGAGTATTAGAATTACAACTACCACCAGTCGTTATGACTTGTTCGATATTTTCTATCGTTAAACCCTCGTTAAGACTTTGTGCAGTAAATAAATATTTATAAGTACCATTCTTAATCCCTTCAATAGCTAACTTTTTAAGAGAAGTTTTACCTAATCGTTTAGGTTCACCATTCTTATAAGTATATGGAATACCAGTTTCAGGATTAATTACATATCTACTTTCAATAGCACTATGAAAAGGAATACCATCTTTACTGAAATAATCAGCTAAATCAGTAACCATAGCTATTGATTCATTAAAACAGATAGTAGGAACACTATTAGTTTTAAGAATTTCAATAACAGCATTAATTTTAGGTCTGTTATGAATTAAAATATCATTACGTTGTCTAACAAAGTCTTTGAACTTTTTAGCACGTTCGTAAATATTATCAGGATTCCAAAGATTATTAATTCGTTTATTATAATCATTATCGAGTGGCATATCACGAGTCCAACCCATTAATGAAGCTAACATATTACGAATAACAGTAGGTTTAATAAAAGTACTACTGCCATTTCTATTTTTATAATTATAACCAGTAAAAGATGCAAGAACTAATGCAAAATCACTGTCAAAAACTTTATTACGAAATTCTTGATTAATCACTTTATGTAATCCACCAAATGTTTCAAGAGTTTCAGAAATCATATCAGAATATTTAGCATATCTAATTTTGTCATGTTCATCGAGTTCAATAGCTAAATTATATTCTGTACTATTTGAAATCCAACCTTGCGATACAGCTTCAATCTCAGTAATCTTATCAATTACCGGAGCACCTAATTCATTAAGAATAGATAACTGATTTTTATTTAATGTAGAACCAGTAAGACATAGAATAAACTTATACTCTATATTCTTAATAGCTATGAGAGTTTCACCTTGTAATAACTTATGAACTTCATCAAGAATTAGTAAATCAACTTTAATAGGAAGTTTTCGTTCTATTTTAAGTTTATTTACATGATTAATAAGAGTATTACTACTCATTATATCAATCCATTGTTCTTTTGGACAAAATTCAGTAAGATTATCAGCAAGATTTTTAGTAGTTACAGCATTTGGAGCGATAGCCATAATTGTTCGATTAGGATTAGCTTTAACCAGCTTACCAACAATCATAGCTGCTACTCGTGTTTTTCCAAATCTCATTATAAGATTTAGAGTACCTCGACCTTTGGCATCACGCCATTTATTACAAGATATTTCTTGTCTTTCGGACTTATCCATACTCTAATATCTCCAATAAACAGTAGGAGCATTTTCACGTTTAAGTCTTTCAATACAATCCATAATATATTGTGTTAGCATTTCACAATTACCGAAGTGCATTTGAAAGATCATTTCCTTTTGTAATTCCTCTACTGTTTTACCATAACAAATTTCATCAAATTCGTGCATAACACATCAATCACAATCACGCTTTACAATACCACCATCATGACTAATATATCTCCATTGATAACCATAAGCAGTTTTAGAATTACCTTTAGGAGTACAAGCCTTAACAATAGCATAATAAGCGTGTTTAGGATTTGTTTTTTTTAGCTCAATAGTTAAAGCATTAGCAGCGTCTTTAGTAGAAGCATAAGTAGTTATATACTTTCCCTCTCTTGTAAACTTAGCTACACGCAAACCAATTCTATGATTTTTAACATTAACTGGTTTAATATCAGCTATTACAAGACCGTCAACTTCATGATATACAAGGTCACCATTCATATTAGTATTTTATTAAAAAGGTAAATCATCTCCATTTTCTATTGCACGTTTATATTCTTCCTCACTTGAAAAACCATACATACCCCAAATAGTATTGTTAATAGGAATGTCATTAGCAGGATTAATAAACGATACATTATCATCTTCAAAATCAACTTCAAACAAACCATCTTCTTCAGGACTTTCAATAGGCTCTAAATGTTTATTGTTAGACATAGCACCAAATAAATCACCTTGAACTGCAACCATACCAGCAGTTTTCTTATTTTTACCATATAGAATCTTAGCACATTCTTTTTTATAATAACTAAAATCTATATGATAATCATCTTCCTCAATATAATCATTAAAAGGACGAACACTACATTTAGCTACAATTCGATTAATTTTACTTGGTTTATTTTTATCAATTTTTATAATAGTTCCACTACAATACGATACATCAGCAATATAGAAACGATTAGACTTTTGAAGTTCTTCATCATGAAGTTCACCGTTTACAATACTACGATATATAATATTAAATTTAGCATCAGTCTTTTGACTAATACAATAATCATAAATAGCTTCTTTACTACTATGAATATGATTTTCTATTGTATCAGCATAAGGAACATTATATAAAAGAAATAGGTTAAGAGCTTTTGGAACAACTGGATAAGCATAACCTTTATTAAAAGCAATAGTTTCAATAAAAAGACCTTTACGTTTAATGTAAATATCTTCAAGTTCCGCTATTGCTTCTGGTGTTTTATCAATTAGTTTATTATAAGCATCTTGAAAACCTTCTTTAACAGCAATATAATTATTTACATCATTACGAAGATATTTTTCATAATTAGTAAATTCAAGTTCAAAATTGTTATATTCTTGCCACCAATCACAACAAGCTTTATAATCAGCTTCTTGTTCAGGTTTAATGATACAAACAATACCATCAGTATTAGCAGATATAACTTTAATACCTTTGAGTTCCAGTGCTTCAATAAGCATTAAAAGACAAAGTTGTAGATTTATAGTAACTTTATAAGTACATTTAGGGTCATAAAGATAATCATTTATATCTCTAAATGCGCCATACATTCTATTAATAGCAATTTTAAGACCTTCAGCTTTAATCTTATGACGTTTACTTGATTGCATAAGAGCATCAGCTTTTGTCTGTAAATCATCTATAATAGATTGATTAGCATGATTATTCTTAAAAGTATTTATTTCATTAAGTAATTTTTTATATTCTTTTAGTTCTTTACTTGCAGCATGTTTTGCTTCAACACGGGTGTCTTTTGTATATCCAACAGTAGCCCTAAAAGGATTTCTTTCAAGATGTTCAGGATAAACATCATAAGAAAGAATACCATTTGGGTAAAATGAAGCACAAATTTGAATAATATTAATCTCGGTAACTAACCGTCTATTATTCACTACTACTCTCGTAGCAGATTAGACTATATCTTATTCTTTAATAGTTCCATCTGAATTAACGTATCTCCAAATAAATCCATAAGCAGTTTTTTTACTACCATTACAAACACCTCTAATAGGTTGTCCTTTAAATGTAGGATTTTCTTTGATTACATCATTCATATTATCATATATTTTAATAGGATTTCCTTTTCTATCATATTGAGCGATGGCATGACTTTTCAATAAAGACATTTTCTTTCTATATTCATCAGTACGATGTGATGATTTATCACCACTACCATACTTTTTACGAAGTTCATCACTCATATAATAATTAGAAATTTTATCATTATAAAGATTATCAATACCAGTATTTATTTGATATTCTCTCTCTTTAGTTATAAGATTTTCATTAGTTTCTTCAATAATAGACCAACTAAATATTCCAACACCATAAGTGTTAAAATCTTCTTGTAACCTTTTATTAGGATGTCTATTAAATCGAAGTTCTGAAAAATGTTTTTGTAATCTACTACCAATATCAGTAGAAGAACCAATATAACAAATTCCAGTTTTATTATTAGAAATCTTATAAATCCCTTGTTTATTTAACAAATTAGAAAAAGTACCATAATTGAAATTATCAGTTACTCTTTTAATAGGATTACTTAAACCTTTTAATTTTTCTTTATCCATAGCATTATTATTTATTGGTTAATATCTACAAAGATAATAAACTATCGGATAAAAGCAAATAGGATAATAACAAATATTAAAGAATTGTGGCACTTCGACAATCATTAGTTAAATGATTATCTACTCCTTTACGGATAGTCGTTGAACTTTAATCTTAATTTACATTAAGATTCTTAGCTGCGGATTGTCTAATCTCTTTACTTTTTACTATACCTTTGACATTACTCATTGCCACGTTACTATTACTAATAACGTTTAGTATAAAGAGTTATATAAGAGTTTCCCGCAATTCACCACATTAAGACGCTGCTTCAACTTTAACGTCTGCATCTCGAATACAAGCACCAATTTCAGAAGCAATTAGCAATCCCGGTTTATCTTGACTATGCAAACCACCTAAAGCCATAGTATATACCGCATCACCAAATTGAAATTCGTGCTTAAATTTATCTTCATCTTTTGTACTACCTACAACGATAGTAGATTGTGCAACAGTACGAAGTAAATCATTGAGAATTTTAGTTTGAAATTTAAGTTTAGGACTTAATATACTAGAAACTTTAATTTTCCATCTATCAGTCTTAGTATCCATAAAATCTTTTCTATCAATACCGCTAAACTTCTCATAAAGAGATGTAGTAATAGCTTTACCAATAGAACTTCTTGACATATTACGGACATCAATTCCAAACTCTTCAGATATATCTTCTCGTAGTTCAATTTCAGCCTTTTGACTACGTTCCAGTTCTAATGTAATAAGAACATCATTTACATTATAATCACAAATATCATAAATATTTTCTTCTCTGATTCTACAATTATAAGCAATCGGTAGATTCTGAATACGATACCATTTTAAACAAATAGCAACTTGTTTAAGACTGGTATAAGTCTTATCAAGATAAAGAATTTTTTGAATATCATAATCAGTAAAAGGACGTTTATAATATTTCTTGAAATTAAGTAAACGACTATATCCTTTACCAAAATCTACACAAGCGCAACTATGGTCATATAGAATTTGTGTAATATGTTTACTTTCTTTCTTATTAAAACCTTTTACATCAAGATATTTATAATTATTAATAAAAATATCCAACATAATTTTATCATAATTATTACTGTTATAACCAGTAAGAATTTTATGTTGAATAAAGAAATCCATAATAAGTGGCCCATCATTTCTCCACTTACCAGTAGTATAATCAATCCAAATAACAAATTGTTTAGCACCCATTGCTAATAACAATTTAGCCTTTGCTTCTTTCAGTTCTTCAAGATTACCTTCTTTACCATTTTTAATAGCAAGACATCTTATATCAACAGCTTTATAAACATCAATAAGTTTTTGGTCTGCTGTTTTAGGTATAAAAGTAACTTCAAATAGATTAGGATATATCTCTACATCATATTCATAAGCATTATTCATAATAATACTACTTTATCTGTAATAACGATATTCTTTACATAATTCAGCAAATATGTCACTAATTAAATTAAAAGATTTAACATATTCTGAATAACATTTGTTACGCATAATATAGGCTGGTGAATATATAGGAATTAGTATAGCATCATTAAACCTAACTAGTTTATTAACAACTGATGCCATACTTTTATATTTTTCTTCTTTAAGGAACTGATAAACAAATTGTCCAACAGCAACAATAATAGTAGGTTTATATTTCCTAATAGTTGCTATAAAATTTGGATAACAAGTTTCAGCATAATGTTCAGTTGGTTCAGCACAAACACACTGAATAAGAGTTGATTTAATAGTCCAAGCAGTTAGTTTATAATCATTAATGAATTGACTAACTATTTTAGTTGAACGACCATTAAATATAGTTTGAGTTTTATAATCTGTAATAGTTGGTGTATCACCAACAAACATAACAGTACGCCTCAAAGTGGGCGTGCAACCCGCTCCCCCACCGGGTATCCGTCGATTAGCAATAGATAAATAACATCTTTCACAAGCATTACACATAATATTAATACTATTAAAAATATCAGATGAAACAGTCTGATTAATAAGATTATGTTTAATACTTCATAATAACACTTTTGCGAGCACGAGATAGAGCTACATACATAAGTTTATTACGAATATCAATATCATTTTCTCTACGACCAAATCTCGTATTTTGGAAAACAATATCTGTCAAATCTATTGCTACATTATCGAAAGTAGAACCTTGTGTTTTATGAACAGTCATAGAATAACCATAATCTATGTCTTTATTAATCCACTTAGTTCCTTGAATAGTTTCAATACTGAATTTAAGATTTGTTAAAAAACGATTCTTAAACTTATAATAAACATACCAACCATGTTGAACACGATTAGCTGCTCTATTATAAAGATGTGTTAGGATTTCCTTATATTTAAGAAACGAAGCATCTTTTGTATCTACGATAAGAAATGGTTGAGTTATATGGCCATCATACATAGATTTAAGATTAACAGCAAACGTTTTAATACCTTCATCACTAATATAAGGTCTAATATCTTCAAGAATATAGTCTTCACTATTTAGAATAATTGGTTCCTTAAACTCATCAACAATAGTATTATAAGATAACACTAAATCATTAATATGAATTATATCAGCATCTTTACCAACTATACTATTACGAACAATACTATTCCAATCAGAAACAGCTTTATTCGTATAAGCAGTAATTCTAAAATGGTCTATATTCTTATGAAATGTATCTGAATTAAATTCATCAATAAGTCTTTGATTAAACATAGCTCGTGGAATAATTTCATAACCAATTCCATCTTGTATGTTAGACCTATTTCGAACTATATAATTCAGAAAAGTATTTGTTTGATTTTTAATATCATCTCTTAAAAGACTAAACAGTTCAAGAAGGGGATTACCTTCTTCTTGTCGTACAATATCAGTAAGAACAACTTTATTCTTAACAGTAGCAAATGTTAAAGATATTTCTTCATTTACAGGTGGTAGCTGAAGAGAATCACCAACATAAAGAATCTTAACATTATAAGTAGTAGCACGATTTCGATTAAGTTGGAATAAATCCTTATTAATCATAGAACATTCATCAATCACAACAAGATTATAATTTTGTATCTTGCTTGGATTAAGAGGGTCAAATTGAGGATTCTCAATATCAAAATTCTGTAAATCAATATTAGGTTTAAGACCATGCAAACTATGCAAAGTCATACCTTTTCTACCTACTTGAGATTCAAGAACTCGAAGAGCTTTGTGTGTAGGAGCCGTAATAGTATAAGATTTATTAACAATATTCTCAAGAAAATATCTAAGAATAAAAGTTTTTCCACTACCCGCGACACCTTCAAGTGTACATTCAAGTTCGTTACTAAAATACCAATCAGATAGTTTGTCGATAGCCTGCTGTTGTCCCGGATATAATTGCGAATAATCGCCCGTGGCGGCCTGTTTTGGCCTCGCTGACGGCTTATTTTTGTTCACCTTAACACTTGTAAGGTCTTTCAATTTATCTGCATCCATATCGGCTAAAATGCAGTGTTTTGGATATACTCAAATGCCTTACTAATAAGGGTTTCATAATGATTATTACTTATTTTATAAGTTTCAGGAGTAGGACAAACAAATATTACATCTTGTTTGTCAGTAGTTCGATTAACATAAGCTCTAACACCCATAACATTAGGGGTTGTAATCATAACAATATCGTAGTTCTGTAACAAAAACTCGAATATTATTATGAATTGTAGCGATAGGTCTAACTTTGTAAAAAAGTATCCGGGGTCATATCCTCGTTTCTTCAAATATCGAAGTAATTCCGGCATGACCACCGAATACTCTTTAATTGCGTCGAGAAGCATAATATTTTGGACTTAATCTTTTGAAAACTTTTTCGTTTCGATTATTAATACGTTCCATATCAAGTTTCCCTACTCCATTTTCAAGAGTAATCCAAATCTTCATTTTAGGAACAATAAGTTGCCAATACTTTTTCAAATTTTCAATATCAGCTTCAGCAGCACTAAAAGGACGAATCGTAAACCAATCCCAATGTTCATTATCAGGTGTGCTAAATGCAAATGTAGCTTTCTGATAATCTTCATCTGTTATATCAATAGGATAACGTTCATTATCGACAATTCCATAAAACTTATTATCATAAAAAAACACCTCACACTTTATAGCATGAGGTGTCATATTTGAAGTTTTACTTCTTGTTCGATTAGTTGAATCTCTATTGATATTAGCTTTCTTTACAGGAACAAGTCCTTTAAGTTTACTAAAATCCATTTACCGACCACAACGAGAACATAAAGTATGAAGCATTTGTATAGTATTGTCATTATGAAGTTTTGTAAAATCTTCACGTTTACACTTAACAATAGTACCACTGGTATTAAGCTTAATTTGGAACCAATGAGAATCTTTGTCAAACTTCGTAACAACACCAACCCTATCATCACGAGAATAAAGTTGATATCTATCTACAACAGAAAGACTTGAAATCTCAACAACTTCATCAACAACAGTACGAGTAAGAATAGTTTCAAATGCACCTTCATATCTGACTTTTACACCAGCGAACAGTGCATCACAAAGCGTTTTATATTTTCTATCCTCTTCGGGAACATCATCTCCATAAGGAATCGTATCATACAAACCGCGAATGATTCCACTGAAATCACTATGAATAATCGAATAAGTTTTTGTAATAACTTTATCCTCTTGTTCAGTAGTAACTTCACCGATAAGTTTTGCAACTTTTTTAGAAGCATCAGCGATAGATAATACTTTACCATTATCAAGATAAACTTCGCTACGTTGAGGTACAACCTTTTTAACAGTAGAAAATTCACCTTCGTCAAGAATAAAGTATCCAGCGCGAGGTTTAGTTTCAATAGTAATAACTTTTAAGTCAAATGTCATAGCACTTATGAAATTTTAATTTGTTTAACTTTTACTTCCATTTCTAATTGTCTTTCTACTTTATCTTTACAAATCTGAACTAAATAATTAACATTATCATTGTAAAGAACAGTATCACGTTTTAGGGCTACTTCAAGACTATCGGTAATAGATTTACCACAATAATCTATTTCGTATTCAACTTTAACCCTAACTATATGTGTAGCAGGAGTTAATTGACTTTCTAATATCCAATAATTCTTAGTACCAATCTTAACTAATACTTTAAGTTCATTGGATGAATTATCAACATCAATAACACGACCATATCTACCTTTACTGGTTACGACTTGTTGGCCTACGTTTATCATTCTTCTTATTATAATTTTGATTGTTATCTTCTCGAAGATTTCTATTAGGTTTAGACCTTCTCTTATCTCCGTTATCTTTCGGATTAAGATATTTGTCTATCTGATTAGCATTGAGTTTAGGCATAAATTATTTACGACTAATAAAAGTTAAACAATCATTTGTTTGATATACACTTTCTATAATCATAGTCTTAGTTTTATCACATTCATAATAAGTCTTTCGTTCAGTTCGTGACTTATACGAAGTTTTACTTTTACAATACTTACAAGCTCTACAACTATGAACTTGTATAATAGGTTGCTTACTCATACCATAATGTTAGATAGTTTTAATTTGTATTTAATTAAGAGTTAATTTAGTAGCAATTTAAGTCGGCTTCGCTGCTGGGCTTCGCCCAGCGCTCCGCTCCCCGGTGGGAGAGGAGGTTGCACGCCCACTTGTCGCGCGTGTTTCGTCATCATTAAAAAGACAAGAACGAGGAATACTCTCGTTTCTTGTTCGTTGCTCGTCAGCATTAACAACATCATTACTAAATGAACGTGTTGAAACTCACATAATATGTTCCGCTTGGTACCAGCGTTAGCCTTATGAGTATCCATAAGTACTGTCACATTTTTAACTTACAGATTTTTGACAGCTTTGTCTGCAAGATTGTGTACTCGGATTGGTACACTCGCGTCCATCATTTGGACACTTGTAGCGAAAGCGGGAGTTGAACCCGCACGACCATTACTGGTCACAGGATTTTAAGTCCGGCGTGTCTACCATTTCCACCATTTCGCCTTAAACCTATTATTTAATTTACGTTTGAGTCTTTTGTAGGAGTAATAGCTTTAACAACTATTTGTCTATCAAGTTCAGCTTCTGCTAATGTTTTAGCTATGATAGGAATTGAAACTCCATTAGCATACATGATTGTAAAATAATAAGAATACAATTTAGCATGAGGATTGTTGTCATTAACCATAAGAACTTTACTAACAACAATAATCGGAAGAGTGTAATCATTAGCTAAAACAGTTCCAGAAGGTAGAGTGATTAAAGTCATAATATTATATATTAGATTAGAATTTACATGAAAAAGAGTACCACTATTATCACAACAGAAGTACTCCGAGATGTCCATTTCAAAACATCAACATTTGAAACACAACAATCCAAATGTGAGCCGTGTGTAGGATTCGAACCTACAACCTGCTGATTACAAGTCAGCTGCTCTACCATTAAAGCTAACACGGCGTAATTATAGATAACCAGCTGGACTTGCACCAGCCTAAAATACAGTTAAGCCTCGACTTATGTATCACCAAGCACACGGTCGGTTGCATTTATATCTCTGCCATGATTATCTATAATAGTTGAACTATCAGGATTCGAACCTGAAATCTGAGAACCAAAATCTCATGTGTTACCATTACACCATAGTTCAAGAAAACAAGTTGTAAAAATAGTAGTTTAATACTGGATTGCCTATCGAGGATTTCTACTCATTACATATTTTATTATGATAATGTATTTACAACTTGTTGTATTAATTTGTTACTTATTATTTTTGTGAATAAGCGTTACACGATATACCGGCCGACATTTATTACGTTCATCACCACCGACTACGATAGTTTGAACATGACTGATTTTACGACCTTTTCCCATTTTACCAACTTTATTATTTTCGTTAGCACGAGTGATAATGTAAGGCATAGTTCTTGTGTTTATTTGTTTATTATTTATGATTCAAATATAATAATTATATATGGTATGACCAAACAAATCTTAAAATTTATTTTGCATCATCATATATAATAGTGAGTGAATCATTAGATTCCTCACAAGCTTTAATTTTATTAATAACTTGATTAATGACAATAGTTGCAATAGCCATTTTGTCTTTATCCAATGTTACAGGACAATAATCAATTAGTTTACGATAAATGTATTCAATTTGTTTCTTAAATATACTTGTAACTTCAGGTTCAAACCTATGAATATTATCGTAAGCCTTTTGATTAATAACAAATAGGATATATAACTGTTTATCATCAAAAACAAGTCTATCTTCGATTTCTTTAACAACATCCAAAACCATTTGACCAGCATCCTGCTGACTTGTTTTGAAACAATTAATATTATCACAATTAATTCTATCGAGAACTTCTCGAACGATATTATAATAATACTTGGTTGAATGTCGATAACGTTTACCAAAGATATTAACAACTTCTTCAAGAGCAAAGAACATAATATAACAATATATCATCGTCAGATTTGTCATCAGAATAATATCATTATATATACCTCTTTTCTTAAAATCTTTTTCTTGTTCAGTAGTCATACTTGGCTAATCTGATTTTTTCGCAGCTCTAATGACTTTAATTAAGCAAATTGTTGCAACAATCATAATAAGAATGATACTTCCAGTATTTCTTTCAGTTTTATAATCATTTGCGTAGATATTATTATATTCTGCAACAGTCATAGGTCTTACAGCAGATAATGCTCTACCTCGTGCTTGTTCAGGTTCCATACTTGGAAATACTATATCAGCACCAACACCTTTAGGAGCATTTTCGACACGAGTCATTGTTGGATTTGAATCCCCAAATCGAATAACACAATCTTCTAATTTTGGCATAGCTTACATAACATAAATAACAATACGAGTAATATATACTTGTCTTTCAGTAGGTTCAGTTTCAGTTTTAAGAATATATTCTTTTCGATGAACTACATATCGAACATTATTAATTTCGATATAATCGTCACGACTAATATTAATATCACCTTGTATAGGTAAATTAATAATAGTTCCTTTTGTTTCAGATATAATTTCACATAACATAGTTTTAATATTATTAATAATAAGAGTTATAATAATTTCGTAAATAACGTGACAAGTGGGCGTGCAACCTCCTCTCCCACCGGGGAGCGGAGCGGCTGGGCGTAGCCCAGCTGCGTAGCCCTCTCCAGTTGCAACTTATTTTTTATTAGCTTTTCTATAAGCATCACGAAATTCTCGAACAGTATCAGCGAACGATTTATTATAAATACGCCGACGTTCTTTACAATAGTAAACGACTTGTGCAATACCGTTTACTTCTTTAACAGATACAATTAGTTTAGCAGTCATAACATTAGTTGTTTTATGTTAATCATATATTTCCATGAAATCATCATCTGAATAATCGACCTCTTTATCACAACATTTATACGGTGGATTTTTACGATGATTACATTCATTAATAGTACTCATACTATCTTCTAAATGTTCAATAAAGAAAGCATTAATACTAAGATTATAATTAATATTATGTAAATTATATTTCTCACCTGTTGTGAGATTTTCTTTCACATAATCATTGAAAGTAATAAATTTCTCTGTATCTTCCCAATCAGAAATAGGAATAACATATTGAGAAATAGTAGTTTTAGCATCACTAAACCAGCGATACGCGTAACCAACAATTACATGAGTTTCGTTACGAGAACGTTCGCAAGCTATAAACTGATGTTCTTTACTATATTTTTTATCTCCATGTAAGAAGATAAAATTCTGTGCGAGAGCTTCTTTAAGATTACTCATATTTGCTTAATACTGATTATGAATTATTGTATCAATTTTACAAGTATCTTCAAGATAATCAAGATATTTATGATATGAACTTTCACTTGTAAAACGATATGAATACTGATTATGGTCTGTTTTAATATCAACAAGATGTCCATTATCATCTAAATAAATAGACTCAATAGAATACTTATTAATATAAACATCCCCCAAGCATACAAAACCATCTTGAATATCATCATTAATAGCCTTATCAACTGCTCTATCTTTGGCCTTATTATAGGTATAAGTAATAGCGGAAATAATAAAGCAAATGATGATACAAATGCAAGGAAGAAAAAACATACTGTTCGACATAATTGAATTATTGTTAAAATTTATAATGTAAAATGTGCTATAACTTGACCAATCAGTAAGAATAATAGTACGAGAGATACTATTTTAATATTTTTATTTACTGATTTGAATGTTGATAGTTCTCGTTGAAGTTTACCGATATAAGATGTTTGTCTTTCAAGTCGGTCATTTAATTCTTCATTACGAGATATGAGATCTTGTACTTTTTCTGATATTTCACGAGTTTGTACTGTTGCTTCTTCAATAGTTTTAGATTTTCGTAAACTAAGAAGTCTTACTTCTGCATATTGAAGAATGAATTCTCGTGATGTTGTACCTAATGTAGATGTTTCTATCGAACTAAGTATATCATAAATATCTTCGATAACTAATGTAGGAAATTTCTTATGTAATGCCATCATATCAGGCATTGTAATACTACTTATACCTGCAACGATTGTACGTTCTAATGCAGATATTTTTCGTTTAGAAGATTCTGTTGTGTTCATAGTTGATTAAATTAATGAAATGAGATATTTTGCAAGTAATACAATCCAATATCCTGCGAATAAGAATATCAGAAATGATGCTTGTAGTTTTTCTGTTAGTGTAAACTCTGGTTCACCAGTTATGTCTACTGAATTTCCTACTGTTAATTTAACAAACAAATAGGAAATAATAAATCCAATGATAGCACAAGTCATGATAATAATGATGTTAAAATTAATATAATTGATAATAAAGATAAGTAATATAAAAGTAAAGAATAAATAATTACAATTAATATTACAAATTCTATTATAATTACAATGTTAATTAATAATGAAAATTAAGATGATAAAATGAATGAAAAAGATAAAAAAAGAATTTAGATAAATAATATTACAAATTTTATAACAAATGATAATGAAAATGTTATAAATGTAATGTAGAGAAATCATAATAATAATGAAAAAGAAAGAGCTATAACAAAATCTATTAAGATTGTTATTACAATTTCAATAGAAAATAAAAGACTGAAAATTGTTATAGTTATTATTATGAAAATAAAAGATAATGAAAATGTAAAAATTAATAATCATAATAATAAAAAAGAAAATGTAAAAATTATTATAATTACTATTATGAAATCAATAATTACAATGATTGGAATACTATTTGCCTAAAATTATGGTAAAGGTGATAAAGAAATTATTTGTAAATTTCATATAAATTTTATAGTTAAACGTAATATTAAAAAGAATGAAAGAAATAGAGAAATAATTATTATAATTATTATTGAAAATGATAGTATAGTTACTATTGAAAAATAATTAATAACAATTATAGAAAGAAATATTGAAAATCAAATTGAAATTGTTAATGATAAAATGAATAAAAATATTAAAGGGATTAATAATAAGAAATTGATAAGAACAATTATAGGTATTTTTAATTGAAAAGATGATAGAAATATTATAGGTAAAAATATTAAGAAATATTAAAGAACAATTATAAAGAGATTATTTGCCTAAAATTAGAGATTCTGATAGTGAGAATGATAAAGATAAAAGTGGAGATAATACCTCCGCAACTAATTATTCTTTTCGTTTCAATTCTTTCATTACATTTATATACACTTTTTCTATATCATTTCTTACATCATTTTCTATCAAACTTTCTAATTTAATTACTCGTGTTTCAGATGTTCCTACTACTTCTTTAATTTCTCTTAATTCTCGTATTAAAATTCGAAATTCATTTTCTCTTTCTTTTTGTAGATTTACAAAATGCGTAATAATAAATCCCGTAATTGTAATAATTAATAACACAACAGAACACGAAATTAATATTGCTTGTGGAACAGTAAATCCTATTTGTTCTAATGATAAACCGAATATAGCTAATGATTCAATTAGAATTAATGCTATAAATCCTAACCATTTCATAGTTTTAATAGTGTTGGTCGTAATATAAATTAAAGTGTTGGTCGTAATGAAACTAATAATTTACGAAAAGAATGACGAACATCATTACGACGTTCGTCACCCTTAACGTTAGTTGTTTAGTGTGTTACCGGAAGAGAAAGCAGTGTATTTCTATCTTCCTCGTTAGCCATATTCGGAACACGCCCGAACATAAGACGGAAAGTTTCAACGCGATATGCCATATCACCGGCAGCATTTGCGGCTCCGTTGATACGATTGATCGCGGCACTTTTGAAATCCGTATCTTTGTACTCTTTTCCGATTGCCTCAACTATCATTGTTCCAGTAGTACGATAGGGCACAAGTTCACCCGCTTTGTACTCTTTGCCGTCCACCGTTACGGCCTTTTTTGTCTTATAGCCCCATTCTCCCGGCTCGCCTTTCGGTATTACTCGCAATGTCATTTCGTAATACTTGGGCGGATTCGTAAGCGTGTTTAACTCCTCTACCATGTTTCCGGCGTTATCTCGTTCGGCTGTTTCCTCGCTAATACACAGACATGAGAAACCGAACATTTTAGCCCGACTTTCGGTAATACTTAACGGTGTGTCGAGTTTCGCACCGCTTTCGGCATCAAATGCACGCAAGAATACGACGTTATCGGTATTCTCTTTACCATTAATTGCCAGCGGTTTAGTTTTACCACTAATGCGAACAACTTTAACAATTGTTTCAGTTGCTTCTTTGATTTGCTTTGCCATAGTTGAATAAGTTTTAATTAGACTATTCAGGAAACGTTTATTTTTTTCTTTCCTGCAATCTCAAGCGGGGGGCTTCGCAAACCCTTGAATGGACGGGGCAGTTTCATTAGGTACTTCCACGATATAAATACTTATATTATTTTTAACACTAACAAAAAATACTTTTATAATCATTAATATTTTTATTATTTTTATCTTGAAAATAATCATTAAAATCATTTTGAAATTTATAACAAATACTTATATTATTTTCTATACCTTTGTAAACACTTTCATAATTATTAAAATCTTTATTCTTTATATTATCATTTCATTCAATCTATAAATCTTAAAAACCCTTAATATTTTTATCACTATTGTAATATCTAAAATTATCATTTTTATTTTTACATCTTTTATTCATTTTAAGATTCATAAGTTTATTATAAACATTCATATTATTTCCGATACCTACAAAAAGACTTACAATAATATTACCAAAATTATCCTTAAAATTTATTCTTTTATCTTTACAAAAACTATGAAAATCTTTAATATTAATATCTTTATTTTCACTATTTACAAAAACATTTACATTAATATTTGAATCATCATTATAATTATCTCTATCAATATTCCTAAAAATTCGAAAAGAATCTGTAATTTAATTATCTTCATTTTTAACATTTTGAAAATTCTCATATAAATAGTAATAAAAATTTCAATATCCTTATCTTTTATATTATCACAATAACTATTAAAACTGTTAAAAATTTCATTATTATTTTCTTAATTTTAAGAATAACTTTTATCAATATTAAAAATTTCATTAGTTTCTTCATTAAAATCTCTATCATTTACATTACTATTTTCCTTAATTTTTGAATTAATTTTTAATGTAATTTCAATATTACTTGTAATTTGACCTGTAAAATTACCTGTAAAATGACCTCTATCTTCACTAAAATCTACAATTTTTGCATCATTATTTTCCGTAATTTTTGAATGAATTTTTGAATTAATTGACCATATACCTATATATAGTAATAATATTACAAGTAATATTATTACAAATAATGAATATATAATATATATACAAATTCCAACTCGTAATTCAGAAACTATATCAAATAATCACG
>OHKK01000070.1_pt1 | contig 87130 bp, 82 predicted proteins | sample 1568811 | NCBI WGS metagenome assembly OHKK01 (sample SAMEA3879568, study PRJEB24766) | human gut metagenome | biome: human-associated habitat; feature: feces | place: USA | collected 1985/1987
GGCCCGACGCGCAGCCGCAGAAACGGCAGGATGCGCGTTTTTTGACGGTGGATTTTTGGGCGCTCGTCTGCTATAGTGTAACTGATTGAAAACAAAACAGGACAGGAACAGGCATGGCAAACAGAGAAAAACAGGATATGACCGCCGAGCTGGCAGAGGGAAAAATCCTGCCGCTCGTATTCAAACTCACCATTCCGGCTGTCATTGCGCAGCTCATTACATTTTTATATAATATCGTCGACAGAATGTACGTCGCGCGGATCGAAGGCTCCGGCATGGACGCGCTGGCCGCGCTTGGGATCGTACTTCCCATCACGCTGATCATGCAGGCATTTGCGAATCTGGTCGGGCTTGGCGGCGCGCCGCGGGCGGGCATCAAGCTCGGCGAGGGAAAGGTGGATGAGGCGAACCGGATCTTTCACACTGCGTTCTGCCTGCTGGTCCTGCTTGGCGTTGTGATCGGCGCAGCGGCGTTCTGCTTTGCGCGGCAGATCGTACTGCTGTTTGGATGCCCGGAAAGTGCGGTGGAGTTCGCCGTTTCCTATCTTAAAATCTATGCCTGCGGCACGATTTTCGTCATGCTGGCGCAGGGACTCAACCCGTTTATTCTGACGCAGGGCTATTCGTGGCTTGCAATGAGCTCGGTGCTGCTGGGCGCGCTTATCAACATCGCGCTCGACCCGCTGTTCATCTTCACCTTCAAAATGGGTGTCCAGGGGTCAAGCCTCGCGACGATCCTCTCTCAGCTTTGCTCGTGCATTTGGATCGTCTGCTTTTTCTTCTCCCGGAAGAGCCTGTTCCGCTTTCAGGCAAGCCTGCTGGGCCTGTCGCCGGGGCGCATTTTCAGCATTCTTTCGCTGGGCTTTACGCCGTTCATCATGACGCTGACGGAATGCGCCATCCAGATCGTCTTCAACATCAATCTGAACCGCGCGACCGGCGGCAACAAGGACTATACCGCCGCGTTGACCGTCATGCTGAGCGCGCTGCAGCTTATTTCCCTGCCCCTGAACGGTCTTGGAAACGGTATGCAGCCGTTCGTGAGCTATAATTACGGAAAGGCAGACTCCGCACGCCTGAAACAGGGGATCAAATATGTGACGATCATCGCGTTTATCTACGTGGTCTGCATCTGGTCCGTCTCGATGGCGTTCCCGGTAGTATACGCAAGGCTGTTTTCCGCAAGCGAGGCCGTCACGCAGATCGTCATGCGCTATACGCCGATGTTCCTGATGGGTTCCATCATGTTTTTCGTGCAGATGACGCTGCAAAACGTCAACGTCGGGCTTGGGCAGGCCAAGGAGGCGCTGCTGCTGGCGGTGAACCGGAAGGTCGTCATTCTGATTCCGCTCTGCTTTGTGCTGACACATTTCCTCGGCTTCAAGGGCGTATACCTGTCGGAGGGCATCGCCGATCTAGTCGCAGGAATCGTGACAGCAATCGTCATTTTTACCAGCTTCCCAAAAATCTTCCGCCGCCGGGAGGAAGAAGTCAAACAGGCCGCGTCGAACTGACGCGGCCTGTTTGATAAGATCAAAAACCGGAAATCAGATGATGTTGTATTCCTTCAGCAGCTTCTCAATGTCGGTGCCCTTGATCTTGCTGAGGGCTTTTTCGAGGGCTACCTTCTGGACGAGGGAGAGCTTCATATCGGTGGGCTTTTTGCCGTCGCGGAGCTGGACGGTGGCGTTCAGCAGGTCGCGCACGTCATACACGCTGCCCCAGACCTCCGGGACGCCGCGGTCGACGTTCAGGAGCGTATAGACAGCCTCCATGCCGGTACGCATGGAATATTCGGTCGTGAAGATGGTGTCGCGCGGGGTCTCGGCGAACTGGCCGAGGAAAGCGAAGTTCACAGCACCGTCGGGCACGACCTTCGGGCGGTCGCCATAGGCACGCGGCATGAAGAACGCGTCGATATACGGCATCATAACGGGGACGGTGTTGGCACTGTTCGAGGCCAGCTCTTCGATCTGATCCTCCGGCACGCCGATGTGGTACAGCCACTCCATGCAGATCTCCTTGCCGGTGCACTCGCGCATGGGCTTCTTCACATAATCGCCGGGCTTATCGGTAAACAGCGAATAGACCCAGACAAGGCAGTGATCTTTGGGCTGTGCGCGGAACTGCGGCTGGCGGTTGATTGTCCAGCTCATGAGCCAGCTGGAATCCTTGACGGTGACGATGCCGCCGGTCACAACATGACCGGTGAACGGGTCGCGCTTGCAGATGTTCTTGATATAGGGAATGATTCTCTGATCGAGCGTTTCGACGGTTGCACTCATCCAGTTCGTCTGCTCGGGGTCATAGCAGAACTTATCCGGATGGCCGAAAGACGGGTCCTGTGCGGCGATCTTGCGCCACATATCCCAGCCGCCGCCGGGTTTGATCTCGGTGTTATAGGGTGCGGGTTCGTTCTGGCTGCCGCGGGAGGAATTTTCGACACAGCCGCCATTGGTAATAAAAACAAGATCGTTTTCTGTCAGATCGATGGCGTCTTCCTTGCCGTCACGGATGATGTCGATGCGCTTGGCAAGCTTGCGGGCCGGGGTGCAGTCGAATTCGACGTTCACGACCTGAACGCCATAATGGAATTGAACGCCGAAGCCCTTGAGATACTCGATCATCGGCAGAATCATGGACTCATACTGGTTATATTTCGTGAAGCGCAGCGCCTTGAAGTCGGGCAGACCGCCGATGTGGTGGATATAGCGCTGGATATAGAGTTTCATTTCCAGGGCGCTGTGCCAGTTTTCAAAGGCAAACATCGTGCGCCAGTAGAGCCAGAAGTTGGAGTTGAAGACCTCATCGTCGAAGAAGTCCGTAATGCGCTTGTCCTGCAGGTCTTCATTCGGGGTGAAGAACAGCTTCATGATCTCCATCGCACCCTTGTCGGAAATGTCGAACTTGCCGTCGGTATGCGCGTCCTGACCACGGTTGACGGTAGCGCGGCAGAGGGAATAGTTCGGGTCTTCCTTGTTCAGCCAGTAATACTCATCAAGGACGCTCACGCCCTCCGTCTCGATAGACGGGATGGAGTGGAACAGATCCCACATGACCTCGAAATGATTGTCCATCTCCCGGCCGCCGCGCATGACATAGCCGACGTTTTCAAATTTATAGCCGTCGCACGCGCCGCCGGGAATCGAATCCTTTTCCAGAATATGCACGTGTTCGCCCTTCATCTGGCCGTCACGGACAAGATAGCAGGCTGCCGTCAGCGCCGCGAGGCCGCTGCCGACGATATAGGCCGATTTCTGATCGACGCCCTCCGGCTTTTTGGGCCTTGCAAATGCTTCATAGTTACCGCTCGAATAATACATGATTCATACCTCCATAAAAAGTCTGGAAACATTGCTTTATGTTTCCCTTTCGATGGTATGAGCATACTACGGATTCAAAAAATGCACAATAATCAGAAAACGCCCTGTGATAAAGTTCTTATCACAGGGCGTTGATCTGTTCAATTTCTTATCAATCAGCCGGATTTGATGGAGTGTCAATCCGGAAACGGCCAAGCGCGGCGGAAACGCTGCCGTGGATGACGCAGTCCAGCCGGTCGATGATCTCCTTCGGGTCGCCCTTCATGTCATGCTTGATCCAGTCGAGCATGAGGCCGACAAAGGCGTATTTATAGACGTTGGCGATAAACGCCTTGTCCTCCGGGCGGACAGACATACCGGCGGCCTGCTCCTCGACCACGCCCTCAAGCAGATCATAGGTCAGCTTATAGAGATAAGTTTCAACCTGCTCCCGGCTGACGGAGTGATAGACGTTCATAATGAAGGGTTTGTTGGCCAAGACTGCCTCGAAGATCTGTTCAAAGCCCTGCTGCCATGTTTCATAGGTCTTCTTTCCTGCCAGCGCCTTCGCCGCGTCCTCCTGACACGACCATTCGACCAGATCATAGATGTCCTTGAAATGATAATAGAACGTCATGCGGTTGATGCCGCAGTCGTCGGCGATATCGCTGATGGTGATTTTATGGAGCGGCTTTTGCAGAAGCAAATTTTTGAGCGACTGCTCCAGCGCGCGTTTGGTCAGATCGGACATAGGTGCCTCCTGTCTCGAACAGCGTTCGGGCGCTTTTCTTCAGATTATCCGCTTTTTGCTGAAATGTCAAGACAGCGGCTTGACAGGCAAGTGTACTATGTGTATAATACAGTCAGAAAGTGTATGACTTGAGTAATACGGTGGTGACGGATATGGTGTCGTTTGAGGCGTTCCGCGCAGTGGATGGGACGCCGGTGTATCTGCAAATTATCAACTTTATCAAGCGTGGCGCGATCGCAGGGACGATCAGGGACGGCGACGAGCTGCCGTCGCGCCGGGTTCTGTCGGCGCTGCTCGGCATCAACCCGAATACGGTGCAGAAAGCGTTTCACATTTTGGAGGAAGAGCATCTGATGGAATCGCGTACAGGCGCAAAAAGCTGCATGACGCTGCCGCCGGATATACTGGATGCGCTGCGGCGGGAGGTCTTATCAGACGAGCTGTGCACCATGGCGCGCACACTGCGGCAGCTGGGAATTTCCAAAGAAGAAGCGCTGCGTCTCATCGAGCAGGCGTGGGAGGAGGAAGCGCAATGAAAAAACAGGTATCCGTATTCGGATTGCATACGCGTGCGGCGCTGAACCGGCTGCTGCTGGCAGCGCTGGGGTTGCTGGCGGTCGAGTTGATCCTTGCCGGGGTGTGTATCGCGCGCGGAACAGCGCTTACGCTGTCCGGCAGCAGACTGGAAACTGCGCTGCAGCATTCGTTCCGGGCCGGGATTATCGCGCTTCAGGTGCTGCTGGCATCCAGCCTCGGTTCAAACAGCCGGTACGGCTATACGCTGCAGCGGCTGCGGGTATCGGAGCGCTGCGTCTTCCTCTGGAGCTGCGTTTGCAATACGCTCTGCTTTGCGGTCTTGTGGTGTGTGCAGATCATGGCAGCTGTGGGCGCGGCATTCTGGAACGCAAAAAGCGCCGTGTATTCGGCTGGCCCGCAGGGCGTGTTTGTGGATTTCTACCGCAGCGGCTTTCTGCATGGGCTTCTGCCGCTGGCAGACGGGTATGTATGGGCGCGCAACGCACTGTTCGTGCTGGCGCTGGGCTGCGTGACCGCGTGCATACAGCTTGGGCTGCGCAGAAAGGGCAGCCGCAGCTGGCTGGTCTGCATGGGGCTGACGTTCCTTCTGGTGCTGAACCTGTCAGTCCAATATACGGCGGGCAGAAGCACGGGCATTTTCCATGCGATTACGGCGCTGCTTGTCGGGCTCTGCTTTCTGGGGTTCGGGCTGACGCAGACACATAACGGAAAGGACGGGCTGGCAGATGAAGTGGAGTAAACGTCTTTCACGGTACACGCTGCCCGGAATGGGGCTGAAATGGGACGCTTCGTATTTCGGCCTGCTGTTTCTGGCGATGCTGTTGGTCGCGCTGTACACGTTTCTACGGGACTATCAGGCCGCGCTGCGTGAACTGTACATCTTTCGCTATGGGACACAGATTTTGCGGCAGGGCGCGGTCATGCCGACTCTGAATACGCTCCTGCGGCACAAATTCACCGTCTTCTGGGCCTATACGGCCCTCTGCGCGCTGCGCGCGTTCGCCAATTACAGGTCGTTTTTCACGGAGACAAAGAGCATTTATCTCATGAAGCGGCTGAAAGACAAAAATGAGCTGTCCAGACGCTGTCTTGCGATCCCTGCGGCGGCCTGCGGCGCGGCGCTTATCCTGTTTTTGCTGTTGCTATGGATATTTGTCCTGCTTTACCGAAATGGTGTTCCGGCACGCTGTATGCCGCCGGAGGAAACTTTAAATATCTGGGGGGCGTTTTTCTGATGCTGGAAATCAAAAATCTCTGCAAGCGCTATGGCCAGACGCAGGCGCTGGACAATGTGCAGCTTTCTGTCGGGCCGGGCGAGATCGTCGGGCTGTTCGGAGAAAACGGTGCAGGCAAGACGACGCTGATGAAGTGCATTCTGCAGCTGATCTTATATGACGCTGGTGGTATTACGCTGGACGGCAAACTGATCACGCGGCAGAACATCGGCCGGTTTTCCTTCGCCACGTGTGAGCACAGCTTCTTCCCCGCCCTGACCGCCAAAGCCCACCGGGAATTTTATGAGGAGCACTTTGAGACGTTTCTCGGCAGGCGCTTCGAGGGCCTGATGGACTTCTTTCAGCTTCCGATGGACAAGCCCATCCGCAGCTTCTCGACCGGGCAGAAAAACCAGTTTGAGGTCATCATGGCCCTGTCGCAGGGCGCGGATTATATCCTGATGGACGAGCCGTTTGCGGGAAACGATGTTTTCAACCGCGAGGATTTTTATAAGGTTCTGCTCGGCATTCTCGAGCCGCACGAAACGGTGATCCTGTCCACACATCTGATTGAGGAAGTGACGGGCTTTATCGGACGGGCCGTTCTGCTGCACAAGGGCCAAATCGCGGGCGACGTGCAGACAACAGAGCTGGACGAACAGGGCAAAACACTGATGGACTATGTCAAGGAGACGTACAGTTATCAATCTGACCGCGTTTCCAGAGCGCTGACCGAGCTGACCGGCAAGGAGGACGAGGATGCGTAAAACGCTGATGATCTTTCTGGCGCTTGTACTGGTGTGCGGCTGCGGCGCGGCGTTTGCGGCGCAGGCCGTCAGCGCACCGCGCGAGGACATTGCGTTTCAGGAGCACATATTCTCCGGCGACCCGGCTGCGGCCGATGGGCTGACCGTGCAGCTCAAAACCGGTATGCGGTATAAGCTGAACTGGGAGAGCACTGTGCAGTTTTCCGCGCAGGATTACCGCGCGGAGACAAGCTTCCGCTTCCTGCCCGCCGGGCAGGCAGAGCAGCCGGAGATGAGCTACCGCGGTGTTGAGATCAATTTTTACCGCGACGCGGCCACGACCGGCAGCGACGATGTCTTCGGCTTCTCAACGGCGTATCAGTCCTTGCTGGACACACTTTCGCCTGGCGAAAGCGGTTCCATGACGATCCGGTTTGCAGACTATTACGACGAATATCCGTTTGAGTTTTCCATCGATCTTCCGGGCGTTAATTATGACCCCCTTGTCAACTGGCAGGACGCCTCAGCGGACAGCGAATGGCTTGGTGAACGTGCACAGGTCGCGCTGGGCTGCTTTTTCCGCATCCCAGTTCTGCAGGATGAATATATCGAGCTTGGTATCGACAAGAATATGGACGGCAGCGGCTCTGCCCGGAGCATCTCCAGTGTCAGGGAGGGCGACCGGTTCTGGATGAACGTAGAAAGCGTTATAACGGACGACACCTGCTTCTTCTGGTTCGGCAACCGGACGGACAAAGACCGGCTGGTCGACACAAGCCGCATTCCGGGCGGCTATGGCGTCTATATGCTCCCCTACGGGCCGCTTGCCCCGGATTCCGAGGCCAGCGCGTTTTACGGCGGGAACACAAACGAGGTCTATACCGATCAGCTGACCTGCTTCTTCCCGGTCGATCCGGAAACACGGATCGAACATCTTGGGCTGACACCGGACAAGTCGCAGCTTTTGCTCCATACAGTTGAAAATAATATGTATTATGTAACCTTAATTGACTGCAAAACAGGAGCGGTCCTGCAAAAGCTGGAGGTGTCAACCTTTGATCCGAAAGAAAATTATGTAAACATAACCGAGACAGCGGATTTCGTCTGCATCCAGCAGACCCAGGGGCGCATCTGCGTCCTGACGCAGGATGCGGACGGACTGTACCAGATTGCGCTGCGTTCCGATTATTTGCCCGATGATCTGTACGCGCCAGTATACGCGACTGTCCGCGCGATGGCCTTTGACGGAAAACGGCTGGCCATAGTCAACAACGACGAGACTGTCCTGGCGAACGATGACAACCGTACAAAAAGCTATCTTGCCGGAACCACCGAGGCACTTATCACGCTGGACGGCGCATACTTTGACAACTGCGGCTTTACACTGACAGTCTTCGATCAAACAGGAGTCGCCTATAGCGGCGCTTATGTCAGCAGCTTGGAAAGCGTCAATTATCTCACAGGCGGGACGCTCAACATGGACCATCTTGTTCTGCCGTACTCTATCACGCTCAGCTGGCAAAACGGCGCAACGTAATCAATATTTATCTCCCTCTGCCCAATTTGGGCAGAGGTTTTTTTATTTTGGGGCTTGACAAATACAACTCTTTGTGTATAATAATATTAGTAATGATTATTATTTCTATTTTAGGAGGATATCAAATGAAAAACAATTCTAACACACTCGGCCTGCACAATATGAACGGGCTGTCCGCAGACGACAAGCGCACCTGCGCCCTGAATGACATGAACTGCCGCGCCGGTCAGCCGGAGCAGACTGCTTCTTTGCAGGATATGAACGCGGCGAACGAGCAGCCGGACATGGCCTGCAGCATTACGAACATGAACTGCCGCAAGGATTGACGTCCCGCCTCCCCGCCTGTATGCGCAAGCGTGCAGGCGGGGCTTGCATATCTGTCTCCTGTTCACGGAAAGCTATGCAAAAAGGAGGCTTTTCCATGAACAAGAAGCAGAAAAAAGAGCCGTTCAGTCTGAAAAACATGAACGGCCTGTCCCACGACGATGCGCGCACCTGTGCGCTGGACGATATGAACTGCCTGAACGGGCAGGAGGAACACTGTTCCTCCCTGCAGGATATGAACGCTACTAGAAGCAGACCGTACCGGAAGTATCACCTGACAGATATGAACGGCGAGGACGGGCGGTAGGTCTCCAATGCGCCAGTTGTAGGGGCCGATGTGGGCATCGGCCCCTACAAAGTCTCGGCGAATCCGTACAACTCGCAAATTCCGACCGCAAAGCTGATTTACCGCAGTTATTCAAACGCAACTGTCTGCAAATTTAGTTGTCCCGTAACAGGCGGCGCGTACCATAGCGCTCGTAAGGTGACTATGTGTGATTGTAACGACTAGAAATTGGTGCCCGCCTGAATAGCACCCGCAGTACGCACCAAACTGTAACTAAGCGCCCCTTTTCTCCCCTGTCTTTTCCGGCAAGGCGGAAAAGACAGGGCCGCCGGAGGCAGGGCCAGCCTCCGAAACGGCCCATGTTTTCTATTCAAACATTCGTAAAATGATAGGAATGCCCCAGGTCGTAGGCCATTTTGTCGCTTTCGGAGATAAAGTCCATAAAGCGGTTCGCGGCAGAGGTCGGCGCGACATCGCGCAGCGTGCACATACAGACCGAGCGCGGCGGGATCTCAAAGTCGGTGCGCAGCGGCAGGATGACGCCCCGTCCAAGGCCGGACTGCGAAAACTCCTCCGTCACGCAGGCCACGCCAAGGCCGATGCGGGCCAGCGAAATGAGCAGATTGTGCGAACCCAATTCGATCTCCGGCTTGATGCTCACGCCATGCTGCTGAAAAAACTGCTCGACATAGATGCGGGAGCTTGCCTTGCGCTCCAGCAGGATCAGCGGGAATGCCGCGATTTCTTCCATGGGATGTACGTGGTCAAAATCGCAGTCATAATTCGGCGCGGCGACAAAGAGCTGGTGTGTGTCGAAGCAGTGCCGGACGGAATACGCGTCCTTGTCCTTCGGCTCGCTGGCAAACGCGATGTCGACCTGACCGGCGTGCAGATAGTCGAGCACCATCTGGCTCGTACCGTTCAGGATACGGATCTGGATGGCGGGATAGTTCTGGTGGAACGCCTCAAGGCGCGAAACCAGATAGGTCTTTGTGACCGTATCGCTTGCGCCGATGATCAGCTCACCCGTGAGCAGCTGGCGCGACTGCGCAAGCTTTTCCTCGCCGCACTGGATAAGCCCCAATCCGTGCGAGACATAGTCCAGCAAAAGTTTTCCCTCGCTGGTCAGGACGACGCCGCGCGTGCTGCGCGAAAACAGCCGGACCTGCAGCTGCTCCTCCAGCTGCTTGATGGACTGGCTGACTGCCGACTGGGATATAAACAGGTTCTGCGCCGCAGCGGAGATATTGCCCATGCGGGCAACCTCCTGAAAGACGCGGTAAAGCTCTAATTTAACAGCCATGGTTGCCTCCTGCCATTACTTATGTTTATAGTGCTAATAGCAATGATTAAAAACATCTATTTTACTTATTGCCTGATTCCGATTATAATAGCCAAAAATGAAATTGTCCAGCACGAAGTTTATATCGTTGCCAATATAGTTCCGGATGTACGGCCCGGATGTCTCTACCGCAGCGCCAAAGCTGCGACTATTGGAAGTTCGCTCACGCAGGGCTTTGCGGTCCTGCGCGCGGCTTTTTATCATTGGCAGCAGGTTTTATCCCCGCTGTCTATTTTTATTATGTTTTTGGAGGAAGCTATGCAGGAGCTGAAGGATCGCATCGTCAAGGAGGGCAAGATTCTGCCCGGAAACATTGTAAAGGTCGACGGGTTTCTCAATCACCGCGTCGACTGTGCGTTTATGGGACGCATCGCAGATGAATTCAAAAAATATTTTGATCTCGACAACGTAGATCTCATTCTGACCGCAGAGGCCAGCGGCATTGCCCTTTCCGCGATTTGCGCGTACCGGTACGGCAAGCCCATGGTTTATGCGAAAAAGGCCAAGAGCGACAACATCGAAGGCGGCCTGTATCAGAGTGAGATTTTTTCCTATACTTACAAGAAAAAGGTCACGCTGCTCGTCTCCAAGGAGTGGATCCATCCCGGCGACCGCGTGCTCGTGATCGACGATTTTCTGGCGCGCGGCGAAGCGCTGCGCGGTCTGTGCGAGATCGTGCAGGCTGCGGGGGCTGAGCTGGTCGGTATCGGCTGCGCGGTCGAAAAGGGCTTCCAGGGCGGCGGCGACAAGCTGCGCGCGGCGGGCGTGAACCTGCACTCTCTCGCCATCATCGAAAGCGCGGAGCCGGGCAACATCGTATTCCGGGAGGAAGCATAATGGAAACTGTTCTGATTCTGGACTTTGGCGCGCAGTACAGCCAATTGATCGCCCGCCGTGTGCGCGAGCAGAACGTGTTCTGCGAGGTCAAGCCCTGCTCCATCTCCCCTGCCGAGATTGAAAAAATCGCCCCCATCGGCATCATTCTCTCCGGCGGCCCGCAGAGCGTTTATGAATCTGTTTCCCCGCACGTGGACCCGGCGCTTTTTGCGCTCGGCATCCCCGTTCTTGGCATCTGCTATGGATGCCAGCTCATGGCATATTCGCTGGGCGGCACCGTTGCAGCAGCGACGGAAGCGACCGCCCGCGAATATGGCAAGACGCTGACCGAGTTCGATACAGACTGTTCGATTTTCCAGGGCCTTCCCGCATCCAGCGTGACGTGGATGAGCCATGGCGACTATATTTCCCAGGTGCCGGACGGTTTTGCCGTCACGGCAAAAACCGCCGTCTGCCCGACTGCAGCAATGGCCTGCCCGGAGAAAAAGCTCTATGGCGTGCAGTTCCACCCGGAAGTGCAGCACACCGTAGAGGGCAGCGAAATGCTCCGCCGGTTCCTCTATACCGTCTGCGGCGCGTCCGGCGATTGGACGATGGCAGACTACCGGCAGACCGCGATCCGCTCTATTCGGGAAAAGGTCGGTTCTGGCCGCGCGCTGCTGGCGCTGTCCGGCGGCGTAGATTCCTCTGTCGCTGCAGCGCTTATGGCGGAGGCTATCGGCAGCCAGCTCACCTGTGTGTTTGTTGACCACGGCCTGATGCGCAAAAATGAGGGCGACGAAGTAGAAGCTGCGTTCAGCAAGTGGGATATCCATTTTGTCCGCGTCAACGCGGAAGACCGCTTCCTTTCGAAGCTTGCGGGCGTTTCCGACCCGGAGATGAAGCGCAAGATCATCGGTGAAGAATTCATCCGTGTTTTTGAGACAGAAGCCAAGAAGATCGGCGCGGTCGACTATCTTGTGCAGGGTACGATCTACCCGGACGTGATCGAATCCGGCCTCGGCAAGTCCGCTGTCATCAAGAGCCACCACAATGTTGGCGGATTGCCGGATTATGTCGACTTCAAGGAGATCATCGAGCCGCTGCGTATGCTCTTCAAGGATGAGGTGCGTCAGCTTGGCCGCGAGTTGGGATTGCCGGAATATCTGGTCATGCGGCAGCCCTTCCCCGGCCCTGGCCTCGCCATCCGCGTGATCGGTGATATCACCAAGGAAAAGCTCGATACGCTGCGCGACGCGGATTTCATCTTCCGTGACGAGATCGCCAAGGCTGGTCTTGACCGCAGCCTCAGCCAGTATTTCGCCGTTCTGACCTCCATGCGCTCCGTCGGCGTCATGGGCGACGGTCGGACGTATGATTACACACTTGCTCTGCGTGCTGTCAACACCAGCGATTTCATGACCGCCGACTGGTCGCGCATCCCCTACGACGTCCTCGACCGCATCTCCGTCCGCATCGTCAACGAAGTCCGCGGCATCAACCGCATCTGCTACGACATCACCAGCAAACCCCCGGCAACGATTGAATGGGAATGACCGTCAAAACGGCGCAAACCCGCATGAATACAGGGTTTTTGACCTGTCGCTTTGCCTTGTGATGCTGGATTGATACTATTCGTTTCAACCCGGCCACACAAGAGAATGATTGCAAAGGGCAAGCAAGCCGCCCTGCTGAACGACAAATTCAGCAGGGCGGTTTTGCTTGTCCTATTTTTCTTTCCTCCAAGGTACATAGTTGTCAAACCGTTTGCTGTCGTCACAGGTACACGGCCAGTTGATTTTCCATTCAAAGTATTCCTCCCTGGTGATCTCCCCGGCGTGAAGCTCCTGCTGGCGCAAGAGCCATTCCCGCATGAAGTCATCCACCAGCCCATAGTTGAAGTAAATTCCCACGGGAGGTTGAGTGGGCCAGTCGTCCGTGTCGTTGTATCGAACGGCGGTATCATCGGAGGCCCCCGTCTTGCCGGGATTGCGGACAAGCTGAAACAGGCGGATGGAGCCGGGGCTGTCCTCGTCCAGCCAGAAGAATGTCCGCATGAAGTCCTCAGCACAGCCAGGTTGAATGGTATAGAAGTTCTGTCGGTCTACCCGAAGCGCCTGAGCAATCTTGTCCAGCAGTTCCCTTTTCGGAACACGGTAATTCGTTTCATACTGGGCAATACGGTTGTCCGCTCCCTTTTCCTCAAAGCCGATGGCCAGCCCCAATTCCTTTTGTGTCATGCCTCGAAAAGTACGAATTTTTTTGATTTTTTCTCCTACTGTCATATGTTCCACCGCCTTTGAAAATAGTATAGCGCAAATAAGCGAAATACGCAAGAAGAAAATTAACAAAATTGCGAAATAAACACTTGACATTAACAACCATGCGAATGTATAATAAGAACGTGGGCATTAACATTTTTGCGAACGATGAATAAGGAGGTGAAAGCGTGAGCAAGGAACTGTTTGTACGGGCGGAGGAAGTGGCCGGGGTGCTGGGTATCTCCAAACCCTACGCCTACAAGTTGGTACGGGAGATGAACGAGGAACTGAAGCAGAAAGGCTTCCTCACCATCCCCGGACGGGTGAGCAGGAACTACTTCGAGGAAAAGTTCTATGGACTGCGGGAAAATCAGTAAGGAGGGAAGAAAATGCCAGCGTACAAAGACAAGGCCAAGGGAACATGGTATGCGTCCTTTTACTTTGAGAACTGGACAGGGAAAAAGGAAAAGAAGATGAAGCGGGGCTTCAAGACCAAGCGGGAGGCGCTGGAATGGGAACGGACGTTCCTGCAACAGCAGACCGCCGACCTGGATATGACCTTTGAGAGCTTCGTGGCGCTCTACGCTGCGGACATGAAAGGCCGTATCAAGGAGAACACCTGGGGAACGAAAGAGCATATCCTCTACAAGAAGCTGGTGCCCTACTTCGGCAAGCGGAAAATGAGCGAAATCAGCTCGAAAGAGGTCATGGCGTGGCAAAGCGAAATGCTCAACTACCGGGACAAGAACGGCAAGCCCTACTCCCCCGTGTATCTGAAAACGCTTCACAATCAGTTGAGCGCCGTTTTCAATCATGCGGTGAAGCACTACAATCTGAAAGTCAACCCCGCCGCCCAGGTGGGCAACATGGGCAAGGCCAAGGGCCGGGAAATGCTGTTCTGGACAAAAGCGGAGTATCTGAAATTCGCTGACGCTATGATGGACAAGTCCCTCTCCTACTATGCCTTTGAAATGCTCTACTGGTGCGGTATTCGGGAGGGGGAGCTGCTGGCCCTCACCCCTGGGGACTTCGACTTTGAGAAGCAGACGGTTTCTATCTCGAAATCCTACCAGCGTATCAAGGGCCAGGACGTTATCACCGACCCCAAGACGGCCAAGAGCAACCGGGTCATTCAAATGCCCGCTTTCCTCTGTGAAGAAATGGAGGACTACATCAAGAGCCTATACGCCGTGGAGCCGACAGACCGCATTTTTGCGGTAACGAAATCCTATCTTCACCGGGAGATGGACAGGGGGGCGAAAGAGGCAGGGGTCAAGCGGATCAGGATTCACGATTTGAGACACAGCCACATTTCCCTGCTGATTGACATGGGCTTCACGGCCCTGGCAATCGCTGACCGGGTGGGGCATGAGAGCATCGACATCACTTACCGCTACGCTCACCTGTTCCCCACCCGGCAGGCGGAGATGGCGGACAAGCTGAACATGGAGCGAAAGGGGGCTTAAATCATGTCTGCGAAAAATCTCGACAACCACAACCGATGGAGAAGCAAGACCATAGCGTTCCGGGTGTCTCCGGAGGAAAACGAACAGATTGAGATTGCCGTCCGCCTGTCCGGGCTGACCAAACAGGACTACATCACCCGGCGACTTTTGAACCGGGACATTGTGGTGCAGGGCAATCCCAGGGTTTACAAGGCCCTGCGTGACCAGCTCGCCGTCGTCCTGGGGGAGCTGCGGCGCATGGAGGCCGGGGGCGGGGTGGATGATGAACTGCTCGCCACCATCCGCCTTATCACCGTGACGCTGGGCGGCATGAAGGAGGATTGATAGATTGATGGATTCCAGAGAAACGAAAAGGACTGTCCCATATCCGTCTGTTGGCGCAGGCGGGGAACAGCCCAATTCACAAATATGTACCACGGACAGTATATCAGAAGCGGCTACCGAAAACAACCCCCAGGATGAAAGTATGGAGGATATTCTTCGGGAGTTTCAACGGACAAGCGACCCGGCCTACCTCCACACCGTTTCCATGAATGAGCTTTACCGGAATGTCTACCAGAGCAGACCGCCAATCATTGACGGTCTGCTCTACCCTGGGACGTACCTCTTTGCGGGTGCGCCCAAGGTGGGCAAGTCGTTCCTGATGGCCCAGCTTGCCTACCATGTCAGTACGGGCCTCCCCCTGTGGGGCTACGCTGTCCACAAGGGGACCGTCCTCTATCTGGCATTGGAGGACGACCACCGCCGCTTGCAGGGGCGGCTGTACCGGATGTTTGGCATGGAGGGCACCGACGATCTGCTCTTTGCGGTCTATGCCAAACAGCTCGGCGTTGGCCTGGAGGAACAGCTAAAGAAGTTCGTCCGGGAACACCCGGACACCAAGCTGATTATCATTGACACCCTCCAAAAAATCCGGGAGGCTGGCGGGGATAAGTACAGCTACGCCAACGATTATGAGGTAGTGGGCAAGCTGAAACGCCTTGCCGATGATTGCGGCGTCTGCCTCCTGCTGGTACACCACACCCGCAAGCAGCAGGCGGACGATAAGTTTGATATGATTTCCGGCACCAACGGCCTGTTGGGTGCGGCGGACGGGGCCTTTCTTCTTCAAAAGGAAAAGCGGACAGACGGCAGCGCCATTCTGGACGTGGCGGGGCGTGACCAGCAAGACCAGCGAATGTATCTCACCAAGGACAAGGAGCGGCTGATATGGACGCTGGAACGGACGGAAGCGGAGATATGGGTAGAGCCGCCTGACCCGGTATTGGAGGCCATAGCCGCCCTTGTGACGGCGGAAAGGCCCTCCTGGGGCGGTACGGCCACGGAACTGGTGGAGGCCCTGCAAGCGGATATGAAGCCCAACGCCCTGGCTATGCGGCTGAATGTCCGGGCCGGGAAGCTGCTGACAGACTACCACATCCGCTATGAGAACGGCAGGAGCCACGCCGGGAGAAGTATCAGCCTGACGCTGGAACTGCCCCAGGCGTGACGACCGTGACGGCTTTTTTGAGAGCGGGGGCGGTGTCTGAAACATCGTCACGGTCGTCACGGCCGTCACGGGGGGCGGGGCCAAAAGTCAAGGGGGCATACCTGCGGGTGGAGATTGCCGCAAGGCAATACAACCCGTACCCCTTGACTTTTGGCCCACGGAGAACACTTGCCGGGTGGTGGGAAAGGTAGAGCCTTTCCCACCTGCCCAACGGCGAGTGGCAAAGTTTAGGCGGGGTGCAGGGTGCCCTTTTCAAAGGGCGGCCCTGCTGGGGGAGGCAACCGCAGTTGCCGGGGGCAAAGCCCCCATTCCACCCCGTAGGGCGCAAAGGCACTTTTGATACGAAGTGTCAAAAGTGCTTTTGCGTTACTTTCGCAGAAAGTAACAAAGGCCGCCGCTGGTGCGGCGAAAGGAGTGTTGATTTGAAAAGGACGATTAGCGCGATGGTGGGGCAAGGCTCGGTGAACCACAACAGCAGAAAGTTCAACGCCAAGAACACCGACCCGGAACGCTCCCATTTGAATATAACCTACTGCCACGAAAATATCAAGACAGTTTTCCATGAGCTGTTTGACGAGGCCCTCAAGCGGTACAACGACAAGCAGACCAGGGCAGACCGCAGGATTGAGAACTACTACGAAAAAATTCGTTCCAGCAAGCAGGAAAAACCGTTCCATGAAATCATTCTGCAAGTGGGCAACAAGGACGACATGAGCGCCGACAGCGAGGACGGCCAGCTTGCGGCGGCGGTGCTGGACGAGTACATGAGGGGCTTTCAGGAGCGCAACCCCCAACTCCGGGTGTTCTCCGCCCACCTCCACATGGACGAGGCCACACCCCATCTGCACATTGATTTTGTGCCGTTCACCACCGGCAGCAAGCGGGGCCTGGACACCAGGGTATCACTCAAACAGGCGTTAGCGGCTCAGGGCTTCAAGGGCGGCACCAGGGGCGATACAGAGTGGGGCCAGTGGGTACGCTCTGAAAAGGAACAGCTTGCCGCCGTGATGGAGCGTCACGGGATAGAGTGGGAGGACAAGGGCACCCACGACAAACACCTGTCTGTGCTGGACTTCAAAAAGGAGCAGAGGGCCAAGGAGATTGCCCAACTGGATAAGGTCAAGGCCAAGAAGCAGAAAGAGGTGGCGGGGCAGGAACAGCGGTTGAAAGAGCTGGCCCCGGCGGTAAAGAACATGGAACGGCTGGCGGCGGAGTTTTCGGCAGACCCGGAGGAAGTCTTGCCAGAGCCGGGGCCGTTGGAGAGCGCCAAGTCCTACCGGGAGAAAAAGGCCAAGCCCCTGTGGGGGAAGATCGTCAAGGTACTGCGCTCCGTCTACCGGGCCTACCTTGACCTCAAGAGCAAGTTTGAGCGGTTACAGGCCGATTATAGCCGGGAAATCAGCAAGAACAACTCTCTTTCAGCCAGGATTCATGAGGTCTGTGCCGAGAGGGACAGCCTAAAAGGGCAGGTCAGGGACTACGAGCGGGTCAAGCGTGCTTTCGGCCCGGAAGAAGTAGAGCGGGCCGTGGCGGAGGCCAAGCGCCGGGAGGCGGCAGAGAAAGAGCAGCGGAAAGCAAAGCGGAAGTTTAGCCGAGGGGCGAGGTAATGACCAGCAGGAGGGCGCTTTACATGGAGCGCCCTCCTGCTTTGTACTTGTCCGCGGGTGCCTTTAGTGTTATAATCGGTGTGAAAATAGAAAATGGAGGATAATTGTGGTGGAACTCACGCTATCAGAGAAGCGAATAAAAGGATTAACAGCTTTCCAGATTAAAGTAATTGCACTCGTTATTATGACGCTGGATCATATTGGCGCATTTGCTTTTGAAATCCCTATCGTAGCTCAATATGAGGGATATTTACGCAGAATTGGTCGCCTTGCTGCTCCCCTATTCTTGTTTCTGCTGGTTCAAAGCATTCGTCACACAAGAAATAAACCGAAATTCATTCTCAGGCTTTATCTGGCTGGTATGTGTGTTGAACTTTTTGTAACTGTCATGAATTTTTTAATTGGGGAAACGTTTTCGTATTTTACCCCTGAAAACATCATATTTACATTTTTCTACATTGCGCTCTATGCTGTCTTATTCGAGCGGATAATTGACGCCTGGAAGAAAAAAGATGTTCAAATTTTAGTATCTTCCGCCCTTTTCCTTATGTTGTCTTTGATTCCAACGTTGCTCTCTCTATTCGATGTGTTTCATCATGTGTGTGTGGCAATTTCGCCTAATCCCTCAACAAGAACCATTTTCCTTATAAACGGATTGTGGAACAGTTTGCTCCCATCGTTTAACAGCATAGACTATGGTATTGGACTTGTGATTCTTGGCCTGATAATGTACTTTGCAAAAACAAAGGGCAAACAATGTGCCGCTTTCTTGATCTTTTGTCTTGTTTGTTTTGTAGGTTCAATTGTAGCGCCTGGCAAACTCTTTGAATTGCAATCGTTTGGATTTTTCATGACTTTTTTCAATCGGTTTCAATGTCAAATGGTATTTGCGTTGCCGATTATGTTGCTGTACAATGGAGAACCAGGACGAAAATGCAAATGGTTCTTCTATGGCTATTATCCGTTGCACCGCGAACTTATTTATCTTATAGGGGAATTATTTGCAGGATGAATTTATCCGAACACTTGGTGTCTATCAAAGTAGAGGGGCATAGCGGTTCACGACCTTAAAGAAAAGCGCAGTTGCATTTCTCCGCTTTTTGTGATACTATTTTGATACTAAGAAAATAAACAGTCGAAAATAACAGGTGAAATATTAACAAATTTGCGAATGTTTTGCTTGTAGAAACAGGAGAAATATTCCCTATACAAGAGAATTTGTCGAGTGGGAATGATTTCAGAGGTCGAAAAAAGCCCGTAGACACTGGACTTTTTGAGCCTTGATGCCCCTCGTGGCAACGATTTGGCAACAGAATTTCATTATTCACAAGAAAAGAGCTATCTGATTTCAAATGAAGTCAGATAGCTCTTTTTCTATCCAAAATACTCGTCGTATTCTTTGTCTGCCATTGCCGGAATGAAGCCGGGGGTCGTGATCGTGAATACCTCCAGAGGGGCATTGATCGACACGGAGGCGCTCATTGACGGCCTCAAGCGCCGCAGGATCGGTGCTGCGTGTCTGGACGTTTACGAGGAAGAGAGCGACCTGTTCTACGAGGATCGTTCGGACAGCATTGTTGAGGACGATGTGCTGGTGCGGCTGATTGCCATGCCGAATGTGATCGTCACGTCTCATCAGGCGGTTTTGACCCGCGAGGCGTTAAACAACATTGCAGCGGCCACGGTGGAGAATCTTCTGAAATTCAAGCGCGGCGAAGCCGCGCCGGATCCGGAGGTCTGCTACCGCTACGCACAGTAGGGCTTCCACGATATGCAGAAACCGCGCTGGCAGCGCCAGCGCGGTCATTTTAATTTTCCCGGGTTTCGAGCATTGCCCATGCGATCACGAAAAACGGCGTTGACAGGCACATGGAGATCCCGAAGAACGCCTGCACGCAGTACCCGAGCACTGCGCTGCCGCAGATGAGAGCTGCGGGCCGTTCCCCTGCCCTGCGTACAAAGCGGACAGCGGAGCAGCCAAGCGCGCCCAGCCAGCAGAGCAGGGCGAAAAGGCCCTGATTTGCAAGGATATTCAGATACTCGTTGTGCGCCGTATCGATCCCAGTACGGCGTACAATGTGTCCGGCTTCGTCGTACCGCTCAAAATACGCCGTAATACGGCGGGACAGTGTATCCGGGCCGCCGCCGAACAGCGGTCGCTCCTTTGCTGCCTGCCAGACGTTTTTCCAGATATAGATCCGGCCGGAGCCAAAATCGTTCTCCGCGCGGCCATGCAGAAGCGCGTGCGCTTCACCGAGCACTCCGGGCAGTCCCGGAAGCAGGAATACCGCGAGGAACGCCGCAAGCAGGACACCTCCAATGATGATTGTCGCTGCGCGGCGCTTTTTTTCGTCCAGCGCCAGCGGAAGCGGCAGAACAAGGCCGGCTGCAGTACCGAGCAGTCCGGCGGAGACATTCATCCTGACGCTGACAGTCACGCACAGCGTCAGCGGCACAAGCAGCCAGCAGCGGCGGAGCTTCCACGCGCCATAGAAAAATGCGGGTACGGCCACGCACATCACAGCCGCCAGCAGGTCTGTATTGCCGATAGTACCGAGATATTCGCCGCTGTAGGCGGTTCCGGCATCAGAATAGGCCAGCCCCTTCGGGTACAGGCCAAGCGGGTTTCCGCCCGCCAGCTGCCAGAGCGCCAGCAGGCAGCATAGGCTCATGGCCGCGCCGAAGACGTCAAGCAGCCATGCTTTCGGGCGCGCAAGCCGCCCCAGCAGCAGGAAGACCGCGCCATACAGCGCAAGCGTCAAAAGTCCCTCGCGCCGTGAACGGCCAAGCCACGCGTCAGCGCGCCACGGTGAAAGGAACGTCGAGAGCAGGCTGCACAGCACGTAACCCAGCATCAGCCATTCAGCCGGGCGGACGGCACGCAGCAGCTTGCAGAAGCAGACCGTTCTGATCTGCCGCAGTGCAGACAGCGCCGCAGCGGCGCAATAGACGATCGTCAGAAGCAAAAACAGCCGGTATTTGGCCTCCAGAATCTTGGTGTAGCCGTCCGGCCCCGTCCAGAGGAGAAATGCGCTCAGCATCAGCGCAAGGTACACATCGGAGACGGTTTCCGCCGTCCGCGCGCTGCGGTTCATCTGCGTTCCAGCGCGGCCTGCAGTGCGCCGCAGAGCGGAAGGCCGGCGGACGCGTCTGAAAGAAGAAAGACTTTAGCATATGCGGGTGTCTTGGACGCGCTGGCTGTCAGCGTCAGCTCGTTTACGCCGGTATCCGACGCGGCGATTTTCTGAACGGACAGGCCTTCCATCAGACCGTCGCTGTCATACAGCGCCAGCAGGCAGGTAAACTCCGTTCGCGCCTCCGGGGTCCCGGCGCGCATATCGCTCACGTCCACGTCCAGCAGATATTGCGTCTGACCGGCAGACGTGTCGGCGCGCAGCGTTCCGGCGAAGGCCGCAGCGGAAGTGGTGTAACTCAGCGTCGTGGGCCGCACGTCCGCGGCGGCGATGCGGCTGCCGCTGTCGTCGCGGAAAATCGCGTTTGACAGGTCAATTGCGCCGGGAACGGCGTTCTGAATCGTGAGTTTCAGCAGGCTGACTTGATCGGCGACGGGCGTAGCCGAGGCGAAGCTGGCGCGGAGCTTGCCCGGCTCGGCGTTGATCTGACAGCCGCCAGCAGGCTCGGCCTGCACGGAAAGCGACTGGTCGTAGGTCAGGGTGAAGCTTCCGCCGCAGACGATGCCGCGCCCCTGTAAAACAACGGATACGACCGCAGAGCCGTCCGGCTGGATCGCACCGCCGACAGCCCAGAGCTTTGGCGCACGGTCGGATGGGAGCACCACATCGACGCTGCCGTCTTCGGCGGACGCGTCAATCGATTTTCCGTCTGTGTCGTACATACGCACGTCCGTCAGCGTGACGGCGGACGTATCCCCCGCCGTTCCGACGGTGCGGAACATGGCGGCGCAAAGCTCTCCTGTAGAGAGCGGCTGCGTGCCGCTGAAGCTGACGTGCACCGTACCGGGCTGCGGCTCGTTCCATGTCAGAAGCTCGACGGCCGGGTGCAGCTTCAGAACCGAGGTCAGCTGCAGGCAGTTCGGGTCATATTGCAGGGTGAAATTTCCGCCTGCCGGGGACAACTCCCCTTCCAGCCTGACCGTCATGCGGACAGAGCGGCTCTCCACTGTCTGTTCGCGGCTGAGTGTCAGGCGGGCGGTGCTGCGGGAAATGCTTCCCTTTTCGGCAGTTGCCGGGATGGACGTGCCGGTTTCGTCATACAGGCGGATGCTTTTCAGCGTGAGGGCGCTGCCAGTTTCCGGCGTCGCCGCAGAAACGCGGAATTGCAGCGTGCAAAGGCTGGTGTTTTCCAGTGCAGTCGTCGACACGAATGTCACGAGCAGCAGACCGGGCTGTTCGTGGTTGAAGACGCACATTGCGCCGTCTGCGCCGCTCCATTGGAGCAGCTCAAGCTCAGCCGCGTCATACGCAAGCTCAAATCTGCCGCTGTACACGCTGCCGGTCAGGCGCACCTGCACCGAGACTGTCTCGCCTGCGCGGCCGCTGGCCGAGGTGATCGAGAGTGCGCGGCCCTCGGCCTGTGCGAAGGGCGTGCAGAGGGTGAGCAGGAGCGTCAGGACGAGGAGCAGTGGGAAAAGTCTTTTTTTCATGGCGCGGCCCCCGTCAGTTGAGGCTCGGGATGAGTCTTGCATCGTAGCGCAGGATCAGGATCGCGTCGCCCGCGTCGATCAGACCGTCGTGGTTGACGTCCGCAGCGGCTTCCTGCTCCGGCGTGAGCGTAATGAGACCCACGGAGGCGCGCAGGCAGAGCAGTGCGTCTGCCGCGTCGATATAGCCGTCGCCGTTTACGTCGCCCAGCTGGGCGGCAGCGGTGACGATGATCTTGATCTCTGCGGAATAGCCGCCGTCGACCGTTGTTGCGGTGATGGTCGTTTCGCCGACGGACAGAGCCGTTACGATACCCGTGCGGGAGACGGTCGCGGTCTGCTCGTCGCTGCTGACCCAGGTCAGGTTTTTGACGGTCGCGTCGTCCGGGGCGATGATGGGCTGGAGTGTGACGGTGCTGCCCATCATGAGCGTATGCGTCGTCTCTTCGAACCGGATGCCGGTCACGCGGACGCGTTCGGGCTGGACGGTCACGATGCAGCTGGCGCGGTAGTCCCCCGCTGCCGCCGTTACGACGGTAACGCCCGCAGAAAGCGGCGTGATCTTGCCGTCCTGACTGACGGTGGCGGCGGTCTGGTTGCTGGACGTCCAGCGGATGGTCGCTTCTGTGCCCTCGGGCTTCAGCGTCGCGGTCAGCTGTTCGGCATCTTCTCCGGCGTAAAGCGTCAGCGTATAGCGGTCGAGTGAGACGCCGGTCAGGCCGGACTCACCGGGCTGTTCGCCGGTGACGGTGATGGTGACAGACGAAGTGGCTTCGCCGATGCTCGCCGTGATCACCGCTTCACCCTGTCCAACAGCGACGACCTTGCCGTTGGAGAGCACGCGGAGGACGGAGGGGTCGGAGCTTTCCCAGGAAACGCGACCGATATAATCATCCGGGGTTACAGCTGCCTCCAACTGCACGGAACTGCCGACGGGAAGAGACTGCGGCGCATTGGAAATCGAAATATCTGACAGCGGATTTTCCGACCAGATAACGTGCGTGACCGCCTCGATCCGTCTTTCATCGCCTTCCGGATATCCGTTGGAGAAGACAAGGTCGGCGCTCCCTTCCGGAGTGTTGGGTGCAGTCAGATATCCCGTTTTTGAATCATATGTCAGTGCTTCATCTTCGGATTCGACTTCCAAGCGGCTGCTAATCTCCGGACTGAACCACAGATCAAGGAATACGGATTCGTTCGGGCGCATGGCTATACTTTCTGCTGCTCCAATTTTATCGTTGTGGGTATAGTACCGAATGCGCATTGTGCGCATAGGTTCATTTTCTGCATTCAGATGAATATCAAATTCAGGTATTTTAAGAAAGTAGACTCCGTCTGCGGGAATCCGGAAGCTGAAACTGGCATAGCCAGAACTTTCAATTCTTTTTCCGTCAGCATCATAGACATAAATATTGTTTTTTGGTTCATTCCCGCCTTCGTCTCGTTGAATCTGGACGACTTCGCCGGCCTTGTGCTCACCGATGGAGAAATAGCCTGTCTGCCACACAGCCTGCCACACTCTTTCTGTCAGCGACGTAGCGGCTGCAATTGTGTCGTTATTCAACTGGGGCACCAACTTGTAGCAAATGCTAAATTTTTGTCTGTTTTCAAACGAATGAGCAGCTACTTTCAGATAATAGATACCCGGTTCCAATGCGTTTGCCTTCATTGTCGAACCTTCATAGGTGCCCCACCATTGAATACACTTATCGTCCTGTCCGTCAAAATACGCTTTTCGATACAGGGAAACCCCGCTCGATCCAGACCCGGATTCTACTTTGGTAATGTTCAGCAGCAAAGTTATCAGGCTGCCCTCTGGTACTGTAAAGCAGAACCAGTCGATGTCATTCGGCGCAGAGATATCAAACGCCTGCGTGAACTCCTCATAGAGCGGCGTGGCGCGGTACCAAGCGTCATTGTCCTCAATCGCTTCCGGCGGAATCAGCGAGATCGTCGTCGAGCAGATTTTCTCGCTGGAGCCGTTGCTCAATCTGATGTAGTAAAGCCCCTTTTCGTCGAGTTTCCAATACAGATTGTTGGCGCGTTTGGAGGTTTCGCTCCAAATTGTTTTTGCAGATTCCCCATATTCTGCAAGATCTTGCCCGGTATAAACACTGGCAAACACCCCAGCGCAGTCAGAGCTGACGTGCAGCGTCATGTGATCTTCCGGAACAGTAAAGCAGAACCAGTCCGTATCACCGCTGCTTAAAACATGGGAGACCAGCTGCCCCGGCTCGATATAGGCTGCGTCGAGCCAGGTATCATTGCTTTCATAGGGGTCGTCGCCGCCCTCCTCCACGCGGATGCGGAGCGCTGCGCGCTGGATCGAGGCATAATATTTTGAGCTATTATATACGTATTTCGGATATAACCTGACGGCATACTGCCCCTGCTGGCTGCACGATAAGACGCGCGCATGACGGGAGCTGACCGCTGTTTCAGAAATAACGACTGTTCCATCCGGCGCGTAGATCTCGTAGCAGACGTTCTCCGGGTTTTCAAGGTCAAAATCCAGCAGACGTAGCGTATAGAGCTTCGTCTGTCCGTCCTCCGGAGCAGCTTCAAAGCAGAACCAGTCTTCATCGCCGATACCGCCGAGGGTGAACGTCTCATCCGTGCCGATCGGCAGCGGCGTGGCCGTCTGCGCCGTATCGTTCAGTTCATGTCCGTCTCCGTCCAGAAGCTGCACGGACATCGTTCTCGTAATGCTCGGTGATCTGTTGCTCCGTTCCTTCAGCGTAAATATGTAGCGCCCCGGCTGCCCGGCATGCAGATAGTATACACCGTTTTTCTCCACAACGCGGCCGGCATTATCCTGCCACTCGATGTCAAATGTATCTCGGCTGGCATAGGAAAAACCGCCGATGGTCAACGCAATATCCTGCCCGGACTTTGTTGTCGTAATTGCAAACTTATCCCGATCACCACCGTCCAGCGTAAAGCTGATGGCATCGCCGTCGTGCAGCTCGGTCGGTATTACGTCGTTCGGCTCCTGTGCGTCGTTTTTGTATTCATGAAGCGTAAACCGAATGTCTTTTTTTGCTCCATCCTTCAGTGAATAATCATGTATATCAACATAATATTCGCCAGCTTCTTTCGCACTAAAGACCAGCTTGTCCTGTACATAGGAACTACCGCAGCCTTTCATGAAAATATCGCAGGTGTCTTCACTCTGCCAATCGACCATAATGCGCATTCCATCAACTGGTACATTCAGATAACGATCTCTACTATTCCATGTACTGGTAAGCGTTTCCTCAACCGGTTTGTCTAACTCGATATAAGTTTTTGCATTGGCCGCAAGCACTGTTCCGCACAGCAGCAGAAGCAGCGTCAGCAGCATCCATGTCCATCTTCCGACTCTTTTCATGGTTCAGACTTCCTTTCTTGTATCTGTCTGCTTACAGTATAGCGCGCTTTTCTCCGGAGTTCAACCGTATTTCGCTGCAAAACCGGGCAAAAACCGCCTCCGCAGCCGGGAAAGCTGCGGAGGCGGGGCGTATTTCTTAAACGCGCAGAATCTCTGTAGGGGCCGACGACTCTGTCGGCCCGCAGAAAGCAGAGGATCTACAGAAATCTTCGGCGAATTCAGGTGCACCTCCGCGCTGGATCGTAGGGGCCGGCGGGAGGCATACTGTAAAAAAGGGAGGGCGGACAGAGTCGTCCGCCCCTACGGTGTAATATTCAGGACAGCAGCATTTTGTCGTTGGCTTCGTCGCTGCCGCTGGCGCGGGAGAACATGGCGAGAAGATCCGGGACGGTCAGCTTTTTCTTTTCTTCGCCGGACACGTCCACGACGACCTGACCGGCGTCCATCATGATGAGGCGGTTGCCATGGGCAATGGCGTCTTTCATGTTATGCGTGATCATCAGCGTGGTCAGCCCGTGCTCCTGCACGATGCGGTCAGACAGGTCAAGCACCTTGGCGGCCGTGCGCGGGTCGAGCGCGGCGGTGTGCTCGTCGAGAAGCAGCAGCTTCGGCTGCTGCAGCGCCGCCATCAGGAGCGTCAGCGCCTGCCGCTGGCCGCCGGAGAGCAGACCGACCTTCGCGGTCATGCGCTCCTCAAGGCCGAGATTGAGCGCATGGAGACGCTTCTGGTACTCGGCGCGCTCCGCCTTTGTGATGCCCCATTTCAGGCCCCGGTGCTGCCCGCGGCGGGCGGCGAGGGCGAGGTTTTCTTCGATCTGCATGGTGGGCGCGGTGCCCATCATGGGATCCTGAAACACGCGGCCGAGAAGCGCGGCACGCTTATGCTCCGGCAGGCCGGTGACGTCCGTGCCGTCAATGACGATTTTGCCGCTGTCGATCTGGAACGAGCCCGCAATGGCATTCAGCATAGTCGACTTCCCTGCCCCGTTGCCGCCGATGACAGTGACGAAATCGCCGTCGTTCAGGGTCAGATTCAGGTCATTCAGCGCCGTTTTGGCGTTGACCGTACCGGGGTTGAAGGTTTTGCAGACATTGATAAGCTCAAGCATGGCGCGATTCCTCCTTTTTGGCTTTTCCATGGAACATTTTGCCCTTCCAATACGGAATGGCGAGGAAGAGTGCGACGATCAGCGCCGTGATGAGCTTGAGGTCGTTCGTGTTCAGGCCGAGCTGCAGCACGATCTGGAGCACAAAGTAATAGATCACAGCGCCGATGGACACGGCCAGAAGCTTGAGGCCGAAATTCGTGAACAGCTTGCCGAAGATGACCTCGCCGATGATAACGGCAGCAAGGCCAATGACGATCGCACCGCGGCCCATGTTGACATCCGCCGCGCCCTGAAACTGTGCGAGCAGCGCGCCGGAGAGGGCGACAAGACCGTTCGAAAGCATGAGGCCAAATACAACGTTCGCGTTCGTATTGATGCCCTGTGCACGGGCCATGTTCTGATTCGCGCCGGTGGCGCGGATGGCGCAGCCGCGCTCCGTGCCGAAGAACCAGTACAGAAGCGCGATCACGCCGAATGTGAAAAGAAGCAGCACTGGCAGCGGATTTTTCAGACTCAGGTCACGCACAAAGCGCTGCGACACCATCAGCGGGTATTTATCCACGCCGACGGCCTGATTGGCTTTGCTGTCCATGATGCGCAGGTTAATGGAATAGAGCGCAAGCTGCGTCAGAATGCCGGACAGGATCGCAGGAATACCGCATTTGGTGTGGAACATCCCCGTGACAAAGCCCGCGAGCATCCCACAGACAAACGCACACAGCAGCGCCAGCCACGGGTTCATGCCCGCGCGGATCAGCATGACAGCTGCCGCACCGCCGGTGGCGATGGAGCCGTCGACGGTCAGGTCGGCCACATCGAGAATGCGGAAGGTAATGTAGACGCCGATGGCCATAAGACCCCAGATGAGGCCCTGCGCCGCTGCACCGGGCAGCGAGTTTAGTAGCGCGGAAAGGAAATTCATAGTCATTCTCCTTCTTGGTCTGCGCCTGCAATCGACCGGCAAAGAAAACCGGTTATCGGCCGATTGCAGGGGCAAACAGTGTTTCATACAGGGCCGGTCATGGGCATATGTCCATGACCGGCCGGCTGAAATCAGCCGTCAATGGCCTCGTAGCCGTCCAGCGGGGTAATGCCGAGCTGGTCGCAGATGGAGGCGTTGTACTTCGGGGTCGCGTCGGTGTATTCGACGGGCATTTCGGAGATATTGGCCTCGCCCTTCAGGATCTTCGCGGCCATCTTGCCGGTGGTCACGCCGAGATCATAGTAGCTGATGGACAGCGTCGCCACGCCGCAGCCGCGGCAGAGGCCCTCTTCGCCGCAGATCGCGGGAACACCGGCGGGAATCAGAACGTTTGCGATCGCCTCGGTGTTGGAAGCAGCGGTGTTGTCGGTCGGGATGTAGACGACGTCGGAGAAATCAGCAGCCTTCTGGGCGACGGAGGAAACGTCGTTGCTGTCGGTGAAGGCGAATTCCTCGCAGGTCACGCCCTGGGCCTCGAGCGCCTTGCGCACCTCGTCGATCTGGTAGCGGGAGTTCGGCTCGGCGGAGCAGAACAGCAGGCCGACCGTCTTTGTCTCGGGGAACCAGTCGAGGATCATCTGGGCCTGTTTTTGCAGGTCGGCCAGATCGGACGTGCCGGAGACGTTGCCGCCGACAGTGCCGTTAAAATCGTCGATATCCAGTGCGACACCGTAGGCCGTGATGGACGTGCCGAGGATGGGAATATCAGCCGTGGCGGAGACGGCAGCGGTCAGGGCCGGAGTGGCGTTCGCCATGATGAGGTCGACGCCCTTGGCGACGAAGCCGTTGACGATAGTGCCGCAGTTGACGGAATCGCCGGAGGCATTCTGCACGTCGATGGTCACAGCGTCGCCGAGTTCATCCTTCAGCGCATCGACGAAGCCCTGCGTTGCGGCATCGAGCGCCTCATGCTGCACGAGCTGGCAGACGCCGACGGTGTAGGTCTTTCCGCTCTCGGCAGGTGCGTCGGAGGAGGCCGCAGGCTCAGCTGCGGGCTGTGTGGAGGCGCAGGCGGCCAGGCTCAGGACCATCACGAGCGCCAGAAGCATTGCAAGAATCTTTTTCATGATAAATTGCTCCTTTTCTCTGATAACAGTTGATTGTTTAAAACAAAAAGGAGGCTCTGTCCGCGGAACAGAGCCTCCTTCTTACTTACGAAGAAAACACCGGTCTTATACGGACAGCTTCTCATTTTGGGTACGGTAATAGAGGCCCGCAAACAGCTCGCGGGCCATGGTAAAGCGGAAGCTCATATTCATAATGAAATCGTTGGAACGGATCTGCATCATAATGAACTCCCTTCTGCCGTACTGTCCGGCTTTTTATGTTTGCTACTATACTGCTTTAAATGCACAAAGTCAACTGTGAAAGCGACAAAATCCTGCGGCGTTTTTGAATTTGCTTTGTGCATACCGCCCGGAGTGTTCCGGGCGGTTGACATGATTTTTATTTTACAAGCGCCTTGTGGAAGACTTTCTTGCCCTTGCGGATGATCGCGCCGTCGCCTGCAAAGACTGCCTTTTCAAACGCAGTCGCGAAATCCGTGACCTTCTCGTCGTTGACGCTGATGCCGCCCTGCTGCACGAGACGGCGGCCCTCGCCCTTGGATGCGGCAAGGCCGCACTTGACGAGCAGCGTCAGGGTGTCGATTTTGCCGTCAGTGAAGTCATCGTCCGCCAGCTCGGTCGACGGCATATTCTCGCTGCTGCCGCTGCCGCCGAAGAGGGCCTTTGCGCTGGCCTCCGCCTTCTTCGCCTCTTCCTCGCCGTGGACCATCTGCGTCAGCTCGTAGGCAAGAATCTCCTTGGCCTTATTGAGCTGGCTGCCCTCCCACTTGTCCATCTCATCGATCTGCTCAAGCGGCAGGAAGGTCAGCATACGGATGCACTTCATGACGTCGGCATCATCGACGTTGCGCCAGTACTGATAGAAGTCAAAGGGGCTGGTCTTGTTCGGATCGAGCCAGACGGCGTTGCCCGCAGTCTTGCCCATCTTTTTGCCCTGCGAATCGGTCAGGAGCGTGATGGTCATGGCATGCGCGTCCTTTCCGAGCTTGCGGCGGATCAGCTCCGTGCCGCCGAGCATATTCGACCACTGGTCGTCGCCGCCGAACTGCATATTGCAGCCGTAGTGCTGGAACAGGTAGTAGAAATCATAGGACTGCATGATCATGTAGTTGAACTCCAGGAAGGACAGGCCCTTTTCCATGCGCTGCTTGTAGCACTCAGCACGGAGCATGTTATTGACGGAGAAGCATGCGCCGACCTCGCGCAGGAGCTCGATATAATTGAGGTTCAGCAGCCAGTCGGCGTTGTTGACCATGATGGCTTTACCTTCGCCGAAATCAATGAATCGCTCCATCTGACGCTTAAAGCACTCGGCGTTGTGGTCGATATCCTCCTTGGTCAGCATTTTGCGCATATCGGTGCGGCCGGACGGGTCGCCGATCATGGTCGTGCCGCCGCCGATGAGCGCGACGGGCTGGTTGCCCGCCATCTGCAGACGCTTCATGAGCGTCAGCGCCATAAAATGACCGGCAGTCAGAGAATCTGCCGTGCAGTCGAAGCCAATGTAGAATTTGGCCTTGCCCGCGTTGACCATTTCGCGGATCTCCGGCTCGTTCGTGACCTGCTTGACAAGGCCTCTGGCCTGCAGTTCTTCATAAATACCCATTGTGATTACTCCTTCTATGTTTGAAAAATTTTTATCAATTATCGGATGCTGTTTCCGGCAGCGTCCAGAAAATCGCAGCCTGTTGTGCCATACGGCGGTGCATATGGAAAAACATACGGAATGTCTTCAGCCGAAAGCTCTGTCTTCTCGTCGCCGTAAGAGGTATGATACACGATCGAGCGGCAGTCGAAATTGTTGATGAGAACAATATCGCGTGCATACCGCCATACAACGTGCACGATGTCCCGCGCGTATGCGCTGGGCGTGTATGTCTTTTTCATCCAATAGCTGCCGTTATTCAGCACACGGCAGTCCACAGCCCGATAAAGCGTCATGTCCTGATTCTGTATGATAAACCAGAGCAGTGTATACGCATCCGCCGTATAATCTCCGGCGCAGGTGATGACGGCGTCCTGCGGGAGGTCAAGCTTCTTCCGAAGCAGCTCCCCCACCGCCTCCTGCGTTTTGGCTATGGGCAGATTTGATATCACGATCACGGCCGCGGCGGCGGCCAAAAGAGCAAGTGCCAGCAGGATTTTGTGTGATTTTTTCATGGCTCCCTCCTTTTAACGCACCGCAAAACCGTCTCTGTAGGGGCGGACGACTCTGTCCGCCCGCAGAATGCAGCGTTTTTTGCGAAAAACTGCGTCAAACACGAATGCATCTTCCCATTTCAGTGTAGGGGCCGATGCCTACATCGGCCCGTTGGGAAGCTGCGAATTCGCCGAAAATCTTCGTGAAAATGGTGCATTCTGTCGGGCCGATGTGGGCATCGGCCCCTACAAACAGGTGGGCAGCTGCGGGACGAATTCGCATTGGGCTTTCGCATCTTGCAACTGCCTGCTGCGAACCTCTCAGTCAGCTTCGCTGACAGCTCCCCTTTCAGGGGAGCCAGGGGCGCTCCCGCGCCAAGTGCACGCTAGAGAGAAGTTACAACTCCATCAGCCGTCTGCCGCAGTGGGGGCAGATGGCGTCGTCCATGTCGTGCAGATCGCCGCAGTAGGGGCAGGCGATTTGCTGGATACCGCTCGATTCCGGCGCTTCGGCATCGCCGAGCAGATAAAATTCGAGCTTTTTGCAGCGCTCACAGCATTCGACGTCCACATCCAGCGCACCAGATAAGATCTGGTCCCAATGGCCGAACAACATACTGAATTTTCCCTTTTGCAGCTCCATATTGCCGAGGCTCTGCATCTTGCCGCCGCAGGCGGAACAGGTTTTCTGGCGCATAAAACGCTCCTTTCCGTCAAAAACGCCCTCTGCTCTTGCGAGCAGAGGGCGAACGATCGCGGTACCACCTCTGGTTTGCCGGTTCCTTGCGGAAGCGGCCTTACGGAGCGCAGACACGCCCCTGCGCGATAACGGGCGCACCCGACACACCCCTACTGCGCGAAAACGCGTTTCAGAGGGCAGCTCCGGGATGTATTCGCCTGACGCCGTCTGCTTTCTTGCACCGACCGAAAGCTCTCTGGAGACGGGGTATCAGGGTACTTCTTCCCTTCGTCACTGTGATCTTATTACAAATGCAGTATACCGTATTTTTTTCGGTTTGTCAATTAGTATTCGCCAAACAGTGCGGTGAGCTTGCCGTCTTTGACCTCGTAGAGCGCGGCGTGCAGATCCCCAATGCCCATGCAATACGAACCCGCGACATACAGCGTTCCGTATTCCACATAGATATCGGTCAGATTCTGCATTGGACTGCTCTCGTCGCGCTCGGCAAGGATGGTGCGCACGGCATTCTGTCCCGGGTTTTCCAGCTTCATCACGCTTGAGGCGCAGGGGAAATATGCGGCCGAGCAATAATATGCCGGTATCTGCTTGGTATCGTCCCAGCTCAGGTAATAGAGCGTATTGTCGCCATACCAGCAGAAATCAAGCACAGGCTCGGCCACGATCTGCTCGAGCGTATTGCCGCTGCGTTTATAAAGGCCCGCGCGTCCCCAGACATATATACCGTCGGATCCGCTCAGCAGGCGGTCGAACGCGGCATACCCGCTGACTCCCTGCGCAGCTTTCCAAAGGCCGACCGTCTGAACCAGCTTGCCGGTAAGCGGCTCATACAGTGCAAGGCCGACGGAGCCGGAGTCTGAGTACTGCATCAGCCAATACTCCCCGACAGTGCAGACGTATTCACAGCCCTTCTTTTCACGGAGCACCAGCTGCGCTTTAAGACGGGCAAGGATGGCCGCAGCCTCCGCCCGGGTCACGCCCTTGCCGGGCTTGAAGCTTCCATCCGGATAGCCGGTCAGAAGCCCCTGATTGGCACTGATGAGCACGCTGCTCCAATACTCCGCAGCATCCGGAAACAGCGGCTGCCACTCCGGGAACTCCATGCGCTGCTCCTTCCAGTTGATAACATACTGTTCCGCAGCGTCTGCGCGTTCATGCACGCCGCCCCAGCCGGAGCAGAACCGTTCGAGAAGCGCGGCAATTTCGCCGCGCGGCATGGCCTCAGAGCGGCTGCCAGTGATATTGTTCAGAAGATCGTGCGCGGTGCAGACCTCATAGGCCGATTTCCACCATTCTTCTCCCTCCACACGCTTCCACTCGTCCGGGAAGGCAATGCGGGCGAACAACGTGAGGAATTCCGCGCGCGAAACGCTCTTTTCCGGCTTGTAGGAGCCGTCCGGATAGCCGGTGATCTCTGCGCTGAGATAATCGATCTGCTTATATGCCCAATGCGTGTCGGATACGTCGGTGTATTCCGCCGCGCTGACTGCCGTGCAGAGCAGCAGCGACGCAAGGACCAGAAACAGGATGTTACGTACTTTCATGTGAAGCTCCCTTCTTTGTCTGTTCCGCCAGACGCAGCAGCTCTGCTGCACCGGCAAGCGTTGTTTCGGTGATCATGCTGCCGCCGGTCAGGCGTGCAAGCTCCTGCCGCCGTCCGGCGACATCCAAACGCAGAACGCTTGTATACGTTCTGCCGTTTTCCACCCGTTTTTCGACCGTGAATTCCGTGTCGGCCATGGCAGCGATCTGCGGCAGATGTGTCACGCACAGGACCTGACGGCCCTTTGCGACTGTCCAGAGCTTATACGCGACCTTCTGCGCGGCGCGGCCGCTGACGCCCGCATCGACCTCGTCGAAGATCATGGTCCCGACGGAATCCTCCGCCGCCAGTACATTTTTCATCGCGAGCATAATGCGCGCCAGCTCACCGCCGGAGGCGACCTTGGACAGCGGACGCAGCGATTCGCCGACGTTGGCAGACATCAGGAAATGGACGGCGTCGAGGCCGTTTTCCTGCGGCTGCTGCGCGGAAAACTCGCAGACAAACTGAATTTTCGGCATATCCAGCTGCATCAGCTCGGAAGAAATTGCCGCCTGTAATTTTTCTGCTGCCATTTTCCGCGCGGCAGAGAGTGCCATGCCCTTTTCCTGCATGGCTGTTTGCAGTGCGGACAGCTTTTTCTGGAGCTGCTCAATGCGGTCGGACGCGAATTCGACTTCGTCGAGCTGCCGCTTCGCCTTTTCACAGAACGCGATCACATCCTCGACGCTGCCGCCGTATTTGCGCTTGAGCTTGTGGAGCGTATCAAGGCGCTCTTCGATCTGCTCAAGCTCATCGGCAGAATAGGTTAGATCGTCCTTCTTGTCCCGAAGCTCGTCGGCAATATCCTGCGCGGTATACATGAGGTCGTTCAGCTTTCCGCTGAGCTGCCGCATTTCATCTGACACGCGGCTGACCCGTTCCAGCGCGTGCGCGGCGTTTGCGATCATGGCTGCCGCGCCGTCCGACGTTTCATCCCCATAGAGCGCGGAAACAGCCGCTTCCATCGCGTCCGTCAGCTTTTCAGCGTTCTGGAGCACCTTCCGGCGTTCGAGCAGCTCGTCTTCTTCTCCGGACTGCAGCTCGGCGCGTTCAATTTCATCGATCTGGAATTTCAGCGTTTCGACCAGACGCAGCTTTTCCGATTCGTCCATGGACAGGCGGCGGATCTCCTGCTGCACGACGCTGACCTTGTCGTACGCCTGCCGGTAATCCGCCAGCAGCGCTTCGTCATGGGCATACAGGTCGAGATAGCCGATATGCGTCGCCTCATCGAACAGCTGCTGGGAATCGTTCTGGCCATGGATCTGGATGAGCTGGACGCCGAGCTTCCGAAGCGTGGAGACTGTGACGGGCTTGCCGCTGACGCGGCAGCTGTTTTTTCCGTCGGCGAAGATCTCCCGTGAAATGCCAAGCTCCGGCTCATACGGGATCTGGTTCTCGGCGAACCACGGCAGCTCCGGCACGCCGGAGAAAATCGCGCTGACAAACGCCTTCTGCGCGCCGGTACGGATCATTTCGCGCGAGGCCCGTTCACCCAAAATGGCAGAGATCGCGTCTATGACGATGGATTTTCCCGCACCTGTCTCACCGGTGAGGACGTTGAAACCACTGTCAAAGGCGATCTCTGCCTGTTCGATCACGGCAATATTTTCGATATGCAGGGTAGAAAGCATCGGTCTTCCTCCTGTTCCGTTCTGGCCTCAGTGCTCGATCTGCTCCCGGATCTCGGCGCAGAGCTCGGCAGCGGCCTGCGTGTCCTTCAGCACAACGAAGCACGTATCGTCGCCCGCAAGCGTCCCGAGCATTTCCGGGATGTTCAGCTTGTCGATTGCGGAGGCGGCGCCGTTTGCAAGTCCGGGCATGGTCTTGACGACGATCATGTTCTGTGCGTAGTCCACGCTCGTGATGCACTGCCGGAAGATCAGGTTCAGCTTGGCGGAGAAGGTGTGCTCCGCAGGCTTGGGCGCGGTCGCATAGCGGTAAACACCGTTTGGGCCAAGCTCCTTGATGATGCGCAGCTGCTTGATGTCGCGGGAAATGGTAGCCTGCGTGGTAGAGAAACCGGCCTCGTTCAGCTCAGCGAGCAGCTGCTCCTGCGTCTGGACGCTGTGGTCTGCGATAAGCTCCAGAATTTTTTCCTGGCGTTTTGATTTCATAGACGTGTTTACCTCATTTTTTCAATGAATTTCCGGTTCAGGATCTCAAAAAAGCTGGTGTTTTTCAGCCGCACGAGCCGTGTGACCTTCTGCGAGCTTTTAACCGTGATCTCGTCGCCGGTGTTCAGGCGGAAGGCCCGGCCGCCGTCAACGGACAAAAACGCGTTGTGCCGCCCGATCTTGCCGACCTTGACCGTTACGACACGGCTGGGCGCGACGACGATGCTTTTTGCCAGCATAGCGTGCGCACAGATGGGTGTGATCAGGAAATTTTTCGCGGACGGCTCCACGATCGGCCCGCCTGCGGACATGGAATAGGCGGTCGAGCCGGTCGGCGTGCAGAGGATCACGCCGTCGCCTGAGTAACTGGTTGCCTCTATGCCGTCGCAGTAGATGCCGAGCTGCACCACGCGGGCAATCGCGCCCTTGGTGATGACTGCGTCATTGAGCGCCGTTTCGTGGAAAAGCGTCTGTCTGCCGTTTCCGACGCTGACATCCAGCATCGTGCGCTCCTCCACAGTATAATCGCCCTTCGGAATTTTCCGCAGCAGCTCGATCTCCCCCGCTTCCAGCTCCGCGATGAACCCCATTGTGCCGATATTGACGCCCAAAATGGGGAGATTATGCTCCGTCGCTATCTTGGACGAGTGCAAAATTGTCCCGTCGCCGCCGAAGCAGATCAGCATATCCGCCGTCTTGATCTCTTTCTGAATATCCTGAAAGCGAAGATCATGCGGAATTTCAAACGTCTTATCCACGTCAAACGGCAGGCAGAGCGCGACCTCTGCGCCCGCTTCCCTTAAAATCGAGCAGGCCTGCCGGGCGTTTTTGAATTGTTTGTCACGGTAGGGATTCGGCGAAACGACGATCTTCATAGCGTATGTTACCCTTTCAGCGCTGTATGCGCCTGCGCGACGAGCGCGTCGATATCAGGAAGCGTTTCCTGCCCAGGCTGCATGGAAAGATGCGCGAGAAATTCAATGTTGCCCTCCGGCCCCTTGACCGGAGAGAACGTCAGATTCCGGATGGTAAGGTTCAGCGACGCGGCCAGCGCGGTAAAGTCGCGCAGCACCTGCGCGTGCACGGCGGGGTCGCGCACGACGCCCTTCTTGCCGACGTTTTCCTTTCCGGCCTCAAACTGCGGCTTGATGAGGCAGAGCACCTGTCCGGTGGGCTTGAGCAGCTTCTGAATGGCCGGAAGGACGATTTTCAGGGAAATAAACGAGACGTCCACAACGGACAGGTCGAGCGGCTCGCCGAGATCCTCCGGCGTAACATAGCGGATGTTCGTCCGCTCCATCACGACCACGCGCGGGTCGGAACGAATTTTCCACGCAAGCTGGCCATAGCCGACGTCGATGGCGAAGACCTTACTGGCCCCCTGCTGCAGCAGGCAGTCGGTAAAGCCGCCGGTCGACGCACCGGAGTCGCTGCATACGAAGCCGGTGGGGACAACGTGGAAATCCCGGAGCGCCTTTTCCAGCTTTAATCCGCCCCGGCTGACATAGGGGCAGGCGCTGCCGCGCACCTCGATCACAGGCTCGTCGTCAATATTGATCTCAAGCCCGGCCTTGTCGGCCTTCTGTTCGTTGACATAGACCTCGCCCGCCATGATCATGGCCTGCGCCTTGCTTCTCGATTCCGCCAGATTGCGCGCGACAAGCAGCACATCCAGCCGTTCCTTATGCTTCATCAGGAAAGCTCCTCCTGCATCAGTTTTGTGAGCGAGCCCGCGTCCAGTCCTGCCGCGGCAAGCAGTGCGGCGGGTGCGCCGTGCGGAATAAAGCCGCGGCCAAGGTTCCGCTTCCGGCAGACTGCCGGAATCCCGGTTTCGATCAGGTGGGCAAAAATCTCGTCGGCCAGACATTCACGGTCGGATGTTTCCTCGAACACGAACACGCGTTTTGTCTTCCGGACGGACGCGTCGATCGCGTCCCAGTCGACCGGGGAGATGGTGCGCAGCTTTAGAATCTCGGGCCGGTAGCCTGCGGCCTGCATGGTATCCGCTGCGTCCAGCACGGCGTTGACCATCGTGCCGTAGCAGATGATCGTGCACGTATAGCCCTCGCGGATGCGGGTCTGGGAGGCAGCTGACCGGTAAGCGCCCTCGCCTCCGCGCGGATAGCGGATGGCCGCAGGGCCGGTGCAGGCATAGAGCGCCGTATGCAGATCCTCGCGCAGCTCGTCAAAGCTCGCGGGGCAGAAGATCTTCATGCCGGGCACCTGCCGGAGGTAGCCGACGTCGAACATCCCCTGATGCGTGTCGCCGTCCTCGCCGACGACGCCGCAGCGGTCGACAGCCAGCACGACATGGAGCTGCTGCAGAGCAACGTCATGCAGCAGCATATCATAGGCACGCTGCAAAAACGTGGAGTATATCGCCGTGACCGGCTTCATCCCCTGCTTGGCAAGCCCGGCGGCCATGCAGACCGCATGGCCCTCGGCAATGCCGACGTCAAAGAACCGGGAAGAAAACTCGGACGCAAACTGGTCAAGTCCCGTGCCGTGCTGCATGGCGGCGGTAATGGCGCAGACGGTCTTGTCGCTGGCGGCCATCCGGCCAAGCTCCTGTCCAAAAATATCAGAAAAGGTCGGGACGGATACAGTCTCACTCAGACCCGTCTCGGGGTCAAACTTCCCGATACCATGGAACTCCTGCGGCGTTTTTTCTGCCGGCGCATAGCCACGCCCCTTCTTCGTGATGAGATGGATGAGGACAGGCTCATGCAGCGCGACAGCCGTCTTCAGCAGCATTTCAATTCTGGAAATGTCATGCCCGTCTACCGGGCCAAGGTAGGTAAACCCCAGATTCTCAAACAGCGTCGTGCCGAGAATGCTGCGGCGCATGTGCTCTTTGACCTTATGGGTCAGTGCATAGAGCCGACGGCCGAAAGCACTTTTGGCCGTTGTCTGTCTGTACCATAATTTGAGGTCGAGATATTTGGGACGCAGACGCGCCTGCGCAAGATAACGAGAAATTGCGCCGACATTCGGCGTGATAGACATCCCGTTGTCATTGAGCAGGACGATCATGGATTCGCGGCTTGCGCCTGCGTTGTTGAAGCCCTCATAGGAAAGGCCGCCGGTCAGCGCGCCGTCGCCCATCAGAGCCAGCACATGATAGTCCTCCCCTGCCATTGTGCGCGCTCTGGCCATACCAAGCGCAACGGATACAGCGTTGGAAGCATGACCGGCAATAAACGCGTCGTGCACGCTCTCACAGGGCTTCGGAAAGCCGGAAAGCCCCCCCCGCTGGCGGAGCGTATCGAACCGGTCCATACGGCCGGTCAGCATTTTATGCACATAGCACTGGTGCCCGACATCGAACACGAGCCGGTCGCGGCTGGTGTCAAAGACGCGGTGAATGGCAACCGTCGTCTCGACAATGCCGAGGTTGGAGGCCAGATGTCCGCCGGTACGGCTGACGTTTTGTACAAGAAATTGTCGGATCTCGCCGCAGAGCGTCCCCAGCTGGTCCTCGGGGATATCCAGCAGATCCTGTCTGGAATGGATGGTATCTAAAAGCATGGAAATCCCTCATTTTTCTGCGCGCTTTTTTCGGATGCGCTGCGGGAGCGTCCGGAAAAAGCACAGAACCTTCGCCGCCGTGCGCACAACAGCGGTACTGCTGTTCATGGCAAGCGACTTGCCGCAGGCTTTGCCGCCGACCGTCACGCCGGAAACGACCGCAGACAGCAGCAGCGTAATAAAAATCTCCGATTTGCTCTTGCTCAGGATCAGCACGCGTGCAGCAATGACCGCTGCGGCAGCGCCGGAAATAACACCGCAGATATCGCCGATGACATCGTTGCAGAACGACGATACTTTCCCGGCATTGCGGATCAGGCGCAGCGCATCCTCCGCCTCGGGCACCTTGCGCGAGGCCATTGCGTGGAACGGAACCTCGTCCGCCGCCGTGACGGCGACGCCGATGATATCAAACAGAATACCGGTCAGCACGATGCAGATCAGGATCAAAAAGGACAGCGCAAGCCCCGCGCCTTCCAGAAGATTGGACGACACGAAGCTCATAAGGGCCGAGATCAGAACGGTCGTCAGAAAGATCAGCGCGATCCATCTGAAATCGGGTCTGGCCGTTTTTCCGGCCTTTTTCTTTTTCGCAGCAGCCAAGACAGCCTCCACATCAGTAATTATGTAAACTTATATCCATACAAATAAATGCTGATAAAACGCCGCATACGCGGCATTTTATCAGGATCTACAACTGTACAATGGCAGCGATTATGGTTAATCTTACGGCTTAGGTCGGGTTTGTTTTCCCCGGGAGCATCCTCTCGTCGCCGATGGAGGTGGTTCCCCTTTCATGCTCGCGTTGACCTGTCGCCATGGTCACTACCCGATTGCCACTTAGTCCGTACCGCAATCCCACAAAGGCCCTTTCGACAGTCTAGGTGATTTCCACAACAGCTTGAACCGACTCTTATCCTCTTTTGCAAACCGTCTTTCAAGGGAATATCGTCTGCGCTCAAGGCCATGAGCGCCGGACGCATCAGCTTCCCTTTCCCGGCCGGTTCACGCAAGGCAGGCTACTCTGCACACAGCGTTCACGGCTTAAAGCCGGGTAGCACCGCAATGCAGGTTCATATCCGGTATCGTACAACGGTCGGATACCACGAAGGGAGTTCGCCGCTGCACAATATCCAGTCTCCACAGCGACCGGGTCATCTTCTCCATGCCATTGGAGACAGCCCGTCCGCCGCAGGCGCAAAATCGCCTTCCCACAGCATCCACCCCAGACTGGGCGTAAGAAGCAGACACCACGGGGTTCACAGGTATGCCAAACAAAGGATTTTTAGGCCCTTCCTCGCAGTCGGCAAAGCTGACTAGAATACTGCGCCATTGCAGAGCAAGTATACCACATCACGAATGTATATACAAGCAAATATTCATAAACTTTCTGTTACGATGCGAAAATTCGGTGCTGTCGGATGCATCAGTATTCACGAAGCGCAAGCTGGCGGGCCATTTCCACAAGGAACTCGGAGCTTTCGAAGCAACCCAGCGCCTCGATGGCCGTCTTTGTCTCCGCCTCGATCATCTTCGAGCACGCGCCGATACCGTACAGGCGGACGAACGTGTTTTTGTGCTCGTCCATGTGCGTGGCCTTGCCAAGCTTGTCCGCGTCGCCCAGAACGTCGAGCATATCGTCACGGATCTGGAACGCAAGGCCAAGGTTCTGCGCGTAGGTCTTCGCGGCCTCAAGCTGCTGCGCAGTTCCGTTCGCAGCCACGACGCCGATCTGGCAGGCCGCCTGAATGAGCGCGCCGGTCTTGCGGCGCTGGATGTCATAGATCCCCTGTTCCGTCAGCTCCTGCTCCTCGGCCTGCATATCGAGCACCTGTCCGCCGACCATGCCGAGCTCGCCCGCCTGCTCTGACAGAATGCGGATGGCCCTGACGATCACGGCAGGGTCCGCAGGCGCGTTCGCCGCCGTTTCAAACGCGGCGGTCAGCAGACCGTCGCCCGCAAGCACAGCCAGCGCCTCACCGAAGACCTTGTGATTGGTGAGACGGCCCCGGCGGTAATCGTCATTGTCCATGCAAGGCAGATCGTCGTGGATGAGGCTGTAGGTATGGATCATTTCGAGCGCGCAGGCAAAGGGAACGGCGCTCTGCCAATCTCCGCCGCAGATGCGGCAGAATTCCAGCGTCAGGACCGGACGGATGCGTTTTCCGCCCGCAAGCAGACTGTAACGCATGGCGTCGAACAGGCGCTTCTGGGGAAGCTCTTGGCAGAACTGCGCCTGCAAAAACGCTTCGATGGCAGCGCGGTACCGGGCGATCTGGTCATGAAATTCACTCATCTCGTACATACTCCGTTTCTGCCGGCGTGCCGTCGGCGGTTTTTGTCAGCTTTACGATCTCCTGCTCCGCGCTGTCAAGCTGCTTTGCGCAGGACTGGACAAGCTTTGTTCCCTCCTGAAAGAGCTTCAAGGACTCGTCCAAAGGTGCATTTCCCTGTTCAAGCTGCCGGACGATGGCTTCCAGCCGCTCCATTGAGGCTTCAAACTTCATGGATTTTTCAGACATTCTTGTCTTCCTCCTGTATCTGCTCGACCTGCGCCGTCAGACTGCCGCTGCGCAGGCTGACATGGATGCGCTGGCCGGTTGTTACGGCTCCAGCGCTTGTGACGAGCGTTCCCGTCTCATCCGTCACCATGCTGTAGCCGCGGGAGAGCACCTTTAAAGGACTCATCGCATCAAGCGCTGCGGTCAGGCGGACAAAGCGCTGCTTTTTTTCGTGGAGTGTCTTCTGTCCGGCAGCGTGCAGCCGGGTAGACAGGAAATCCAGCAGGACGCGTCGGTCCTCGACGTAATTCAGCGGACTTTGCAGCACACGCTTTTCTGCAAGGCTGTTCAGCCGCTGGCGGCTGAGCTTGAGCGTTTTCTGTACGCTCTGCTGCATGGCCGTCTGCATCATGGAAAGCTTTTTCAGCAGCTCCTGCCGGTCCGGCACGGCAAGCTCGGCGGCGTTGCTGGGCGTTGCGGCACGAAGATCCGCGACATAATCGGAGATCGTCACATCCGGCTCATGGCCGACAGCTGAAATGACCGGGATCTCTGAAGCATAGATCGCCCGCGCCACGCGCTCGTCGTTGAAGGCCCAGAGATCCTCCATGGAGCCGCCGCCGCGTCCGGTTATGATCAGGTCGGCAACCTGATAGCGGTTCGCGTAGCGGATCGCACCCGCGATCTCGGCGGGAGCCTCCGCCCCCTGCACGCGCACAGGCAGGAGCTTGATCTTTGCCAGCGGATAGCGCTTTGCCAGAATACGGAGCATATCCATGATCGCCGCGCCTGCGGCAGATGTGATGATGGCGATCGTATGTGGATATCTGGGCAGCGGCTTTTTGTGCGCCGGGTCAAACAGGCCCTCCCTGGAGAGCTTTTCCTTCAGCTGCTCGAACGCGACATACAAATCGCCCGCGCCGTCTGCCGTCAGCGCGCTGCAATAGAGCTGGTACGCGCCGTCGCGCGGGAAGACAGTCACACGTCCATATGCGATCACCTGCATCCCGTTTTCTGGCCGGAAGCGCAGGCGCTGGGCACTGGAACGGAACATGACGCATTTGAGCGCCCCCTCCGCATCCTTGAGCGTAAAGTAATGGTGGCCGGAGGGATAGATTTTATAATTGCTGACCTCGCCGCGCACGCAGAGGTTTGTCAGCAGCTCGTCGCGGTCGAGCAGAAATTTGATATACTCGTTGACCTGCGAAACGGCGATGATATTCTGTTCCATCACACGCCCTCCTGCAGGGCCGTCAGAACAGCGATCCCCATGGCGTTGTCCGTGGAATATTGCGGCTCGGCAAAAACAGGCGCAAACTCCCGCATACGCTCCCGCAGCATGGAGTTGGACGCGACGCCGCCGGAAAACACGACCGGCAGACCCGGATACTGCGCAAGCGCCGTCCGCGTCGCATCCGCGATGCAGGACACAATGCAGTTCATGACAAACCGCGCCGTATCAGCCGCGCTCTGCGTGTCGGAATAGAACGTTTCCGCCTTGTTCTGGATGCCGGAGAAGGAAAACTCCAATCCGTTCAGCTTCACGCGGTAACGCTCCTTACAATCCGATTCCCGGCTCAGCGCGTCGACGGCCTTGCCCGCCGGAAACGGCAGGCCCAGAAGCTTTCCCGTGCGGTCGATCAGCTGACCGGCGGAGATATCGCTCGTGCCGCCGAGCTTTTCGGCCCTGACAGTTTTGCCGTCCGGGGTCACAAGCAGCAGCTCCGTCGTTCCGCCGGACAGGTGCCACGCAAGATGCGGCGTCTGCATCAGCTCCAGCCGCCCGGCTGACCAGAGGCTCGCCGCGATATGTCCCTGCTGGTGGGAAAATTCGTAAAGGGGGACATTTAAAATTTTTGCGAGGCAGCTGGCCTGCGACCAGCCGGCCAGAAAGCACGGCATATACGAGCCTTCGACCGCACGCGGCCGGGTGCTGACGCCGATGGCGGTCACGTTCCCAATGTTCACGGACGCACACAGCGCGTCCACCAGCTCCGGCAGGCGCTTGATGTGCGCAAACAGCGCGTCGGACTGCCGCAGCCCAAGCTCTCCCGGCTTCACGTCCAAAAGGCGTGAGCAGTTCTTTCCGCCCACGCCGTCAAATGCCGCCACCGAAGTGGTATAGTTGCTGGTGTCGAAGCCAAGCGTCAGCATGACTGCTGGACCTCGCGCGCAAAGCCGCCGAGAATGCCGTTGACGAAGGACACCACATCCTCGTTTTCATATTTGCGCGTCAGTTCGACCGCCTCGTTGATGGCGGCGCTGATGGGCGCGTCGTCGATATACAGCGCCTCATACATACAGACCTCCATAATGGCGACGGCCATTCTGGCAATGCGGCTGAGGCTCCAGCCAACGGAATATTTCGTGATATAGCCTTCAAGCTCTTCCCGCTTCGCCTGCACGCCCTGCACCACGTTTGTCAGGTATTCCAGCTGCTTTCCATCCGGCTTTTCCGCGTAGACGTCCGTTTCGCCCTTGAGCGTGGGGTAATAGTCCTCCTCCATGAGCGTCCGCAGCGCTTCTCCGGCGGTGATATCGTTGAAGTTCATCTCAAAAACGAGATGGCAGGCGATCTCTCTGGCGTTCGATCTTGTCATAGTGTTCTCCTTGCTTCTTTTCTTCCGTGCTTCCAAAAAAGAAACCCTTTACGCAAGCAAAGGGTTTGCTTTTTGTTATTTCTTTAATTCCTTCGGCATGGCAATGCCGCAGATATTGACGTTGACCTGCGCGACGGTCAGCCCGGCGACGGATTCCACGCTGGACTTGACGGCGTCCTGCACGGTCTTGGCGAGAGAAAACACGCTCTGGCCGAACTTTGCGACCACGTCGCATTCGATCTTGACCGCGCCGTCCTTCATCGGTGTCAGGCGGATGCCGCGCGCCATCGTCTTCATGCCGAGCATTTCGGCGATATCGGTGCTGATATTGCTGGACAGGCCGCAGACGCCCTCCACCTCGAGCACGGCGGCTGCCGCGACGGACGCCACAACGTCTTCGGAGATCTGAAGCGTTCCGTTCTCAAGCTTCTGCGTAAAATACTCGTTCTTTTCAGCCATACTGGGTTCCTCCTGTTCAGGGTTCAGAAAAGGTTCTGCTTTTATATTGGATTCATTTTACCACAAAACCGTCAAAATGCAATCCCTTTCTGAAAATCCCCGAAAATCAGGGCTTGACCTCGATGATGCGCACCTGGGAAAGCATATAGTCCGTCTGCGAGGTCACAATATCCGAGATCAGCGCCGCGTCCGCGTCGCTCAGTCCCTCCGCGGGCGCGGAAACCGCCACGCAGACAACGCCGTCGTTGATATATGTCACACAGTCATCGTACCCCTTGGCGATCACAAGACTTTCGATCTGCGCTTCGCTCAGCGCCGTGCCGACAATGTTGTTGAGCGTCTGGCAGGCGGCTTCGCCGACCTCCGTGCCCTCGTCGTAGGCGATCGTCTCCTCCAGCAGTTCAACGGCGGAATCTCTCGATTCCTGACGGCTCAGGCGCACCTGCGCGAAATAATCCGCCGCCTGCGTCTCGCTTGTCGAAGCCGCGACCGCCTCCTGTGGCAGCGATTCACTGTCCGCCACGACCAGCGTGCCCTCACCCATCACCTGCTCTGCCGAGAGCGTCTCGGTCAGGTCCTGCACATCCGTCTTCTGCGCTTTTGACCAGTTGAGGTACACGCCGGCACAGACCAGCAGCAATACCGATGCGATGATCGCGTTCCGCTTCCAGATTTTCATATAGATTCCTCCTATTGCCCTTTCATTTTTACCACTGCGATTTTATTGCTTCCGAGCCCCGTGAGGCTCGATACAGCCTGTGTGACCGCAAGACGGACGCTTGCGCGCTCCGCGCCGTCACAGACGACGAGCGCCCCCTGATACGTTGGATAGACGGTCGACTGCACCGCCGGTTCCTTTTCCGAGCCGCCCAGCTGCCGGAAGACCGTCTGCGTCTCCTGCGTCGTACTGCCGGAGGCGGTCACGGTGCGGCTGTCCGTCTGATAGATGATCTGCTCGCCGGACGAGAGCGTCAGCATCAGCCGGACGCGTCCGGCTCCGTCGATCGCGGATAAAAGCGCCTCCAGCTGCTTCTGTGTCGCGGACAGATCGAAGGCCGTGTCTGCTGACGCTGCCGTGGTCTGCTGCGCATCGGTCTTCTTCGTCTTTCCCGGCACCAGCGCCAGCGCGACGCCGAGCAGGAACACAAGCAGTGGGATACGGTATTTGCGAAGCAGCTGCGCCGCCTGTTCGCGCAGCTGTGACAGCTGCAGCGTGCTCATGGCGTCCATACCTGCCTTTGCACCGGAATGGCAAAGGTCTGCTCCAGATATTGCTGAAGCTGCTGCTTCTGCGCCGGAGTCGCCTCGCCGTGGATCGTCACGGCCTTTGGATACGGCGTGGCCGCCCGCGTCTCCATTTCAAGCTCGACTGTGACGGTCAGCCCCAGCGAGGCGGCTTTGTCCAATATATATGCCTGTACGCGGCCTGATATGATCCTGGCCACAAGCTCCTGGTTCCGGATCTCGATTCCCGTTCTCGCTTCCTCCTTTTCAAGCTCCAGACGGCTGATCGCCTCTGAGAGCGCGTCATAATCGAGCTGCGCCAGCGGCGTAAGCGCCAGCAGCAGCATCACAAGCCCGCACAGAACAGCCGCCGCTTTTTTGGACGTTCCCTTCGGAATGAGCGCCAGCAGCCCCGCGCTTAAAAATGCGCCTGCCGTCAGGCGCAGCAGATATCCCCGCACAACCTCCATCATCCTGATGCCACCTTCATAAAGCAGCATGTGCTGAACAGGAGCATCAGCGCAGCGCTCCCGGTCATGCCGAGCACGTAGCCCATAGCGCTGCTCTGCGCGTCGATCAGGGCGGCGTGCTCCTTCCCTGCCGCGAAGCCGGCGATCGCCGCCGTCAGCTTCATGGTCAGATAGCAGATCGTGATCCTGAAAAACGGGACCAGCACCAGCGCGAGCACCGCCAGAATGCCGAAGGTCCCTGCTGTCGCGCGCAGCAGCTTCGCGCTTTGCAGCACGGCCTCGGACGCATCGGACGCAATACCGCCTACGACCGGGATCGCGGCAGACAGCGTAGATTTTGCCGCGTTTATTGCCGCATCGTCGCTGCTGCCGGACAGCAGACCCGTCAGGGACAGATACGCCGTGAACACATACATCACACCCTTCAGGAGCACGGTTATGCACCAGCCCACGAGCCGCCGGACGCTTGCGAGCTTCCCGCCGGGCAGCGCGCATTCGGCTGCGGCAAGGCCAATGAACGCATATACGAGCGGCACGAGCAGACTGCGGACAAGCGAGGTAAGCAGGCTGAAAAACAACGACGAGGCCATATACAGAGATCCTGCGCCCGTCAGCGACCCGGATGCAGCAGCCGCGCCGCACATTACCGGAAGCAGCAGCTTGGAATACGCCTCCATTTCATCCAGCACAGAGGCTGCCAGACCGAGCATACTTTTCATATTGGTTGCGAACAGCAGCGTGATAGCCAGCGCTCCTGTCATGGCCTGAATATGCAGCCGGTCGTCCGGGACGCTCTGGCGCACAAGCTGGCAGACGAGCGCAGCCGTCAGCAGCAAAGACGCCGTCTGCACGGCCTCCCGCAGTGTACTGACCGACAGCCCGGAGGCCCATTTGATGATCGCAAGGATCGCTTCGCCGGGGTCCGTGCGCGCTGCCGGGCTGTACGTGCGCAGTGCGTCCTGCGCGTCGTCCGGCAGGCCGTCCGTCAGCGTGTCCACATTCAGGATCTGCCGTTCCTCCTCCAAAACATCCAGCGCAAGAACGGGAACCGTCAGCACGGCCAGAATCCAAAGAAGAATTACGCAGCGCCGCATATCAGCCTCCGATCATCGTTTGCAGCAGAGAAAGCACCATTTCCAAAAGCGGCAGCGCAAGATAAAAGCTGATAAAGCCGCAGCAGATCTCGACGGCCTGCGCAAGCGCCTGCTGGCCGCTGTCCCGGCAGATCGTTGCGGCCATCTGCGCCAGCAGTCCAATGGCGGCTGTTTTGAAAAGCGGCGCGAATACAGTGCCGGACAGGCCGGTCAGCTCCTGCAGCCGGTGGAAAAAGGCCAGAATGGGCGAAAAAAACGGAAAAGACGTCAGAAAGCAGAGCGCGCATACCAGCACGCACAGGCAGAGCGTCAGCTCCGGCGCCTGCTTTTTCAGAAGCAGGCAGATCACGCTGCAAAGCAGCGCCGCCGCGATCAGCTTTCCTACCGTGTCCATCAGAATTCAAACAGCGTCTTGACCATGTCAAACAGCTCCGCAATGCGCTGCACGACGATCATCAGCACCACGACCAGCGCAGCCAGTGAGGTCATGGTCGCCTGCTCCTCCCGTCCGGAGCGCACAAGGACCTGATTGAGAATGGAGACAATGATCCCGACGGCGGCAATTTTAAAGATCAGGTCAATATCCATATCAGATCAGGATCACCGCCGCTGCAAGACCCGTGCAGACGCCGAGCGTCAGATACGTCCTGCACCGTGCTGCCGCGCTGTTTTGCAGCGCTTTTACCTCCTCCCGCAGGCGGGACAATGCCAGATCGAGCGCCTGTACGCTCCCCTCGAGGTCATATCTCCCCAGCGAATCAAACAGGCTCAAAATCGTCCCCCGCGCCGCAGAGGACAGGCTCAACCCCCGCGTCTGCGCCAGCGCCTGCCGGCAGGCATAGCCGACCGTGCACGTCTGCGCGGAGGACAGCAGCGCCGCAAGGCGCGAAAAGAACTCCGCGATCTCGCGGTTCCGGCTGCCGCCGAGCGCGGCGAAGATCTCCGGCAGCGGCGTCAGCCGGTACTGCAGCTCATGCCGGATACGCAGCAGCGCATCGATCAGCGCAAGCGTCTGCGCCTGCTGCCGCCGCACTGTCCCCGCCAGTCCGGCGCCGACTGCGCCGGAGGCTGCCAGGATCAGGCTCAATCCGATCAGTTTCAGCATATTGTATCCTTTCCGCGTGAAACGCCCTGTTCTTATCCAGATAAAGCACCTGCCGGAAGATCCCAAGAGAAAACAGCTCCCGGCAGAGCGGTCTATTTTCTAATTCCTCAACAGAACCGGCGTGGATCGTCGCAAGCAGCCTGACGCCGCAGCCGCCCGCCTGCCGGATCGCCGCAAGGTCCTCCGGCTGCGTGATCTCGTCGACCGCAAGCCATTGCGGGTTCATGCCGCGCAGCAGCATCAGCATCCCCTCGCCCTTCGGACAGCCGGACAGCACGTCCGTACACGGCCCGAGGTCAAACTGCGGTACGCCGTGCACCGCTCCGGCCAGCTCCAGCCGCTCGTCCACGACGGCCACGCGCTGCCTGTTTTCCGAAAGTGCCCGGATGCAGCTGCGCAGCAGCGTCGTTTTTCCGCTGCCAGGCGCACCGGCAAGCAGACAGGATTCCTGTAGATATGGAAGCAGCCGCTCCGGCGGGTGCCGGATATCGTGCGGAACACGGAGCGCAAGCGACGAGATCTCCCGCAGCCCGGTCATACAGCCGTTCTGCACAACTGCGCTGCCGCAGACACCGAGCCGGTATCCGCCCGACAGGCTGAGATAGCCGCTTCGCAGCTGCTCCTGCACAGCGTACTGCGACTGCGCGGAAGCGTTCAGCAGAGTCTGCTGCAGCTCCTTCTGGAGCAGGACGGTTCGGACACTGAGCGGACGCTCACCCCCCGCATACAGAACGGCCGGCTTCTGCCCCACCCGCAGCCGCAGCTCCTCGATCTGCGCGTCCGGTATGCCGGTCAGCGCAATCTGTACCGTCTGCGGAAGCATCCACAGGACCTCATTTCGCATTCCCTCACCCCTCAGTCCAAGTCTATTGTTCGTCCAGCCCCGGTATTCCACCTTCTTGACAAACCCTCCGGCGCATTGTAGAATAGCACTGTTCATACGCCCCAGTAGCTCAGGGGATAGAGCATTCGCCTCCTAAGCGAAGGGTCGGACGTTCGAATCGTCTCTGGGGTGCCACTCAGAAATGACCTTTGGATGTCAGGTGACCGCGCAAGCGCGTCCACCTCGACAGCAAAGGTCTTTCTTCGTTCAAAATCGCAACCGCTATCGCTGGGTTGCGATTTTGTTTTTTTATTGTATAAAGAAAACCACCGGCCATATGCGTAAGCGCATACAGCCGGCGGTCATTTGGTTATTCTTACAGGTTTTCGGAAATCGCCTCGACGGCGCGGGTCAAGGCGCGAGCGATATCGGGCAGGGGCATGGCGAAGGTGCCGACCGGTTTGCCGGAAAGCTGCTCCGCGGCATAGGGCACATGGAGAAAGCCGCCGCGCAGGCCGGGATATTCGAGCGCCGCCGTATGCAGCAGCGTATACAGAAGGCTGTTGCACACGTATGTACCAGCGGTATTGGATACCGCAGCGGGCAGACCGTCGCTTTGTATCCGGGCTGCAATTGCCTTGACGGGCAGCGTGGAAAAAAACGCGGCGGGGCCATCCGGCACGACGGGCGTATCGATCGGCTGATACCCGGCGTTGTCCGGAATGCGGGCGTCCATCAGGTTGATCGCTACGCGTTCCGGCGTGACGGCTGTGCGGCCCCCGGCCTGTCCCACGCAAAGGACTGCGTTGGGATGCACCGCGCGAAGCGCGTCTTTCAGGATCACGCCGCTTTTGATAAATTCAGTTGGGATTTCTAGTTTACATAATTCAAGTCCCGCGATTTCATCCGGCAGCAGCCGCACGGCCTCGAATGCGGGGTTGACCTGTTCTCCGCCGAACGGGTCAAAGCCGGTGATAAGCAATTTTTTCTTCATAAAATCCCCTGTCCTTCCAGAATGCCGCACATCTGCGCGACACGGCTATCCCAAGAACAGGCGCGGCCTGCCTCAATGCGGGCATCGATTTGCTCCGGCGCGGTATCAGAGCACGATTTTTCGCAGGCGGAGATGAATTCCTCCTGGCTGTCGGCGATCTCGATGAGCGGCGCATATTGGAGGATCTGATCCGGCTGCTTCGTCGAGACGATGGGGCGGCCCGTGGCCAGATATTCATAGAATTTCAGCGGGCTCACGTCCTTGCTGAGGTCGCTTTTCGCAAACAGGTTCAGGCAGGCGTCAAAGTGCGCCAGATACTGCGGCAGCTGCTCGTTCGGCTTGAGGCCGAGGAAATGCACGTTCGGCATGGCGTGGAGTGCAGACAGGTCGACACCGGGCTTTTCCTTGCCGATCAGGACAAAGCTCCAGTCCGGACGAGCCTTTGCTGCGGCTTCGAGATAGCCATACTCAATGCAGCTTTGCAGCGCGCCGACGAAGCCGAAAATCGGGTGCGGAATGCCCTGCATATCGTCCGGGAGCGGCTGCGGCTGTGCGGCCTGCACGAAGCGCTCAAAATTTGCACCGTTCGGGATCATATCCGTCTTCGGCTGCACGGTGCGCAGGCGGTCAGCCAGCGCGTCAGCGGTGGCAAAGATGTGATCCGCTTTTTTCGCAAGCTCCAGCTCCATCGCGTCGACGAGCGCCGGGTCCATGAGTCCGCCGTAGGCCGAATGCCGGTCAACGCAGTCGTAGACCAGCGCCTTATGCGGGACCAGATCGACAAGATCGGCTGTGACGGGCGAATAAACCCACAAAACAGCGTCCTCAAATCCGTGCTCCCGCATTTTTTCGCGGACGAAGCGGGCAATTTTCCGCTGGTTCAGCCTGTTTATCCAGCGGAACTTATAAAAGAATGGCAGAACCGGCGGCAGAGCATAAACCGTGATGTTCTCCTGCGGGTGAACGCCCGCTTTTTTATAATTTGTCAGCCCCGGCTGAGCGGCTTTGTCCTTCATGGGGGCGATATAGGTGATAGACGGGTCAAAATAGAGAATTTCTGCGTCCGGGATGCGGCTCATGACCTGCTGCTTGCGCGTCGGGATGGGGTACCACGGGGAGGTGGCAAGGCAAACGATTTTTCTCATATGGTCTCCTCCAGCAGCTTGCGCGCCGCTTCTTCATTTTCTGCCGCAAGGCGGCGCAGGCGGTCGGTCGAATACGGCTGTGCCGTCTGCATGGCATCGTCGATCAGAGCGCACAGACTGTCCTTCGTCACGTCGTCCAGCTCCATGCAGTGCTTCTGGCCGAGATAGGCCATGAAGCCGGTGACCTTCGGGTCATACGAGATCGCGGCCAGCGGCGCGCCGACAGACGAGGCAAAGATCAACGCGTGCAGCCGCATGGAGACGATCACGCGCATTTTCTGCATCATGCCGATGGTCAGCTGCTCGTCGCGCGGGGCGGGCAGCACGAATGACCGGCAGGACAGCATTCCGGCGGCCTGCCGGTTGATCTCAAGGTCACGCGTCGGCTCAAGAGCGACGAAAACCGGCGTCAGGCCGTGCTTTTGGTTGACATAAATTGCAGCATCTACAATTGCCTGCAAATGCCTGGAAAGATTTTTCCACGGGCGCAGAACGAACATGGCATAGCTTCCGTTCGGGTCGAGGTCATTGCTCAGGAAATAGCTGTCTACTGCACCGGTGGTAGCGGGCTGCAGCAGCAGCGCCGGGTCTGCCGTGACGGAGATATCCGGCTGCATCACGCCCATGTCGGAAAGCTCCTTCCGGGAAAGATCCTCGCGTAGCGTGATTTTATCCACGCAGCGGTTGAGAATGCGCGCGGTATGGCGGCGGCTGCCCTCTCCGCTGACAGGGCCGATGCCGCAGCCGTACATCATGACGCGGCAGCCTGCGGTATGCGCCATGCGGATGGTCGTGAGGTAATAATTTAAGGATCGCGTGCTCGTTTCGTTTTGAATGAGGCTCCCGCCGCCGGAGATAAACAGCCTGCATCTGCGCATGAGCGGCCAGAAGCGGAAGGGGTCGAATACGTGTACGGAGCCGACGTGGTACCGCAGGCGCGTCTCGGCAGGATCGTGCGACATGACGTAGACCGGCATATCGCGGTCGATGGTCTTCATCTGGGCAAGGATCGCCTTTAAGATCGCGTCGTCGCCCGCGTTTCCCTTGCCGTAGGCGCCGCAGATCAATACGCCATATTTCTTTTTCTTCGGCATGGCCGTGCGGCGCAGGATGGTCTGGTAAATTTCGATCTGCTTGCCGACGGTCGCACTGATGGAAAACTCGCGCGAGGCCTTTTCATACAGATTTTCGCCGAGCTGCGCGCGCATGGCCGCAGATTCAGCCAGCCGGGCCATGCAGCCGCCGAGCGCTTCGGCGTTCTGCGGCTCAAACAGGAGGCCGGTCACGCCATGCTCGATGATATACGGGATGCCGCCGACATTCGACGCGATCGTCGCGCAGCGCATACGCGCACCCTCTGTGATGGCATACGGGAACGTCTCGGAAAGAGACGTCAGTGTATTAACGTCCAGCGCATGATAAAAGCTGTCCATATCCGTGACCCAGCCCGCAAACACGACGCTGCCGGGCGGGCAGGTGTCGGCGGCCAGCTTTTCCAGCGTCTGTCGCTGCTCGCCGTCGCCCGCGATGAGCAGGCGGATATTGGGGTGGGTCTTTACGGCGATGGAGAAGCCGCGGATGAGCGTCCCCACATCCTTGACCGGATCAAGGCGGGCGGCGATGCCGAACACGACGGTATCCTCCGCCGTCTCCATGCCGACAGCGCGCAGATAGGCCTGTCTGTCCAGCTTTGGCACAACGGGAGAAAAATCAATGCCATTATAGATCGCAAACATCGTCTGCGGGTCAAAGCCGCGTGAAATAAGCAGCTGTGCCATGGCGTCGGATACGCCGATGTGATAGTCAAACATACGCAGCGCAACGGTGTTGATCGTGCCGTAGGTCAGCCGGTGCAGGGGTCTGCCCAGATAGTCGAGGCGGTAGTCGGAATGGACGGTCGTGACAATCGGCACCTGAATTTTCCGGCGCAGGACAGCGCCGGTCAGGTTCGCGCGCGCGCCGTGGCAGTGGACGATCTGAAAGCCCTCGGCGCGGATCATCTGCGCAAGACGGCCAATGGCCGTCTGTACGGACGCTTCCATGACGACCGTATCGATGCCGAGCTTCCGCGCGTCTTCGGCAAACTCTCCCTCGCGGAAGCAGACGAGCCGCACCTGTTCCGTTTTCCCAAGACCGTGCAGCAGCGACAGCACGTGCGTTTTTGCGCCGCCGACGTCGCCGCCGGAGATCAAATGCAATACCTTCATATCGGAACCCTCATTTTTGAATTGCCACTTGTTTCTTGCGGCAAGATACAGTAAAATAGGCAGGAATGTCTCCTGATATTATATCTGATTCCATGAGGCAAATCAACTGCAAACTCTTTGGGAGGTACTACATGAAACTGATCGATGAAAAAGGCCGTCTGTTCGGCAAGATCAATCTGATCGACCTGCTGGTCGTGCTGCTGATCGTTGCAGTTCTGGCGGCGGTCATTTGGAAGCTCGGCGGCAGCAGAGCCGCAGCCGCTGTGGCCGGTACAGAGAAAAAGGCTGTTTATACCGTAGAATTTGAGGATGTTTCCGCCGATATTGCAGAATATGCGAAAACGCAGGTCGATAAGACCCTTGTCAATGATTCCAAACAGATTGCCGCCGTCATTACGGACGTGCGCACAGAGCCGTACGACAACGAGCTTGGCCACGTGCGCCTATATATCACCGTCGAGGCAAGCGCATCGTTTACCGGCAATGTCTACAAGGTCGGGCCGCAGGAGATCCGCGTCGGCTATGAATACATCCTCAAGACGAGCGAATTTGAGCTGACGGGTCTGATCTCCGCGCTGGAGGTCACCGATGGCTGAAATGCTGGCTTCGAGCCTTCTGTGGCGGGTGCTGCTTGCCATCGGCGGCTGGTTTTCAGCGCTGGCGCATTCAAGCAGGATTTTCGCGTGGCTCGGCCGCACCTGGCGCGCAAGCAAAACGCGCGCATGGCTGCTCCGGCGGCTGTCCGCGTCCGACGCGCCGACGCGCGAGAGCTGGAGCGCGAAGCGCTTTGCGCGGCTGAACGCGCGGCTTGCCGCGCGGCACGGCCTGAAGGACTGTCTGGACGATTCGGTTCTTTGCCGCATCTGGCGCTTTTTCGTTCGCTGCGGCCAGAACAGCCGTCTGTTTTCGTGGCTGTTCTCTGACGGACTGCATGGCGTGATCTTATTTGCGCTTTCCATGTATGTCGTGATCGACTACGTGCTGCGCGATCTTCTGGCCGTGCCGGTCCTGTCGTCGTGCTGGGATGAGTGTCTGATGCTGCTGGCGCTTGGCTATGTGGTCTATGAGCGTCTTGGGCGCGAAACGCCGCTCAAAACGGGCTGCAATCCGCTCGATCTGCCGGTCTGCCTGTTTATTACGGTCTGCTTCGTTCTCATGAACGTCGTTACGCCATATTACTCCATCCAGATCTCCGGCTTCCGCGCGACTGTGCAGTATATGCTCTGGTTCTTCCTCATTACGCGGCTGGTGCACAACGACCGGGATTTCATGCGGATATATCTGGCGCTGGTCATTCTGGCGGCGGTCATTGCGCTGCACGGAATTTATCAGTATATCGCCGCTGTTCCCATCCCGTCCAGCTGGATGACGCACTCGGAATCCTCTGTGCGCACGCGTGTTTACTCGATCTTCGGAAGCCCCAATATCATGGGCGATTTCATGACGTTGTTTGCACCGATGGCGGCAGGACTCGCCTATTACACGAAGAACCGCAAATTGCAGGTGCTTGCGTGGGTCTGCGCGTTCTGTATGTGCTTCGGCTGCCTGTTTACGATGTCGCGCGGGGCATGGATGGCGCTGGCACTTGCCATTGTGATCTTCGTGCTGCTGGTCGACCGGCGGCTGCTGGTGCTGCTGCTTGCGGCGGGGTGCGTCGCGTGCACGCTGCCGTTTGTGCGCAGCCGCATCGGCTTCCTGTTCACGTCTGATTTCGCGGAGGCCAACACCTCCGGCGGCCGCGCGGGCCGCAAGCTCGTCGCGATGACGCTTCTGGAGCAGCGCGGAAAAGCGGCCGGCGTTGGCCTCGGAATGTTCGGCGGAGCCGTCGCCATGCAGAATCAGGTCATTGACCATCAGGAGTATTTCTACGTCGATAATTACTATCTCAAGCTCATGATCGAGATGGGCTATACGGGCCTCGCCGCGTTCCTGATCACTGTCATCAGCTTCCTTGCAAACGGCTGCCGCGCGCTCTACCGCACGGCGCAGCAGAAAAAACAGGCCCTGTCCCGGCTGTTCCCGCTGTGCGCGGGGATTTTTGCCGGACTGTGCGGCGTTTTCGTTCATTGCGGATTTGAAAACATCTTTGAAGAGCCGTACATGATGGCCTATTTCTGGTCGCTGGCCGGGCTTCTGATGTGGGCGGGCTTCCTGCGGGAGGACAAGCAGGAGGTGCGCGCATGATGCCCGTGATCCTGGCTGTCCACTTCCCTGCCAAAAAGCTTGCAAAGCTGCGCATGGCCGCGATGCGGCTGGGCGCGAAGGTGCGCGTCGTGGAAAAATGGGAGTACCTGAACGCCGTCGGCGCCCTGACGGGCGATCTCGACAGCTTTGAGAGCTTTTATGACGGTGAGGATTTCCCCGGTGAGCTGCTCGTCTTCGCGCATTTTTCAGATGCGCAGTTGAACCTGTTTTTGCAGGCCATACGCGCAGCAAAGCTCCCGCCCGTTGCACTGAAAGCCGTCCTGACGGACGAAAATAAGGGCTGGAACGTGCTTGAGCTGCGCGAGGAGCTGCAAAAGGAGCATGAAGCGCTGCACTGACAATCATGCAGAACGGCGCCCTGTGCGCACGGCATATGAACAGCACCCCATTTGTTAGGCAAGTATGATAACATACTTGGCACTAAGAAATGGGGTGTTTTTCAATGCCAAAAGGAGCTGTCAATCGGCGCCATACGCCAGAGCGCAAGAGGACTGTGATCGGGCGCTTCTTTGGAGCACGGCAGCAACCGCAGGATCAAGGCAATGCTGAAGGGCCTGCCGTCTGCGATCCGCAGGCAGCAGGCCCTTTCGGCTGCTTGAACAGGTTGTGTTCATAATTTTTGTCTAACTTTTTGGGGACACTTCATTTTGCCGCCTTGTACGGGGTCAGACAATTATTTATCCTTCTTGGCCTTCTTCTCTTTTTCCTTCTGCTCCTTGCGGGCAGCCAGAGCTGCGGCCTTCTGCTTGGCAGCTTCCTTTTCCGCCGTGTTGTTGGTGGAAACGGCAAACTTTGCAAACTCAACGCGGACGCGGTCGGTAGTCGTTTCGATGACGATGGAGTTGTCCTTGATCGAGACGATATCGCCGATGATGCCGCCGATGGTCGTGATATTGTCGCCGACCTTCAGCGAGTCACGCATCTGCTGCGCTTCTTTTTTGCGTTTGTTTTCCGGGCGGATCATAAAGAAGTAGAACACTGCGATCAGCACGACGAACATGAGGATCATGGACGCGCCGCCGCCTGCTGCACCGGTGGAATCCGCTGCGGTTAAGAAAAGGTACATGGTCTTTCCTCCATATTTGAATTTCGTTTATTATATCGTGTCTGCGGCAACATTTCAAGTCGGCGCGACAGGATTTCTGAATAAATTTCCGTTTTATATTTTTTCCGCCAACTTTTGCGAGTACTCCGCGCGGAAATCGCCGAAGGTCCCGGTGTCAAGGCTGTCGCGGATACGCCGGGTCAGCGTATTATAGAAATACAGATTGTGCATGACGGACAGGCGCATGGCGAGCATCTCCTCCGCTTTGAACAGGTGATGAAGATACGCGCGGGAATAGCGCCTGCAGACCGGACAGTCACACTGCAGGTCAATGGGGCCGTCGTCACTCGTGTACTTCGCGTTTTTGAGGTTGATGCTCCCCTGCCATGTAAAAAGCTTGGCGTGCCGCGCATTTCTGGCCGGCATGACGCAATCGAAGAAGTCCACGCCGCGTGCGACGGATTCAATGATGTTCGACGGCGTGCCGACGCCCATCAGATAGCGCGGCCTGTCTTTTGGCATATACGGCTCGACCGCCTCAATGATCTCATACATGACCTCAGTCGGTTCGCCGACGGCCAGACCGCCGATGGCGTAGCCCGGCAGGTCGAGCTTGGCGATCTCCTTCATGTGCCAGATGCGCAGATCCTTGAACGTCGCGCCCTGATTGATCCCCCAGAGCTGCTGACCGGGATTGACAGCGTCCGGCTCAGCGTTATATCGGGCAAGCGCCTCCTTGCACCGGGCAAGCCAGCGCGCCGTGCGCTCGCAGGACGCCTTGGCATACTGGTATTTTGCGGGGTTTTCCACGCACTCGTCAAACGCCATGGCAATATCGGAGCCGAGGTTCGACTGGATGCGCATACTCTCCTCCGGTCCCATGAAGATCCTGTGGCCGTCAAGATGGGACGCGAACGTCACGCCCTCCTCCTTGATCTTTCGGAGTCCGGCCAGGGAAAAGACCTGAAATCCGCCGGAATCCGTCAGGATCGGGCCGTCCCACGTCATGAATTTGTGCAGGCCGCCCATGTCGCGCACAACCTCGTCACCAGGACGCAGATGCAGATGATAGGTATTGGAAAGTTCGATCTGGGTTCCGATTTTTTCTAAATCTGCGGCCGAGAGCGCACCCTTGATGGCAGCCTGTGTACCGACGTTCATAAAAACCGGAGTTTGAACTGTCCCATGCGGGCAGGAAAACTCCCCTCTGCGGGCAGCACCCTCTGTTTTTAATACTTTAAACATTGTTACCTCAACTTTTTAATAGATGAACATCGCGTCGCCGATGTGTACGGGAGTCGGGAAAGTGAATAAACTGCACATGATCCTACGCCCTTTCATAGCGAAGTACGGCAGCCATGGCCACCGTACTTCCGGTTGAAATCACTTGCCATCAGGCGATGCCTTCCGCTTCTTTCGAATGCCGATATAAATATTCTGGCGCAATGTCAATGTCACCGTCATTCCAGACAGTCACACCGTAGTCAATATAGACGCCCGCAAAGGTATGTTCATCGGCCAGCGGCGCAAAACCTGCATCTTTCAGCAAGGGTGTAAAATCAAAAACTTTTGCTTCGCCAGTTGTAAATCGGAGCCAAAGCCTATGACCGGGCAGCGGACGAACGCCGCAGACCTTGATGACTGGCTCCTGCTCCCCTGCATACGCAATTCCGTTAGAAATATACATAAGCGTTCCTCCTTATCTCAGCGGTTCGATTTTGCCGAACGGAATGTTCTGCACCGCCTTATTCCACGCGGCATAGAGTTCGTCCTCGTGGATGGCAGCCCAAGCCTGCACCAGCTTCAACTGTTTGACTGGAAGACTTCCCGCGATCAATTCGCCATCCACGCCAACAGAGGCTTCGTACTCGTTGTAATAAACATGAAAGTGCGGCTTGTGGTGCTTGTCAGTGTCGCTGAAAATCATCTTGATAACGATGTTATAAAATCTGCAAAGTTCCGGCATGATCTTCTCCTCGCTTTTTCCGTGTTCAAAATCGCATCATCATTTGCTCCGGTAATTCTATTATGCCATATTATTTTTCTAAGTCAACAATGAACGTTTTTCTTGAACGAAAAAGTTACGCCGATATCAATTCTTCCCGAAATGTTTTATCAATATCGGTCAACCGATGTTACCATATGGTATTTCGTGCTTACTAATTGGTAATATTGCATAATTTTAATCTATCTAAGTAATGTTATTTTATGCAAAATCACGAGATTAACATCGCATCGCCGAAGGAGAAGAAGCGGTAGCGTTCCTGCACGGCGATGTTGTAGGCGTTCAGGATCTTTTCACGGTCTGCGAATGCGGAGACGAGCATGACGAGCGTGCTTTCCGGCAGGTGGAAGTTTGTGATGAGCGCATCCATGGCCTTGAATTTGTAGCCAGGATAGATGAAAATATCCGTCCATGCGGAGGCTTCATGGAAATACCCGTTTTCGTCAGCCAGAGATTCCAGCGTCCGGCAGGAAGTTGTGCCGACGCAGACGATCCGCCCGCCTGCGCGTTTGGTTTCGTTGATGATATCCGCGGTTTCCCTGGAGATCATGCAGAATTCGGAGTGCATATGATGCTCCGTGATTTCCGCAGCCTTGACGGGACGGAACGTGCCGAGGCCGACGTGCAGCGTGATATACGCTTCCTTAACGCCCTTGGCGGCGAGCTTGTCCAGCAGCTCCTGCGTAAAGTGCAGACCGGCTGTCGGTGCGGCGGCAGAGCCGTTGATTTTGGAATAGACGGTCTGGTAGCGTTCGCCGTCCTGCAATTCTTCCTTGATGTACGGCGGCAGAGGCATTTTTCCGAGCCGTTCCAGCACCTCAAGGAAGATCCCCTCATAGTGGAACTGCACGAGCTTGTTGCCGTCGTCCCTCTCCCCTACTACGGTCGCCGTCAGATCGCCGTCTCCGAAGGACAGCTCTGTCCCGGTGTGCGTCTTGCGGCCCGGCTTCGTAAGGCACTCCCAGATGCCGTTTCCCTGATCCTTGAGCAGCAGCACCTCGACCGCGCCGCCGGACGGCACCCGATGGCCGAGCAGGCGTGCGGGCAGCACACGGGAGTTGTTCATGACCAGGCAATCTCCTGGCTGCAGAAGCTCAAGCAGGTCGTAAAAATGCCGGTGCGTGACCTCGCCCGTTTTCCGGTCGAGCGTCATGAGCCGGGACGCGTCGCGGCGCTCCAGCGGCGTCTGCGCGATCAGCTCCTCCGGCAGATCGTAATAAAAATCATGTGTTTTCAACAAATACAGCCCTTTCCAATACGCCGATTTTTTCCGCGATTCACATTGACAGGCAGGAATGAATATGATATGATGAGGCAGCTGGAATTCGCGGACATTTGTCCATCGTGCAAGAACATCTTATTTCTGCACAAACCAAATATATTATATTACATTCCAAAATGATATGCAACCGGAACTTTCCGGCGAGTTTGAGGATTGGAGCTTTCATCATGGAGAAATTCAGAGTTGGTATCATTGGCGCAACGGGCATGGTCGGGCAGCGGTTCGTGCTGCTGACGGCAAACCACCCGTGGTTCACCCCGGTCGTGCTGGCCGCCAGCGCGCACAGCGCAGGCAAGACCTACGCGCAGGCGATCGAAGGAAAATGGCATATGGCTGAACCAATTCCGGAAAGCGTCAAATCCATGATCGTGATGGACGCCGAGGCGGACGCGGAGGAGATCGCGAGGCAGGTCGACTTTGTCTTCTGCGCCGTCAATATGAAAAAGGACGAGATCAAGGCGCTGGAAGAGAAATACGCGAAGCTCGAATGCCCGGTCGTATCAAACAATTCCGCCCACCGCCACACGCCCGACGTGCCGATGGTCGTGCCGGAGATCAACGCCGACCACATCCGCATCATCGACGCACAGCGCAAGCGGCTCGGCACAAAGCGCGGCTTTATCGCCGTCAAATCCAATTGCAGCCTGCAAAGCTATGTTCCGGCACTGCACCCGCTGATGAAATACGGCGTGGAAAAGGCGCTGGTCTGCACATATCAGGCAATTTCCGGCGCAGGCAGAACATTTGAGACATGGCCGGAAATGATCGACAACGTGATCCCCTATATCGGCGGCGAGGAGGAAAAGTCGGAGCAGGAGCCGATGAAGCTCTGGGGCCATATCGAGGGCGATAAGATCGTCAATGCGACGGAACCCAACATCACCGCGCAGTGTCTGCGCGTGCCTGTTTCGGACGGTCATATGGCGGCGTGCTTCGTTTCGTTCAAGGGCGAGAAGCCGTCGCTGGAGCAGATCAAGGCAGACTGGGCAGCGTTTTCGGGCCGCGCACAGGAATTGAAGCTGCCGTCGGCTCCCAGGCAGTTCCTGCATTACTTTGAGGAAGCCGACCGTCCGCAGACGAAGCTCGACCGTATGCTTGAGGGCGGTATGGCCGTCTCCATCGGCCGTCTGCGCCCCGATACGCAGTACGATTACAAATTCGTCTGCCTGTCTCATAATACCCTGCGCGGAGCAGCCGGCGGCGCTGTTTTGCTGGCGGAATTGCTTTGCGCGGAAGGATATATCACAAGGAAATGATCCTGAAGGGAGCGATTCTTTGAAAAAGCCCGTTTTTGAAGGCGTCGCGACTGCGCTCGTTACGCCGTTCAAGCAGGGTACGGTCGATTTTGCCGTCATGAATCAGCTGCTGGATCTGCAGCTTGCCGCAGGCGTCGACGCGGTCGTCGTCTGCGGAACGACCGGAGAGGCCTCCACCATGACGGACAACGAAAAGCTTGCGCTGATCGCGCACACAGTCAAATACTGCGCCGGACGATGCAAAATCATCGCCGGAACCGGTACAAACGACACGGCTCACACCTTGCAGTTGAGCCGTGTCGCTGCGTCTATGGGCGTGGACGCCGTGCTGCTGGTGACACCCTATTACAACAAGTGTACGCAGGCAGGGCTGATCGCGCATTATACCGAGGCAGCCGACACCGTCCCCTGCCCCGTGATCGTCTACAACGTGCCGAGCCGCACGGGCGTGGACGTCTCGGTCGAGACGTGCCGTGCGCTCTGCGCGCATCCGAACATCGGCGGGATCAAGGAGGCCAGCGGCAGCGTCCCGAAGGCCATGCGCATTCTGGACGCCTGCGCGGAGGAGCTTCCGCTCTGGAGCGGAAACGACGATCTGACCGTACCGCTGATGGCGGTCGGCGCGAGGGGTGCGATCTCCGTTTTGTCCAATGTGCGGCCTAAGCTGACGCTGCAGATGGTCCGCGCCTGTCAGACTGGCGAATACGCGCAGGCGGGACGGATCCAGACGGCGCTGATGGGGCTTGTAGACGCGCTTTTCTGCGAGGTCAACCCGATTCCCGTGAAGCAGGCGCTGGCGCTGGAGGGCATTCCGGCCGGTCTGCCGCGTTTGCCGCTGACGCCCTTGAGCGGTTCGCATCTGCCCGTTTTGGAACAGATGCTGTCCGCCATGCCGGAGCCATAAAGCACAAGGTTCACCATAATTTTTTTGAAATAGAAGCCGCAAAAAGTTATTCACACTGTCAACAGATTTGTCAACACGCAAATTTCCCACATATTTCGACAAATACACGTCTTTTTGCCAGTATCTTTCAGGGGCGAAAAACGAAGAACTTTCACGACATAACGCACGGATATTGTTGACATAACGCATTTTATGCAGGAGTTTTTGCAGAACCGCACGCAAAACGCCCGGCGTCCATGACTGGCCGCCGGGCGTTTTTTATTTGAGGGTTTCGCTGTGATTGAGAACGGAGACGCTGTAGAGGAACAGGACATCCTGTGAATCGAACGTCAGCCAGCGGCCAAGCCGCTCCGGCTGCACATAGCGGATATCGACCAGTGTGATCTTCGCATAGGCGCTGGTCAGAAGCGGCGCAAGGCTGCTTGCAAACGAATCGCGGAAGATCACAAGCTCGCGGTCCGTATCCGCACTGGGGTTCGTGATTGTGAGCAGGGATTTTGAGCCGGAGAGGAACACGGAGTACGGGTCCTCCCCTTCCAGCGCGGGCAGATCATAGACCGGCCCGGTGCTGTCCGTTTCATAATCGTAGACGGTGCAGCCGAGAAGCGTCTCGCTCGTCAGATAGCGGAGCGTATCCGGGGCAAGCGGCAGAGCCGACTGTCCGCAGTAGACACCGTAGAACGGCGCGTCAGCCGTCACCGTATCATATTTCTCCGACAGTTTCACACCCATTGCTTCTGCTAATTGACTTGCAACCGGCACAATCGCCTCTTGTCTCCAGTGCAGATCAGTACGATAATAGCTGTTCAGAGACAGCACTGGCATCAGGTCGATTGCTTCCGCATAAGGCATATTCTTCTGAAGCAGCGCGGAAAACGCACTGTAGTCAAGCGACGGATAGCCGTTCTGCGCAGCAAGGAACGCGCCCTTGTCCGGGATCACGGCTTCATAGATTTTGGCATCTGTCCCGGACAGGTACGTTTCATAGATAGTCCGGAAGCGCTCTGCGGCATGGAGGACGGAGGACTCGTCCAACGGATATTCCAGCTTGGCGGCATAGCCGTCCGCAAGATAGATGCCGTTGTTATCCTTTTCGCGCAGCATATCCAGCAGAACAGCGGCCTTGAGCCGCCGGAAGCCGTCGCGCAGCGGGAACTGGTCGAGCGTATAGGATTCGAAATCCGTCATAAACGTGCCGTTCAGCACAGAAGCGGCCGTCAGCTCCGGCTTTTGCGCCAGCTTCCGGCGCTCACTCTGCGAAACCGCATCATCCGGCTTCAGAAGGCTCCAGACCAGAAATCCGAGCAGGAACGCCGCCGTCAGGCAGACGACTGCAAGATTCTTTCGTTTTTCCATGGGGCCTCCCCTCTAAAACCGGAAATACAGGAACGGATTGAACGAGCCGTCAACCAAGAAGGCCGTACAGACAGCCAGAAGCGCGGTCAGACCGACCGGCTCCAGAACCGCAAGCGCCGTTTTTCCTGCTCGGCTGCGCTGGACTGCTGCACACAGGCTTTTCGCCAGCGGCGTTGCGCCGGCAACGGCAAGCAGGAGCAGCACGGTGCAGCTGCGCAGCTCGTACAGGCTTTCCGCACTGACCAGCGGCAGGCCCCCGCCGCCGAACATGGCGCGGATGGACTGCGCGGCGTCCTGCACGCTGGATGCGTCGAACAGTACGAAGCCGAGCGTCACAAACAGGAGTACATAGACGTGGTTCAGCACGTGCAGCTTTTGAAGTCCACGCAGCAAAAACAGCTTTTCCGCCGTGAGCAGAACCGCGTACAGAAGCCCCCACAGGACAAAATTCCACGCCGCGCCGTGCCACAGGCCGGTCGCGAGCCAGACGAGCAGGATATTCAGCAGCTGCCGGGCGCTCCCCTTCCGGTTTCCGCCAAGCGGGATATAGAGATAATCGCGGAACCACGAGCCGAGCGAAATATGCCAGCGCCGCCAGAATTCCGTGATGCTGCCGGACAGATAGGGGTACTGGAAGTTCTCCGGAAACCGGAAGCCGAAAATCCGGCCAAGGCCGATGGCCATGTCGCTGTAGCCAGAAAAATCATAGTAGATCTGCAGGGTGAACGCAATCGCGCCCAGCCAGTAATACAGGACCGACAAATCGGCGGACGCGCGGAAGCTTGACACCAGCTCTCCGAGCAGATTGGCAAGCAGGATCTTTTTCGCAAGGCCCAGAATGAAGCGCCGTGCGCCGGAGGCCGCCTCCGATACGCTGTGTTCGCGTGTTTTCAGCTGCACGGCGATATCGGAATAGCGGACGATCGGCCCGGCGATCAGCTGCGGGAACATGGCGATATATGCTGCAAGATCGATGAAATTCCGCTGTGCTGGTACTGTCCCGCGGTACACGTCCACGGTGTAGCTCAGGATCTGGAACGTATAGAAGCTGATGCCGACCGGGAGCGCAAGGCGCAGCAGCGGCGCGGACAGCCCGGTCAGCGCGTTCAGGTTTGCGATCATGAAATCGGCATACTTGAAATACGCAAGCGTCCCGAGGCTCAGGAGAACAGACAGGACCAGAAACAGCTTCGCCCGCCTGGTATCGCGGAAGCGCTCGATCAGCCGTCCGAAAATATAGCCTTGCAGGATGGAGACGAGCATGACCGGCAGATAGCGCGGCTCACCCCAGCCGTAAAACACAAGGCTCGACAGGAGCAGCACGCCGTTTTTCGCCCGTTTGGGTATGAGAAAGTAGACAAGCAGGACAGCGGGGAGAAAATAAAACAGAAACGGAACACTAGAAAACAGCATGGCGGCCCTTTCGGTTTACATAAATTAATTATTTCACGCCACGATCGGCTCGTCAGTGATGACAACAGCGCCAGAATACGCGGCCTGCAGCTTGTCGCGGAAGGTGTTGACGAGATCCTCCGCGCCGAAGCACGAGATCAGATAGTTGTCAACCGAAACGACGATCAGCTTGTCCGGGAAGCCGCACATCCACTGCTTGGCCATGATATAGTCCCGGATTTCCTTTGCCGCCTCATCCAGCTTCCCCGCATCGGTCAGGCGCAGCGCACCGCAGGTGAAGGTGTTGCCGTTCATCATATGGAACAGCGACGCGCCGTCGTCCGCCATCGCGACGACGGATGCAGGAATGCTCAGCAGATATTCAACGTCGGACGCGTTTTCAAGGCCGACCGTTCCGGGCTGGCCATCGGTCATGTTGGCTTCGGAATAATCGCCGCCCGCCGCAGGGAATTTTTCGTCTTCGGAATAGCTTGCCCAAACGGTGTTCAGGATGGTCAGCGCGTCGGGAATTTCCGACGCGTCCGGCTGCGCGCCAGACTTTGCCGCGCAGGCTGTCAGGGAAAGTGCCGTCAGAGCGGCCAGAAACATCGCAATCAGTTTTTTCATGTTGGAACTCCTTTGGAATCTTTTTTCTGACGCGGGAAAATCCCGCGTCATCCTACAGACGCGTTTTTGTGCCGCAGGTTCTGTCAGTATACGCGATAGTTGTGAACGTTTCGTGAATAATATGCGGGCAGGCACAAAATGTGCCTGCCCGCGTGGTTCAGCGCTGTTATTTTGTCAGATACCGGTGCAGCATGGCTGCGAGCTGGGCGCGGGTGGCGAGGCCGTTGGGGCTGAGCTTGCCGTTTGCGCCCTGCAGGATGCCCGTGCCGCAGGCCCAGCGCATGGCGGGCAGCGCGTAATTGGACACGGTCTGCGCGTCGCCATAGCCGGTGAGGCTGGTGGTTTCACCGGCGCTCACATCCTGTCCGCGATAGAGGGTATAGCGGTAGAGGATGGAGGCCAGCTGTTCACGCGTGACGGGCGCGTCGGGGCGGAAGGTTCCGTCGGTGTAGCCGCTGACGATGTTGTTCTGCGAGGCCCAGACGACTGCCTTTTCATAATACGCGCCGGGCTTTACATCCGAGAACGCCGCGCTGCCGAAGCACCTCGGCTCGTTCTCCATGCGGTACAGGATCGTCACGAGCATACCGCGCGTCGCCGTGCCGTAGGGGCTGAACCGGTTGCGGGACGTGCCGTTCATCAGGCCGTTTTCGCAGACGTAGCGCACGTCATAGTAGAACCAGTCGGTGCGGGAAACGTCGAGGAAGTCCACGTTCGGCGTGGGATTGAGCGCGGCGATGATCGTCGGGTCGAATTCCCAGTGCGCCGTATAGCGGCGGTCGCCAATACTGCCTGCCGGAATCGTGACAGTCAGATTATCTTCGCCCACCAGGTCTGTGCCGCTCCAGCCGGTGAAGACATATCCGGCCTTTGTCGGCTCGTTCAGCGTGATTGCAGACGATTCGACGGTGTAGAAATCCGGGTTGCCGAGCGCTGTGCCGCCGTCCAGATCATAGGTAATGGAATAAATATTCAGCGACCAGTGCGCGATATAGCTGCGGTTTCCGATGCTGCCCGCCGGGATGGTGACGGTCAGGTTGTCGCTGCCAGACAGATCAGTTCCGCTCCAGCCGATAAACGTATAGCCGGTTCTTGTCGGCGGATTCAGGGTAATGGTCGACGATTCCACGGTATAGAAGTCCGGATTGCCGGAAGCCGTACCGCCGTCCAGGTCATACGTGATAGAGTAGGTATTCAGCGACCAGTGTGCAGTGTAGCTGCGGTCGCCGGTGCTGCCTGCGGGAATCGTGACGGTCAGGTTGTCTTCGCCCGTCAGGTCCGTGCCGCTCCAGCCCGTGAACGTGTATCCGGTCTTTGTCGGCTGATTCAGCGTGATTGTTGCCGATTCCACGGTATAGGACGTCGGGTTGCCGGAGGCAGTACCGCCGTTCAGGTCATACGTGATAGAGTAGGTATTCAGCGACCAGTGCGCGGTATAGCTGCGGTTGCCGGTGCTGCCCTTCGGGATGGTGACGGTCAGGTTATCCTCGCCCGTCAGGCCGGTGCCGCTCCAGCCGGTGAAGGTGTAGCCGGGGCGTGTGGGGTTCTTGAGGGTAAAGGCGTCCGTCTCGACGGTGTAGGTGTCGGGGTTGCCCTCTGCCGTGCCGCCGTCCAGATCGTAAGTAATGGTGTATTGATTGACCGTCCACTGCGCCGTGATGGTCATATCCCCGGCAGGCATGGTCGCGGGGATCGTCTTGTCCCAACCGGTGAAGGTATAGCCTTCTCTTGTCGGGGCGGCGGGCGCAGTGATGGCTGAGCCATAGTCCTGCGTGATGGGCGCGACTTCACTGCCGCCGTCGGTGTCAAAGGTGATGGTGTATTGATTGACCGTCCACTGCGCCGTGATCGTCATATTATGCGCAGGCATGGTCGCGGGAATTGCCGTGTCCCAACCGGTGAAGGTATAGCCTTCTCTTGTTGGGTCGGCGGGCGCGGTGATGGCTGTGCCGTAGTCCTGCGTGATGGGCGCAATTTCACTGCCGCCGGCGGTGTCGAAGGTGATGGTATACTGATTGATCTCCCACTTCGCCCAGTATTCCTTATTGCCCATTTCTGTACCGCCGATTGCCGTCACAGGATCGCCGGTCAGACTCTCGTTATCATACCAGCCCTTGAACGTGTGGCCGGTATAGGTCATATCGTCGGCTGTCGGGAGTGTTGCGCCCACACCGTAGATGTATTCGGTGACATTGCCGTTGTTGATCGTGCCGCCGTTGGGGTGCAGTGTGACGGCATAGGTCGGGTCTGTCCACTGCACTGTCAGTGCTGTCACATCAGCAGGAACACTGTCACCGGGAACGTAGAATTTACCGTTGCTTCCGCGCCACATAAAGAAATTGCCTGTATCTCCGTCCGGACGGTTCAGACCATCGGACGCGGGCGCGGTAAACTCGCTGCCGTTTTTCACGATGATTTGAATATCCTCGGAGCTGCCGCCCAGCTTGCCGCCGCCAAGGTCGAGGGTAACGGCCTTCATCCCGCCAGAGCCCAGTGTGTCAGGGTTCAGGACTTCAAGGACGGGGCGGAAACCGAGGCGCGGGCTGAAGTCCATAGCATAGTTGCTGATCCAGTAGCGGGCCGAACTGTACCCGCGAACCGCACGGCCCGACGCGTCGAAAGAAACAGTATCCTGTCCCCACGAATACATTTCATTCCAGTTTTGGATATATCCGCTGTTCTTGTTCAGTATCCTGTCCCATTCATTATTTGACGGCGTGACGTGTTGGGACTCACCCGAGCCTGTATCGTCACTTCCCGTGGACGGCGCACGCAGCGTATAGTCCACGCCGCCGCTGGCATAATTTTTGCCGAAAATCAGACCTTCGTCATTCAGGCCACCCCAGCTAATCGTATGCGTTACGACATAGTCCGCCACGAACAGGCTATGGGCATATTTGTTCTGCTCTGCATATTCCTCGGTGGTGGCCGTCGCAGACGTGAGTTTGTAGGCGTTCACTGTTCCCGCATAGGTAAAGGGAACATAGTGCAGCGTCGTATCCGGCAAGGAAGTCGCGCCAAAGATGTTTCCGGTGTTCACCGTGCCGGGAATATCCATCGCCGACAGGTCAAAATAGTATCTGCCGCCGGGGGTAAGGGTGAACTGCTCTTCGACTCCTTCCTCCACCGTCAGCGTAACGTCTGCGAAAGCGCTGGCGAGGTCGGTCATTTTATCGCCGTTGTACTGCTCGTTGAAGACCTTGAGCGTATATGTTCCCTCAGCAAGCGCCGGGATCGTGAGCTCTGCCGTGCCATTTTCGTCCGTGAGCGCGGCAGAGCTGCGGCCATAATACGCCGGGTTGCCTGCCGCGTCCAAAATCATGGCGGAAACGTATTCGTTTGTGCCGGTCTTAGCGCCGGTATAGGCAATCTTTACCGTTCCGCCTCTGGTGTACGCGGAAAGATCTGTGGTCGTCACAGCAAAGCCGCTGCGGGAGCTGTCCAAAAGCGTCAGCTTCCACTCGTTTCCTGTATATTCGGAGATCTCTGCCAGCCCGCCGGCAGGCTTGCCGCCCTCGGCTGCGGAGACAAAGAGAATGTTATTTCCTGCGGTCGAAAGGTTCATGGCGGGACGAACCGCAGACGGGTTATCACCCCAATCACCCATCAGGCTGGCATCTTCGCCAACCATAAACGGTAGCTGTTCGCTGATTTCGAATGAGCGAAGCCAATACCGCGTACCGGGACCCAAAGAATTGCTCGGCCCCGCGATACGCGACGCTGAATCGGTAAACCCATAGGCTGCATTCACTACATCCTGAATGGAAGGAGCAAACACATGTTCCGCTTCCAGAGCGCATATTTGGAGTCTCATGTGGAGATTCGATAATGTATACATGCTGCCTTCCTGAGTTGTCGCAGGGATCAGCGCACGCTCGGCGGAGGTAAAGGCGCTGTTTTCGCCGCTGTAAAAGGTGCTTTTGAACCAGCCTTGCAGCGTGCTGTCCTTCCAGAGGTGTCTGTTTTGTTTATCCGCCGGATTGAATTGAATATAACAGGCATACAAGTCGCCGGGAAGCGGGTATAGACATTCGTCCGTCAGCAAAAACAGTGCGTCCGCTTCGCCGGTGTTCGCCTTGGTATCGAGAACGCGCCATTTGATGGGGCTGTTGCGCCATGTGCCATAATAGATGTAGCTGTAGCCGCCAGCAGAAGTGTCATAGCCGTGGATGCTGCCTGTGCCAGACTGTATGGCTTTTGCGCCGCCCTCGGCAAAGGCCACGGCCGGCAAAAGGCTCAACGCCATACATAAGGTGAGCAGGATGCTGAGCAGTCGTTTTTTCATAGTTGATCCTCTCTTTCGGTGTTCGCGCTTCCCGGACTCCGAAGAAAACGCAGGGTCAGAGGGCGGCTTGTGCGGAGCTTTGCTCCGCACAAGGGAGTACTCCCTTGTGATGCAGTTTCTTTAACTGGCACGTATGCCAGTATTTTAGCATACATTCTCAAAAAAGGCAACAGGATTAAAAAATTAACTATGCTGGAAATCTGACAGCTAATTTTCGAAAAAGCGGGTATGATAAGCATATCCAATCATAAGCAGGAGGAAACAGTATGTACGGCCTTAAAAATATTGAAAAATCCACGGTTCTTACGCTCAAAGAGCAGGTCGCGTATCAGCCCGGTCAGGTTGTGAGCAAGACCCTTGCGCAGAACGACGCGCTGAGTGTGACGCTCTTCGCCTTTGACAAGGGCGAGGAGATCAGCACCCACGAATCCGGCGGCGACGCGTTCGTCACCTGCCTTGACGGCACGGGCCGCATCACCATCGACGGCGTGCCATACGAGCTGCACGAGGGCGAGTCCATCGTCATGCCCGCGCGCCATCCCCACGCCGTCTACGGTCAGGAGCAGTTCAAAATGCTGCTGGTCGTGGTATTCTGAGGGAGTCTTTTCACCTGCACGTGGGGCGGGCAACTCTGTCCGCCTCTGCGCAGCTTGCAGGCAATTGTTGAATTCCATGCAAAACGGCGGCCGATCGGCCGCCGTTTTGTTGTTCAAAATGGTCTGGTTTCGAGATCCATAAAATCGTGGATCACGTCGAGTATGTGGATGGGTTCGAGCTGCTGATCGGTACAGAGTTTTGTCAGCCGGACGACGCCGGGACGGTTGTTGGAAAAGGGCGCGGTGATTGCAATGGTCGTCCAGCAGCCGCTCAGGTACTGCTGGCCCAGAATGCCGTATGCATAAAGCATTCTTGCCGCGCCGTGCGCCTCGTAGAGCACGTACCGGTAAGCGGATTCCGGAACCTCGCTGACCGGGTCTGCCGAAAGCGTGTCCAGCTTGTCCCACTCGGCTGAGATCCGAAACGCGGTCTGTAAAAGCGAAACAGCTTCCTTTGCAAGCTCCTGTGCACGCGGGTGCAGCGTCTGAAGCTCCGCAAGCAGCGCGTCCGCGCTGAATAATCCGCGCGCATCCGCGTATTCCGGCCCTGAAATCAGCTGGGCCGGTGAAATCGAGAGGCTTTTCGCAAGCTCCTCGATGGAATCCGAGCGCAGGCATTTGTCCCCCTTCAGATATTCCTGAAAGGTCGAACGCGGAATGCCGAGTTCCTTTGAGAATTCCAGCTTCGTCTTTCCAGCCGCGTTCATTTTGCGCTGTAATGTGGCTGCAATGTTTTTCTCTATCTGCATATACAAAGCCACCTCCTCACTACAAAAAATGATAGGAAGGAGGATGCCTCCGGTAAATGCCGCCTTCCCGGCAAAACTGCCAGCTTTCCGGCATGGCAGAAAATGCAGCGCCCGCCCGGGCCGGAAATGTGCCGCAGGCGGGCAGAAGAATTTATTTTGTGCCGAAGATGCGGTCGCCCGCGTCGCCGAGGCCGGGGACGATGTAGCCGTGCTCATTGAGCTTCTCATCGACTGCGCCGCAGTAAAGCTCAACATCGGGGTGCTTTTTGGTGATGAGCTCGATGCCCTCGGGAGCAGCAACGAGGACCATGAGCTTGATGTTGTGGCAGCCGCGCTTCTTCATTTCGGCGATCGCCGCGTCGGCAGAGCCGCCGGTGGCGAGCATGGGGTCGACGATCATGATATCGCGCTCGGCGATGTCCTTCGGCATCTTGCAGAAGTAGACGTGCGGCTCAAGCGTTTCCTCGTCGCGGAACATACCGATGTGGCCGACACGGGCAGACGGAACCATGCGCAGAACGCCGTCGACCAGTCCAAGACCGGCGCGCAGAATGGGCACGACTGCAATTTTCTTACCGGCCAGCGTCGGCTCCTCCGCCGTGCAGATCGGCGTTTCGACCGTCTTGGTGGTGAGCGGCAGATCACGGGTGGCCTCATAGGTGATGAGCATCCCGATCTCGCTGACCAGCTCCCGGAAATCCTTGACGCTGGTGTTTTTATCGCGCATGATCGTCAGCTTGTGCGCGACGAGCGGATGATCCATGACGTGTACGTGTTCTCCAAATGCTTTCGTGCTCATGATGTTGCTCCTTTGTCTTTTCTATTCAATTATTTTTTCAAATAAAAGTCCTTGTCATGCTGCCGCGTGCGCTCTGCCTGCGCCTGACGCAGATAATTGGGCGTCAGCGCAGCGGCGTCTGCCGGTTCGCCCGCGGCGATCTTTTCCATTGCGGTCAGCGCCACGCCGGAGGCCCTTTGCTGGCGCAGATGCTCGGGAAGCAGCCGCAGCGGCAGATTCTCCTCCTTCAATGTGTCAAAAACGAGCTTCGCGCCGTCGCCGGCGAGATACACAGGGCCGGGAATATTTTTCAGCTCCTGCGACAGCTCTGAAATTGCGATTGCGCGGTCCTCCGTGCGGCGCAGGAGCGCTCCATCGGTCCAATTGAACAGCGCGTTATAGATTTGCCCCTTTCGCGCGTCCATGCAGGCGCAGTAAACGCCGTCGGCGCAGGCTGCGCCGCGCACCATGGCCTCCAGCGTCGAAACGCCGTAGAGCGGGAGCTGACGGCCCCACGCGAAGCCCTTGGCACAGGCCATGCCGATGCGCACGCCCGTAAAGCTGCCTGGCCCGGCGGCGACGGCGACAGCGTCGATATCCTGTGGGGTCAGCTCACAGCCGGAGAGCATATTTTTTGCCAGCTCCATCAGCGTTCTGCTGTGGGTCTGGCCGGAATTCTGCATATATTCCGCAAGCAGGCAGCCGTCGGACAGCAGCGCCGTACCGGCTGCCTTCGCAGAGGATTCAAATGCCAGCAGCTTCAAATCGGCTCCCTCCTTCGATGGTGATGCGGCGGGTATCGGGTTCAAGCGGGTCTTTCTCGATGGTGATATGAATTGCGTCCCGCAGTGCGTCTTCCACGTTTTCGCTCCACTCGACGGCACACACGCCGCCGCGTGCAAGATAATCCTCCCAGCCGATGTCGAACAGCTCGTCCGAGGAGCCGAGGCGGTACATATCGAAATGGAACAGCGGGATGCGGCCCGTCAGGTATTCATTGACAATGGTATAGGTCGGGCTGGTCACGAGATCTGTGACACCGAGGCCCTGCGCAATGCCGCGCGTGAGGGCCGTCTTTCCTGCTCCCAGATCGCCGAAATAGGCGATCACATCGCCCGGCAGGAGGCGCTTTGCCAGTCTTTGTCCAAGCGCCTGCGTTTCGTCCGCGCTGTGCGTGGTGATCTGCATACCAAAGCCCCCTATCTACCCCATTTTATATCTGCCGCATTATAACACAGAAATCAAGTAAAATCAATTCAAAATCATACCAAAACCACGGCAATTTGAAAATCGTGGTTTACTTATTCGTCCTTTTTTGATACAATGTAAAATTGAATTAGGATTCCTTTTTTCAAGCTTTATTTTCGCATTCAAAGGAGGCGGCTTTATGCACGGGATATGGAAAGCGATCGGCAGCTTTGTCCGGCGCGCAGATATGATCCTTCTGAGCCTTTGTATTGCCGCCAGCGTCTTCGGCATTGTGGTCATTTCCAGCGCAACAAACGTCAAGGGCAGCGCGCAGTATGTCCGCACGCAGATCCTTGCGCTGGTTCTTGGTATTATTTTATATGTCTTTTTCACGCTGGTCGACGTCGATATCATTGCCGAGCGGCGCGAGCTGCTGCTGATCTTCTCGGCGATCTTCATTCTTCTGCTGTTCCCCTTCGGTGATACCCGAAGCGGCAACCGTTCCTGGCTGGCGTTCAGCTTCCTGCCGTTTTCCATCCAACCGGCGGAGCTTTGTAAAATTCCATTCATTATGATTCTTGCCAAGACCATGAGCATCCGGCAGAACAAGATCTCGCATATCTCAACGGTCCTGCGGCTCGCAGTCATCACGGTCTTCATGTTTGGCCTGATCGTCGTAGCGTCGGAGGATCTGGGTGTTGCGCTGCAGTATCTGTTTATTTTCGTCATTATGGCGTTTGTCGGCGGCGTGAGCCTTTTGTGGTTCCTCGGCGCGTTTGCGGTGCTGCTTGTAGCTTCTCCATTTTTGTGGCAGTTTCTCAGCTACGACCGGCGCAGCCGAATCTGGGTGCTGTTTGACCCGCGCATCGACCCGGCGGCGCAGGATCAGCGCTACCAGATGAACCGCAGCCTGCGCGCGCTGCAGAACGGCGGGATCACCGGGCAGGGACTGTACCACGGGACGATGGTGCAGAGCGGCACGATCCCCGCGCAGCATACCGACCTGATCTTCTCCTCTATTGGCGAGGAGCTCGGTATGCTCGGCTGCATGGCAGTTCTCATTCTGCTGACGGCCATCATCATCCGTATCATCTATGTCGGCATCAAATCCGGTAACTATATGAACCGGCTCATCTGCGTCGGTATCGCGGGCATGCTGACGGCGCAGGTGTTCATCAACATCGGCGTGTGTATCGGCCTTGTGCCGGTCATCGGCCTGACGCTGCCGTTCTTTTCCTACGGCGGCAGCTCGCTCGTCACGATGTTCTTCGCGATGGGCATTGTATCCGGCATCAATATGCGCCCAGCGCCGGACAGCAGCGCACGGTATATCCGGCCTCCGCTTTCAGCATAAGCGGCACCAGACAATTCTCTTTGAAAGGAGTTATCAACATGAAGGTTATTTTAACACAGGATGTAAGAGGTCAGGGCAAGCGCGGCCAGATGATCGAGGTATCTGACGGCTACGCGCGCAACTTCCTGCTGCCGCGCAAGCTTGCGCAGGAAGCGACCGCAGACAACATCAACACCATGCGCATGAACGACAAGGCCACGCAGGAACGGCAGGCCAAGGAGCGCGCGGAAGCGCTCGAGCTGCGCAACCGCATGAAGGATATGACCGTCGTTGTCACCGCGAAGGGCGGCGGAGCGGGCCGCCTGTTCGGCTCGGTCACGAACACGGAGGTTTCCGAGGCGCTTGCAAAGCAGGCCGGGATCCAGCTGGACAAGCGGAAGATCGTTCTGGACGAGCCGATCAAGTCGGTCGGCGTTTACACCGTCAAGTGCAAGCTCGGCTATGAGATCAACGCAGAACTCAAAATCGAGGTCAAGGAAGCCTAAGTGCGCCTGACCATCATTTCCAGGAAGGATGTGAACATCTATGGATGAGGAACTGCTTCAGCGGCAGGCCCCGCAGGCATTGGAGGCGGAGCAGTCCGTTCTCGGCTCTATGCTGATCGACGAGCGCTGCGTGCCGGACGTGGTCGGTATGCTGCAGCCGGACGATTTTTATCTCCGGCAGAACCGTGAGATCTACGAGACGATCTATACGATGTTCAACTTCTCGGAAAAGATCGACCCCGTTACCGTACTCAATAAAATGAAAGAGCGCGGCGTGTATGACGAGCAGCGAAGCTATGATTACATCGCGCAGCTGTTGAAGATCACGCCGACCGCCGCCAATGTCAAGCAGTATTGCACGATCGTGCATGACAAGTCACTGCTGCGCGCGCTGGCGACCGCATCGTCGGAGATCACGGAAATGGTCTACGACGGTGTCGGCACGGCGCAGGAAATGCTCGAAGTTTCGGAGAAAAAGATCTATTCGCTCCGGCGCGGCAACACTGGTGACAGCCTGCAGCACATCGGCAAGGTCATGATCAACGTCTACGACCGGTTGGAAGAGCTGGCGGCCTCCGGCAGCGAGATTCCCGGTCTGTCTACCGGACTTCACGATCTTGACCGCAAGATCAACGGCCTGAACAAGACTGACCTGATTCTGATCGCAGCCCGTCCCGGCATGGGCAAGACGGCTATCGCGCTCAATATCTGCCTGAACGTGGCGAAGACCTATGAAAAGACTGTCGCGTTCTTTTCGCTCGAAATGTCGCGCGAACAGCTGGTCATGCGTCTTCTTTCCACGGAAAGCTTTGTTGAAAACCAGAAGCTTACGACCGGTCATCTGGATGAGGAAGACTGGGGAAAGCTCTCTATCGCCTCGTCCGCGCTCAGCCAGACGGATATCCGCGTGGACGACAATCCGGCCATCACGGTCGCGGAGATCAACGCGAAATGCCGCAGGCTCGACAATCTGGGGCTGGTGCTGATCGACTATCTGCAGTTGATGACCGCCGCCGCGCCCGGCAAATCCGGCGACAACCGCGTAACGGTCGTCAGCGATATTTCCCGTGCGCTCAAGATCATGGCAAAGGAGCTGAATGTGCCGGTGATCTGCCTCAGTCAGCTGTCCCGTGCCAATGAATCGCGTACCGACAAGCGGCCGATGCTGTCCGATCTTCGTGAATCCGGCGCTATCGAACAGGACGCAGACTCCGTCATGTTCCTCTACCGCGACGAGTATTATAACCCCAACACGCAGGACAAGAACATCGCCGAGTGCATTGTTGCGAAAAACCGTCACGGCGAGACCGGAACGGTCAAGCTGCAATGGCGGCCGCAGTTCTTCACGTTCTCCGATCTGGAATGGAAGCATGACGGATAAAATTCTTTCGTGGATGCGCGGGCAGTGCATGACGCAGCCGGGCGATACCGTGATCTGTGCCGTCTCCGGCGGCGCGGATTCCGTCTGCATGCTGCATGTTTTGTTGTCCTTACGGAATACGCTCGGCATTACGGTCGAGGCGGCGCATTTCAATCATCAGCTGCGCGGCGAAGAATCAGACCGCGACGAGGCGTTTGTCCGTACGCTCTGCGCCGAACTGGGCGTCGTGCTCCATGTTGATAACGGTGATGTACGCGCCCGCGCGGCAAAGACGCACGAATCCGTTGAGGAAGCGGCGCGTGCGCTTCGCTACGCGTTCTTTTCTTCCCTGCCAGGTTTAATTGCAACGGCGCACACGCAGGACGACAATCTGGAAACGGTGCTTTTAAATCTCACACGCGGCACCGGGCTTGCCGGGCTCTGCGGCATTCCGCCGACGCGCGATTCGTTCATCCGGCCCATGCTTGCCGTCTCCCGTGCGGAGATCGAGGCGTATCTCGCGCAAAACGGACTTTCCCATGTGACTGACAGCACCAATTTTCTTCCGGACGCACGGCGCAACCGCCTGCGGCAGTCTGTCATCCCGCTTCTCAAAGCGGAGAATCCATCCCTCTGCGAAACCGCGTTTCGTATGTGCCGGCTTCTGGAGGCGGACGAAGCGCAGCTTTCTGCGCAGGCAGAGGCGGCGCTGCGGCAGGCCCGGCTTTCGGATGGGATCCGGTGCAGCGCCCTTACCGCGTATCCGGCGGCCGTCCGCACGCGCGCTGTCAAGCTGCTGCTCGGCGAAATTCACGCGCCGAAGCTTTCGGAGCGGCACATCAGTGCCGTCGACCGGCTTCTGTTTTCTGAATGCCCATCTGCCCGCGCATCTCTGCCGGGCGGATTTTCGGCGCAGCGGGAATACGACCGGCTGCTTCTTACTGCCGGCTCCCCTGCCGCATTCGAGCCGGTCACGCTTCTGGCCGGGGAATCCGCCGTTCTTCAGCCGCTCGGGCTCCGTGTTTGCTGCGAATGGCAAGAAAATTTTTCAGAAATTCAAAATACACTCTCCACTTTTGCCGTAAAGTGTGATACGATAGGCTCAACTACACAGATTCTGTTCCGTCCGCGCCGGGCGCACGACGAGATGCGTGTCTCCGGCGGCCGGAAAACGCTGAAAAAGCTCATGATCGACCGCAAGATTCCTCTGGACAGGCGCGGCCTGCTCCCTGTGGCTGCGGACGAGCATGGAATTCTCGGCGTCTACGGGATCGGCGTCAATCTTGATCGTGCAGCCGCCCCTGGCGACCGTGCGGTCATCATCAGAATAGAAGAATTAGAGAAAGAGGATTCGCTGTATGATTAACAAATCTGATATGCTTCAGGACATTGAACGCGTTCTTGTTTCCGAGGAGGAGATCCACGCGCGGATCAAAGAGGTCGGTGCGCAGATCGCGGAGGATTACCGCGGCAAGTGTCCGATCCTTGTCGGCGTGCTCAAGGGCGTCGTCCCGTTCTTTGCGGAAATGGCCAATGCCATCAGCATTCCTGTGCAGGAGGACTTCATGTGCATCACCTCCTTTGAGGGCGGTACGGAATCCACCGGCAAGCTGACGTTCCGCAAGGATATCGATCACGATATCGAAGGGCGTCATGTTCTGATCCTTGAGGATATCATCGACTCCGGCAGCACGCTCAAAATGATCTGCGAAATGTTCCGTGAGCGCAAGCCCGCGTCCATCAGGATCTGCACGCTGCTCGACAAGCCCACGGGCCGCAAGGTCGATCTGAAGCCGGATTACACCTGCTTCACCGTTCCGCCCGCGTTTGTCGTCGGCTTCGGTCTGGATTACGAGGATTATTACCGGAACCTTCCGTTCGTCGGCGTTCTGAAGCCCTCCGTCTATCAGGATCAGTAAGCTGATCTTTCTATCTATTCTTTCAAAAGGAGATACTCCGTGAATCAACAGTCCAAAACCGTACAGACGATCATTCTGATCGCGATTCTGGCGCTGGTGCTTGTGGTGATCTCTTCGTCCCTGCTCACGCAGAACAGCAGCAGGCTTGCCTATTCCGACGTGCTCGACCTGTTCGAAAATGAACGGGTCGAGTCGTTCGTTTTACAGGGCGACACGCTGACCATGACGCTGTATGCCAGCGATACGGCGCAGGCAGGCACGGCAGCCGCCAGGATCGGCGACATTGAGACATTCCACAAGGACCTCGACGAGACCATTGCCGCGCAGAGCGCGTCCGGCATTCTCAAGTCCTACAACTATCTTCCCGCCGTCAACTCCATCTGGCGGTCTGTCCTGCCTTATCTCGTCGTCGGCGTTGCGTTGCTGTTCGTCTGGTTCATCCTGATGAACCGCTCCGGCGGCAGCCCGAACGCCATGTCGCAGTTTACGCGCGCAAACGCCCGCTTTGGCGTTCCGAACGGCGAAGCCGTTACCTTCAAGGACGTTGCAGGCGCGGATGAGGAGAAGGAAGAGCTTTCCGAAATCGTAGAATTCCTGCGCGACCCGGATAAATTCAGACAGCTTGGCGCGAAGATTCCCAAGGGCGTTCTGCTGGTCGGCCCTCCGGGCACCGGCAAGACGCTGCTGGCAAGAGCTGTCGCCGGTGAGGCAAACGTCGCGTTTTTGTCCATTTCCGGCTCCGATTTTGTCGAGCTTTATGTCGGCGTCGGTGCAAGCCGTGTGCGCGACCTGTTCGATCAGGCCAAGCGTGTTGCGCCCGCTATTGTATTTATTGACGAGATCGACGCGGTGGGCCGTCAGCGCGGCGCAGGTCTTGGCGGCGGTCACGATGAGCGTGAGCAGACCCTGAACCAGCTGCTCGTGGAAATGGACGGCTTCTCTGCAAACGAGGGCGTGATCGTCATCGCGGCGACCAACCGCAAGGATATTCTCGACCCCGCCCTGCTTCGTCCCGGACGGTTCGACCGGCAGATCTATGTCGGCGCGCCGGACTGGCGCGGAAGAGCGGAGATATTGCAGGTCCACGCACGCAAAAAGCCGCTGGCAGACAATGTCGATCTGCCCGCCATCGCAAAGGCGACCGCCGGCTTTACCGGCGCCGATCTTGCGAATCTGCTGAACGAGGGTGCACTGCTTGCTGCGCGGAACGGCAAAGCCGCCATCACGCAGCAGGATCTGGAAGCTGCCATGATCAAGGTTATTGCAGGTCCGGAGAAAAAGAGCCGCGTCGTCAGTCACTCCGAAAAAATGCTCACTGCCGTCCATGAGGCCGGACACGCCGTGTGTATGTATTGTCTGGACTCGCAGGATCCCGTGCACCTGATCACCATCATCCCCCGCGCACAGGCGGGCGGTATGACCATCAGCCTGCCGCAGGATGACAAATCCTACGCTTCGCGCAATGAAATGTTCGAGACGGTCGTCTCCTTCCTTGGCGGACGTGTTGCGGAAGCGTTGAAGCTGTGCGATATCTCTACCGGCGCTTCGAACGATCTCCAACGTGCGACAAAGCTTGCGCGGGATATGGTCGCGACCTACGGAATGTCGGACGCGATTGGCCCTGTCTCCTATTCGTCGAGTCAGGAGGTCTTCATTGGCCGGGATTACGAAAAAACGAAGCCCTATTCCGAAGCAACGGCAGGCGAGATCGACGTGCAGGTGCAGTCGATCATGCGCGAGGCATACAAGCGCTGCGAGGAGATCCTGACCGCGCATTCGGAACGGCTGGATAAGATCGCGGGCTTCCTGATGGAAAACGAAAATATGAACCGCGCTCAATTTGAGGCGGTCATGCAGGATGAAGCATTGGATGCTCCCGAATCGTAAGGAACCAGCTTGCGCGCCGCAGAGACTGCGGCGCGCAAATCATTTGGAGGACATATGTATTACCGCTCCCTGAACGCGTATCTGCGCGAGACATTCGGCTGCAAGGTCTATAAGCTGGCGCTTTCCGCCGGATGCACCTGTCCGAACCGCGACGGGACGCTCGACGCACGCGGCTGCATCTTTTGCAGCGGAAGCGGTGAATTCGCCGCCTCCGCCGCGCTCCCGGTTTCTGAACAGCTTGCCCAGGCCAAACGCCTTGTCGCGGCAAAGGCCGGGCCGGATGCCCGATATATCGCCTATTTTCAGGATTACAGCAATACCTATACGCCCGCCGATCAATTAAGGCCGCTGTTTCTGGCCGCAATCGACCGGGATGAGATCTGCGCGCTGTCTATCGCGACCAGACCGGACTGCCTGCCGCCGGAGATCCTCGCGCTGCTCGCGGAGCTGCGGGAAAGGAAGCCTGTCTGGGTCGAGCTTGGCTTACAGACGATCCACGCATCCACTGCGCGGTATATCCGGCGCGGCTATCCCCTTTCCGTGTTTGACAATGCCGTCCGGCAGCTCAAGGCACTGGATATCCATGTGGTCGCGCATATGATCCTTGGACTTCCCGGCGAAACACCGGAGATGATGGTGCAGACCGCACGCTACATCGGTCAGAGCGGCGCGGACGGCATCAAGCTCCATCTGCTGCACGTTTTGTCCGGGACAGACCTTGCTGAGGACTACGCCGCCGGAAACTTCGAAACCATGACGCTGGATGCGTATCTGTCCGTACTGGAAGACTGCCTGCGCGTGCTGCCGCGCGAGCTGGTCATTCACCGTATGACCGGAGACGGCGCGAAGCGCAGCCTGATCGCTCCCATGTGGAGCGCGGATAAAAAGCGGGTCCTGAATGCGCTCAACCGCCGGTTCCTGTCCGACGATCTGGAACAGGGTTCGGCGCTGCTGCTCTGAACGTTTCTTCGATTCTGAATATTTTTCGAAAATGTCGAACAGGAAAATGATTGACAATCATGAAAAAGCGTGTTATTCTGATTCAAGAGTAACGAATGCGGGCGAAAAAGCCCGCATTCACGTCGTTTTCGATATTCTCGTTCCAGAATATCGAACTTCGGCGAACTTAGTTCGACTATATCGGAGGAAAGAGAACATGAAAAAAGAAAACCTGTTCGTCATTCTGACCGGTGTTGTCATCGGCATCGCAGCACTCGTGCTGACGGCGCTCGGCAACCCGGCCAACATGGGCTTCTGCATCGCGTGCTTTGAGCGCGACATCGCAGGCGCTGTGGGTCTGCATTCTGCTGCCAAGGTCCAGTATGTCCGCCCGGAGATCATCGGTCTTGTGCTCGGCAGCTTCCTGATGGCGCTGGCCTCTAAGGAATGGAAAGCCAGAGCCGGTTCGTCTCCCGCGCTCCGCTTTGTGCTCGGCGCCTTCGTCATGATCGGCGCGCTGGCCTTCCTCGGCTGCCCGCTGCGCATGGTGCTGCGTCTGGCTGGCGGCGATCTGAACGCCGTTGTCGGTCTGGCCGGCTTCGCCGCCGGTATCTTCCTCGGCACGATCTTCATCCGCAAGGGCTTCACGCTTCAGCGGAACTACGCCACCAAGACGCTCGACGGCACGGTGCTGCCCGCTGTCATGGCCGGCCTGCTGATCCTGTTCCTGGCTGTTCCCACGCTGTTCAAGCTCTCTGAGGAGGGCCCCGGCTCCAAGCACGCGCCGTTCCTGATCGCGCTGCTGATCGCGCTGGTTGTTGGCGCGCTGGCACAGAAATCCCGTATCTGCATGGTCGGCGGTCTGCGCGACACGATGATGTTCAAGGATCTGCACCTGCTGTGGGGCTTCATTGCCATTTTCGTCACAGTCCTCATCGACAATCTCTGCCTGCATAAATTCAATCTCGGCTTTGCCGGACAGCCGGTTGCACATTCCGACCATGTGTGGAACTTCCTCGGTATGCTGCTCGCGGGCTGGGGCTCGGTGCTGCTGGGCGGCTGCCCGCTGCGTCAGCTCATTCTTGCCGGCAGCGGCAACGCAGATTCTGCCGTTACGGTGTTCGGCATGATCGTCGGCGCTGCGTTCGCACATAACTTCGGCCTTGCCGGAAACGCGGCCTCCGAAAGCTCTGCGGGCGGCGTTTCCACCAATGGCCGCGTCGCAGTGGTGCTCGGTATCGTGATCGTGCTGGTGATCTCCATCGTAAACAGCATGAAGAAGCAGGAGGCGCAGAAAAATGGTTGATGCAAGAGGCTATCTCTGCCCCATGCCCGTCGTGATGGTGCAGAACGCAATCAAGAAGGACAATCCCGCTGCATTGGAAGTTCTCGTCGACAACGAAACTGCCGTTGAAAACATCAAGCGCTTTGCCGCGCACAGCGGCTATCAAGCGGCTGCCCGTGAAGACGGCGCCGATTATCACCTGACGCTCACGAAGAAATAAGCAATACGCAAAACAAAAAGCCGTGAAATTCCGATGGGACATTCGGAGTTTCACGACTTTTCTGATTTTTGTAGTACGTCAGCCGGCGCTGCAGCGGATGGCAAGCCTTGACTGGCCGCCGACGGTACAGGTGAAGAGTGTCAGCGGCCAGCCGCCGCTGGTCATATCGGATATAGCGTATGGAGAAAGCGTTTCAAGGGAATCGACCTTGTAGCGGAACACAGTCCCGTCCATGTCTGTAAACGTGACCGCATCGCCCGGCTGGAGCTGCGGGAGGGACGCAAAATGGCTGCGGTAATTGTGCCCCGCAATGACGAGATTTTCAAGATACGCGGAGCCGGAGTAGCGGCAGGGCGCGATCTGCAGGCCGGGATAGCTCCATGTGCTGATGATGGGGAGCGACAGGCCGAGCGCGGGGATATCCAGAACGCCGATGTAGCTCTGGCCATCGATCTCGCGTTCCGGCATGGGCAGCTCCGGATTCAGCACATAATCCGGGACAAATGCCTCCTCTTTCCCCTCTCCAGTGGGAGACTGGGAAAGACTTTCCTGCCGTGGCAGGTCGGATGTCAGGCGTTCGAGTACAAGCTCGGCAGCGTCGCCTGCGGCTGCATCGCGGCGGAGGTTATAGGCCGTGAGCAGCAGCGCGGCGAGAAGGAGCAGCAGCCCCAGAATCGTGCAAAGCGTTCCGCGTTTAATCATGATCATTTTTCCTTTTCAAGAGCGTGCCCAAAATCAGAAGCAGCAGGCCCGCCGCGGCAAGCACCGGGACCGGCCACCAGAGAAGCCCCGTCTGCGGAAGCTTCTGATGCTCAGGTGTATTGGTCAGAATGAACGTATCGCCGGTTTCCCGGATGCTTGAAATGTAGCCAGGAACGGCGTTTTCCTGTATTGTCCAGACGATCTCCGTGCCGTCCGGGTTATACCGGGGAAGGCCGCTCCATGTGTACTGCCAGCTGTCCATGCGGCTGATCGTCCTTGTGTCGTAGACCGTGCCGTCCTTCAGGAGCGTGACCGTGATCGTATCAGGGCGTTTCTGCTCATAGCCCGCGTCGTCCCAGCGCTTGATCACGGTGCGCGTTGTGCTGTCTTCGTCCGGGCTTTGCGGGTTGTAATGTTGGTGTCCGCCGCAACTTTTTCAGCCGTGGCAAGCTCATAAGGCGCTCGTGCACTGTCGCCGGTGTACATCGGGAGCAGATCGGTCTTAACGGTCGGATTGCCGTTTTCGTCGCACTGCATATCGCTGACCTTAAGATCCGCACTGCAGGAAAGGACGAACTTTGCGCCGGTCAGCGGAGTCTTGGTCGTGCCGTCGATTTTGGAAATGATCATGGCAAACGTCCATGCGTGGACAGAGCTCTCAGGCGTTTTGCCGGTGCCCTCGCCGTTGGGGTTGTTGCTGTACTCAAGATAAGCGGTGTTGGTGTTCTTACCTTCGCCGATGATATAGAAGTCGGCCTTGTCATTCAGAACAGCGGTATAGTTGACGCACAGGTCATTGCCTGCCTCGATCACGCCGTCGGCGATAGCCTGCTTGGTATCGATAGAAAGCTCGAAGTGATCGACTTCCTTGCCGTCGATCATGATCTTGCTGGTAACAAGCGAGCAGTATTTGCTGTCGAGCTTGTTGTTCGGATCATTCTTGATCTCAATGGAGAAATCCTCCTCGGATTTGAAGTGTGGAACAGCAGGGCTTTCAGTGTCTGTAACCGTTCTGAAATTTCTTTGAAATCAATTCGAGACCGACTGTTCATAATCCGGATAATAAGTTGACATAAAATCATTAAGAATTCTTAAATATTCGATTTTTCACGGAAAAAGCGGACATTTCCCGAAAACCACCTATTGCGTTCTGAAAATCATTATGCTACGATGTCCTTAGAAGATGGGCAGGAACAGCGCTCCGCGCAGCCCCTGCGAACCGGTGCGCGTGTGGGATCCCATACGCGTACCATGCGCTCCCGGCAAGCATTTGCCGGGCATGGAAATTAAGGAGGAAATGCTTATGAAAAAACGTTTTGTGGCGCTTCTGCTGTGCCTTGTCATGGTAGTTGGCCTGATTCCGGCGGCGATGGCCGCCGGTCCAGAAGGTGACCGGAATTACATCACATTCAAAGCGAACGATGGAAGCTACGGAAGTTCCAGTGAAAGACTGCAGCAACTCACAGAGAGTGACGTTGCAATTGGCTGGGTCACGCTCCGTGCGAATGACTTTAACAGAGATGGCTACACCTTCCTCGGCTGGAGCACCGAACCCAACGGCCAGAAGATCTATAACGACGGCCAGACTGTTTCCGTAACCGAACTGTTCGGCGGACGCACCTACGCTGTTCTGTACGCTGTCTGGCAAAAGGACGGTGTGACGCCGCCCGTCGGCCCGTACACGGTGACCTACCGGCAGCTTACGGAGGTTTCTCTGACGGATCCCGACGTCGTTGACGCGAATGTCGGCGCCATGTACACGGTCAAGAACTTCCCACAGACATGGACTGTTCCCACAGGCAAGGTATTTGCGGGCTGGACGACGAACGGCAGCAACCTCTATGCGCCCAACGAGAACATTGTCCTCTCCCAGAACACGATTCTGTATCCGGTCTACCGCGATACCGTGTCGACCTGTGAGATCACCTACAACGATGCGCGCGATCAGCAGGAATGGAAGGTCACGGTCAACGTAGGCGATTTTGTCTACATTGACCTGAACGGCGGCACCGAGGCCTATCTCGACAATGTCAAGATCACCGCTTCCGGCAGCTACACAGTCACGCGCTCCTGCACGCTGACGTTTGCCTACAAGGGGGCGCAGAAGTCTCTGGGCTGGGATTATGACGCGGCAAGAACCCGCTTCACAGCCAGATGGACGGTTTCTAACGTCAAGGTCACATATTATGACTTTGACTATGCGCGCGTCATGGAAGAAACGCTTACCTATGGCGGTTCCATTACCGTCAACCCGAACGGCGGTACGGCCTATCTGGGCGCTACCTATGTGGACAGACAGACTGTGCTGAGCGTAACGAAAAATGTGACGCTCTATGACGCGACCCGCACCGGCTACAAGTTCTACGGTTGGGATAAAACCTATGACCGCAACGGCCAGCCCGTCTTTACCGCCATGTGGACGAAGAACGGTCAGGCGGACACGTATGACATCTTCTACTATGACTTTGATGATGCCAAGAGCGAATATGCCCGCTTCTACGCGAATACGCCCATCGTCATCGATCCGAACGGCGGCACGGCCCGGCTGGATACCATGTCTTTTACAACGAAGCAGTCGTTCCGGATCAACCGGGATTACACGCTCTCCGATGCGGCCCGCACCGGCTATAAGTTCTACGGCTGGGATCTGACAAAGTCCGGTGATACCTACACCTTTACCGCCATGTGGACAAAGAACGGCCTGTCGGAAACCTACGACGTCTACTACTATGACTACGACGACGCCAAGAGCGAGTATGCCCGCTTCTACATCGACACGCCCATCGTGATCGACCCGGCCGGCGGCTCGGCCCGGCTGAACAATATGCCGTTCGCAAACAAGCAGTCGTTCAAGATCGACAAGGATTACACGCTTTCCGACGCGGCGCGCACCGGCTACACGTTCTATGGCTGGGATCTGACGAAGTCCGGCAATACCTACACCTTCACCGCCATGTGGACGAAGGCCACGAGCACGGTTCCGTATATGCTCAACGGTGAAGACCATTACGCCTATATCAAGGGCTATCCCAACGGCTCCTTCAAGCCCAACGCGACCATCACCCGCGCCGAGGCTTCCTCCATCTTCTACCGCCTCCTGACGGATTCGACCCGCAGAACCTATTCCACCAGCTATAATACCTTCAAGGATGTTCCGGCCAAGGCGTGGTACAACACTGCCGTGTCCACCATGGCAAAGCTCGGCATCGTCAACGGCGGCTCTGACGGCTGCTTCCGCCCGAACGACCCCATCACCCGTGCGGAGATCGCCGCGATGATTGCCCGCTGCGACGGCAATTCTTACGGAAGCGCCTACACGAACTTCTCCGACGTCAAGGGTCACTGGGCAGCGAGCTATATCGCCAGAGCCTATGAGCTTGGCTGGATCAACGGCTACGGCTCGACCTATGAACCCGACAAGTACATCACCCGCGCCGAGACAGTCGCCATCCTCAACCGCGTTCTGAACCGCGCGCCGCAGACCACCTCTGATCTGCTCAGCGGCCTGAACACCTTCAACGATGTCAGCGTCACGTCCTGGTACTATCTCGATGTCGAGGAGGCTGCCAACAGCCACACCTACACCAGAAAGACCAACGACTATGAGTATTGGGATAAGCTCATCTCCGACCCGAGCTGGCTGTAAGACCTAAATTCCACAAGAGGGGCGGCGAAAGCCGCCCCTCTTGTGTCGAAAACATCTTTTCGCCCCGCTGAGGCAGTTTTTCAAACTTTAGGAAAGTTCGAAAAACTGGTTGATTGAACGCGAAGGGGGCTCTTTGCCCCCTTCACT
>OHKK01000074.1_pt1 | contig 83491 bp, 102 predicted proteins | sample 1568811 | NCBI WGS metagenome assembly OHKK01 (sample SAMEA3879568, study PRJEB24766) | human gut metagenome | biome: human-associated habitat; feature: feces | place: USA | collected 1985/1987
ATCGTGGCATCACCCTTTGGTATCCTCTTTTCCAACGAGAGCCGGGAGGCGGGTGTTGTGCCGATCTCCGCTGCGGTGGCGCAGGTCAATTATGAGTATAACGAGCGGTTGGAGGAATTGCAAACAGCGGACAGCTACGACTCCATCTCCGTGACCGGGCAGTCTGCCGATTGGGTGGAAGTTCTGGCGGTGTTCGCGGTGAAGGTGGCGGGCAGCGACGATGTGGACGCCGCGGACGTGGCTACCATGGATGCCGACCGCATTGCGCGCCTGAAAGCGGTCTTTTGGGATATGACTACCATAGCCCACCGCATTGAGGTCATTGACCACCCCGGCAGCGGTGACGACGATGGCTGGACGGAAAGAAACCTCTATATCACCATTACCGCAAAAACGGCAGAGGAGATGAAAACCGCGTATCATTTCAACCGTAACCAGATCGCAGCGCTGGACGAGCTGCTTGAGCAGCGGGATCTCCTGCTGGAGTTGATAGAAGATGTGTACTCCGTCAGCGGAGACACGGCGTCGTTGATCCGCGGCCTGCCGGAAGATCTGTCACCCGAGCGTGAAGCAGTGGTACGCACCGCCTGTTCTCTTGTCGGCAAGGTGAATTATTTTTGGGGAGGAAAATCTCTTGTGATTGGCTGGGACGCCCGATGGGGTGAGCTGCGGCAGGTCACAGCGGCAGGCAGCTCCACCACCGGGACCTATCGGCCCTACGGGCTGGACTGTTCGGGATTCGTTGATTGGGTGATTTACAATCAGTCCGGCGGCAGCTACATCATCGGCCACGGCGGCGGAGCCACCATGCAGCACAGCTATTGTACCGATATTTCGTGGGCGGACGCACAGCCCGGTGACTTGGTATTCTACCCGGATAATTCCCATGTGGGCATCGTTGGCGGCAGGGACGCAAACGGAGAATTGCTAATCATTCACTGCGCCAGCGGATATAATAATGTGGTCATTACCGGCAAGGAGGGCTTTACCTCTGTCGGTAGACCACAATACTACGGCGAGTAGTTGAACAGAAAAGGCCCTACCCAGATATGGTAGGGCCTTGAGACTGTTTTTAAGATTATGGCTTATGGGTATTTTACTGAGCTTACAATCGGCAAGACAATTTAGAGGTTAGTTACCTGCATTTCTCTTGTCACGATACATTAGAAATTGGCGTAAAATAGCTGGGTCCGATCCATTCGCCTTTTTCGTTAAACTTTCCCGAGCTTTGGATTCCATAAGTCTTTGCGTTGGATGAAGCCGTGAGGACATCCTTGGCTCCACTGTCAAATAATCCAGCTCCACTATCGCCAGGATTGCATTCGTAATTTCCTTCGCACATATCCGTCAGAGTCACATACGGAGGAAACTGGACAGAAACACCCGTTCTGGTAATTTTGCCTACGGTCTCTCCAGATGTTGCTCCCAACATGTAAACCTGTTTTCCAGCGATTGGGGTCGCCTTCGCCACGACAGGGAAAAATTCGCCGCCATACGGTGTGATTTTAGACCAATCACCGGACAAGCTTCCGAGGTGGCTAGTAGCACTTCCAATCTTTGTGCCCATAAGATCTTTTACATCAACTGTTCCGCTAAATCCATGTCCCGCTGAATATGCTTTCGAAGCTGAAAGAGCCGGGCCGAGCGTGTAAGCGTAATTTCCGATAAGGATTTTGCCACCCGTGAGATATTGTGTAGTGGATGCCTTTGCTGTAAAGGAAACAGGAACTTTACCGTAAAGCGAGAAAGGCGAAGCGTTGTTATCTGTTTCATAGCCTACAGTCGAACGAATCACGTTATTGCTGTCATCGATAAAATTCAGATAATCCGTCTTTCCGCCGTGACTTAAAACTGCGGCCTTAATTGATTCAATATTATCGTCGCTATAGTCTTTTAGACTAATATCCACTTGATTCGTAATTTCGTTTGCATCAAGCATCATGATGCTATAATCAGACATATATCCTGTAAGGAAATTCTTTATGCGCTCCAACTCAGAAAGGGAGTACGTGACTGTGCGGTATTCCACGTCAATATCTTCGGGTGCCTTTTGAGCAAGCTGGGGCCTGAGAGATGTTGCCTTCTGAGACGCGATAACATTAACAACAAGCGTATCTCCTTCATAATAAAGGCCTCCAAACTCGTTGCTGGACATCTCAGCAGTAAGCAGCTCTGTAAATTCGTCCTCTGTGAGCACTTCATTTTCTGCCTCATTCGCAGAAATTGCTGCTGCTGGAAAAACGCACATGCTCATGCAAATCCCTAACGCAAGAATCAGCGACAAGTACTTTTTCATTTTATCCATCCTTTCAAATTTGTGATGTGAGTATTGTAGAGCTAAAGTTACTTTTGCGGGGCGTTAACGTAGGTTGGATTCACTGGAAAGAGATGCATCTACACTCGAGTCAGACGTATCATAAATGGTCGTAGTGAAAAGAACGAGATCGGAATCCTCAAAGTGATTTTCGGCATACGCAATAACAGAGTTCCAGAAGCTGTCACTATAAGAGAACTCGTCGACTGGATAATCGCTGATTGCCCAATGATAGACCTCGTCACAAGCGGGATCATAGCTGATGGATATATCTATTAAATGCAGGTCATCGTTGGTTAGAATTGCAACCGTTTTGTCTTCGGATGCTGCGGAAAAGAGCTTGCCGTTGTCGATATCCATTACAAAAGGTTCGTCGAACGGTTCGTCTGTCAGCAAATTAATAGCAAACGCTGGAATACATAGGATCATAACCATTGCGCAAGAGAGAACGAATGATAGAAGTCGGTTCATAGGTTTCATTTCTGTCTCCTTTCTGTGTAATAGTCATTGAGTTATGATGAGGCATAGATCATTTGTGCGTCGAGCTTTGTTAAAATATCCTCCCCTTTTGGCTAATTTGATTTATGCCTTTTGCTAATATAAGACAACGAAACAGTAAAGGTGCAACACCTTTTCACGGTGTAGCGCTATAATGCAAAATAAATAGAGGCCCCGTACTGCAAGATGGCAGCGCGGGGTCTCCGTTTATTTGCAAAAATGGGGGGCGCGATAAGAAATCCTATGTAAATTCTGTTAGTTAATTATAGCGCTATCTTTTGCATTGGAGTTTGAGTTCAAAAAGATGAAAATCTAATTAGGAATCATCTTCGCCATTTTTCCATTGTTTATACCATTTCAATGCAGTACTTCCATAAAGGAAGGTTGCCATAAAAAGACCTGCATTATGGAGTCGAAGAGCTGTATAGAAAGTAAATAGTGCTGCGATACCTCCTGTGACTGTAGCCAGTATTACACTAAAGTGCTTATTCATCATTAATCATCCCATAATTTTGTAAGATTGATATGCATCCTGCACTTGTAAGGGATAATCGTAATAGTATGACTGCCCCTTGTCAAATTCGACCGTTTTTGAACTCGAGTCGATTTGTGCTCGGAGATATCCGTCAACCTCTTCGTAACCCTCATAATATACATAGCGGTAGGTTCTATTATAGACTTTACTACTACCTGATGCCTGAGTATAGTGAGAATATAAACCAGCGCAACTGTATCTGTTGAGTGATTTTCCTGCGGGCAGATAAGAAGCAGCATCAAGAACAACACCAAAAACACTACAGATAGTAACTACCAAAGGCTCTTTTACAACTTTTCCTAAATACCCAACAATCAAACTTGCGACCGTAATAGAGGTAGACCACGAGACGTTTTGGACGGAACGGATATCAAAGGTGAGTTGCTCATAAACGGTGAAAGTTACGCCTTGATAAGACTCGCGATGTCGTTCTTTGGAGGGATAGATGTCGGTTCCTAATAAGTTAACTAGTTGGTCACGCAAATCCCCGTTGGCAGAAGCGCACATATCTATACTAGAATCAGGGGCATCATACACAGTCGTGGTGAAAAGAACGAGATTAGAATCCTCTAAGTGATTTTCTGCATATGTAATGATAGCGGTCCAAAAGCTGTCATTATAAGAGAACTCGTCGTCGGGATAGTCGCTGATTGCCCAATGATAGACCTCATCACGAGCGGGAGAATAGCTGATGGAAATATCTATTAGATGTAGATCGTCGTTGGTTAAAATTGCAACTATTTTATCGTCGCTCTCTGCGGAAAAGAGTTTACCATTATCAATATCCATTATAAAGGGGGTGTCCAATTCTTCACTTGACATTCTTTCAGAAGCAAATGCGGGAATGCATAAGCTCATAACCATTGCGCAGAAGAGAATGAGAGATAAAAATTTGTTTAATGCTTTCATTTTAGCTTCCTTTCTGCGTAGTAATAATTATTAGACCGTGTTATGGCATAAATCGTGTGTAATTTATGATCTGCTATCAAATCCCTCCCATCTTTCAGTTTTGCTTGATTTATGCCTTTCGTAGATATAAGACGGTAGAAATTTAAAACTGCAACACGAACCGATATACGAAACAAAAACAATATTCAGTAGTTATTACATCTTTTTTGAATATAGCGTCAAAGGAAGAAGTGTATTTTGCATTTTACTAATCTGAACTCTACGCGAAGTTGCATTTTGAGATATGTTTGGAGTAATTGCGCTTGATTACACAGAAAATTTGCTGTTGCAGATTGGGGAAATAGATGTCTTCTAATTATAGAAGGAGGCGTACAGACAAATTTTGTCTTTTTTACCCATAATTATAAAGAGGCAATCATCTATGGCGTTATAGCTATCTGCCTGCGAGAGTTTTATGCTAAGCCATATTCAATTTTGGAAGAGGAGCAGGATGCTCAGTTTGTCAAGTTTAAGAAGGTTTTTCGGACGATAGGATTTATTGTTGTTATTCTTCCGTCGTCTTTGGGCATCATGCTTGGCGATAGTGTATCATTTAGGTATGGCTCCCCGCTCATGGTTCTCTGCTCGTTATACGTAATTGATGAAGTTTTAGCACTTATCCTTTTCTACAAAACCAAGATGGCCGCCGAGGACGAGAATGAGATTGATAGATAGTAGCTCTATTATACGGGTGATAAGACGGAACCTGAGCAATCTACGACTTGAAAAATATAAGGAAAGGCTTATCAAGAAACCGCGCTACCTAATAGTTTCTTGACAGATAAAGCTATATTGTTTTCGGATTAGATATTCTTGAAAGAAGAATACTTTGTTGCAAAATGTCAAGGAAATTGTCTTTATATTATGAAAGTAGCGAAGTTGTGATTTTATGAAGTGAAGGTGAGACCGATGAGTTACAATTAAATCTCCGCTGCATAGAAACATTGAATTGCTATAAAACCGGCTATTATGGTTAAAGACCATTTGTCCCTAACAAAAACCGATATATCAATCATGAATATCTGAAAGGGAGAATATAATGAAAAAGCGTTTTTTGAGTATGTGCTTGTTTGTAGTCATGTGTCTGACAATAACTCAGGTGGCATTATGAACACAATTCTTCAACTACATTCCAAAGTGGTAACTTCGGTTATCCTTATAACATCAATTGTAGGACTCCTGATATCAATCTATGATCCATTACCAGAATACTACGGAACGGCAGTCTCAGTTGCTATTTGGGTATTCTCCTTGTGGGTGCTAAAGAGGATTCGCAACTTTTATATCGCCGGCAAGGAAACAACGACAATTGAAAAGAAATTCGATTTTGTCGCTTTCTTTGTGTGCTTTCCGGTTGTTACTTACCTTGCACCCCAAATTAGCAGTTATCAGATCGATGGAGTTACTTCAGGGTGTTTTGGCATTCAGTTGGTTTGGTGCCTCAAATTGCTCTATATTCAATTCCATGATCCTGAAGGCAATACACCTGAGTAATGTTAAATGTTTGTACGAGTCGCTGATGTGATAGAGCAATGATGCACCGAACTTGATGGCATATAAAATCGCCCTGTCAGCGTAAATACTGGCAGGGCGATTGTCATTACTGCGGCGTTATTAGCATTCCATAAGAGTTTTGAGAGGAGCACTTTCCAAGCTAGAATTTTGCCAATTCCAATCAGAAAAGGCATGTTGGAATATCAACAAAAAATTATGTATGGCTTTTTTTAGAAAGTGTCAGAGCGGCTCGCCTTGCGCGGGTCAGCGCCATACGCGCGCTTTCTGGCTTTACATTGAGATCGCTGGCAATTTCAGCATAGCTCTTTTCTAAAATATATCGGCTACTGAGCAAAAACTTAGTCTTATCGTCGAGCTCATCCCAGACTTTTACGAAAGAGTTGATTTCCTCGGATTTTAGCAGGATGAATTCAGGATCGGTGTCGTGATCGGCATCAACGTAGTTATTATCAAATTCGTCGGCGAGGACTTCTTTCCGTCGGCTGATATTTCGAATATGGGTCAGAGCTGCATTTCTTGCGGATGTTGCAATGTAGGAGGTAAGCACTTTGGCTGGCATAGGACGCAGTGTATCAATGTTATTAATAAGCTGAACGATGACGGTCTGAAAAATGTCATCCTTAGACCATGGATCGTTTAGTATTGAACCAATTTCGTGATATATGAGTCGCTGATAGGAGAAGAAAATGTTCTCCATAAAATCTCGATCACTTTTGTTTTCGATTGCGAGGATACTTGCTGGGATTGGAATCATTTGCTGTCACCTGTTTTGCTGTATGTGTCGATCATTTGCCGGACTTCCATGTCAGAGATGATTAGGCTAAGTGCAAACTGACGGTTAGCCGGTAATTTAGCAAATGATGCCATCACATCACCGAGAGTCTTTTCGTTGGTGACGGTTTGCTGCAACACCTCGACAGGGAGATTAGATGAAGTGCGACCGAGCAGGTAGTCGGTTGTGACATGAAAGTAGTTTGCAAGAGCAATGACCTTATCAACATCCGGGAGGTGCACACCGTTTTCATAGTTTGAAATTGTTCCAGAGGAAACACAGAGAATATCACCAAGTTCCTTTTGAGTTAGCCCCTTATCTTGCCGCAATTCGGCAATGAGTTCTCCCAAATGAGCCATATAAGCCACTCCTCTAAGAAATTGCACTTGATGTTTGAATTATATATTTTCTGATTTCTTATCGGCTTATATTTTAGGAAAAGAATTGAAATTGTAATATTTACGTGTTATAAATTAGATTTACCATAGTTTTTGAAACGAAAAGTTAAATGGGGGAGCAGCGCGGGGCTGAGTGCCTGTTGCGACTATTGATAGATATTGTCTTATCAATAATAGAGAGAACGGTTGAGGCTCAAAGGAGCAAATAGGGGTGAGTCGCACGATGAATCACAGCTTGAGTGATAGGGCAGCACCAACGAGTCAGGAGTTTATCACACAGATATACAAGAAGTATGATCGACTGATGCTTTTCACAGCAAAGAAGTACCTGATGGATTTACAGGAATGTGAGGATGCTGTTCAAGAGAGCTTATTGAAACTTATGAGTCGGATCGAACTGCTTCGCACGTTAGAAGAACCAGTATTGACCAGCTATGTTGTAACTACTGTACGCAATACGGCCATCAATATACTGCGGCGGCAGAAGAGAGATGCCCAGAATATAACATCATTTACAGAATCAGTCGAAGAGAGTATCATAGAGCCTGATTCTATAATTGATATTATTATGGATCGAGAAGCCAAGAGAAGTTTGTGCGAGGCGATTGATGAGTTGGAACCGAATGAAAGGTTACTGCTAGAGGGGAAGTATTTTCTTGGATATGATGACAGGCAGTTGTCGGAGCTGCTATCTTGTGCGCCGGGGAGTATTCGGATGAAATTAACTCGAGTCAGAAGAAAGGTATTATGTTCGATGCAAGAGAAAGGGGATGTTTAGAATGACCCATCATGAAAAGCTGGTAGAACGATACGAAGATGCTTTATTCGCATTGATGATGGAAGATGTAGCTGAGACGGAAGGCGAAAAGCTGCAGGAGCTTAATGAACAGCTTAAATGTGATCCGGCGGCAGAAATACCTGAAGAGCTGGATGAGCGCTGTATTCGCACAATTAGGACTGAATTCGGAAAGAAAAACTTTAAATCTGCGAGGCGTGGAGCGGTGCGCGTTTTTAGAGTGATCTCGGCAGCTACTTTGATTATGATGCTGCTATTTACCACGGCGTTTGCAGCATCTCCGTCATTCCGCACGCAGACGCTAACTGCTCTTGTGGAAATGTTTGATGACCATAGTGAGATCCGCTTTAGCGGTACTACTAATGGTGCAGAAACCCACAAGATGAGTATTTTGTGGATGCCAGATGGTTACCAAATAGGGCTTGAAGAGTTTGATGAGAGCAGAATGATTATTAGGGCAGATGGAGAAAACGGCGAAAACCTTGATGTTGCGGCTACGGCCATATCTAAGAATCGTTCATACAGCTTTGATACCGAGGGGGCAATTGAAGAATCAGCAATGGTTCAGAATAATGAGGCTGGCGTTTATCAAATGAAAACCGAGAAAGGTGATAAGATAACCGTGCTTTGGACAGATATGGAAAAAGGCTGGATCGTTAAAGTTACGGGATATAACATTTCAAAAGAAGATATGCTTCGCATTTCGGAGAGTGTCGAGATTCGATAAAAAGGAAGAGATTTTTCTCTTCCTTTTTATTTTTTACGTTGCACTTGCTGTATGGCGGCGTCTGTTGTTCTGGGCGCTGCAAAACAGATAAAATATGGAGGTCAAAATGAAATTTAAAAGATTAGTGACTATTATGCTAACGCTGAGTGTGGCTGTGTCGTTGGTGGCCTTTCCTGTGGCTGCGGTTGATTATTCGGATGTGGTTGCTCCGCTATACATTGGATTGGAAGATGCCACCGCTGATCTTGCTATTAGCAGTAATGGCTACGCGAATTGCAGCGGATCAGCTTATGTCGCGAACGGCTATAACGCAACTGTTGTAATGGAATTACAGCAAAAGAATGGTACATGGAAACCCATCAAAAGATGGTCTAAGAGCGGAGGATACGTATCTATGAATGAATCGTACCGGGTCTCAAGCAAGTATTACTATCGTGTAGCTGTTACCGCAAAAGTTTATAATTCGAGCGGAAGCCTTGTGGAAAGTAAGACTTCGTATTCTGGCGAAGTCTACTATTAATAATAAGTCCCTATAAGTAAGTGGATTTAGAGCGATTCTAAATTACAAAATGCTGCGCTCAATTTAATTAGTAAAAAGGCCTTGGGGTAACCAAGGCCTTTTTGCTAATTGGAATCTTTTAGGTATGAGGCCTGTGTCGTTTTACCTTGCGAAAAATCCAATAGGCACTCTTTCCGACGGCTAATTTTGCCGTTGGAAAATTTTTTTGAAAATTTTTGCCGAAACTTTGCCAAAACCGCACCTTCCATTCGGGATAGAAGCGAAAGGGGAAGAAAGCCGACCTCTCGGTGCATGAGAGGAGGTGAACGACTCTTGGAGCTGACACCATCCCAAAAGAAAACCGTTAGACATCAGTTCGACAGCTTTTGCAGGAAGGTTCTGCGCGAAGAAGCCCGCGATTATGAGCGTCATATCGCGTGGCGTTCCAACCATGAGGTATCCCTTTCGGAGCTGTCAGAGGAGCAGGAGCGCCAAATGTATGTGCTGGACGAGTATCCGTCCGAGCAGACGCATTTTCATGTGCGGGGCTATGATGTGGCAATCGAAAACGAAAATCTTGCCAATGCCCTGACGGTGCTGCCGGATGATAAGCGTGACATTGTTTTGCTTGCCTTTTTCCTTGATATGACCGATCAGGAAATTGCGGACAAGCTGGACATGGTACGCCGCACCGTGCAATACAAACGCGCTCAGTCGCTCAAGGAATTGAAAAAAGAAATGGAGGTTACTGAAGATGGCGCGCAATCTGAGTAATGCCGCTGCATCTCTGCTGCCTTACTCGACCATCGAAGCGGCAGCGTCCGGCAATGTGGACGCGATCAATGCTGTGCTGAAGCACTATGAGCGTTATATTGCGGCTCTGGCAACCAGAACCCTGTATGACGAAAACGGTGTTCCGCACCTTTGCCTCGATGAAGAAAAGGTATGCAGGATGCGAACCAAGCTGATTACCAAGATTCTTGACTTCAAGGTAAACAAAACAGCCTAAAACCCATAGTAGCTCGTGCAGGAGCGTGTCCCCCTTTCCACGCTTCTGCAACGGGCCATTCGTGCATCCGCGAGGAAAGGTTCTTATCACCCGATAGGAGCCTTTCCCGGCTGATCCACAGCCAAATATCACACGCGCCCGAAAGCGCGGATCTGCTGTACCTTGAAAATTTCATAGGCAACCGGATAACGAACCTGAACGGAGCAAAGCCCAGCAAATGGCGCGCCATGATCCGCACGGAAAGGAGAATTTGGGCGAGCGATTCAGCCAGTTTGCATCTGTGTGTGGCATCACAGATGGCCATGACCTCCGTTCAGCTAACGATACTCCCGCGTTGAACGCCCTCAAAGCATTGCGCGGCGCACCCATCAGCATGGGCCGGGGTGAGATTCCCGTGGGCTGCTGCCAGCGGCCATCCGGTTTTGTCGCTTTCATTAAATCAAAAGTAATTATAGGAGGTAGTCATGCGAAAAAATGCAATTCGTTTTATGCTAAATGATTACCCTGATGTAATGTCTATTGATGAGATGTGCAGGGCTTTGTCAATTGGCAAAAAGACTGGATACAAGCTATTACAGACTGGCCAGATTCGTTTCTTGAAAATAGGCCGCGCATATCGCATTCCGAAAATCAATTTGTTGGAATATCTGCAAGTAATCCGACCGGAATGAAACGGGCCTTTCTTATCTAAGGCTGTGTTTTTTGCATTGCTGGGTGACAGGTGATACTATAAGGAGGCCGACAGCAGAAATCCTATGGCCTCCGATTTGTGTGAAAGGAGGATTAACATGGTAGCGGGCCATCTGCATGAGAAAAATGGCTATTATTACATCATTCTAAACCTGACAGATTCAGCAGGAAGAAGAAAGCCCAAATGGATCTCGACAGGCTTAACGATCAAGGGCAATAAAAAACGCGCAGAACAGATGCTCATGGAAGAACGGAGAAAATATGCCAATGCCAAAGCTGGTGACGATGTGCTATTTGCAGACTTCATGGAACAATGGCTTGAGATTGTAAAATCAACCGTCAGCATACCGACTTATTCTTCGTATGTAAATGCTGTGAAGTCAATTATTGCACCATACTTCCGAAAGAAGAAAATACTCTTACGGGATTTGCAGGCACATGACATTCAAATGTTTTATCAGGAGCAATTACAGCGGGTAAAGGCGTCGTCTGTGATTCATTATCACGCAAATATCCATAAGGCACTCAAATACGCCGTCAAGAACGATATGATTCCGAGCAATCCCGCTGACAAGGTTGAGCGGCCAAAGCAGGACAAATTTTACGGCAACTTTTACGATAGGGATGAGTTGAACAAACTCTTTGAAGCCGTTGCAGGCACAAAATTGGAATTGCCGGTTCTTCTCGGTGCATTTTATGGCTTGCGTCGAAGTGAAATCGTTGGCTTAAAATGGAGCGCCATTGATTTTGAGCAAAACACCATTACAATCAGCCATACCGTAACTTCTTGCAATTTGGATGGTAAATGTGTAATCGTTGCAAAGGATACGACAAAAACAAAGTCCAGCCGTAGAACGCTCCCGCTTGTACCGTACTTTCATGAAAAGCTACTTGCGGTAAAGGCTCAACAGGGAAGAAATCAAAAGTTATGTGGACGCTCCTATAACAGAGAATTCCTTGAATATATTTGCGTAGATGATATTGGGGATCGGTTCAAGCCGAACTATATCACATCGCAGTTTCCAAGGCTGTTGGAACGGAACGGTTTCCGCAAAATCCGCTTTCATGATCTCAGGCATAGCTGTGCGAGCCTCCTGCTGGCCAGCGGTGTCCCCATGAAACATATTCAAGAATGGTTAGGACATAGCGATTTTTCAACCACAGCAAATATCTACGCGCACCTTGATTACTCATCAAAGCTCACATCTGCAAGCGCAATGGAAAGCAATTTCCATCTCGGGGTATAAAAAAGAAGCTACCAACCGAGGTTGATAGCTTCTATGGCGGAGGGCGTGGGATTCGAACCCACGGGTCGGCTCAACACCGGCCAAACGATTTCGAGTCATTTCCCCCTTGTGACTTTTGGTGGAAATTAAGCGAAGATGGAAGTACACAACGGAAGCCCAAAAGCTGCGGTATACTGCGGATTTTGGCTTCCGTTTTTCGTTTTTATTTGAACCCACAGGGCTTTCCGAGTTCTTCCCATTTTTGCCCCGAATTATGACCGGAGGATAGAACAAGGATAGAACTGGACGCCAGATTGGGGGTATTCACACCCATACCATTTCACGAAAACGCAAATCACCATTTTGATTAGACAACTTGATCTTATTTGAACCCACTTCAAAATCCAATATTTTACACGCCAGTGAAGTACCTCACCTACCAATGACAGATGAACAAGAAAGTGAGTGCTGCACATGGATTTGACTAAGTATTACCCCGACATCGTCGCAAAGTATCCCGCCTATGTAACCAAACGGGAACTATGCGAGATCTGCCACATCTGTCCCAAGACCGCCTACAATTTGGAGCAACAAGGTGGGATTCCCTACACCATTGAGCAAAACCACCTGATCCGTAGCCACAAAATCAAGCTGACGGACATTCTTGCCTATCTCTATCGGCGTGAGTGCAGACAGGAAGCAGACAGTCCCTATATCTGTGCTATGAGAACATTCTATGACGAACACCTCTCTCCCTACTCAGACCTGCTTTCCGTAAAGGATATTCAGCAGATCACAGGCTTTTCGTCCTCGGCAATCGTGCGGTGGATCAGCACAGGGATTCTGAAGGCTTTCCAGCCTGGAAAGCAGTACACCGTCCCAAAGGATTTTATGCTGGACTTTCTGATAAGCCCATATTACCGCCGTATCCGCCGAAAGACCCCTCTCCAAAAGAAATTGATGGATATGTTTGAGCGTCTGTGGCAGGAAAAAGGAGGCGAGTGATGTGGCACAGGTATCCAAGTATCGCTATTTGCTGAATCAGTATCCCGAAACCGTCCAAAAAGAACAATTTCGCATCATCTGCCATATCAGCAAGCGCACAGCCCGATATTTGTTGCAATCCGGTCTGGTTCCCTGCGTACAGAGTGGGAAAAAGACCCGGAATTACACCATTAAGATGAAAGACATTGTTCGCTATCTTGAGTGCAGGGAAATTCACCCTGAAAAATACAAACTCCCCCCTGGCTCATATAGCGGGACATACGCAGTCAAGCCCCTGCTTCCTGAATCTGTGACAACAGAAGAACTGCGAAAATACTACATAGAGAGTTTCCGGGACATTCCCGACATAGTTTCCACGAAAGAGGCCGCGGAATTAACAGGCGCCACGGCATCTACGGTCGCAAAATGGATCAGAACGAAAAAGCTGAAAGCTCTTTCACATGGTCCGGCATTTATCATCCCGAAGGTCAATCTAATCGACTTTATGGCCAGTGACGCATACTTGAACAAACGCTTGAAATCGCAAAAATTCCACGAAAATATAGGAGGTTTTCTATCATGGAAAGCGGGAAAATAATTGTTGTAGCCAACCAGAAAGGTGGGGTAGCCAAGACCAGCACGGTCCGAAATCTGTCCTATGCGCTGGCCGAGATGGGCAAGAAGGTCTTGGTAGTTGACTTTGACCCCCAGTATAACCTCACCACCAGTTTCGGTGTCCTGCCGACCCAGGCGCCCTATAATACCGGGACTCTTATCACCAATCTGCTTCTGGACGAATCTCTGCCGGATACCAACGAGTTCATCCAGAAAATCGGCTCTGTGGACTTGATCCCTTCCAGCCGATCTCTCACCGTTGCGGAGGCAAATCTGCTGATGACGCCGGACAGCAATGACTACCTGGCCGCTCTGCTGAACCCTCTGCGGCTGTCCTACGATTACATTATCGTGGACACCAACCCCTCTCTTGGCTCGTTGACCATCAACGCTTTAACGGCTGCCGACGAGGTAATCATCCCGATTGACCCGGAACTGTTCGCTCTGACCGGTTTGCAGGCGTTGGTGGACACCATCAAGAAAATCAAGCGGAAATTAAATCCCAGCATTGAGATCGGCGGTATCCTGTTCACCAAATGCAACAAGCGGACGAACCTGTATCGCCGTACATACGGTCAGGTCACAAAGGCGTTTCAATCGCTCCCCATCTTCAACTGTCAGATTCCCTACACGGTCAAGGTGGGGGATGCAAACAGCTACGGAATGAGCGTCATGGAACTGGAGCAGGCAAACCCCGCCTCTCTTGCCTATCTGGAACTTGCAAAGGAGGTGCTGGCAAATGCCTAAAATCAATCCGCGCATCAAGTCCATTGACGATCTTCTGGGCTTGGATGCCGCAGAAGAAAGCCCTATTGAACCTACCCCTTCCGTATCCTTGCCGGCCAAGAATACCATCATCACCCTTCCCCCGCAGGCCATTCGTGCTTTCCGAGGCCATCCGTTCCGGCTGTATGAGGGCGACCGGCTCAATGATCTGGTAGAAAGCATTTCGGAACATGGGGTCCTGAATCCCGCCATCATCCGCAAGATCGAACGGGATGAAGATGGCTTTGAGTATGAAATGCTGGCCGGTCATAACCGGCAGAACGCCGCAGCCATTGCAAACCGTGAACTTCCCTGTATCGTCAAGGAAAATCTCTCCGATGAAGATGCTTGGATTTATGTGATCGAAACCAATGTCCTGCAACGCTCCTTCTCCGAAATGCTGCCCTCTGAAAAAGCGGCGGTGTTGGCTCTGCGCTATTCCAAGATGATCTGTCAGGGGCGCCGGAACGATATTATCGAGGAACTGAAAAGGCTGGAAAACCCTGATGAAATCAGGGAAAATCCCACAAGTGGCACTCAGTGCCACAGGACGAAAAGCCGGGATATTTTAGGTGCTGAATACGACTTAAAAGGCCGCGCCGTTGCGAACTATCTCCGCATCAATGAGTTGATTACTCCGCTGAAAAGGCGAATTGATGATGCCGAGTTCCCGATTGTGGTAGCTGTGCAGCTCTCTTATCTGACCGAACAGGAACAGCAGATGGTTGACGATGTGCTTTCGGGAAGCGAGTACAAGGTCAATGAGGGAAAGGTTGTCCTGCTGCGGGAATATACCGGAAAGCTGACCCCGGAGCGTACCGAACAGATTTTGTCCGGCGAGTTTAACCGGAAACCCAAGAAATCCACGGCTACGGCGTTCAAAGTCAAACCGGCGATTTACAAGAAATACTTTACCGCCAGCATCAGCCAGAAAGAGTTCGACAGCATTGTGGACGAGGCGCTTGCCCTCTACTTTGCTCAGAAAGGACAGGAGTCCGAGCAAGAGGCCGGATAACCGGCCATAATCACCAATACAGGAAGGAGGTCAGATACCGTTGAGAAATGATGAACGCCTGCGGACGATATATGAAGTCATGGCTCCCTATATTGTCCGGAATGAACACAACTGGCGGGATTATCTGGCATTTGCATCGCAGTTCCATAAGCACAGTTTTGACAACATACTTCTTGTGTACGCACAGGACGAGGATGTTTCGATTCTGGCAACACGAAAGCAATGGGCCGCCATAGGCAGAAATTTGATTCCCCGTGCAAAGGGTGTAGCCGTTTGCGTCTACCGGAATGCCAAACTCACTCTTGACTATCTCTTTGATGTAAGCCAAACTACTGGCAAAGAGATTCATCCTACGGACTGGCAGCTTTCCGATGAAATGAAAAAGGCCCTGACCGAGCGCCTGTCGTATGCACACGGTTTCCCCAAGCAGGATTTTCCCCAAGCGCTGTATGCGATGGCAAGCGAATCTGTCGCAGAGAATTACAACCACTTTTTGCAGGAACTCAAGCAGGAAACCAAAGGCCATTTGTTCACCGAGATCCCGGCCGGTGGTTTTGAAGCCCAATACATCCAGCTTTTGACCGACAGCATTTCTTATTTCATCGGCAAAAAGTGTCACCTGGCGGATGAAGAAATCCAGTTGAGTGACGGTATGGCGACGGTCAGCCATTTTAATACACTCCCGCTGGTTGCACATCTGGGTACGGCAGTAACCGCCCTTTCCAAAGGTATCCTGTTAGAAGTAGAACGGAACATCAAGATTATCAATCGTGAAAGGATGGCACAACATGAGCAAACCGAATATCAATCTGAAATACAGGGAGCAGGACGGGATGATGCTTCCCGATCTGCAAATCTCCAACAGCAGCGAAGCAGATCAACCTCTGGGCAGGTACGGCCGGATGGCCCTGGAATACCTCAGAGAGAATCACCCGGAGCGATTTACGACTTTGAAAATGGATGGCAGTCTGATGGAGATCATGCACCGGGTACAGGACGAGGCGACCGAGAAGATCGAAGCCCTGACGCAGCAAATGCTCCAGCAGGAGCCGCTTCCGCAGACCGAGGACATCATGGAGCGGACGCGACACCTGAACAGTCTGAAACTGATGGCGGAGGAAACCGTACTCCAGAGCGCAGTCCTGATTCCCCGCTGACCGAAGAACAGCCAAATACAGAAGTGGCGCCGAGCGCCGCACCTGTGGGAGAGCCGTCTGAAAAGGACGGCTCTTTTTCTGTTCCTGCGGAACAACCGACACGCCATTTTACCGATGCAGAAGTCCGGCGCAATTATGAGTACATCCTGACCAGCACCAACCTATACCCCCCAGAGCTGCACAGCGCGGTTCGCAGCGTATTGTCAGAACCGCCGCTCAATCCTGACTGGTCAGACAAAGGGCGGCAGATTGCGGCTCTCTTTACTCCCTATGGCGACCGTGAATATCAGGGCGATCTTCTCTATCGTACCCGGTTGCATGGTGAAGATGGCATTTCATTTTTCTTTGATGAAGGCTATACCTACATTCCCTGGAACGGGCTGGCGTTTTTACTGGATGCCATGATCGAGGATGGCGACTATCCCAATCCTGTTGTAGAGGAGCAGCCTGACCCCATCGGGGATTATAACATCCCTGATGAAGTTGATGAAATGGGTGGTCCTCACCGACAAATGACCATTGGAGAAGCGGATTTTGATTATGTTCTGGATGCTGTTGCCTATGAAGCCGGAGAAACCGTAGTGGAACCGGTCAAGCCGCAGGCGATTGTTCAAATGGAAAACGACACACCAGCAGCCGGTGACGAGCCTGCATCCGTTCCTGACGAAAATCCCCCTGTTGTTGTGGAGGCCCCCGAAACAGCTCTCCCCACAGATACAGCGGAGCAGCCTACACCGCCGCCCGTCAAAGGAAACACGACGGCGCACAAGAATTTCCGCCGCTTTCAAGAGTTGTTCCCGGAAATTGTGTCCGGTCAATATGAGTATCTGCGGCTGGAGGCCGGAGAAGCCTACTATCCTCTGGTCATTCACCATAAATACGGTTCCCATTACTGCATGGAGCATTACTATATGCAGAACGGCGACCGGATGTATGACCCTTATATGGATTTCCAAATCGACAAAGAGGCTGGGACACTTCGGGCTTTCAGTTATGAGAACAGCGGCATTGGTGTATATAACGAGGCTGATCCCGACGACCCCGCATACGAGAAAGCAATCAACGGGTTCAACAGTTTCTTTGCCACCTGGCTGAACAATATCCGCAGCCAAGGCTATGAGCCGGTGCGGGCCTCTATGATGGTCAATGATGAAGAAGTCGATGTGGATTTGCGCCCGGCTGTCGAAGCTGTTCCGGTCGTGGAAGAAGAACAGCCGGAGCAGCTCTCCCTTCTGTCCTTGGAAAAGAGTACGGAAGATCTGCTTGTTGAGCGTGTCATGCAAAGAGGTCCCCTTACCGCAGGGAAAAAAGAACAAATCTACGAATTTGCTCAGACCCACCCCACCGGATCAGAATTTACTACTTTCCTAAAAAAGCTATATGGATATGAAGGGTTCTCCGGTGATGAAATGGGCGTGAAATACGCCATGTTCAATAGTGAAGGTGTCACTATCGAATGGCAGGATGAGCAGGGCGAAACACAGGAAACAAAGCTGTCCTGGGCGCGGGCTGCCGGTGTCGTGCAACGCCTGATGGATGAAGGCCGCTATCTGGAAACCCCTGTTGTCAGTCTGCCGGAGCCGGAAACCGATGAGCCGCTTGAGGGAGAAACAGAACCGTATGATTACAGTTTTGAATATGGCCTTTTAGGGCGCCTTAAAGCGGACTGCGAGTATTTTCTAAGTGAAGGCCATCAGCACGAAAAGCATTTGTGGGCGGGTAGCATCCATGCACAGATAGCTAAAATGCGAGAGCTGTATGATCTGCTCCCGGAAAAACCGGAAGGGATAACCAAAGAAATAATTGACGATTATGAAACCCGTATGGCTCCCTGGGAACACGATGAAGCAGAGGAAACACAGATTTTAGACGAAGCCCTGGACGCCCATCATGGGCAGATTGATATGCTGATGCAGGCGGTCCGAGGTGAGCTGACGGTTGGAACCATCCGGTACAGCATTTTTGAGGGGCGGCCCCATATCAGCATGATTGAAGTCTTGGAGGACTACCGCCGCCAAGGTATCGCAACCCAGATGCTCCGCTATCTGCAAGGGCAATATCCCAATGAGGAAATTGTATGGGGGTATTTGACCGAGGATGGCTCGGCCCTGTACCAAGCCGTGGTGGATGAACAGCCCAATCCCGACTATCTCCGGGTACAAAATGACCTTGAAGATATTACGCGGGAATTTGACGCTTATGTGCGGCGCCTGGACGGTGGGGCTATTCTCTCCCCCCAAGAAGCTGCCGACATGGACGATCTGGAGGACACGCAATACCGGCTGGAAAAAGAGCTGGAAGAACTGCGCCCCATTCGCGCCTTTGTACGAATGGGCGATGGTACAGCAGTAGAGGCGCCCGCTGTTATGGATGAAGCCACCCCCACTGATCTGGCGCCCCTTCGTGAGCCGCCTGCGGCGCCGCAGGTCGCCACACACAACTTCCGTTTTTCCGAGGACTATGACCTGTATCCAAGTGGAGCAAAAACCAAATATAAAAACAATGTCATGGCAATCAAGCTGCTCAAGCAGATTGAGCTGGAAAAGCGGACAGCGACACCGGAAGAACAAATCATCCTTGCCCGTTATGTCGGATGGGGCGGGCTTGCCAATGCTTTCTCCAGTACGGCCTCTGGTTGGGAGAACGAATATCAGGAATTGAAGTCCCTGCTGACTGATGTGGAATACAAGGCGGCCATGAACTCCACCATCACAGCCTACTACACCGAGCCTGACCTGATCCGGCACATTTACCGCGCCCTGGAACGGTTTGGCTTCGAGGGCGGCCCTGACCGAAAAATCCTGGACCCCGGTATGGGAACCGGCAACTTCTATTCTGTGCTGCCGGAGCAGTTTCAAGGGAGCAAGCTGTTTGGCGTAGAGTTGGATTCCATCACCGGCAGAATCGCAAAGCAGCTTTATCCTGATGCGGATATTTCCATCATGGGATATGAAGCCACCAAATTTGAGGACAACAGCTTTGATGTGATTCTGGGCAATATCCCGTTCAACTCCGTTAAAATCTATGACCGGCGCTACAATGACCTGAACCCGTACATCCATGACTATTTCTTCATCAAGTCCCTGGGCCTTGCGAAACCGGGCGGCATCATTGCCTTTATCACCAGCAAAGGAATTATGGATCGCAAGGACGAGAGCCTTCGGGAATATATCGCACGGCGGGCAGAGTTCATCGGCGCCATTCGCCTACCCAACACAGCGTTCAAGGCTTTGGCGGGAACCGATGTAACAGCGGATGTTGTTTTCTTGAAAAAGAGAGTGCAGCCCATAGAACTTGATCGCGCGAATCTTCCGTCCTGGATTGAAACTGACCTGGACCGCAGTAAATGGATCGCCTATAACCGCTATTTCAAAGATAATCCCGAAATGCTCATGGGCGAGATGGTGAGCAGCCGGAATATGTACGGCAACGAAGATGGGACGGCTTGTGTTGCCCCGGAAGATTTTGACCTGAACCAGCATCTTACCCAAGCGGTTGACTCCCTGTACGCCCGTTTCACAGCAGAGCCAGATGAAGAAATTGAGGCAGACGAACCGGAAGAAAGCAATACAGAGTATGAGGACGCTCCGGCCGGAACCAAAAACTTCACCTATGTTGTGCGGAATGGCGAGATCTTCTTCTGTGAAAAAGATAAGCTGATCCCGCAGCCTTACACCGGCATGAAGGCCGAAAGAATCAAGGGATTGTGCGAAATCCGTACTGCGCTGCTGGAGGTTATCAACATCCAGTCCCATGAGTATGACCCGGTTGATCTCCAGAAAGTACAGGACACACTCAATCAGGTATATGACCGCTTCGTTGCAAAGTATGGAGCCATCAACAGCAAAGGAAACATCCTCGCTTTTTCTGATGATGACCAATTCCCCTTGCTGCGCTCTATCGAGGATGAGCGGAAAGACAAGACCGGTTGGGATAAATCAGCGATCTTCACCAAAGCCACCATCCGTCCTTTCCGTCAGGTCAACCATGCAGACACCGCCGAGGACGCCCTTCAAATCTGCCTGAATCACAAGCTGCGGGTGGATCTGCCCTATATGTCCTTCCTGACAGGCAAAGCCCCACAGGAGTTGGTGCAAGAGCTGGATACTCGCATCTATCTCAATCCCCAGAAATACTACGGTAATCCGCTGGAAGGATGGGAACTTGCAGAAGAATATCTCAGTGGTCATGTGCGGGATAAACTGCTCTACGCACGTCAGAAGGCAGCAGAAGAACCGGAACTCTTTGCCCGGAATGTAGAGGCTTTGGAGGAAGTACAGCCGGAGCCGCTGACTCCTGCTGACATCGAAGTGAATATGGGTGCCATCTGGGTTCCCATTGAGTATTACCGCCAATTCATGTATGAAACCTTCCAGACCAGCGGATATGAAAAGGTCATCGAGGGCGGCGACAACCGACACCGCATTGACATTGAGTATTTCTCTTATACCACGACCTGGCGTGTCACCAATAAAAATGCGGAACCGGATTCCGTAATGGTCAACCAGACTTTCGGAACCAAGCGGAAAAATGCTTATGAGATTTTTGAGGATTGCCTTAATATGCAGTCCACTACTGTCCGTGACCGGCAGGAATACATCAACGAAAAGGGCAACAAGTCGGTTAAATATGTAGTCAACGCACAGGAAACCATGATTGCCCGTGCCAAGCAGCAACAGATTCAGGAAGCATTTGCGTCCTGGGTTTGGAAAGAACCGGAGCGCCGGGATAGGCTTCTGCGTATCTACAATGAAACCTTCAACACAGTTCGCCCCCGTGAGTTTGATGGGAGCCATCTCGTATTTCCCGGCATGAACACGGAGATGAAACTGCGGAAGCACCAGCTTGATTTTGCTGCCCGTGTCATCTATACCGGGACGGGGCTTGCCGCACATGAGGTAGGCGCCGGAAAGACTGCTGCTTTAATTGCCGCCGGGATGTACCTCAAGAACCTGGGAGCGATCCACAAGGCGGTGTTTGTGGTTCCCAATCCCCTGGTGGGCCAGTGGGCAACAGAGTTCTACCGCTTTTTCCCCAATGCGAACCTTTTGGTATCCACCGCAGAGGATTTTACTCCCAAAAACCGCAACCGCTACATTTCTAAAATCGCCACCGGAGAATATGACGCAGTGATTCTGGCGCACAGCCAATTTGAGAAAATCCCAATCTCCACAGAGCGGCAGATTGCTATGCTGGAACGGCAGATCAACGATATTGAAAATGCAATCCATGAAATCAAGAGCGAAAACGGCGAGAATTGGTCTGTCAAGCAGATGGTCATTTTCCGCAAAAATCTGGATGAGCGGCTGAAAAAGCTGTCTGCCGAGGAAAAGAAAGACGATCTGCTGACCTTTGAGCAGCTCGGCGTAGATATGATGATGGTGGACGAGGCGCACTTTTTCAAAAACTGCTTTGTCTTTACGAAGCTGCGGAATGTGGCTGGTATTACAACCTCAAGCAGTCAACGCGCTTTTGATATGCTGCTCAAATGCCAGTATTTACAGGAAACGAATCAGGGGCGCGGCGTAGTATTTGCGACCGGAACGCCAATCAGTAACTCGATTTCCGAACTGTTCGTCATGCAGCGGTATTTGCAGCCGCAGGAGTTGGAACGCTTCGGCTGGTCCTACTTCGATACCTGGATCGCCCATTTTGCAAAGAAAGCCTCTGTGCTGGAATTGAAGCCGGAGGGCGGCGGCTATCGGATGCGTGATCGCTTCGTCCGTTTCTACAATCTCCCTGAACTGATGGCTGTCTTTCGTGAGGTCGCTGACATCAAAACAGCGGATATGTTGGATATTCCCGGACTCCCGGCTGTTCGCACTGGTAAAGCGGAGATTGTTTCGGTGGAAGCCACACCCGCACAGCAGGCGATCATGGCCGATTTTATTCTGCGGGCGGAAGCAATCCGAACCGGCCGAGTGAAGCCGGAAGAAGATAATATGCTGAAGCTGACCGGTGAGGCCCGCCTGATGGCGATTGACCCGCGCCTGATTCGACCGGATGCGGATGGTACAGGAAGTAAGTTGAGTGTCTGCATTGAGGATGTTTATCAGGTTTGGAAGGACACCGCCGCCTCTGCTTCCACGCAGCTTGTCTTTTGTGATGTTGGCACTCCCAAAGCCGGGAAATTCAATGTATATGATGAAATAAGAAATGTGCTGCTGGCAAAGGGTGTGCCGGAATCGGAGATAGCCTTTGTTCACGACGCCACTTCTGAAGCACAGCGGCAGGAACTGTTCGAGCGTACCCGCCAAGGAAAAGTCCGTATCTTAATCGGCAGCACCAGCAAGCTGGGAACCGGCGTGAATGTTCAGAATAAGGTAATCTCCATTGACCATCTGGACTGTCCGTGGAAGCCCTCTGACATTACACAGCGAAATGGACGTGGGGTACGGCAGGGCAACGAAAACCCTGAAATTATGATAAAGCAATTCGTAGCCAAAGGAACATTTGATGCGTATCTCTGGCAGATTCAGGAGCAGAAATTGCGCTATATCACGCAGATTCTCACCGGAAAACACATTGCCCGCTCTTGTGAGGATGTGGATGAAACCGTCCTGTCTGCCGCACAGTTCAAGGCGGCCGCTACCGACAATCCGATGGTCGCACAGAAGATGGAATTGGAAAACCGGGTCACGGAATTGAAAATTCTGCGTGGTGCGTGGAGCAATGAACAGCTTGCTTTGGAACACAAGGTTAACTTGACATATCCATCCCGCATCCGGGAATATGAGCAGAAAATTGAGCGAGTCACGCAGGACATTTCTCTGTTGGGTCAGACCGAAGGCAAGGATTTCTCCATCGTGCTGGATGGAAAGCATTATACGGAGCGACCGGCAGCGGGCGAAGCATTTGCCCTTCTTTATCGGATGATAAGTGAAGGCCGTGGAAAAGATGAATATGAGTTTGAAATTGGTTCGTATCGTGGCTTTTCTCTTTTCGTGAACTTCAATCCGTTTGAAAGGGATATTATTCTGCGGGGCGCTTTGCTGTATGGGACGGATATAGGCAATTCCGGTCAGGGAACGATTACCCGTATCGAGAATCTTGCTGAACGGATTCCCAACTATCTTGAAGATGCACGGCGCGAATTGAAAGAAACACAAAAACAACTGGCGGTTGCCCAACAGCAGGTTGGACAGCCGTTTCTTTATGAGGAAGAATTGTCGGAAAAGGTTGCCCAACTCACGGAAATCAACACTAAGTTGGAGTTTGAATCATTACAGGAAAGCGAGGTGATTTTGGATGAAAACGGACAACGATCTGATGGCGAGGAAGATTGGGATTCTGAAAGAGTTCCTGCCTGCGCTTCTGCCGAAGTATAAGATCATGCTGCTGGAGGCATTCAGCCCCCACGATCTTCTCACGGCGTATATCAAAAACACTCTGGCGGGCTATCCCCGTCTGGAAGATCAGAACTTGGACGACCTGACGCTGGAACTGCTGTACCCCACCGACGAGGCGGCAGAACACTGTATCAAAGAGTTCCTTGCTCTGCGCCTGGACGATGACAACGAGCATGAGCTGGAGCAGTGATGTGAGGTGGTGATATATGGGCGAGAAACATTCGGCTGTCGGCTATCTCTTTCGAGAAGGTGCTTTTTTGCCAGCCCAAGAAACAAAGCCGGTCCGCAATGAGTTTGGCCTGGACCTGTTTCAGCATAGAGGCTCCGTTTATGAAGGAAAAACCGGACTGCAATTCTGTTCTCTCCAGCAGGCGGAGGACTTGGCCGGTTTCGTTGAGAAGCATGGCGGTATTGAAAAAGTCCAAAAGCTGATTGCAGACAGTTTGGAGCGCACCGGTCTTTCTCCACGCTATACCCGACCGGATGAAAAGAAAAAGGACATCTTTCCGCCCAAGGAAAAAGACGAGAACCGGGTCTTTGCCAAAGACCTGATGGGCAACAAGCACTACTACTACCGCTTCTACAACGAAAACGGCATTGAACTCTACACAATGGAGAAGAAACGGGAGTTCTTCCAAACAGTTTATATTCCATGTGACGGGTTTATGGTGGGCATTGACCAGCGGCACCGGCTTGAGGAAGTCCTGAAATGGCTGCCCACGCTGGAGCATGGCATCCGGGGTGAGATCGAGAGGGTTTTCAATCAGAGTATGGAAGCCCCGGACCGGTGGGCTGATCTGGGATTTGCCAATCTGCTTGGACGGTATGAGGAAGCAAAAGCCCACAATGCCCCCATTGCTGCGGAACGGCAGCGGCAAGCTAATGAAAGGCGGGCGCAGCAAGACGCCCGTGAACAGCAGTTGGCACAAGAACGACAGGCCCGTTACGATTCCGCCATCCGTGAGGCCGAAGGAAATATTATGGTGGGAAAGGAGGTGATAAACCGGGAGATCAACGGCAAATCTCTCATTATGCAGCTCTTTCGTGAGCATGAAATTCCTGTTCCTCTCAAAACACAGGGCTGGATCATCAATTCGCTTCACAGTATCCGGTACGACCCCCAAATTGGAGAATGGAACTACCGCTATTTCAAAGGCAGCCGGAACAGCACCAAAATGTTTGACCTGCTTTCCAAACTGTCCGCTGCGATTCAGACCCGACAGCAGTTTGAAGAACATGGGGCGTCCCCGCCGGACAGCCCTGTATTGGACTGTGAGGAAGAACAGGATATGGAACTGTAAATCTGGTTTTTGAAAGGAGCCAATATGAAAAAAGCAATTTTGAGCGTATCCGCTGCCGCCGCCATGATTGGCGGCCTTTTCTATTTTGGCTGGTATCGCAACCGCCACGGCGCCAACTAAGCGAATCGACCTGTCTGGAGGGAGGTGAAGCGATATGCCGATGACAGCGACAATGGCGCCCTACACCCTTTTCATACTGGATGATGATACCCCTCTGAACCCTCGTGAGGATCACGACTGCCTGGGAAAAATGGTCTGCTGGCATAGCAGATACAGCCTGGGCGAGAAGCACGATTATGATGAGCCAAGCGATTTCCTGCGGAACCTGCTGTTTTCTGAATACTCCAGCGGCCATGACCGGAACAATCCGGTTTTTGCATTTCTCAAATCTGGCAAGGCCAAAGATGCCCGATTGGAATACAACCGCTCCACGCGGGAGTGGGAATTGCGGGAGAATCAGCACTGGAGTTCAGACAGCGATTGGTATGTGTCCTCCAGCTATGCGGCCTCGTTGAAAGATGAAGTCCCGGACTGGTTTTTGGATGATTGCCTTTCTGCCCTCACTACCGGCGAACTGTTTTCGCTGGTAGAACAAATGGATGGCATGGTGATTCTTCCGCTTTACCTGTACGATCACAGCGGGATCACCATGAACACCTGCGGCTTTTCTTGCCCGTGGGATTCCGGTCAGGTTGGCTGGATCTACGCAGATAAAGCGATGATCGAGCAAGAACACGGGAAAATCACCCCTGAAATATTGGAGAAGGTTCGTCAAACCCTGGAAGCCGAAGTCAAGGAGTACGATTACTACCTGACCAACCAGTGCTATGGATTCCAGCTTTTCAAGGAAGATGTGGAGGTGGATAGCTGCTGGGGATTCCTGGGGGAAATCCGGGATGTTCAGGATGCTGTAAAGGAGCATCTGCCGGAGGACTGCAATCCGGCAATCGTTGAATCGCTCCAATTTCAGTATGAGGAACTGGACATCGACGAGTATTTGGAGCGATTGCAGGAAGAAACGGAGGGATTAGACTGTGAGCCTGGATAACACAGTGAATGTTTTCATCCTGTATGGCTGCACCTTGAGCAAGGAGCGAAGTTCCATGCGAATCGTGGCCGCCACTACGGATGAAGAAATGCTGCATACCATCATCGGCGCCCAAATCCTCGGCGGCACAATGGACTACCGGGGCTTCAGCAATATGAAGGGCTTTGAACAGTTCCGGGCGGCCTGCTGTGCCGGTGATGTTCAGTATAGCAATCTGGACTATGGCTTTGTGGAGCAGACGGAAAATCTGATGCTCCCGGACTGTGCAAAGGAGCCGCAGTTTGAGAAAGCATATCGGCTGCTGAACCTGTCCGACCATGAGTTCAATGCCATCCGCAATGGTTCTCTGGAGAGCCTGGGCGAAGATCGCACCCGTTTGATTCTGGATAAGGCGCTGTCATGGGCGGCACAGAACTATGCCGGATGGGACTTATACCGCCATTTGAGAGATGAACTCGGCATGAGCAACGAGGAAATCGGAAAAGCCGGATTTGACCTGGATGAGTTCTATGAGGTCGAAGCGGCGGACTCTGCGGAGTATGAAGTGGAGGCTGACTATGGCGAAGAACTTTAATTCTTCTGCTCTGCCGGAACATTGCTATGCAGTTCTTCCCGGTTCTGGGCAGCTCATAGAGGTCAGGCGCGGCGAAAAGGGTTACTATCCCTGTGCCTACTCCACCAGCGACCGTGAGTATAACAAGGTTCTGGCAAATTACTTCAATGCCCATGAGGGCATTTCAAAGGCACAGGCGGCAGCTATGTTGGCCGGTTCCATGTTTGGCTGGAATGTTCCTGCTGCCGATCCTGCCTGTTACGATGCAGAGGGCATCCCGATCCAACCGGGAGAAAAGAAAGCGCCCACCAGATCGCCGGAATATCAGTACGAGCAGGCAAAGCTCATCCGGCAGAACTACCAGCCCGGAACCAAGGTTGTGCTGGATGAAAAGATGGAAGATCCCTACCGTGAAATGCCTGCGGGACTGACCGGCATCGTAGATTCCGTTGACGATCTGGGGCAAATTCATTGCCATTGGGAGAATGGTTCTTCGCTGGCGCTTATTCCGGGCGTTGACCATTTTCATCAGGATATGACTCAGGAGCCTGTGATTGAGAGCAGCGAAGAACAGGAGCCTGATTTGGAATTGTGAGGTGATGTGATATGAGCAGAAGCGCCGCTGCGTATCAGAAATTTACCGAGGATGAGATTCGGAAGGCAAACAGCGTGGATATTCTGTCCCTGGCCCGTGGCTATGGATATGAGCCGGAAAAGGCAGGCCGCAAAGCTGTCCACATGAAGCACAGCGGCGGGCTTTACATCTTCCCCGAAAACAATCGCTTTTTCCAATGGACGGGTTCTGATGATGGAGTCAAAGGCGGCGCCATTGATTTTGTCATGCGGGAAGAAAACCTGTCCTTCCCCGAAGCGGTAGGCAAGCTGATCGGCAAGGAGTTCTCTCCATCCGTAAAGCAGGTGGTTCCCTATGAGAAAAAAGAACGGGAGCCGCTGGTGCTGCCCGAAAAGGCAGACAACATGAAGCGGGCCTATTGGTATCTGGTTTCTGTCCGAGGTATCAGCCCTAAAATCGTAAGCCACTTTATGAATCGGAAGATGATTTATCAGGAAAAGAAGTATGGCAACTGCGTGTTTGTAGGCTACGATGCGGAAGGAACCGCCCGGTACTGCTCCATGCGGGCGGCCAGAGATAACAGCTCCTTCAAAATGGATGCGACCGGCTCTGATAAAAGCTACCCCTTCTTCCACGAGGGCAAAACCGATCTGCTGATTGTCACCGAGGCGCCCATCGACCTGATGAGCCATGCTTCTATTGCCGCTGACTTTTATGGGCGTGACTGGATGCAAGATCACCGTATCTCTACCGGTTGCCTTTGGAATGGAGCCATTGACCGTTATCTGGAAGGCCATCCGCAGATCAAGCGACTGGTGTTTGCAGTGGACAATGACTATCTGGCCCGTGACAAGAATGGGCAACTGCGAAATTGGGGGCAGCTTACAGCGGCAAAATGGATGAAGGCATACACCGAAAAGGGATATGCCTGCGCGGTTCATGTGCCGCATTTGAATGACTTTAACACCGACCTGGTGGAAATGCGGAAGGGGCGTTCTGTGGAGGATTTAGACCGTCAGCGTATGGCGGAGCTGGAAACCGCATTTGAACAGAGCGCCGAGGAAGAACCGGAACAAGGTATGGAGGTGTAAAATTGGCAAAAATCAAAACCTTTGAATTGGATCGCTGGAGTGAGCCGGATGAAAAGCGGCGTGTCCGGCACATCGGCATGGCCGACGCAAAAGAAACCTTTGACAGACTGCAGACGCACCTGGAACTGAAAGGTCTGCTCCCGGATGAGTATTTCCTGTTCTCCGATGAACTGACGGGCGAGCTGCCTGAATTTGACCAGGCGCTCTGTATTCCCAATTTTGGGGCCAGCGAAGGTATCTATCTGGACATTTCCCTGGCCTGCCGCGACAAAGATGGCAAGCGCTATTTTCAAAACTTTGCTACCGGCAAGACATTGGGAGAAACTGCGGACGACTATTACAGGATGTTCCGCATTGCTGCCGAATGTTCCCTGATGCTCAATGGCCGTGGAAATACCTATGAACAGAAAAAAGTGGACATCGTTCTGACCGAGCAAGAAGCAGAGGCCGTGGGGACTGTGGTGGATATGGAACTCTGCGGCCACCATCCGCCGGAGGCCGAGGCAATTTTGAACTCTGCGCTGGAGAAGATCGACCGGATTGCCTTTGCAAAAGTCCAGACCATCACCTGTCACGGGAAAGACGATTACTCTCTCTGGTCTGCGGAAATCCCCAAAGATATGCTGCACTCCATCCTGCACGAAGCCTGCGAACGGGTTGGAACCCTGGATGAACTGATGGACGCAATGAACCCGAAGGACGGGTATGAAATGCGGCTGTTCATTCAGACACCGGGACGGCAGTTTGCGTTCTACCGTATCCCTGAACGGCTCTCCAATCTGGAGGACTACGCCAATGAGGGCTGCTCTGTCCGAGGAACAAAGGACGAAATCATGGCGGAGATTTTTACCGAGTGGGCGCCCGCCCAAGAAGATCTGGAAGATGACTTTGAACTGTGACAGCCCGCACTTTTCTTTTCATCTGTACCTGCCCGCCCCCCTGCGGGGGCGCCCCGCAACCGTAATCCGCAGGCCACGCCCTGCGGTTCTCGGTTAAGGCAGGAATAGCCGTCATACCTGACGGCGGGCTGACAGCTTGAAAGCCGTGCTTTCAACGGGGTTTTGAGGATTTCAAAGAGTATGATTTTTTGATTCTGGTGTGATTTTTGTCATACCGCACTTTGTATCCGTTCTACCCACCGATTCTAACCATCCTCTGCGTTAGAATGGTTAGAATGGTTAGAATGTGAAAAGCATTTTGTCAGAGCGCCGGATGAACCGGCGCCTTTTCTGCTGGAAGGGAGGATTGATTTGAAGGAATCGCCCATAAAAACAGAGCGCAAGACGCTCCATCTGCCGGAGGATACCATTCGGGCGCTCAATAAGCTGGCGGCCAGGAACGGGACGGACTTTTCCAAAGAAGTGCGCAGGGCGATTGACGAATATCTGGATTTGGAAACCACCGCCGAAAATATTGACATGATAAACGGGGTCATCCGGCAGGAACTCAGCGGGCAGCTCAAAGCCCTGGGAAATCGGTTGGCCGGACTGATAAACCGCCTGACGATCATATCGGCTGCGGGCTATTATGCCAACATTGCCATTATCGCAGACCTCATTGACCAAGATCGCTATTCGTCTTTTGAAAAAATTGAGTCGGCGGCCCGAAAGCGGGCATTGGCATTTGCCAATCAGAAAAACGCGGATGCGCTGCGTACTTTCATGGATGACGAGGAAATGCAGAAAGCCATCCATGCCGTACAAGGAGGTTCCCGTGTCGATTCTGATTTATAAGCAGCGCCACCGGCACCCCAACTATAAGAAAACTCCCAAAGGCAACTATGCACATATCGGTTACATTGCAACTCGTCCCGGTGCCGTGAAGAATGAGGGGATGCGCCACGGACTGTTTGGCAAGCTGGAGCCGGGGGCGGTCAAAGAGTTTGACACTTGGCAGGAAGCCGCCCGCCTGGTTCGGGAGCTGTCCTATCGCCGTGTCAATATGTATCGGGGAATTATTTCCTTTTCGCCGGAAACGGCTGCCGAATTGGGGCTGTCCGATCACAAAGCGTGGGAGGACTATATTGACCGCCACATTTTGACCCTTGCAAAGTTCAATGGAATCAGGGTGCAGGATTTGCAATGGGTGGCTGCCCACCATAACGAAAAAGGTCATCCTCACATCCATGTGGTGTTTTGGAATAAACATCAGCGAACAATGGTCCCTTTTGTCCATCCAAGCATCCCTGATAAAATCCGTAAGCAGCTCATTCGGGATACCTTTGCCGAGCGCATCAAGGCATATTGCGAGGACAAACAGCAGGCCAAGGAACACCTGTCGGCCATCACAGACGAAATGATCGACGAGTTTGAGAAGTATATGGAACAGCTTCACCCGCAGGAATATCGCCGCCTGCGTGAAGCGTTTGGGCGAATCACGGATGATGAACTGGGGACTTCCCCTTTGGACAGCGTTGTTGGTGCAATGAAGATCGCCCCCTTTCTCTCGCGCCTGTTCGCGCTGAAGGAGAAAATGCCGAAAAAGGGACGGCTGTATTACAAATTGCTGCCAGAGGATGTGAAGGTCGAAGTGGATGCCTTTGTTGCCTTCCTGAAAGAAAACAACGAGTACATCCGCAATCTGGTTCAGGACTATGTGGAGAGCAAAACCCGCCTTGCCATGCTCTATGACACCGACCCGACCCACATCAAAGAACAGCAGGAAAAGGCTGTGGCAGAGGCCGATAAGCTGATCGCCAATAAAATTCTCGATGTGATCCGCACCATGCTGTGCAAAGACCGTGAGGTCCAGTCTTTTGAATATACAGAGGCCCGGAAAGCCTACTTCACCGAACAGATGATTTGCGAAATTCTAATAGCGCTGGAGCAGGCTGCTATGAGTTTTGACATGGAATACGACGACCGGCAAAAGGCCATGAGTACCGAACTGTCAAAGGCGGCCCGAAAAGAGTGGTATCTGCGGCATAAGGACAAGGGGGTGGAACCATAGCAATCCGCAAATAAATGTATTGTCGAAAAGTTTTGCGATTATAAACCGCAAGACTGATTGACCACCTGTGTGTTTTGCGGTATAATAATAGCGAATGGAGGTGGTCACGATGATTGAAAGACCGTTATATGTGGATAAGATTATGGCCTATGTAGATACTCCTTTTGTTAAAATCCTTACAGGGGTGCGCCGCTGCGGAAAATCTACCATACTGAAAATGATTATGGAAAGGCTGAAAACGGAACGAAACATCCCGGAAGATCGCATTATAAGCTGTCGTTTTGATTCTATGGAATATGAGGATATGACGGCAAAGCAGATCTACACGCTATTGAAGGATCAGCTTTCCTCCACAGGAAGGACTTATCTGTTTCTGGACGAGGTTCAGGAAATCAAAGGCTGGGAAAAGGTCGTAAACTCGCTGGCATCCGATTTTGATGTTGACTTGTATATTACAGGCTCCAACTCCAGAATGATGTCCTCTGAAATAGCGACCTATCTTACTGGCCGATACATTTCCTTCCGCATTTTTACCCTGTCTTTTGGCGAATATCTGATGTTCAAAAGCAAATTCGCCAATGTTGGGGAGCCGAAAGCAGAACTTGCCAATTATGTTCGCCTGGGAGGATTTCCGGCAACGCATTTGCAGGCGTATTCTCAGGATGAAATCTACACGATTGTCCGGGATATATACAATTCCACGATCTTCTCGGATATTGTAAAGCGAAATCAGGTTCGGAAGATCGACCAGTTGGAGCGTGTCGTAAAATACACATTCAATAATGTCGGCAACACCTTTTCCGCCAAGTCCATTGCAGATTACCTGAAAGCAGAACGGCGATCCCTCGACAACGAAACGGTTTACAGCTATTTGGAAAAGCTGGAAAAGGCATATCTGCTTCACCGCTGTTCCAGATATGACTTGCAGGGGAAGGAAATCCTGAAAACGCAGGAAAAATTCTATCTGGCCGATGTTGCCTTGCGATACAGTGTTCTCGGCTATAACGCAGACAGCGTTGCTTCCAGCCTTGAAAATATCGTATATTTGGAACTCTGCCGACGGGGATATACTGTCAATGTGGGGAAAACCGGAGATAGCGAGATTGATTTTGTAGCAGTCAGACAAAACGAAAAAATCTATGTTCAGGTGACGCAGCAGATCAACTCGGAAAAGACAGAAAAGAGAGAATATAGCCGCCTGCTTGAAATACCGGATAATTACCCCAAATTTGTTCTCACAACAGACGAATTTGCCGGTGGGAATTATGAGGGAATCAAGACAATGCACATAGCGGATTTCCTGCTCAGTGCGGAGTATTGACATCGAACACCAGATGAAACTCAATGAAAATCTACTGTCTGCCGGAAAAAGTCCCTTGAAAAAGTTGTGACTTTGGAAGAAAAGTCCCTTGAAAAAATTGATATTGCCATACAGAAAGCAGTCCTGCGGGGCTGCTTTTTCTGTTTTCAAATGATTGTGAAAAGCAAAAAGTGACCGGCCGCCCGGTTCCAGAAAGGAGAAAGGATGATAGCAGCGAACACTTCCTATAAGCAAAATGGTGTGCCGGTGTCGATTCCGAGCGGTTCGTATGGCATTGCCCATTTGACGGTTCACCAATATGAATACCCCAAAGGACATCCCTGCCATAACTGCCCTTACACTCTGCGCACCTCTGTCCCGTCCTGTATGTTCCCTGAACGAAGGGATGGCGGCTGTCTATGGTACGATCTGAAAAAACAGCAGCGCCCTCCGCTGCCTGCGGTTTACCCCAAAAATCAGGCGGCGGCAGAGCGCATTTTTGCTTTCGTTGAAGTTCTCAAAGATGTAATGAAGCGAAAAGGTTATCAGGAAAGGAGGAAACCGATTGCGAAGTAAAACCGATTTTTACAGGCTGTTCTTTGAACAGCTTGCCCGGTGCGGCTTTGATGTGAAGCGGTCCCAATCTTCCGATTACATCGCTGATATTTATTTCAAGAACCAGCTTGTGGCCTATTTCTCCAAAGCCGATACGGTGATCCAGAACCCCTTTGTCACAGTCAAGGACAAACTCATTCGCCTTATCAACGATACGGCCCAGGACACAGCGAACAAAGCGGGTATCTGCCGCGACTGTCCTTATACTGACGCCAATGAGAAACTTCCCAATGGCTCTTATAAGCTGGCAGAATACAATGGCGTGACTCTCGCCTGCAAGGAGCATCATCTGTTTGGCTATGTGTTCTCCACCTATCGCACCGCCCCGGATTCCGGCGAAATGATGGCCCGCCAGATTTTTTACAACAAGGAATTTGCAGGACAGGATTTCGCCAAACGGAGCGGTTTGGTGGATGAACGTGCGCTGTTCACCGAAGAAGAACTCCGGGTCCTTCATGCGGGCTTGGTTAAGATGAGCATACTCGATCAGGATGTTTCCAACGAGGCCCGTGAATCTGTGGAACGGATTCTTGACAAAATCGAGGACATTATCCCGGAGCTGCGGGAGCAGGAAATGGAGTTTGACTTTGATATGGAGTTCGGCCAGCAGGAAGAAATGGAGATTGGAGGATAGCAAGAATGAGCAGCAAGAGAAATCAGACCATCGCTATCGCCCGTTTCCTGATGTATAAATACGGGCTGAACCAGCAGCTTGAGGGCATGACGGACGAAGAATACCTGGCGCATCCTATTGGCTTGGATGTGGGGCAATATGTAGCTGACCTGATGAAATACTGCCCGGAGCATATCGTCGATCAGGTCATGGAACATCAGGATGCTCTCTTGCGGCGCCTTGGTACGGATTACCTCACCGTCATAGCCTATATGCCTTATGAGGAAGATGGAGGGACAAAGTATGCGTGATGGACGCCCGAATCCTGATATTTGGGGAAACATCATCACCTGCGGGGAGATCGCCGTGGGCATTTACGAGATCGTCGGCACAAAGAAACGTGGGCTGGAAGTGCCGAAGGCCCTTGCCGAAGAAATCCTGCCGGAATCTGTGATGGAACAGGCTGCACAGGACGGTGAGAACCTTTGTTTTACCGATCCGGTTTCCAACGCCATCGTTGCGGACGCCCTGCTGGAACAGGAACTTGTTACTGATCCGCAGGCAGCGGCCCGTCTGGACGCAATCCGGCAGCTTGATGATGTGGCCTATGATACGGCCTTTGAACCGCCTGTTTCAGACTATGAGCTGGACGGGCTGGACTTGGAAAGATAGGAGTTTACAATGAAAATCCTGGATTTCGACCTGGAAGGAAGTCATTTCATCATCGAAGCAGACATTTCGCCGCGCCAAGAGGCGGATGATGATATGGAGTGTCAATGGCTCCGGTACGACTTTGATAACACGCAGGTTTATAAGGAAACGGACGGCGCTGTTTCGCCGTTCCAAATTACAGCCGTTGCCTGGGCCGGCTATCAACTGACTGCCGATCACGCGTTGCAAGATGTGATCGGACGCATTTCCCGCAATGAAACCGGCAAGCTGACCGTTCATTATGTCTGTCCAGAGCTTCAAGAGTTTTTTGATGAACTCAAAAAATATCCGGCTATCAGCGGGGAACGAACGATTCCGTACTTCATTTTTCACGGCGGCGATATTGCAAAACTGGCGTATGCGACCAATGAGTTTCTGTATTACCAGGACAGTAACTATATGCCGCTGATGTTCCGTACCGTTGACGGAACTCTTGTTTCCGACAATGAATTTGCCGATATGGGGCTGTATGAATCCGAGGAAAATGTCGAGAACGGCACAGAACACATTTTGCCGTTCACAGATTACGGTTCCGATGTGGAAAGCGCCTGTGATTTAGAGGACGAGGAAGATCTGGAAATTTGAAACTCAGAGGTTTGCGGGCTATGTTCCGTGGCCGGTGGGCAGTTTTCATCGACTTTTGCACCGTCCATCTGTTGGGTGGATGGGCTTAATTTGGAAAGGTAGGTGTTATTTTGAGGCTGGTCTATATTTCTTCCCCTCTGCGGGGAGATATGGAAAAGAACAAGGAAAAGGCAAAGGACTACTGTGCTTATGCGGCATCCTGCGGCGTGATTCCCTTGGCGCCGCACACGATTTTCACGCAATATCTGAATGACGCAGTGCCGGAGCAGCGGGAACAGGGTCTGCGAATGGGTCACGAACTGCTGGAACGCTGCGATGAACTCTGGGTTATGGGTGACACCATCTCTCAGGGAATGAAGGACGAAATTGGCCTGGCTACTTTTCTGCAACTCCCGATTCTCTATGTATCCGATGATATGGTGAAGAATCAGAAAATGATCCGCCAGTCGGATCGCCCTCTGGACATAAATGACTGCATCCCCGACAGTAGCCAGTACAACTACGAAAATCAATTTCTGGTTCTCAAACCTGGGGTGAGCAGCAAGGGCAAGGACATGACTGCCGACGACTCCATCTGGTATGCCCGCAACGGTTTTGGATGTATTTATGGAGCCAGAGGTCAGGCCGTGTATGCAGAAAGCCTGTTGACCGGCAAATACATTCATTGGGAACGACATGACTTCTGTGGCATCGTCAAGCCGGAAAGTTTGAAAGAATGGCTTCTGGATAAGCCGGTCAGGAATGAGGCTGCCGAAGAACTCACCAAGTTTGTCACCCCTGAACTTATCAGTGCAGCCAAGCAAAACCATACTGCTTGCGGCTATCCTTTTCTAATCGGGTATGCCCCTGCGGAGGGCGGTCTGCATGAAGCGTTCTGCCTGGACCCCGATCCGGTCAATCTTGCATCTTTTATTGTGAAGATGGGGAAAGAGCGCGGCGACCTGATGATCTGTACCCCGCTGGATACCCCGTTTCTGAATACCGTTGGTATGTTCACTGACCAATGCGTAGATTTTGATTTTTTACAAGATCATCTGCTGCCGGTTCTGATTCCCATGCAGATGGGCAAAACGGAGCCGCAGGAAATCAAGCTGACCGAGGATCAGGATAACGAAGCGTTTCTGGATGATTTCGCCGTTGAAGATGATATGGAATTATGAAGCCACAGGCGGCAAAGTAGGTATTTGCAATGAAAATTCTGGATTTCGACCTGGAAGGAAATCACTTCATTATCGAAGCGGACATATCGCTGCGTCAAAAGGCAGACGATAACATGAAAAGTCACTGGCCCCACTATTTTTTTGAAAATACACAAGTCTATAAAGAAATAGACGGAGTTGTTTCGCCATTCCCTATTACTGCTGTTACTTGGTATGGCTGTCAATTAACTGCCGATCATGTACTGGAAGATGTAGTTGAAAGAATTACCCGTAATGAAACAGGCAAACTGACTGTTCGTGAGGTCTGCCCCGAACTCCAAGAGTTTCTGGATGAGTTCAACAAATATCCGGCAATCAACGGTGAGCGAAAGATTCCATATTTTATTTTGCTCGATGGCGATATTGCCCGGCTTGCGTATGCAACGAATCGGTTCCTTTACTATGCAGACGGCAACAATATGCCAATCATGTTTCGCACAGATGACGGTACTCTCATTTCCAATAATGAATTTGCCGATATTGGCTTTTTCAACTCAAAATAATGTGTTCAGGATGGCACCGAACGCATTTTACCGTTTACCGAGTACGAGTCGGATATGGTGAGTACCTGGAATTTAGAGAAGAAGGCGTATCTGGATTCACTTCTGGATGCCCTTGAGGATGAGGATGAACAGGAGGATGAACTACCGTTTTGAAAACAAAACCTAAACTGATGGTGTGTGCGTTAATCTTCGTTTCCGGCGCGATTCTCAACCTGTTTTTCTCAACAGCGGTTCACGGTCTGCTGACAAGAGAGATCACCCGGCTTTCACTTCTCCCCATCGGGGACTGCCTTGCCAGCCTATTTTCCAACCGCCAGCACATGATGTTGTATCTGTGTCTGCAAGGGTTTGTAAGTGTGTTGGCAGTTATGTTCTTCCTGACCAACATGAGGCCGTATGAATCAGACCTGGACACGATCACCCCGGAAATTCAGACACCCAGAGCCGTGGGCCAATACCAGCATGGTTCAGCCCGGTGGATGACCGATTCCGAGAAAGACAAAGCATTTGACAGCTATATTCTTGACCCGCACAACCCAACGATCCGGCAGCTCTTAGATACCGGATACGATGGTTTGGATTTTCTCAAAGAAAAATAAGGAGGCGATAAATTGAAGTTGAACCTTCACCCCAAAGGTATTCCCAAGCAGGAACCTTTGGGAGCGGATACTCCGCTGAAAAAAGGCGGCGTGGTGGTAGGTATGCGAAAGGAGGGCGATAAAGAAAAAATCTATTTTGTCGGTGATGACTGCCACCTGCTCTGCGTTGGCGCCACTCGTTCCGGTAAATCAAGATGTCTGGTTCTGGAAAGTATCTGTCTTTTGGGACTCGCCGGAGAATCCATCTTCTGCTCCGACCCCAAAGCCGAATTGTTCCACTACACCGCTGATTTTCTGAAAAAGTTGGGTTATGAGGTTTTGGTGCTGGACTTCAAGAACCCCGAAAAGAGTATGCGCTACAATCTGCTCCAGCCCATCATTGACGCCATCAATGAGGGCGACACCGACCGGGCAGAAATGCTGGCCTGGGACTTGACGAACAATCTGGTGGGCAAACCGGAGGGCGAAAAGATTTGGACGAACGGTGAATGTTCCATCATAGCGGCCGCCATTCTCTGCGTGGTGTGCGACAATCAAAAACGGCCGGAATTTCAGAACATGACCAATGTGTATTGGTTCATTTCGGAAATGTGCCGTACCATCGGAAATAAGATGCCGCTGTTGGAGTATGTCAAGAAGCTCTCTCCATCCCACCCGGCACGGGCGCTTCTGTCCATTTCCGATGTGGCGCCGTCCCGTACCAGAGGCAGCTTCTATACCTCTGCCCTGACCACCCTGCGGCTGTTCACCTCGAAGTCCATCTACGCTATCACCCATACCAGCGATTTTACCCTTACAGATATGGGCAGCAAGAAGCAGGCGTTGTTTGTAATTCTGCCGGACGAGAAAACCACCTTCTATCCCATCGCTTCTCTTATTGTGTCGCAGCAATATGAGCTTCTGGCAGAGGCGGCAGACAGGCGCGGCGGGCGCTTGGAACGCCGTGTCAACTTCATCCTTGACGAGTATGGCAACTTTACTCCCATCAGCGATATGACCAACAAACTGACCGTGGCGGCTGGCCGTGGGATGCGATATGCGCTGTTTGTGCAGGGCTTTGACCAACTGAAAGAAAAGTACAGCGACAATATCGCCAACACGATCAAAGGCAACTGTCAGGTATGGGCATACCTGCAAAGCGATGACCCGGAAACGCTGCGGGAGATGTCCGACAAACTCGGCAGCTATACCACATCCAGTTACCAGCTTTCGGCCAGCAACGGAAAATACACAACCCCCTCTAACTCCCAGAGCGTCAGTTTGACCGAGCGGAAGCTGCTCAACACGGATGAGGTCAGGCGCGTCAAGCGTCCCCATCAGATTATCACCAGCCGCGACCATCCCGCTATGATGTATGCACCCGACCTTTCTCAATGGATGTTCAACAAGATGTTGGGGTTGGGTGATATGGAGCATAACCGCAGACTGCGGGAGGAACGGGAACAGAAACGGCCAATCATCACCGACACGAAGCAGGAAATCGCATTGTGGAACATCTGGATTTACTACCAGAAGGACATCATGCGCCGCCTTGCACAGCAAAAGGGCGCTATGGGCGGTGGCCTTGATGATGATTAACTCATAGGAGGTTTTGAATGAAAGAGAAAATCAACCAGACGGCGGGCAGGCTGAAACAGACTGTCCGGGCGGCAGGTGCTGGAATCGCCACACTTGCCGCCTCTTTTTTTATGTCCGCACCGGCCTATGCTGCCGGTGTGCAGGACAGCCAGATCGTCAAGGGAACCGAGCAGTTGATCGGTGATGTGACGACCTGGCTGATGGTGCTGGCGCCGGTTGTGGCCGGTCTGCTTATCATCTATTTCTGCATCCGGCGCGGCATGGCTGACGAGATGGATCAGAAAAAGTGGAACAACCGCATTGTGGTGGCGGTGGTGTCCTGCATTGGCGCCGTACTCGGTTCCGCCACTCTGAACCTGATTCTCGGCTACTACCAGTAAGCCGGGATACATTCCGTAGTACAGGCGATTTCCGCGCCTTGCTAAATAAATCACTTTATTAACAGGAGGAAAAAACTATGGCTAACTTCATCCGCAACACTCAGGTTAAGGCTATGACTTCTATCTGGACTGCCAAGCAGAAGGCCCGTGAGCTGGCCGACCGCACGGCGGCGGCGCTGACCGACCGCACCGGTCAGGGTACGCTGGATGTGGCGATTACTGTGCTGATCTCCATCGTCCTGGGCGCCCTGATCCTGGCCGGTCTGTACCTGATCGTGGACGACACCGTGCTGCCCACCATCACCCAGCGCATCAAGGATATGTTCGACTACGGCGGCTGATCGGAACAAGCAGCGGCGGGGCCATCGGCCCCGCCCTAATTTTTGACAGGAGGTTTTTCAATGGAGTTCAAAGCGGAAATCAAAAAGACTTTTACCGGTCCCGACAAACTGCGGGCGGTGTGCAGTGTGGTCCTGGATGACTGTTTTCTGGTGAAGAATGTGCGGGTCGTCGAGGGCGAAAAGGGGCTGTTTGTGTCCCTGCCCAGCCGCCGGAATGTCAAGGGCGAGTGGGTGGAGCATTGCTTCCCCATGACGAAGGAGCTGCGGGCGAAGCTCTCCGCTGTCGTGCTGGAAGCGTATGAGGCCGCCGTGCAGAACGAGGAAGCTGCTGCGTCCTGATTACTGCCCCCCATATTCCAATCCCTATTGGGGGCGGCCGAGCGCCGCCCCCGGAAAGGAGGTGGTTGCTGATTGGAATATATCTTAGTGCTGCTGATCGTGGCCCTGCTGAATGGAGCAATCGCCTACATTGATGGGCTGATGGAAGGGATCATCCCTCTTACCCTGTACGCAGAGCAGTATATGTCCACTTTGGCCGGGGTTGATTTGTTTCAATCCCTGTTTGACATTGTATTCGGCTTTGGCGTGTCCCTGATTGTGCTGAAGTTTCTGAAAAAAGGCTTTGAAACCTATGTGTTGTGGTCAGACGGGGATGCAGATGAAGAACCCATTGCCATTCTCACAAACTTCTTCAAGGCAATGGCGGTAGCGATCTGCTTTCCCACCATGTATGACTGGCTTGCCACGATTGTAGAGGAAATGAGCAATAAAATGTTGGAGGCCATCGGCCTTGCCACCGCTTATGATTGGGCGGGCTGGGTATCCGGCATTTCGACAATGGGACTTGTAACCGCCATCTTTGGCCTGGTATTTGTCATCGTTTATTTCATCCTGTATTTCCAATTCCTGATGCGCGGGCTTGAAATCCTGATTTTGCGAGTGGGTATTCCGTTGGCCTGCGTTGGTCTGATTGACAATGACAAAGGTGTGTTCAAGCCCTACATGAGTAAGTTCTTCCAGTCTGCGCTCTCTGTGGTGATTCAGGTTTCTCTTGCGAAATTGGGGGTTGGCCTGATGATGAATATGCACATTTTCTGGGGCGTGGCCTGTATGATTCTTGCGGTGCGGACACCGAAGTTCCTTCAGGACTTCCTCATTACGACCGGTGGCGGTGGCGGCGGCGCCATTGTCAACAACGCATACCATTCTGTACGGCTGGTGCAGATGGTCAAGGGCATGGGAAAGTGAGGTGATGGCCGATGGTGACAATGGACGATATTTCAAATGCCATCATCCTGCTTGTGCGCGTTGGTGCGGTCGCCCGTTTCATCTACTGCCTGGTGCGTTTGACCGCAGCCGAGGAACAGGCAGCGCAGTATAAAAAGCGCGCCCGCAACACGGTGATCTTCTACATCATCGCAGAATCCATCTGGCAGATCAAAGACCTGATTCTGTACTACTATTCCTGACAGGAGGTGCAAATGGACGAAGATTTGAAACTCTACATCCCTCTGGGCGTGAAGCCGGAGGCCGAACTGTTTACTGGCTTTGGGAAAAAACAGCTTTTTCAATCCATTGTGGGGTCCCTGGTGATGGGCGGCATAGCGGCGCTGGCCTGGCTCTTTACCGGGAATGTGACAACCACCGTTATCCTGGCCCTGGCCGGTATCTTTGGCTCTGTGATGATGACTACCAAAGACCAGAGCAATTTGTCCGTGGTAGATCAGGTGCAAAATCTGATTCGCTTTTTACGCGGACAGAAAATCTACCCGTATCGTTACGGGGATGAATGGGGGCTTGAATAATGTACGCAACCATTCCGGTCTACTACCCCTCGCTGGAGGAAGCCGCCCGAAAGGATGAAGCGGCTCTCTGGTGTGACAGCTACAACATCAATATGTCCTGCCGCAACTTCATTCAGGATAAGGCCATGACTGCCTTCAATACTCGTGAACTGGACGCCTTTATCGAAGAATTGGTGCGCTGTTATGGAACAGAACGGGCGATGTATGTGCTGTCCCGTACCATCCAGTTTTCCGATTGGGACGCACGGTTCGATCAGGCCGTGCTTGATCGAGCGGGCAAAACGGACTTCCCCGACACAAGAGAGCCGAGGGAGGCACATCAGGTAGACCCGACCACCCGATATGTCACGGAGATTGATCCGTGCGTTGTTAACGCCGTCTTTGTGAAGCTGATGGAGCTTGAGGACGAACAGGAAGAAACCAACCACATGAATGAAATCGAGCAGGATGAGCTTGACGAGGATATGACGGCAGAACTGTGAGGCTGCCGATGGAGCAGATGACATTTCTGGATTTCTTCGCAGGCATCGGCGGTTTCCGCAAGGGCTTTGAGCTATGCGGGATGCGCTGTGTGGGGCATTGTGAGATTGATAAGTATGCCGACCGCAGTTACAGAGCCATTCACGATGTAAAGGAGGATGAATGGTATGCAGCCGACATCACAAAAGTCGCCCCCGCAGATCTCCCCAGAGCAGACCTGTGGGCAGGAGGATTCCCGTGTCAGGATATTTCGGTCGCTGGCCGCCAGCGAGGGCTTGACGGAGCAAGAAGTGGACTCTTTTTTACACTTGCTCAACTCGTCAAAGGCCAAAGTCCTGAAAATCGACCCACATGGATTGTCCTTGAAAATGTTAAGAATCTCCTATCCATTCATGGAGGATGGGACTTTGCGATCGTTCTCGATACGCTGGCCTCACTCGGCTATCATATCGAATACGGACTTCTCAATACAAAGTATTTCGGCCCCCCTCAAAATCGTGAGCGAGTGTTCATTGTCGCTTGCCGACATCCTGGAGCCGGACGCGGACCCAAAATATTTCCTGTCCCCGCAGGCAGTGGCAAAGCTCTTATCCAACTCATAGGTGGTATGCAGGGGCAGCGCGTCTATGACCCGGCAGGCATCAGCGTAACAATGGCTGCACAGTCTGGTGGCTGGGGAGGAAAGACCGGCCTGTATTTCGTTGACCTTTGCAATGGTAATCCCAAGCTGACCGATCACGCCCGCTGCATCAAGGCCAAGTATAACAGCGGCATTACCAACCGTGGCGGGGACAATTCCGGTGTTCTGATCTCTCCCGCAGGGATGGACAAGGATGCGGTTCTGTCCTTTGTGGACATTTGCACCGGGAAGGCGAAACTCACCAGAGAAGCCCGTTGCATCCTCTCCGCCTATAACCGCACCATCAGTAATTGGGGCGGCAGTTCCGGGGTGTTCTATGGTTGCCGTGCTGTCGTGACCCCAGATCGGGAAGAAAAACGGCAAAACGGACGGAGAATCAAGAACTGCGGGGAGCCGTCTTTCACCGTTACGGCGCAGGATCGGCATGGAGTGCTATTTCAAGACTGCGATGAGTGTCCCTACGGGATGCAGATTCGAGAAGCGACAAAGAAAGGATATGATATTGCCCGCTGCGGCGACAGTATCAACCTTTCTTTCCCGGAGAGCAAGACGCGGCGCGGACGGGTCGGCAAAGACCTTGCCACGACGCTGGAAACCTCTTGCAATCAAGGCACAGCTTTTGCCGGGTGCGGCCTGATCCGCAGACTGACGCCCCGTGAGTGCTGGCGACTGCAAGGCTTTACGGACGAGATGTTTGATAAGGCACGGGCAGTTAATAGCGACAATCAGCTATACCGGCAAGCCGGTAATTCCGTGACGGTTCCTGTAATCTACGCCATTGGGAAACAAATCCTTGCCGCACAGAAGGCATTGGAATGTGGAGAATAAAATGTTTCAGAAAAATTGGAACCCGTGGCCCATTTTTATCGGCATGGCGGTCGCAATGACCGCCATCGCCGTATTCTATCGACAAATCATGTGATGGAGGTGATTCATGCTGGAAACTGACGCATTAAAAGAAAAGCTGGAAATGGAAATCCATCGCTTTGCCCGACCGCCGGAGGAACTTTCTTCCGGTGATCCGTATTTTGAGCAGCTTCAGACCATGCTTGCAATCCGAGAAGAGCTGGAAAATATACCGCTGTGCGATATTCAGCGGGATATGCTGCTTGCGATAGAAAATGTATTGGAATCGGCATGGTTATTCCGTAATACCCCCGTCCCGGATCGCTGCATGAATCCGAACAATATCAGCGAAGTGGTGTACTACTTCCTTCAGGACAAAGGCGCCGAGTATCGGGGTGATCTGCTCTATGAACGGGCCAAAGCCGAGTTTGATGCCCGTATGGAAGAACTCGCCGCCCTGCCGCCTAAAGAAATTCTTGACCATGCCTACGAGAAGATCATCAAAGAAGATTTCCTCTGCCATCTGGAGGAAGGGTTGGACGAGTGGGAAACGGACGCTCTGTTGTCTTATCCGCAGCCTTTGGCGGCTCTCTACACGGAATGGATGGGAGTTGATTACTCCTATCTGGATATAGACAGAATCCAAAGCACGGCAAAGCAAGCAGCGGGAAAACGGTTAAATGAACTTCGCCGCCATGAGTTTGACGTCAATGGTGAGCCGCCTGCGGAACTGCGGTATTTCTATGATTTGCATAGCGAGATACTGGACAACCCGGATCTGGAGTGGGTCGGTGATATGGAGCCATGAATCCTCTGATTGTAAAAGGCGTGGTATTTGGCCTGCTGTTGGCTTGTGCTGCGCTCTGGGATATGAAAGAACGAGAGATTCCCAATCTGATTCCGGCCATGATTTTAGTTTGTGGCTTGATAGAGCTGCGCCCCGCCGCTTCTGTGGCGGGGCTTCTTGTTACGGGAGGTCCGTACCTGTTGGCTGCATTACTGACACATGGGAAAACCCTTGCCATTGGCGGTGGGGACATTAAGCTGATGGGGGCTTGTGGCTTTGTTCTGGGAGTGTGGCCTGGTTTGCTGCACAGCATTTTATCTCTGATCCTGGCCGTGCTTACAGGAGTGATGCTGTTTGGAGTACGCAGGCAGGACTTTTCTTCCATCCGGCTGCCACTTGCCCCATTCTTCTGCATTGGCGGCGTAACTGCTTATTGGCTGGCGGCTGCGGCCGCTGTAATCTGAACAAATGGAGGTATCAACTTGAACAAGAATATTTTCAGAAACCGGACGATTATCGGTGCGGTTTGTATCCTGCTGGCCGTCCTGGTTTGCTTTGGCATCACGCCCCTTTTCAATGCGGGTTTGAAGGCCCAGACCGAAGCGGTACGGGTGAAAGCCGAGGTGATTCCCCGTGGCACCTATATCACGGCGGATATGGTTGAGGTCTACACCAGAGGCGCGTCCGGTATGTCTGACGCCATTGCCACATCACTTGACGAGGTAGTAGGCCGATATACCGATGTAGAGCTTCGCAAAAACACAGATGTAAACACCGGCTGGCTTTCTTCTGAACCGCTGACTCAGTACGAGTACCTGACCAAGCTGGACGGTTCCAAAGTGGCGATTTCCGTTACCATTCCCACCTTTGCCAAAGGCGGTTCCGGCAAGGTGGAAGCTGGTGACATCATCATGCTCTTTGCAACCGATAAGGACACAGGGGAAACCACCCAGCCCCCGGAACTCAAGTATGTAGAGGTCCTGGCCGCAACACAGAGTTCCGGCGCCGACAAGGAATATCAGGCGCCCCAGGATGACGAGGAAGAAAATCCCGAAGAATCGCTCCCGTCCACCATTACCCTGCTGGTAAATACCGAACAGGCACAACTCCTTGCGCATTTGGAGGAATCCAACAGTCTGCACCTGGCGTTTGTGTACCGTGGAACCCGTGAGAACGCCGAAAAGTTCCTGGCAGCTCAGGATCAGTTCTTTGTGGAGCCGGAGGAAGATACCGCAGCTCAGGATGGCGAACAGAGTGAGGTATCCGATGATAACAATGTGGCCGACAACACCAGTGATAATGCGGCCGGCAATGAACCCGCAGAGGAACAGGAGGTTGAGAATACCGATGGCGAATAAGCAGAAACAGATGCTTGCCGTGTGGGGCAGCCCTGGGGGCGGGAAAACCGTAACTGCGGTCAAACTGGCCCTGGAATTGTCCAAGCGGAAGAAAAATGTGGTGCTGGTGTTTACCGATGTGACGGCGCCCACGCTTCCGGCTGTGGTCAGCGAGAAGAAACTGCCGGATGTGTCCGTAGGCGAACTGCTGGCGGCTCCCGGAATGACGCAGGAACAGGTTCTCAAGACCTGTGTTCCCTGTGAGAAAAACCCCTATATCAGCTTTCTGGGCTACAAGGCCGGTGAAAATGTCTTTACCCATGCGGAGTACAGCAAGGAAAAGGCGGTGGATATGCTGGTTCTGCTGCGGCACATCGCAGACTATGTGATTGTGGACTGCACCAGCCTTTTGACCGGTAATGTGCTGGCGACCACCGCACTGGAGGTGGCGGATGATGTGCTGCGGGTGTGCAGCTGTGACCTGAAGGCCATCTCCTACTTCTCGTCCTATCTGTCGCTGGTTGCCGACAGAAAGTTCAAACCGGAACAGCACATCAAGGTGCTGTCCAACACGCGCCCTTATCAGGGTGGCAGCGAATACGAGAACTCCTTTGGCGGTGTGAAATACCGGCTGCCGTATCTTCCTTCGTTGGAGGAACAGGCGGCGACGCTGAAACTGCTGGAACCGCTTTCCGGTAAAGAGGCCAAGACCTATGAGCCGGTCATTGCCGCTATTGCCGGGGAGGTGTTCGGAGATGGCAAGTAATATTGACCTGTTCTTCAATACCAGCAGAAACAAGCGGACATTTCCCGAAGTGCTGGCAGAGATTCAGGAATATCTCGCCAGCAAGTATTCGACCCTGATTACCGATAACCCGGAGGAGCAGCACCAGCAGATCACCGCATACATCGCAAAGTATCTCAACGATTACAGTCTGGGCGTTGAGGGCATGAGCCATGAGGAACTGATCGACAAACTCTATACGGAAATGGCCGAGTTCTCCTTCTTGACGCCCTATCTTTTCGCAAATGATGTGGAGGAAATCAACATCAATTCGTGGAAAGATGTGAAAATCACTTATGCGGACGGGCGTGTGGTTCCCACCAAAGATCGGTTCCAGACCCCACAGCACGCTGTTGATGTAATCCGCAGACTCCTTCATAAGTCCGGCATGATTCTGGATAACAGTCAGCCGGGTGTGGTGGGCCATCTCTCCAATAAAATCCGTATCACGGTTCTGGGCAATCCGCTCACGGACAAAGAAAAAGGTGTGGCTGCATCCATTCGTATCGTGAATCCCAAGAAGTTGAGCCGTGATGATTTCATTGGCTACGGGACAGCCACCGCCGAAATGCTGGACTTTCTGGCCGAAGTTCTCCGGTTCGGTTTGTCCATCTGTGTGACTGGTTCCACCGGCAGCGGTAAAACCACGCTGATGAGCTGGATTCTCTCCACCATTCCCAACGAAAAGAGAATCTTCACCATTGAAAATGGGTGCCGCGAATTTGACCTTGTGAAAGAGGACGCCGAAGGAAATGTCATCAACAATGTAGTCCATACCGTTACCCGTTTTTCTGACGATCCCAAGCAGAACTACGATCAGGAGCGCCTTTTGGAGTTTGCCCTGACCTGTAACCCGGACATTGTGTGTGTCGGTGAGATGAAATCGGCCGAGGCTTTCGCCGCACAGGAGGCGGCCCGCACCGGCCACGCAGTTATCACCACCACCCATGCCAATAGCTGCAAAGCAACCTATTACCGTATGGTGACGCTGTGTACCCAGAAATACGACATGGGCGATAAAACCCTGTATAACCTGGTGACAGAAGCGTTTCCTATCGTTCTGTTTGTGAAGAAGCTGGAGGACAACAGCCGCCGCGTCATGGAGATCACTGAATGTGAGATTCTGGAGGACGGCACCCGGCAGCTCCACACCCTCTACCGCTATCATGTGTCGGAAACCTCTATCCAAGATGGCAAGGTAAAGGTGCATGGCGAGTTTCAAAAGGTATCCACGATCTCGGCCAGCCTGCAAAAGCGGCTTTTGGAAAACGGTATGCCGCCCCGTCTGCTGGAGCGTATCGCTGGTGGCGGTGTAAAACTGGATACTGGAAAGGAGGAAACTGCGTGATTGTATTGATTTTGCTGGCCTTTGTCGGGATGCTGACAGGCATCTTCTTGATTCTGGGCATGACCCCCTTTACATTTGCGGAGGAACTGACCAAGCCGCTTTCTGGGCGGCGACAGCCGATTTCCAAGCGAATCCAGCAGGTCAATCACCCCAAAGAGCCGAAGGGCATCCGTAAAACCGTGCTGGAAGCACGGGAGATGTTGATTCTCACCGGAAAGGGTGGGAAGTTTGCCGCCATTTGTGCTTTCTCTCTGTTCCTGGCGGCAATGGGCGCTGTGATCTGTATTGTGATTCAGAACTACTTTATGCTGCCGGTTTTGGCGGCCGGGATGGGCTTGCTCCCGTTCTGGTATGTCCTGTTCACCTCTCACAGCTATAAAAAGCTGATGAACAACGAGATTGAAACCGGACTGTCTATCATCACAAGTTCCTATCTGCGCAGCGAGAGCATGATAACCGCTGTGGAAGAAAACATTCATTACCTGAATCCGCCCGTGGCAGATGTGTTCCGGGGGTTCTTGGCCGAAACCAATATGATAAGCGCCGATGTGAAGCAGGCACTCTCCAACATGAAGCCCAAGCTGGACAACTATGTGTTTCGGGAATGGGTGGATGCCGCTATCGCCTGTCAGGACGATAAGAGCCTGAAAAGCACGCTCACCCCGATCATCGGGAAACTCTCGGATATGCGGATTGTTGCGGCGGAACTGGACTACCTGCTTTATGAGCCTTTCAAGGAATTTATCACAATGGCGTTCCTGCTCATTGGCAACATCCCATTGTTATACTTCCTGAATAAAGACTGGTACGATGTGCTTGTAAATACGGGCTTTGGCAAAGGGATTCTGGCGGTGTGTCTGCTGGTGCTGCTGATCTCGTTTGCGGCGGTGATCCGGCTCACCAAGCCCGTAGAATACAAGCGTTGATCTCGTCAGGAGGTGATACCATCGAGAGTGCTACCGATCTCCCTGCGGGACGCCAATGCGTTTGTTCTGGCGCATCACCGGCACAGTGGACAGGTGCGCGGCTGCAAATTCTGTGTGGCTGTCGTAGATGATTTGGACGCCGTTCATGGAGTTGCGATTGTTGGGCGCCCCGTTGCCCGCCGACTGGATGATGGGAAAACAGCGGAAGTGACCCGGCTTTGCACCGATGGTATTACCAACGGGTGCAGCTTCCTTTACAGCCGGTGTGCCCGGATTGCGAAACTGATGGGCTATCAGAAAATCATCACCTACACCCTGGCAACCGAAAACGGAGCCAGCCTGCGGGCTTCCGGCTGGCAATGTGCGCCGGGACTGCGAGGCGGCGGGAACTGGAATGTGCCGGGGCGCCCCAGAGCCGACAGCCGCAACACCGGCCCCAAACGGCTCTATTACAAAGAATTGAGGTGACGCGAGTTTTGTATCTCATTTTACTATGCTTTGGGACGCTCTTTGGCCTGGGAGCGTTCTTTTTATTGGCCGGGCTGCTCCGGCTGCCGACTTCCGCAAGCACAAAGGCGGTCCTGACCGTAACGAGCCGAGGAAAGTCCCAGAAAGGCAGCATCAACGCTGTCTTGTTCGATATGGCGGCGCGGCTTTCGCCACTGGTACATCTGGACAACTATAAGCGGAAGAAGCTGGAGGCGCAGTTGAAATCCGCTGAAATTAAAATGTCCCCGGAAACCTATATTGCGGCGGCCTGGGTAAAGGCTGGGCTGATTGCTCTGCTGATTATCCCGGCCCTTCTGATTTTCCCGATCCTTGCGCCGGTCATTGTGTTTCTGGCGGTGGCAGTTTACTTCAAAGAGCAGAAACGAGCGGACGAGATCGTTCAACAGCGCCGGGAAGAAATCGAAGCCGAGCTGCCCAGATTTGTAAACACCATTGAACAGGAACTCAGGGCATCCCGTGATGTGCTGAACATCCTGAAATCCTACCAGAGAAACGCCGGTCATGCCATGAAGCGGGAACTGGAAATCACGATTGCGGATATGGCATCCGGCAACGAGGAAAACGCACTTACCCGCATGGAGAGCCGAATTGGAAGTACCATGCTGTCCGATGTGGTGCGCGGTTTGATCTCGGTCAAGCGCGGCGACAACGGTATCATGTATTTCCAGATGCTTTCTATGACCTTTAAGCAGTTGGAACTTCAAAAACTGAAACTGGAGGCCATGAAGCAGCCGGGAAAAATGCGTAAGTATTCCTTTATGCTGCTGGGCTGTTTCCTGCTGATGTATCTGGGTGTCCTGGGCTATGTGGTGTTGGAAGCCTTTGGCGAACTGTTCTAAAGGAGGTGGAGAAACCTTGAAACGACTTCTGAAGGACAAACGGGGCGAGGGCTTTGTGGATGTGTGTGTCCTGGTTTTGGCGATTGCAATGGTTCTGGCTTTGGTGGTCCGCATTGCACCGGTATTCGTGGCAAAGCAGAACCTTGATGTCTTTGCGGACGAACTGGTTCGGACTGCGGAAATCAATGGGCAGGTTGGCTCTGCCACAAACGCAAAAGCAGCGGATTTGCGGGAGCAAACCGGACTCGACCCCAATATCTCATGGAGCGACACCGGAAAAATCCAGCTCGGCAACGAGGTGGAAGTGACCCTCACAACCACCGTCAATATTGGGCTGTTCGGTGAGTTTGCATCCTTTCCTGTCACTCTGACAGCAAAGGCCAGCGGGACTTCGGAGGTGTATTGGAAGTGAAGAAGATTCGAGAAGTCCTGAAAAGCAAATCCGGGCAAGGCGTACCGATGATTTTGGCCGTTGTCCTCTGCTGCCTGATTCTGGCCTGTGTGACCTTTGAGTATATGCGCTTGATGATCGTTGCGCAGGGGGTGCGTGATTCTGTCCAGTCCGCCATTGTAGATGTGGCCACCGAGAATTGGGATGAAGCCTATGCCGGTTTGCGTGAGGGTTACTCCGGTGGCTATCAACTTGCCGGTTCGTCCTGGTCACAGAATGTTACCAGCGGCAATGTGTACGCCCGCCTGCAAGATGTTTTGGGCATTGAATACGAGGGCGGGCAGTATGTAAAGTACAGCGGCGAGAATTTGGAGTATCGACTGTACGACCTGCACCTGGATGTAGAAAATGCTCCGCTGGCCCCGTCTGTGCCGGATGGCATTACGCAGCTCAATGTCACAGGGACAATCACTGTTGATGTGCCGCTTTCCTTTGGATTCGGGCATCTGCCCCCCATGCAGATCACCATGAAACTCAACGCCAAATATGTTCCCAGGTTTTAATTTTGTATATTTCGCCCTGCCGCTTTTCCATAGCGCAAAAAAATATTTGGCAGGAATCACACCTGGACGCCGTATTTGTGCAAATGGTATAATGATGGCGAGAAATATTACCATCATTTTAATATAAAATCACCGTACAAGGAGGTTTTCAAATGAGTGCAAAAAACAAGAAGCTGTTGGCCGTTCTTGGCGCAGCCGCCGTTGTGGTAATTGTGATTGCCGCAGTGCTGCTGGGCAAGGGCGGGCAGACCACAACCGTTGATCCGGCATCCACCCCCTCGGATGTATCTGCCGAGGATGTGGATAGCAGCAATACCCCGGACAGCAGCTCCAGCGAACCGCTGGTAGTGGTGCCGGACACCTCTAAACCCGAAGCGACTGACAGCCAGAACCAGACCGATGCTGTTTTGAATGTGGAGGAAGAAGATCAGGTAGACGTTAACCTGACCGACAGTGAAAAGAAACCCGAAACCACTCCGCCCCCGGCGCCTTCTCAGGAGGAACAGCAGGCGGCCAGCGAAAAGGATGAGCCGATTGTGCATGAGCCGGACAGCAACCAACCCCAGACCGGCGACACACAGGGCGGTTCCATCTATCTGGAGGGCTTTGGCTGGATCACCGACGAGGGCGGCGGCTCCGTCCAGCACAACATTGACTCTGATGGAGATATAAATAAACAGGTCGGCAACATGGGCTGATAACAAGCCCGGAGAGTACGGTAGCGATACCGTACTCTTTTTTTGTTCTCAACTAGTTTGATTGGAGGTGCGTTTTTGAAGCGGATATTTGTAATATTGCTCACACTTGTGCTGCTGTTGGGTATCTGTCCTATGAGCGCCCTGGCAGAAACCGGAGGAAGCGGAAATGTGGATGGCGGTGGCGGCGATATGGGGCAAGGAACCTCGCAGAACTCCTGGAACCCTGGTATGGATGGTGTACGAATTACTGTGGTTGATGCAGAATCCGGTCAGCCTGTGTCGTCCTCTTTTGATCTGACTAATAAAACTCCATCTATCAAGATTCATTTTGGGAAAGTCAGTAAAATTCAATATGCAAATGGGGCAAGTATTTCTCCCACCACGGGGAATTACGACTACTACACCCCCGCAACCCCTATGCCGAGGATCGTCAGCAGTGGCAGCCAGAAGGCCAGCATTGAAGCAATCAAGAAATACTTCTGCTCCGAGTATGCGGTAAAACTGGTGGCGCAGCAGACCGGAATCGCATACGAGGAACTGATTGGCGGACAGTACAAGCTGTTTTTGGAGCCAATCGCCTATTTCAAGCACAACGGAATTATGATGGCCATGACTGCGCATGAAGCCGCGCTCTATGATAATCAGGCAGGCGGGTCCTTGCGTAAGACCATGACGAGTTTGACCCATAAAAACCTGCCGCTGGCTATGTTCCTGGAATATGCGGATATGGGATTTCCGGCCTATACAGGGGCTACCAATAAGACCTGTTCCAACGATACTATTATCACCTATCTGGGTATGGGTATTGTATGGTTTACCGACCCGCCCGAACAGCCGGAGCCAACCGACTATGACTACGAGTATCGTGTGGATACAGATGTCATCACGCCGGTAACGCTCTATGCGGGATCGGAGATCAATCCTGATAGCCCTGCTACGGTATCCTTTAGTATCAACGGCAGCACCTACCGGATGAACAATATTGTGATTCCATCGGGAGATAGTCAGATTGCCTGGGTAAAGTGGCATACACCGTCGGAGCCGCAGGATATTACCATCTATGTCAGCACTAACAAAGGTTCGTTGAGCCAAAGCACCATTCGGGCAAAGGTGGTAGATCTCTCCGGCAACGACCCGCCCGATCCAAAAGCCACCGATACGATGGGAAGCTGGTCGGCCAGCAGCGTTCCCAGCCGAGAAACCAAGACCTATGCAGCATGGAGTGTCTGGTGGGCGAAATGGCACCCCTATTGGGTGTGGCACAGCACAGGGAAAAACACAGGATATTGGGTAGACGATGGATGGTATGATTACTTCCGGGACAATTACTCGGCCAGCATGACCGCCACCACCCGAATCGAGCCGGACGAAAAGGTTCCCACCGCTTCGGGCGATTTGATGAAATCAGGCTATGGCGTAACAAACACTGTAACGGCAACCGTCAGCACCTCTGCCCCGCTGTCGCACTATACCTACGGGCAGACAGCCGTATCCTACTTCCCGGAGTTTGGCTATGGAACCTACTGGCGGCTGTTGGAGCGGCTCACCAGCGGAACAACGGCGCGGTTCCAGTTTGCCAAAAACATTTACAGCACCTATAACCAGCGGGTGCATTTTTCGCCGGTTTGGTTCCCGGATGGGAGCTACACAGTCAATACTCATGTAATGGATATTTGGACGCCTGCGGGGATGCTCGCCATGAATCTCACCGATGATGTAACGATCAGCGGCTCCCTCTATGATGATTGGCATATCGCACCGGGCAATCCGTAAGAAAAAGGAGAATGGATATGAACGACAACAGAACGATTCGGATTATGGTGTTTGAACCTGGGCGGGCGCCTTATACGACCATGCTGGAGGATTCTCTTGAACACCGGCAGGAACTTGTGGGCGGGGATATTGAGTGTATTCCTCTGCCCTGCGAAACGGTTCTCTGCTGCAATGCGTCCGGGAAACTGACAGGTCTGCCGGAGAACCGACAGTACGGGCCGGATACCCTTCACGGAACTTTTTTCCTCTATGGCGATACCCCGGAAGGACGGGGCGTTTCTTTGACCGATGAACAGATTGCCATGTATCAGGAGTATTTTCCGCAGCCGGTCCCCGCAGCGGTATCCTTTGAAGTACGGTCCGCCGCCGACATGAAAGAGTTTATGAACCTCATGTTCGGCAAGGGATGGGACATGGACACCGGAGCCGCAGAGGATATGGAGGCAGGCCGATGAGCAAAATGTTTTCGGTGGTGACTCTGGATGCCCCCCACTCTCTGATGACGGAGCATTTTGTCCCCGGTAGCCCTGATGGGCTGGATGAACTGCTGGACTGCGATGAAATCTCCGAGGTTCTTGCCGAATGGCCCCTGGGGGATACCATCGAAGCGAAAATTCAGACCTATCTCTATGGAGATGGCGAAACCGTGCGGGCTGACGAGGAGGATTTGGCTTTCTTCCGAGAGCATTTTGACGAGCTGGACGCCAGCGATGCCCTGGACTGCGTCTCAGACCACAGCTTTTCTTTTGAATCGGACGAGTTGGATTTTGGGTACGGTGAAGAAAGCGAAGATGAAGAAGATTTGGAACTATAAGACACGGCTCTGCTGAAAAGCAGGGCCTATTTTTATGGCAAAGAAAGCGAGGTCGATAAATTGCTTTTGCCGATTATTATGATCTGCGTCTGTGCGCTGCTGGGCGGTGGGACGCTGATTTTTCTGAAGTTGTCGGCCAAACACAAAAAATCGAAGAACAAGGACAAGGAAGAACTGGCCCAGATCACCGCCAATGAGTTTGTGAATGTGAAAGATATTCGGGGGAACTTCCTCTATACCCGTGACAATCTGGCTCTGGCGTATCTGAAGATCTACCCGATCAGCACAGAACTGTTCAGCAAAAACGAAAAGCGGCTGATTGCCAAGCAGCTTACGGTAAGCCTGTCCAGCGCACAGTACCCGTTTCAGCTTCTTGCCGTATCCCGCCCGGTAGATATTTCTCCGCTGTTGTCGGAGCTGTCTGCCACACTCACTTCTTCTTCCGATGTGAAGCAAAAGGAACTACTGAAGCAGGAAATCGTGGAAATGGGCGCCTTTGCTCTTTCCGGCGAGGTTGTGGAACGGCAATTCTACATCAAGATTTGGGATAGGGTAAGCGATGGCGTTGAGCGCGATCTGCTTCAGAAGCTCAAGCTGCTCGGCGGATATTTTTCGGACAGCGGCATTCAGACCGAGATTCTGCAACAGCAGGATATTGTCCGGCTGTGCAACCTGGTCAACAACCCCGCCTATGTGCATTTGGAGGATTCCGGCATCAATGCTGCGATCCCGATTTTGGAAAGTGTAGGTGTTGTCTAAGTATGAAGCACACCCGGCAGGATTTGAAAATCATGCAGGGTTGGAGCCTCGAAAGAAAAATCAGAGTTACGCAGACGAGAATCATGGAATGGTATATGCGGTACGATGGGCAGGTCTTTATCAGCTTTTCGGGCGGTAAAGATTCCACCGTGCTGCTTGATCTGGCACGGCGGGTCTACCCTGATATTCCTGCTGTGTATGTTGACACGGGGTTGGAATACCCCGAACTGCGCGATTTCGTAAAAACGAAGGACAATGTTATTTGGCTTCGCCCGCGCTATCCGTTCACTCAGATTCTTGAGAAGTACGGCTATCCGATCATCTCCAAAGAGGTTTCGGATGTTATCAACGGCGCAAGAAAGGGACAACCTTACCGTCTGGCACGGCTCAATGGAGAACTGCTGGACAAGAACGGAAAGAAGTCGATCTACAACTGCGAGAATTACAAATACCTTCTGGACGCTCCCTTCAAGATTTCGGCAAGGTGTTGTTACCACATGAAAAAAGCGCCGCTGAACAAATTTGAAAGGCAGTCTGGGCGGCACCCGATTACGGGTGTCCTGGCCTGCGAAAGCAAGCTGCGGGAGCAATCCTGGATCAAGTTTGGCTGCAACGGCTTCGAGCGCCAGCGGCCTCTCAGCCAGCCCCTTGCGTTCTGGCTGGAAGAAGATATTTTGCGGTATCTAAAAATGACCGGCATTCCCTATGCTCCCATCTATGGGGACATTGTTGAAAGCCGCAAGAAGAACGGCACCCCGATTCTGAAAACCACCGGTGTTTCCAGATCGGGGTGTATGTATTGTATGTACGGCGTTCATCTGGAGCATGAGCCGAACCGATTTCAGCTTATGCAGGTGACGCATCCCCAACAGTATGATTACTGCATCAATAAATTGGGGTGCGGCGCTGTGCTGGACTACATTGGGGTGCCTTACCGCAATCAACAGTTGGAGGTGGATCATTGTTAGGTTCTAAGAAAAAAGAAGAAGCGTTTCCCGTCAATGAAGCGCTGTTAAATGTCATTACCCCGATGGGGCTGGAAATCAAGCGAAACAGTTTGGTCATCGGTGAAAATCTGGGTAAGGTGTACGGCGCCGTCCGCTATCCGCAGAAGGTGGATATGGGGTGGCTTTCCAAGATCACCAACATCCCCAGCACCATTGTTTCGGTGGGGATTACCCCCATTGACAATGGTTCGCTCATTTCCGCAATCTCCAAAAGCATTGTTCAACAGCGCGGCGCCGCTGACAGTGCCAAAGACCCGCTGACCCGGCAGCGCGCCGAGAAAGCCGCCGAGGACGGCGAGAAAATCATGCAGCGGATCGACCAAGAGGGCGAAACGGTTGCCATGATGTCGCTGACCGTGATGCCGATTGCACAGGATGAGGTCAACTTCACAAAGGTCTGCCGCCGTGTGGAGAGCGCCTTCAACATCCAGAAGTGCAAGGTGCGCACCCTCGCCAATCTCCAAAAGGAAGGGTTCCAGAGCATTTCTCCCACCTATCCGGCCAACTCCACGGTGGACAGCATTGTGTCCCGTATTATTCCCATGAGTACCTTTGTGGGCGGATTCCCGTTTGCCAGCTCCGGTTACAACGATGGTCGAGGCTATTATTTTGCAAAGGACAGCAACGGCGGCCTGGTGATTCTGGATACCTGGGAGCGCGGAAACGACCGCACCAATAGTAGCTTCGTGATTATGGGTGTGGCCGGTATCGGCAAGAGTACTGTTGTGAAACACATCATGCTTTCGGAATATATGAAGGGGACGAAAATCCTGTGCATCGACCCGGAATCCGAGTATAAGGATATGTGCCGGAACCTGAATGGAAGCTGGCTCAACGCTGGCGGTGGAAAAAACGGCCGCTCCAACCTTTTGCAGATCAGACCGGCGCCCCGTGACGATGACGATGAAACCGACAAACTCTATACCGATGAAGGAAACGGTATGTCTGATATGGCGCTGCACATGAAAACGCTGGAGATTGAATTTTCCCTGTATCTGCCCAGCCTGACGGATATGCAGAAAGCGATCCTCAAGCAGACGATCATTGAACTCTACAATCAGTTCGGCATCTTCTGGGAAACGGATATTCGGCAGCTCAAGGCCACGGATTTTCCCATTCTGTCCGACCTTCACGCCCTGCTGGAAAAGAAAGCGGAGGCCAACAAGGAGAATCCGGTATATCGTGATCTGGCAATGCTGCTGTACGACGCCGCAGCGGGCAGCGACAGCTTTCTGTGGAACGGCCACACCACGCTGGAGGCCAATTCCCGGTTTATTTGCCTGGATACCCACGACCTGCAAAATGCGTCGGATAATGTCAAGCGCACGCAGTATCTGAACCTGTTGAGCTGGTGTTGGGAGGAAATGAGCCGCGACCGGAATGAGCGTTGCCTGCTGGTATGTGACGAGGCATATCTGATGATCGACCCGCAGGTTCCGCAATCCCTGGTGTTCCTGCGCAATGTGGAGAAGCGGGCAAGAAAGTATGAAGCTGGACTGGCAATCATTTCTCATTCCGTGGTGGATTTCCTGGCCCCGGAGGTCAAAATGTACGGGCAGGCCCTTTTGGATATTCCGTGCTATAAAATCCTGATGGGCTGCGACGGCAAAAACCTTCAGGAAACCAAAGACCTCTACAACCTGACGGACGCGGAGCAGGAATTGTTGGAGAGCAAGCGGCGCGGACACGCGCTCTTTATCATTGGGTCCAAGCGGCTTCATGTAAACTTTGAGATTCCGGCTTACAAGTTTTCCTATATGGGCAAGGCTGGCGGCCGGTAATTCGGTGGCGGCCGGGAGCAATCCCGGTCGCCTTACTTATTCCACACAGGAGGTTTTCAGATGAATCATGCGGAACGATACGAATACCTGGTCAACAAGATGGCTTCCATACGCTGGAGGGGCAGTGATTTGGATGCTTCCTACCATGCCGCCCTTTTCCTGATGGCTTCCCATCCGGCTCTCTTTCAGAAGATGGATCGCTACCTCTGCCCGGAGGGAATCGACTTTACAAAGATGATGCGGAAAGAGGGGTTTGAATATGACTGGATGAAGATTACGGCGGATGCCGCCCGCAACCTCTTTTCCTGGAACAGCAAGTGTGCTGCTACTCCTTTTGAGATTTCGCGGATGCCTGCCCCGGCGATTCGGGCGCTCTTTACGGCCTGCTTCATCGCCAACGGGGACTACATGGTATCTGTCCGGGAAAATGACAAAGGAGAAAAGGTGTTTGAGATTGACAACAGCGCCGGTAAACGGCGGGAGGCGTTCAATCTGCAAATGGAGCAGATGATGGAAGCCCCCGGTATGGAACCGGACTGATTATGGAGGTGATTTTTTGGCTGTTGATCCGTTGACTGCAAAAATTCTGGCAAAGGTAGCTATGCAGGCGGCTACCGACTCCGAGAGCCGGAAAAGAATCCTGTTTATGATCCTGGCCCCGGTTCTGGGGCTTTTGCTTTTGATTGCCTTCATCCTGTACCTCATTACCAGCCCCTTTTCCGTGCTGTCCCAATGGCTGATTGGAGATGAGGTAAGCGTGGTGGAGGATTTTCAGAAGGAGTACGGCTACAACCAGCAGCTCGGCATTTATGAGAAAGACTATGTAGACGGTAGTGGCCAGAGCTATGAGGGTGTCATCTTTACAGATGGGGCAACCGAAGTTGTCTACTACAACCAGTTGGATGAGCGGTGGGCAGATCTTCCGTATGGAACCGATAATATCGGCGGTTATGGCTGTGGCCCGACTTCTATGGCGATTGTGGTATCCAGCCTGACAGAACAGACCGTTGATCCCCCCACAATGGCAGAATGGGCGTACCAGCACGGCTATTGGTGTTCCGGCAACGGGTCCTATCACTCGTTGATACCGGGGGCTGCGGAGGGCTTTGGGCTTCAATGGGAAAGCATCAGCACCGATGACCCGCAGGCTGTGGTGGATGCTTTGGCATCCGGGAAGTTGATTGTGGCACTCATGTCAAAAGGCCACTTCACATCCAGCGGTCACTTTATGGTGCTGCGTGGAGTGACCTCTGAAGGAAAAATCCTGGTGGCCGATCCTGCCAGTAAAAAGCGAAGCGAACAGGAATGGGATATATCAATCATTCTGGATGAGGCCAGAAAGGGCGCCGCAGCAGGCGGTCCCTTGTGGGCGATCTACTAAAGGGGTGCGATATGAATAACCGAAACAAGCTGATTGAACTGTTTATCTACATCGTGATCGTGGTGGTGGGCATCGTCCTCTTGCTGACCGGTGGGGCGGATGACAAAGCCAGTGCTGAAAATATGGGAGGTGAATCCTATGCTGTTGTACTTGACGAGTAACCAGAAAAGCAACCTGATCGACCCCGCTGTGCGGAATATGACTCTGCCCGCCAAGAAACTGGTCGGCCGGTTCAGCCTGAAAAGTTTCGTTACCAAAGATATGCGCAATTATGCCAACGCCAAATTCTTTGTGGTGGATGCGGCGTGTATCGAGGAAAGCGGCAATGATTTCACCCTTGCCCTGCAATCCTTTCAGATGATGTTCTCCGCTCGGATCATCGTCATCCTCTCCGGCTGCGAGGATGTGAACGGCGAGGTACAGCGCTTACTGTCCATCGGCGTTGTGAATCTGGTTACGGGCGAAACGATGGAGGATGCCCTGGACGAGCTAACAGAGGCACTTTCCGAAGATGGGATGCAGCGGTATGTGGTAAAGGCCCCCGTCTATGAACAGCCAGTCTCCCGCCACGAGAAAGCCCCGGAGCCGGACGAAATTATTCCGTACCGCTGGAACGCCCGAAATATCCGTATTGCCGTGGCCGGTTCGCAGCGTAGGAGCGGTGTGACGGTGACGGCCTTTAACCTGGCGTCCTGGCTGGCGGCCAGAGGTGCGGAGGTGGCGTATATTGAGGTTAATCAGAACCGCCACCTGCAGCTCCTGCTGAACATCTACGAAGCGGCGCCGGATGGGGAGCATTACACCATTGATGGGATCGACTGCTACTTGACCAACGAGCCGGATAAGGCGTATCAGTTTATCATCTATGACTGCGGCGTGATGCAGACGCCCACCTCTATTTTCCGTGACGCGGATCACCGGCTCCTGTGCGGAAGTGTCCTGCCCTATGAGATTCCGGTGTTCCACAAGGCGTTGTCCGAGTGCGGTTCGTTGGAAGTACGCCCGGTAGCGATCTGTGTACCGCAGGAAATTCAGGAATACTGTATGGAACTCTTTGGGGAAGATGTTCAGATTGCGGCAGCATCCCACGACCTGTTTGCGAAGCGGGCCAACGGACAGATCTACCGACCGCTGGTGGAGAAGTATATTGCAGGAGAAAAGCGCCTGTAACAGTAAGACATGATTGGGAGGATTGGAATATGGCAAAGTTTGAGTATATGCAGCGGGCATTTTCTTCTGAACTGAAGCCCAGAGCGCGGCTTGTGCTGCAAGTCCTGGTTCTGCATTGCAACAAAGAGGGCGAGTGTTTCCCCTCTATCAAGACCATAGCCGCCAAGTGCGGCTATGGGGTGTCCACCGTAAAGCGGGCGCTGGATGAGTTGGTGAAGGCGGGATATATCGTCAAGCAGGCCCGGTTTGACGAGCGTAAGAACGGCGGACAGACCAGCAATCTCTATACCTTATGCTCTGACTTGCCCTGCCCTGACGAGCCGGAAAACACCCCTGTGCCGGAAGATGATGCGTCTGATGAATCCCCGGCAGTGCAGCCGGAAAGCGCTCCTGCGGATACCTGTGACGCCCCTGATCCCACACCTGGGGAGCAGTCTGCCACTTTGCCGACAGCGGATTCCTACTCCTTTGCAGATGGCTTTGAAACAAAAATCGGGCGGCAAAATTGCCGCCCGATTCGTATGTGGACTGGGGGGCAGTCCATTTTTATACCCCCTTGAACCGTACAGGTGAACAGATACTTACGGATGAAGAAAAAAGTAAAGGGCTGTGCTGTTATAAATACTGCGGTAGTGCCAAAGGAAAAGGATACCTGGTACAGTACCGGTCCCATTCATATCGTTGTCACTCTACCTGTTGGATGATCTCACCGCTCGAATCATACTGAACAACATCCAAACAAGTAACACTTATTCCATCCGAAGTATCGTCGATTTTGGGGAAGTATATCCGAAAGCTGTTGTGTTCTTGATAGGTTTCCAAAATATCTGAAACTTCAGTAGAATCCGCAGCAACAGAGATGGTGTCACCTTGGTTGATTTCGTCCTTGTAGCTTTCAAGGGCTTCAACTAAGAAAAGGTTATCTTCATCTTCCACCATTTCAATTACTTTGACATTGAGGGCGAGCAAATGTGAAACCTGCTCATAGTTTTGGGTGGTGTTATCATTTGAAAAGGCAGGAACAACCCATACGGTATAATTTTTCCAATAAATCTCTGACTCCAGCAACCACTCGCTATCATCATCGGAAAAAATATATACCCCACCCATCTGTTCTTGAAAGACCGCTCCCGTACTTTCTGCGAACATTCTTAGAAGCGCATCACTTTCGCCTCGCCTGGTGATATAGACACATTCAGATTCCGTTTGCTTTACCTGAACATATTGTGTTTCATCACTTAGTTTAGCAGCGGCGCGAAGATAAGGAAGCGGATTACCTCGCTGAAAAATAACGGGTGAGTACAATGCTATAATTGTGATGCAAAGGATTAAGCATACAGCAACTATTCCCAATGCAATTTTGAACTTTGATGGGTTTGATTTCATTGCCTTCTACTCCCAACCGATTTCTTCATCAATTCCTGGGTGCTTGTGTGGTATTACATATAAATTTACGGGAGAAATTCGGGAACTTCTTTTGTAGTAAACGGCACACCAAATAACCGCACATTGCTCCAAGCGTATTCAAAATAATATCGTCAACAGCGGTATTGCGCATGATGAAATACTGTGCGAACTCTATAAAAGTTGACATTCCAAAACCAATGATTGCAGATCGTTTCAATGTGGCATTTCGGAATAAAAGGGCGGGAAAAAATCCAATAGGGATAAACATAGCCAAATTGCCAAAGAAGTTAATGAGCGTTACAAAAAAGTACACGGGACTTTTCAATAAATCCTCAAAATAATCTTTGAATACAGAGAATGGAACTACGCTTAAACTGGATTTCCAAGCAGGGCGTTCAATTAGAATACGGACATTTCCCCAAATACCAGGAGAATCCTCCCAAATATATGTAGGCCACAATGTCAGTGCCAAGATACCGAAAATAGATACAACAAATAGAATTAAGCCAATCTCACGTTGCCATCCAGAGTGCAAATTCATAGCCTTCAGTGCCCTCATGCGGTATGGCATAAAGCACAGAAAGACAACTACTGCCGGAAATGAAATAATTAAAATTCTGCTCATATATTGTATCAAACTTGTCATGTCCAATCCTCCATAATTACCCAGTAGGAGATACCCTGTTTGGCCCTCTACCGGTTAGAAATATTTTGTTGGCCGATATTTACAGTTCCATCCAACCACAGGTCTTTGAAGTGGCCGTCCCCACCAGTGATATTAAAAATGCGCATATGGTAATTCTTGTCCGCGCTCAGATTTCTGTCTGGAAAAATCGTTTTTCAAAGGGATGACCTCCTTCATTCGCTTATATCCCGTAAACGAATGAAGGAGGTCATTTTGGACAGTTGTATTCAATTTTTTTAGAATTATTTTTTTTGGACACCCTCCGCCAATTTTATCATAGTATCCTCAGAAAGATCCGCCATGATATAAAAGGCAAGGTCATCTTCTTCTGATGTCCAAACCAACATATTGGAAGATGCTTCCTCGTTAGCCTGATAGAAGTCCGCACAGATATTACCAATTTGAATGGATCGAGTTTCTGCATAATCGGATGTAACAAACAGGCTTGCGGCATCATCTCCCTGCAAACAGGAAAATATGATACGCTGTCCCGAATCATTGGCATAGGTTAGATACATACCGCCATCAAGATCTTGCTCTTTCTGAAAAGAAAAGCCTTCGGGCAGCCATGTTAGCTCATACTTTACGATAGTGTTTTCTTGCGGCGCTTCACCAATAAATCTGTACTCAACAAACGCCTCGTACTGCTCCCGTACCCATGCGAAAAAAGCAGCTCGTGCTTCTACATCCACTGTCAGCCATGTACCGCTGGCAAGAGCTACCGCAAGAACAAAGCAAGCTGCATATTTGGGCAGTTTGTAGATCACAGGATGTTTTGCTTTCCGAAAAGTTCGGCGCATTTTTCTCTGAAACGATGGGGAAAACTCATGTTCACATTCTGCTGGAGCGGGGAGCGAATCCCTGATTGCCTGATCCGCTTCAGCCGCCGCTTTTTTCAGCATTTCCTCGCTTATCACAGGATTCCCGCCTCCTCACATAGTTTTTTCAATTTGCTTTTGGCCCGTTGATCCAGTTTAATTGCGGCCGGCAATGACAGTCCCAACATCTTTGCGATTTCTCTGACCGTGTACCCATGATGATAACGCAGCAAAATCATTTCTCGATACCTGGCAGGCAACTTCAAAATACATTTTGTCAAATCGTTGTCCCCTTCATAATGAGCATTTGTGCCTTGAATTTCCTCGATCAGTTCGACAGAAGGGTGTTTTTGTAACCGTCTATACTGATCTATTGCTTGGTGTTCAACTATTGTAACGACATAGCTATGCGTTTTTGGACACACAGGAGCATCAATTTTTTTAATGTTTTCTGCTATTTTTACGAAAGCCTGATGCACAGCATCCTCTGCATCCTGCTCGTTATGTAAAATTTCGTAGGCCACATGGAACATCAGGCCACGATACTCCAGATAGATCTGTTCAAACAGCGACTTCTCCTCTGGAGTTTCAAGCATCATCATATAAATTAACATAATGCGAACCCCCAGTCATAATCCATTCCATTGTACCATGTAGTCTGACTTCTCAACAAGTAGAAAGATTCAATTTACATAATATTTGCGTGGATGAGAAAATGGGGGATAATATAGGGAAAGATAAACGGCAGGAGCCATTTGGCGCCTGCCGTCATTTTCCTTGATTCAGCCGTGCGATAAGACCAAGCAATATAATTAAATCATCATCTGATAATGTCCTGATGCCATCCAACGCCTTTCTGACAAGCTGTGGGGTGTTTTCGGTAGCGTCAAAAAATTGTAGGGGCGTTATTTCAAAATATTCGCAGATATTTAAGAATTGCTTCATAGAAGGCAATGCCCGGCCGGAGGAAATAGCCTGGATATAGCCACGGTTTTGTCCCAGTTCCAAGCTCAACTGGTATTCAGAAATGCCTTTTTTCAACCGCAGCTCCGTGATCCGATTGCGGATAAATTCTTCGTCCATAAGTTCACCTCTCTGATTGTTAGCATATCAGAAAGGTTCCCTGGATATTGAACATTATTTGTGTTATAATTTGGCTGATGATTTCGTTTGCGCCTTATTAAATGAGTTATTTTTGTTTTCTATGTGTTGACCGCTATTAGAACAGGAGGAAACCGCATGAATGAATGCGTTTGTGCTATTACTGGACACCGGCCAAGCCGGTTCAAGTTCAAATACAGTGAAGATTATGCCCTTTGTAAGAAGATCAAAGCCAGTATGCTGGAGGTGTTCCGAAAGCTACATGATGAAAAGGAAGTCCGGCGCTTTTATGTTGGCGGCGCCCTGGGTGTTGATATGTGGGCGGCTGAACAAATCCTTCGTCTGAAGGAACAGCCTGGATACGAAGATATTGAATTGGTTGTAGCCCTGCCGTTTGTCGGCCATGATGCCAAGTGGGATCAGCGCAGCAAGCGCCGGATGGAGTTTATCCTGCAACATTGCAGCAGAAAAGAGATCATTGGAAACGAGGATTGCCGTGAGAGCTATATCAAGAGAAATTGCTACATGGTAGATCAGGCCAACTACCTGGTGGCAGTTTATGACGATGTGCGAACTATGCGATCCGGGACAATGCAGTGTGTCAGATATGCGCGTAAGAACGATGTTCCGGTAGTTCTGATTCATCCAGACACAGCTAATATAACTTATCCCATGTAAAATTCATCAAAAGCGCCGGATGCGGGGCTTATATGTCTCTGCGTCCGGCACTCTTTTATGTCTATCTAGGAAATTCGGCAATTCTTCCAGTAATTTCAGATAAGATACTATGTTTTGTTTCTTGTATTCTTCGAACAAACGAAATATAATGGAATAGATTGTCGGAGGTGTAAACATGGATTACTTGACGCTAAAAGAGGCAAGTGAAAAATGGGGGATTTCGTCCCGTCAGATAAATTATTACTGCACCGATGGACGAATCTCCGGTGCTGTCAAAATGGCTGGTGTCTGGTTAATTCCCAAGGATGCAGACAAACCAGCAGATAGACGATATAAGCAATCGAAAGAGATCGATAAGAAATGAAGATGGGAGTGTGAAATAATGGGATTACCTTTTCGACTTTTTACTGGCGCATATACCTTTCTCATGATGTCGATTGCACTATTCATCCTGACCTGTGGTATATTAGGAAAGAAAATTAAAGGCCGCCCTTTGGCGGTGTTCTGCATTGCGGCACAGGTACTGCAATGGCTTATTGGCGTAGTTGCCCCTCTTCTTATGTTACTTGCAAGTGCGAGTGACGATATGGCACTGTCTCCCGCATTTGATATTCTTACCTATACTCCTGTGGCACTCTTTTTGGGGTGGCAGCTAGCACGAGAGTTTCGGCTTCCGTTTCTGCATACCCTTACGGCAGCGGTATTGGGCACGTTTATCGCAAACACAGCCAGTAGTGTAATGGCTCAGGTGGTGGAGCGATATAGTCCATTGTTCGACCGAATGTATATTCTCGCTTTTGTACTCCTGTATATTCCTTACACCCTTACGGTCGGCGTGTCCTGGCTTGCATCCTATATCCTTCGTCGGTCAGAGTTCTACCGGTACTTTTCTGCGCTATTCCGCAGCCGCACCCGTGCAGTGTTGATTCTGGTGGTCTCCTTTGCACTAATGTGTCTGATGCCTTTGCTGCACACATTTTTTCCTGATATTGACCCTAATGTGGCATATGGTATTCTTTTTTATTCTTTTATCGTTGTTGGACTTTTCTGTATCCAATTTGTTGCTATGTACACGGCAGGGCAAGATAGGATCAAAGCGCAGGAAGAAACCATCCTCCAGCAGCAGGCTCACATGGCACTACTGGAAGAACTGCAGCAGGAAATTCGAGCATTTCGACATGACGTCACGAACCTGTTCTCTGGTCTGACATTACAAGCACAGGAGGGCGATCTTGCCGGTATCCAAGAATTTATGAAGCGAACCAGTGGCTACTTTGATGAAAAACTTGGCAACGAGATTGCCCAGATGGATGGTCTTAGCAATATTGAACTGTACCCGCTGCGCAGTCTGTTAACTTCAAAACTGGCGAAAATGCGTCAGCAGCGCATCAAGGGTGTGCTGGAGGTTTTACGTCCAGTGAGCCGCGATCAGGCTATGGACGCCGACGATCTGCTGCGGGCAGTAGGTATCCTGCTGGACAACGCTATCGAAGCCGCTGCAAAGAGGGATGGTCTTGTTCGTGTGGTACTGTTGCAGGAAGAAAATCAACTGTATCTTGCCATAGCTAATAACTACGATGTCGCACCAGATATGGCTGCCCTTGCCCGCAAAGGCTATACCACCAAAGGAAGCGGACATGGTACTGGTCTTTCCAGCTACCGACGCATCGTAGCTCGATGTCGGGGTTGCGCTATGCGTACTTATCTGAAAGACGGGATGTTCGTGCAAGAGTTACACATCCCTACCATTTGATGCAAAGGAGGGAATGGCCATGATTCCCGTTTATATCTGTGATGATGAAGCTCCCATCCGCCAAAGGTTGGAGCAGATCGTGGCAGGACAGATTATGATTCTGGACAGCGATATGGGTCCTGTACGAACTGTGGAGGAGCCGGACGAACTGCTACGGCTACAAAAGGAGGATTCAGTTCCCGCTGTCTACTTTTTGGACATTGACTTTCCTGGTAAGATCAGCGGTCTGGAACTGGCTCAAAAGCTGAGGCAGTATGATCCGCGAGGCTTCATCGTATTCATTACTGCCCACCATGATTTGGCCTTTGAGACCTTCCGCCTGCGGCTGGAGGCGTTGGACTATATCGTAAAGGGAGACGCAGCTTCCATGACCACACGGGTACAAAGCTGCCTGGAAAGTATTCAGGAACGGATGCTCTCCCAGCGCCCTGGACAGGGCAGCTACTGTACGGTCAAGATTCTCGATACTGTGCGCCATATCCCCACTGAAAGTATCCTCTATCTGGAGGCGGTGGGCTACCGTCATGCCCTACGGCTACATCTGGACGCGGAATTGCTGGAATTCAACAGCAGCTTGGACCACTTTGCCGCTCAGTTAGGCGATGGCTTCTGGCGTTGTCACCGGGGATTTTTGGTGAATCGAAATCGTATCCGTGCGGTGCATCTAAAGGAACAGCTGGTAGAGCTGGACAACGGTGAGACCTGTTTGCTTTCCCGCAAGGCGAAAAGCGAGTATCAGGCGCAATCTTAGAATGTGATTACAGATTATTCTTGGCTTTCTTGCAACTTGGATACATTCCTGATAAATTCAATAAAATAGCTAGTCAACAGGGACAGAAAGGCATTGGTCTTATGTCCCTGTTTTTATGTAATAAACCGCTGCTTTACCATTGGCGAAGCCTTTTGAACCATTGGCGAAAGATTTGGTTGTCAGTGCATTTTCTTTGTTATACTCAAGTCAACAAAAAACAACAAGGAGGGCTTTGAAAATGCCTGCTGAAAAATTTGTCCATGATTTTGTGAAAGAAGCTGGATACACTCCGATTCCTGACCGTGCTATCGTCGTCACCTACGCACCTGCCGACCTGAGCGAAAAAATGGCCCGCTTTTTCTCCAATGAGTTCTTCGCACTGCAAATGTGCGAAAATTCTTTGGTGCTGCTGCCGTTCGGACGGATGTCCATGGTGCTGAAAAAGGATGTGGTGTTGGAGATCCCCTATGACCGCATCCGCAAAGTGGAAGTGCGGGAGGATATGCTCAATTACCGTATCGAACTGGATACCGATGATGGTCTTATCGCGCTTTCTGCCCAGCAAAAGAGCTTCAATGCTCTGCGTCACTCCGGTACACTGTCTGTGGGCATGAGCGGTTACGGCTCGGGCGTGACCAGTGAGGGAATTACCAAGAAAGACAACTGGCATCGTGCTAATCTGGATGCAACGCTGGAGGCTCTGAAAGCCCTGAACCGCTGAGGAGAAATTTGAATGGACATTCGCAGTCAGATCGCTCGGCTCACAGAAGAGGGATGGCGTAGTCGAGACTACACGCTCACCAGTAAGCAGACTTATATCTGGGGAACATTAATCGCTCTTCCATTTGTGGCTCTTGCTGGCGGCCTGTACCGAGTATTCCTATTGGACGAGGCTGTTTTGTTGGATCATACCAGCCTGATTTTACTGGCTGTTATTGTGGTGAGTTTGCCGGTGCATGAGATACTCCATGGATTGGGATGGGCATTAGCCGGACGACTAGGAATGGATGAAATTAAATTCTTATTTCAGCATAGAATGCCCATGTGTACCTGTCGAGCAGTACTCTCCACTAAGTCTTATCTTATCGGCGTGTTGCTGCCGTTTCTGGTATTGGGTGGAGGTAGTATAGTGTTCCTGATTGTATATCCAGGCACCATTTCTGTGCTAACGGCAGTTGTCAATCTGCTACTTCCTGGGGCTGATCTGCTGATTGGGTGGAAAATCCTGCGCAGTGGAGCATTCAAAATTGCGGACAGTCCGAACCAGGTTGGCTTTGTGGGGCTGTATCTTCCCCAAAAATAAAAAAGCGTATGCTGTGATAATCAAAGAACGATTTATTGAAGTCTACTGATAAATTGTGAGTAATAGCAAAGTATATGAAAGCCACAGTGGTATGGCTTCAATAGTGTCCTTATTTGGCTTATACACTCAATTCTGAAGTGGCGTACACCGCGCACACACCTTTATAATTAAGCACTAAATATCTTCCAACTGACGGGCGACGAGAAAGGAAAAGCCGTCATATAGTAGCCCTTTACTCATACTCAATTGATTATGCGGCGGCTTTGAACAATCAAGGCTGCCGCTTTCTTTTGCACGGTCAAAATCGGTGTCCCACGGAGGTAATCGTATGAAAGAGATTATAGTCATTCGGACGGCTGACCCAGATGGAAGTGTCTTTCGTTCCATCCTGGGAGCCTTACAAGGAAAAAATAAAAATATTCAGGTTCTCCATGCTGCTGACCTGGAGCCTTCTGCCCTGACGCTAGGTGATATAGAGATATTTCCAGAGCAGCGACGGGTCACAAAGGCTGGTGTGGAGATCTGTCTGAACTATGGGGAGTTCTCCATCCTTTACTGCATGGCCCGCTGCCCTGGTCGTGTATTCAGCCGGGAGCAGCTCTATAATGCGGCCTGGGGCGAGGACTATGAATTAGGCACTAACACCGTGGACAATACGATCTGGCGCCTACGGAACAAGCTGGAGCCTGACCCCAAGCACCCCACCTACATCAAGACCGTTTTTCGGGTGGGATATAAAATTGAGAAATAGCATACAAAAAACGCCGGACGCGGCGGCCTGCTGGCCCTGCGCCCGGCATTTTCAATATGTTGCCTTCCAACTTTATACTTGCCCAAAGACAAGCTTATATGAGTGTGAAATGAAACTGAGAAGGCAGATAGATTGGAAAGCAAGATTCTACTAATATGTTGTAGTAGAACCTATTGACATTTCTACACCGTTGTAGTAATATCGAATTATCCAAGGTAGACGTACTTTGGATGAGGAGGAGTTAATTGTGGATCGATCCAAAAAATTATCAGAAACAGAATATGAGATTATGGAAGTGTTGTGGAATTCAGAAGTTCCTATGTCTGCTTCGCAGATATTATCGTACTTTGCCGAACATCGCAACAAGGAATGGAAAGCTCAAACATTAGCAACATTTTTATCCCGTTTAACGCAAAAAGGTTTACTCACTTCCAAAAGAGAAGGTCGTGTGCCTTATTATTGGCCGATTAAAACATGCGAGGAGTACCAGAAAAGCAATGCACAACGGATTTTAGACACATTGTATGGTGGGTCAATCAAAAATTTCTTTGCTGCACTTTATGGTGAATCTCAAATGTCGGAGGAAGACCGAGAGGCACTGAAACAGTGGCTCGATGGGCAACCGTGAGAGGAGGCTGATTGTATGGCCTCAACCTTGCTTAGTACCATTTTGTGTTTGAACCTTGTAGCAAGCGTATCCTACCTTGTGTTTAGGGCATTGGCTTTCGCCGGAAGAAAGCACATCAGCGAAAAGTGGCGCTACAATTGTATCACCATTATTATGTGCCTATATGTAATTCCATTTTACAAGCTGCTGCCTGGATTTCCGCAAGCCTTTACCAACGTTCAACCAATATCAGTTGTCGGAAAAAATATTGTATCTGGAACGAATGTAGTTTCTCCTGAGAACCCTGTGTCTATCTTTACGGAAGCAAGTTCAAATATCATTCAAAATGCTACTCTTAACATCAGTTTCGATTGGCAGAAGTGCGTCTTGGTTATTTGGATTGTTTTTGTAGTTACCTTAGCTACATGGAATGTTCTGGGCTTCCTTCGTTTTAGATACCATATCCAGCAAACCCAAGAAGTTTCTCACGCAATGTTACAAGATATTGCGAACGATTGTGCTTCTAAACTTGGGATCAAGAAAAAGGTGGATTTAAGGCTATATACCACAATGCCAAGTCCAATGTTAATTGGATTTTTCACACCAATCATTGTGGTCCCACGGGTTGATTTGCAGCTTGATGACGCACAAATGATATTGGCACATGAGTTAGTGCATTTTAAGCACCATGACTTATGGCGTAAGCTCTTTGCAGTTATTCTCCAAACAGTTTATTGGTTCAACCCTGTTGTGCATCTCATGAAGCGAGAGTTAGATCGTTTGGCAGAAACATCTTGTGATGAGCAAGTTGTCTGTCAAATGAGTCCGGCAGAGCGCAAAAAATATGGGCATCTTCTGATTTCTTACACGACTGTATTTCGTATTCCCAGCAAATCATCTGGAATTGCCTTTGTCTCAACGAGAAAAAGGCTTGAAAGGAGACTATTAACCATGTTGAATTCCAACCAAAAATCCCGCAAGACCGTTGCTATTGCCTTGGCCTGTGCCCTGGGCGCCAGTTGTTTGGCGATGTCCGCGTTTGCGGCCGAACTGCCTTCTTCTATCGATGTGCCCAATGCTGAACTGATGGATGTCGCCGATGTGAAATTGGGCGATGCAGGCGACGCTCACATTGTTGAGTCTGCCAATGGTTTTATGGATCTGTCCACCATGAAGCTGTCCACTGAATCCAATGACGCTGCCAAGATGATTGAGTCCACCACTGGCTTTGCCGATTTGTCCCAGTTTAACCTCTCCACTGACACCGCAGACGGTATGGCATTCTATGAGGGTACTGTGACTGCGAAAGCTGGCGAAGCCGTGCCGTATGCTTCTGGCAGCCTTTCCAGCGGAAAGGGATATGCTTTTGATGCCCAGAATCTGGTCAAGGGTCAGAAAGTAACCATCAATGCAACCTGGACTCCCACCTCTTCTAAGGTCCAGATCGGACTCATCAACAACAAGACTGGCTACGGCCTCGTGAAAACTGTTACCAACGGGTCGGGGTCTGTGTCTTTCGAGATTACTGGTGACTCCAACTTCTCCATCTTTATCGGCAATGTGTCTCCCAGCAGCATTCGCTTTGATGTTTCCTATATTGTGAACTGACAATTTGCTCAGTAGCTGGTTTATGATGCCAAACAACTCAGTCCATTGAGCAAAAAGCAAGGCGGGGAAAGATCTTGAAGATCTCTCCCCGCCTTGCTTGATATATATGTATTATCTCTCTTTCCCTTTTGACCAGCACAGGATTGACAGCTCATGGAGGAAATCGTATGAAAGAAATTATTGTTATTCATACTTCTGACCCAGATGGAAGTATTTTTCGCTCTATTCTTGGAGCCTTGCAGGGAAAAGATGTTCAAATTCTCCATGCTGCTGACCATGATCCCTCTGCCCTAACTCTGGGAGATATTGAGATATTCCCAGCGCAACGGCGGGTCACAAAGGCTGGTGTGGAGATCTGCCTGAACTACGGAGAGTTCTCTATCTTTTACTGCATGGCCCGCTGCCCTGGTCGTGTATTCAGCCGGGAGCAGCTCTACAATGCGGCCTGGGGCGAGGACTATGAATTAGGCACCAATACCGTGGACAACACAATCTGGCGCCTGCGGAACAAGTTGGAACCTGACCCAAAGCACCCCACCTACATCAAGACTGTTTTTCGGGTGGGATATAAAATCGAGAGATAAGCACAAAAAGCCGGGTGCGGAGGCTATATGCCTCTGTGTCCGGCTTTTCCTTATCCGATTTCTCACGGCCGAATTTTGGAAGCAACAAGACAGTTGACAATCGTCGTTATCCTAACTATAATGTACTTGTACGATAAGTACATTATAGTTAGGAGAGGAGGAAATACATGGAAATCGTTATCAGTAGCAACACGAGTAAACCAATTTATGAGCAGATAACCTCGCAGATCAAGGCACTGATAATGAGTGGCGAATTGCAAACAGGCGATCCCATTCCCTCTATGCGTTCAATGGCAAAATCACTTCATGTTAGTGTAATAACTGTCCAAAAGGCATACGAAGATTTGCAAAGAGATGGTTTTATCGAAACGACAGTGGGCCGTGGTAGCTTTGTTTCGGCCCGCAATCGTGACTTCATACAGGAAGAACAGCAGCGAAAAGCCGAAGAACACCTGCAAGAAGCCGCAGAAATTGGCAGGACGAGTGGGATTTCATTGGAAAAATTGATTGAACTGCTTACATTATTCTACACGGAGGAGGCTTAAAATGAGTTCAGCCATAGAAATTAAGGATTTGCAAAAAAAATATGCTGGTTTTAGTCTGCAAAACATATCGTTTTGCGTTCCGCAAGGAAGTATCGTTGGCCTGATTGGTGAAAATGGCGCAGGCAAAACGACAACCATAAAAGCCATTCTTAACCTGATTGATATTGAGGGGGGCGAAATTTCCGTCCTCGGCTCTCCTACGCGAATTACCAAGCGTACACGGGAAGATATTGGCGTTGTCTTTGACGATCTTTGCTTTCACGAAAATCTGACCGTTGCCCAGCTCGGTAAAATCATGCAGGGAATGTATAAAAAATGGGATATGGCATTGTTCAAACAATATTGCCATCGTTTTTCTCTGGACGAGAAAAAGCGCATTGGAGAATTGTCAAAAGGCATGAAAATGAAGCTCTCCATCACTATTGCGCTCTCTCACCAACCCAAACTGTTGATTCTGGACGAAGCAACCAGCGGCCTTGATCCTGTAATGCGGGATGAAATTCTGGATGTCTTTCTTGACTTTATCCAAGATGAACAAAACTCCGTTTTATTGTCCTCCCATATCACAAGTGATCTGGAAAAAGTGGCGGATTATATTGTGTTTATCCATCAGGGGAAAGTAATCTTTTCTTTGCCCAAGGATACATTGCTGTACCAGTACGGTATTCTGCGTTGCCGAACCGATGAATTTAACCAACTCGACAAGGACGATATTCTGGCTTACCAGAAGAAAGATTTTGAATGGGAAGTTTTGGTATCGGACAAGGAAAAGGCAGCACAGAAATATAAGAAGTGTGTCATTGATAATGCCACGATTGACGAAATCATGCTTTTGTATGTTAAGGGGGTGCAGCAATGCGCGGGCTAATTTTGAAAGATTTTTACAATATGCTTAAAAACATCGGCCCTACGCTGATAACGACCATTTGTGTGGGACTGCTGCTGATGGTAAAGGGAAATCCATCCCTGTTTGTCGTTGGCTTTGCAATAGCGGGCGGCGGCATCTGTTCTACCTGTCTGCGGATGGACGAGGCTGCAAGGTGGACGAAATTTGAATTAACTGCCCCTATCAGCCGTACAACCGTGGTTATTGAGAAGTATATCGTATTGCTTCTTCTTACGGTGATTGGCCTGATTTTCGGTGGAGCGATCAGCTATGTTGCCGGTGCTTTGACTGGAACTTTGGAAATTTCAAAGTTTATCATGTATGTATCCGTCGCTTTCAGCATTTCGCTTATCAGTGGCAGCCTGATAATTTTCTGCCTATTCAAGTTTGGTATGATAAAAGCTGATTTCTTTACTGTCATTTGTTATGTGGTGCCGGTGGGGATTTTCGTGCTGGCCTTGATTGTCGTAAAAAAGCTGGGCCTGAATATTATGATCGGCTCACCCTATACAGCTATCACATATCTGTTCCCGTTGGTAGCATTGATGGTTAGCGTCTTAACTGCTTTTGTAACCGTCATTGTATATCGTAAAAAGCAATTCTGAAAGGAGCTGCCATGAATAGGAATTTATCTATGACCGAGAAGTACACATTGCTCATGCTATATGGCGGTGGTAGCCGTACCGATTTTATGGCCTGTCAGTTTTCCGCTGGAATTGTTCTGGGTGGGCTATTGGAAATGATACAATCCAGAGATATTTCCGTAGGAAGAGGCAACAAACTGTCGGCTGATCGAAAAGCGGGAACCGGAAGTCAGTGCTGGGCAACATTACATGAAAATATTTGTGGACATTCCAGCAAAACCATTCAGGGGTGGTTGGAGTATTATTGCTTTAGCCCCACCTATAAAAACATCCGTCCTGTCGTAGATGATGTGTTGAACGCTTTGGCAGATAAAGGCTTTATCAGCATTGAGTGGCGTCGAGGATTTCTTAAAAAGAAACGATCCATTGAAATCAACAAAGCGCAAGCCGCACCCATTGTTGACGAATTTGTATCGGGAGTGCAATCCGGCAATGATAGTGATGAACTGATTTTCTGTGCAGAAATGCTTTTGCTTGCGGATGTATTCAAAAGCTACTTCCCGATGGGAAAACGGTTTGCTATTAAAGCAACTCTGAACAGCTATAAAAGCTCTGGCATTTGGAGCATGATGGAACCTTATGCAAATGCTGTGCGGAATTTCAACTACCAAAATACGGTTTATACGGGAGCCTCTCAATGATGAAAACAGCAAATGATGTTGTGGCATATCAATGGATTTTATGCCCCGTCTGTGGCTGCAAAACCCGGTTAAAAGTCCGGGAAGATACGGTTCTTGAAAATTTCCCACTGTACTGTCCAAAATGCAAACATGAAACGCTAATTGAAGTACGACAACTGAATATTTCTATTATCAAAGAGCCAGACGCACAGACGCAGAGCCGATAACAAGCAAGGATGTTCCTTGCAGTTATCGGCTCTATTTGTTTTATAACACATGATGGAAACCTGCCCCGCCCGACGGGGAAAGAAAAAAGCCGTTGCCGGGCAGGTTGATTTGGTACGCCTACTCTACATATCCATGCGGCGGCTTTGAATAATCAAGGCCGCCGTTTTTATGCCCTCATAGGAACGACGCCTTGACGTTGGTGAGATCGGCAGCCTTGTGGGAATGTCCCGCAGCGCCGGGAGCCGAATGGCTATCCAGAGGTATTGCCAGTCACTCCCGTCCTTGTCTTACGGTCACCTAAAAATGGGATGGATAAGTCTGATTTTATGTGCGGCTTACTGTACTTACCAACTTTGTCCGTGTCCATCGCTCGTAGAACAAGGGCTTGTGTAGGGCCATCCGAATCCCGGCAAAGAATAGCCAGAACAGATACCCGCCGATCAGTAATCCATGAAGTACGAGGGATGCCAAGCTGTCCAGGAGCAATACATTCATCAGAATAAACAGCAACCAGTTCAACCAGTATGGGACCCCGACCAGGCCAGCTATCAGCAGGCCATACCGAAGGAAATATTGATACCAATGCGCTGTGTTTCCGGTTACTTGCACGATTTTCATTTGGGTCAGGCGCTTACCTGGGGTCTGACCGTGACAAAAAGCAGGAAGCAATCCAAAGTAGAGAAGAAACAGAACCGGCATCCACTGAATGGAAAGGGTGATCCCAAAAGGGACTACGATCACGGCCAGAATGCACGATGCAATGGTCAGGCAAGCCATATCGGCCAGAAAGGCAAAAACACGCCGCGTAAAGGATATGGAAGCACCCCGCCGGAAGCTGACGGTATCCAACTCTTGCCGCGTAGGCAACAGACGGCTCACCGATCCGGCCAAGGCAAATCCGATCATGCTGCCCGCAGTGTTGACGATCAGGTCGTCCACATCAAACAAACGGTAGCTACCCTGATAGACAAAGTACAGACCGCTGAGCTGGGTCAGCTCAAAAAACAAAGACAATAAAAAGGACAGCCGCAATGTTTTACGCCAGTGATAACAAAAGTAGTATCGCAGATAGACGCCAAACGGCATTGTCATAAATAGATTAAACACGGTTGTCCAGAAGGCACTGCCTGTGAAAATATGCAGCCAACTGGCAGGCTGTTCCGGCTGGATCTCTGCTTGCTTGACTATATCGGCGAGAAAAGAAAACGGGATAAGCTGCATCTTGTGCCCTTGCAGTGTGGCGGCCTTTTCTGGCGTAGGCAACGGTAGAATGACAAGGCAGTAGACGCAGAGAAGGTACAGCAGAAAACTGTACACGATCAGGACCCGTAAACTGAGAACCGATCCATATTTATGATAACTCCATGCGATGTATGGCACTGTAAACAGGACGACAATCATTGGGTAAATGACCATCGCCTGCCGCAGTGCTTCAAGATATTGGCTCATCTGTTTTCCTCTCCGGGTTTTGTTCTATGCTAATACTGGAATTTATGAAATAAGCGGCTGGGGTGGCAACGAAATTCTGACTTCTAACCCATGCGGGGTGTTGCCGGAAAAAGAAACGGTTCCACGATGGGCTTTTACAATCTGCACTACCAGCTTCAAACCCAGACCATGCTCAGCCTTTTCATCGCTGCCCTGGGTGCTGGCAATGCCGTCCCCACGATTTAATGCTTTCAGGCGTTCCAGCGCGATTCCTACTCCGTCATCTGAAATTACGCAAAGGTAGCGCCCGTTTTCTTCTCCGACAGAAACGGAGATTCTGCATCCCTGCGGATTGTGGGTGATGCTATTGCGGATCAAATTATCCAGCATACGCCGCAGCAGGCTATCATCCCCCAAAAGGTGGATCGAGCGCCCTGGCTGCATCTCGGCAAATACAATCTCATACCGGCTGTCCAGACCACTATTCAACACTTCGCTGACAGCTTGACGGCTGGTCTCTACCCAATCAACATCCTTGAAATGAACAGGCTGGAGCGCATATTCCAGCTTGGTGGTCAGGTTCAAATCGTCAATCAGCCGTTTCATCTTTTCGCTTTCCCGACGGATGATACTTGCCTGCTTTCTTGCTTCCGGCGGAAGGTTGCGATCATCTTCCAGCTCGCTGGCATACCCCAGCACCATCGAGAGAGGCGTGCGAATGTCGTGGGATACGCCGCGAATCCACTCCGCTCTTGTGTTGTCCTTTTTTCTCATATAGTCTGCGGCCCGGTTCAGCCCAGCGTTGATTTCGGCCAGTTCCCCTTGCTCCTCCAGATGCGGAGCTTTTCCGTGACTCAAATTTTGAATACCTTGTAGAATGGGCGTCATAGCTTTTTCGACTTTTCGCGTATTCCGCAAAATCAAGAAAACAATGAGCAACAAATTGATGATAAAAACCGCTGCGATTCCGCCGAGTAAAACCCCCATGTAGGGCCATTCCAGAGAAAAATAATATTTTACCAGCGTTCCGGGCTGATAGCCTACAACCATAAGGTTGCCGTCCGCACGTGTCCATATTTTAACCGGATAGTCCTCCAGATACCACCGGCTGAAAGAAGCCACCTCCGTACTGGTATAAGAACGCGGCAGTTTTTCCGGCAGATCCTGCTGCCAGACGACATCGCCATCTTCATTCAGCAGCATCGCCCAGGCAGATTGTTCTTGCAGCATGGAAAGGGCAGTATCGTCTGCAACCCATTTTCCATCCCGTAGCACAACATGGTCCGAGAAATCGCGGACGGAAAAAGCGGTGTCCGCCCCGCTCATGCTCCCTGCAAGGATAATGGCAAGGAACAAGGCGATATTGACGGCCAAAAATAAAAGTACGATTCCGACCGTAGAAAGGATATAGCGGCGGAAAAAGCGATGCACTGCATTCATGGCGACACCCCCTTGAGATTAAGGCGGTAACCAAGGCCCTTGATAGTAACAAGGGAAACTGGCTTCGACGGGTTTTCTTCGATTTTTTCCCGCAGGTGCCGGATATGGGTGGAAAGGGTGCTTTCATACCCTTGCCAAAATTCCCCGCATATCGCTTCGCACAGGACACCCGTAGTGACAATCCGCCCTGCGTTTTGATACAGCTTTTCAAAAAGCTGCATCTCTTTGGCAGTCAATGTCTGCTTTTCGCCATTTTTCCAAACTTCTGCGTTGGCCATATCCACGATAGCTCCGTCGAGTTCCACCATTTCATTTTGATTTGGGTAAGCGCGGTTTAAGATTGCGCCGACCCTAAGCAGCAATTCTTTGGGTAAGAAGGGCTTGGCGAGATAGTCGTCTGCTCCAATCTCTAGCCCCTCGATGCGGTCCTCCGCTTCCCCACGGGCGGTAAGCATCAGAACGGGGACCCGGCTTGTGCGGCGTATCTCTTTCAAAACTGAAAATCCGTCCATGCCCGGCATCATCACATCCAGCACGATCAAACTTGGATGTTCTTCCTGCCATGTCCGCAGCGCCTCGCCGCCGGATACGGCAGTTAGTAGATTCGTATATCCCGCCCGTCGGAAAATAGAGACCAGCATCTCCAATACATCATGGTCATCATCGACCAACAGTATCTTGTGATTTGTCATAAGCAAATTTCACCACCTATCTTCGTTTCCATTATACCGCAAAGGATGTTGGCTGCCTATTCTGTGTCAAAAATCTCAGAGATAATTCAAGGTTGGCTCAGCGTTATCTCAAGGTTGGGATGGTATGCTTAGACCATCATGAAAAGGAGGTATTCGCACATGAGCGATTATGTTATTGAAACCCGTGGTCTTACCAAAACATACGGAGAACAGAACAGTGTGTCCAATCTGTCCATTCATGTGAAGAAAGGGCGTATCTATGGCCTGCTGGGCCGTAACGGAGCCGGGAAAACCACCACCATGCGGATGCTGCTGGGCCTTACCGCTCCATCTTCCGGCGACGTAAAGATTTTTGGCAAGCCGCTTCGCGGGAACGAAAAAGGCATTCTGCCCCGCATCGGCTCCCTGATCGAAGCACCGGGATTTTACCCGAACCTGACAGGGACGGAGAATCTTCAGATTTTTGCCGATCTGCGAGGACTCAAAAGCCCCCAATACATCAAGGGAGCGTTAGAAGTTGTCAACCTGCCGTACCGGGACAAAAAGCTGTTTTCCCAGTATTCGCTGGGCATGAAACAACGCCTTGCTATCGCACTGGCCGTCATGCACAACCCGGAACTGCTGATTCTGGACGAGCCGATCAATGGCCTTGACCCTATCGGCATCGCAGAGGTTCGCGGCTTCATCCGGGAACTGTGCGACGCCACAGGGAAAACCATCTTGATCTCCAGCCATATCCTGTCAGAGATCTCCCTGCTGGCCGATGACATCGGAATCATTGACCACGGCGTATTGCTGGAAGAAGAAAGCCTGGAGGAGCTGGAAGCAAAGAATGGGAAATATTTTCGCTTTACGGTTTCCAACGCAGCCTTGGCCGCCAACCTGCTTCAGAGCAAACTGGGCTTTCGCAATGTCCAAGTGGACAGCGCCAATGAGCTGACGGTCCGCGACCTTCGGCTGGATACCGGCGCGGCGATCCGGCTGTTTGTGGACGCAGGACTGTCTGTGTCTGATGCCCATCTTTATGAGGACACCCTGGAAGATTACTTCAAGCAGGTTACAGGGGGTGAGGGCATTGCTTAAACTTTTGCGCTGTGAGTTTGCCAAGCTGAAACGAAAACCCCTGTTCTTTGCGGCTGCGGCCATTTCGGCTTTGATTCCCTTGGGGTGTGCGCTGTTTCTGCCGGAGATGCAAGAATTTTCAAGTGGTACAGAAGCGGTGGACCGCCTGATGTCTACTCTGTTTCAGCTGAGCGCCTATCTGCTCTTGATGCCTGCCTTGGTGGTGCTGGCATCGAATCTGCTCTTTGAAGAACAGGATAACGACACATTAAAGAATCTCATGACCGTTCCTGTGAGCAAACCTGCGCTGGTCCTGGCAAAGATGACGCTGCTGTTTTTGTTTTCCGTTGCGTTCATGGCTGTCGGCGGCCTGGTCAATCTGGTTATTGTGCTGGCATCCGGGCTGGAGCCGGTCGGCTTTTGGAAACTGTTTTTTGTAGGCATTGGACAAGGGATCATGATGTGGGCCGGGGCGCTGCCCTGCGTCCTCCTGGTAGTGCTTTTGAACCGCAGTTACATTATCTCCGTAATCATCACGTTCTTCTACACGGCGGTCAATTATATTTTTGGCACCAACGACTATTTCATCATGCAGCCCTTTGGGTTCAACCCAGGTACGCTGTTACCCGGACCACTGACCTTCCGCTGGTTCTTTCAGTATCTGGACACATCCGGCGCACAGATGACGGAATTGATGGAGCGGATCAGTCCTTACTTTGTGACAACGCCCCAGGCGTTCCTGGTCGTTATCCTGGAATCGGCGGTATTCCTGACATTGATCGCACTGGTCTATAAGCGCCAGAGCTGTTAAGGAGGTGTAAAGTCATGTGGAGTATTCTAAAAGGGGAATGGCGCAAGCTGCGACGCTGCCAGATCCTGCTGGTTGGTATTGTGGCTCTGGCACTGTGTCCTGTCGTGCAATATGGCACCCAGCTGATTATCAACCCGGAAATGCGGGACCAAAACTTTGATTTTGTCAAACTGTTTGCCAATGTCATCTGGGGAAACACGCAGATTTTCCTGCCGATCTCGCTTGTGATGATCGGCGGTTGGCTGATCGACCGTGAGAACACGAATGACACTATGAAAAATCTGTTGACCGTGCCGGTATCATACCCCAAGCTGCTGGGCGGAAAACTAATCGTCACGATTTTTCTGTCGCTGCTGTTCGGAGTTTACAGTGTAGCTATAACGGTTCTGACAGGCTTGATTGCCGGTCTGGATGGTCTTTCTGCCGCCGTTCTGCTTCAGCAGGGCGTGCAGGTGGTCGCGGCCGCTTTCAATACCAGCCTGGTCTGTATGCCGATGATTCTAATTTTCGGCCAGATGCGGGGTGCCTACCTAGGCGGTTCGATTCTGACATTCTTTCTGGGGTATTGCATTTTGTTCTTCAAGAGCGGCTTCTTGCTTTCCGCCTACCCGTTTTCGGCGGCGTTGATCCTTGCCGGTTTTGATATGCAAGCGTATAACGGCGCTACGCAGGCTCCCAGTGTATTGCTGGCAGTGGTAGGCATTGCTGCGGTGCTGGTTCTGACGATGGCGGTTTTACTGCTTTCCCGCCCCAGCAAAAAAGCAGGCAATAACAAAAAGAAAAAAGTCAAAAAAGGACGCGGCAGGCGTCGCGCCGGATGAAAGGAGCGAGTTCATGCGAAAATTAAACTATACAGGTAAAATCTGCGTCGTTCTCTGCGCAATTCTTTGTGTTGGCAGTTTGTCTGGATGTTCAACGGCCATGCAGTCTTTGACCGATGGTGCGGATGCCGTGTTGAACGGTTTGGCGGACGGTACAGATATTGTGTTGAATGGCTTATCGGAAGGAGCCGACCAGGCTCTTGACGGTCTATCAGAGGCTGACGACGGCCAGACAAAGGACAGTATCGTGAAAGCCTTTGGCGAACTTGTTGGCGATGCGGGAAATGCGGCCCTTACGCCCCAAAGTAAATTACAGGGTCACAAAGAAAACGGGGCAGATGATTACACGGGGTCCTATGAAGCAACGTATTCCGAGTTTGCGGGCACAGAAATTTTGTTTGGCGGTACTACGCTGGAGCGAGAAGCAGGAAGTATGATCCATATCACCTGCTCTCTTTCTCTCGAAAGCGGCGAAGCAGCAGTTTTTCTTCGCTCAGGGGCAGATGATCCAGTCATTCTTCTCTCGGAGAGTGGTGAGTACGATGGCACAGTAGAAGTAGATGGCACAAGCACTTATATCGGTGTGTGGGGCGACCAGGCAGACGGAACCGTATCCATCGAAATTGAGTAAGGAGTACACATTATGAGCGCAAAGAAAAAAACGATCATTGTTGCTGTTATAGTTGTTCTGGCAGTAGCGTTTATCGCAGTTGCTTTTCTTGCCACGCAGAAAAGCGCCGATTACTACACACAAATTGACAACGACTGCGTAACTGAGATCGCACCGCACGGGGCGATGAATTATCGTTACACATTAAACGCCTACGACGAAACCGGGGCCGAAAAAGAACTGAGCTTTGAAACGAGCCGGATTCTCACTGACGATGCCTACCTATGTCTGAAGGTAGCCCCATTCCGTGGTGTCGTGACCTGGGCGGAAGTTCAATTTGAGGAAATGCCCACCGCTGTGCAGGAACAATACGGCGGCAATTCGTAAGCTGGGGCCTATGGCATAAACATTACTTTCCACGGAAAGGCAGGTGTAGAACATAAAAAGAGTCAGAAAAATCATAATTCGTTTTTTCGCTCTGGCGATACTCGCTATGCTCATTGCTGGCGGTGTTCTGGGCGGATTGGGTTATAAAATGTATCATGATGCACTTGCTGAACAGCCTCTTGTTGAGAAGGTTGCAGAGATTCAAGCTGATCCCGATTATACTACCCTGGCTGAAATCCCGGAGATTTATTTGGACGCAGTTGTGGCAGTGGAAGATCACCGTTTTGAACAGCATTTTGGGATTGACCTGATTGCCATAGGCCGAGCCGCCTGGAACAATCTGACCTCTTTGAGTCTGCGTGAGGGTGGCAGCACCATAACACAGCAACTTGCCAAAAATCTGTATTTCACGCAGGAAAAAAGTTTTATCCGCAAGATTGCTGAGATGTTTATGGCCTTCCGTTTGGAAAACTCCTATACAAAAGACGAGATTTTAGAGCTGTATGTCAATTCTATCTATTTTGGAGACGGCTACTACTGTATTTACGATGCAAGCCAAGGGTATTTTGGGAAAGCCCCCATTGATATGACGAATTATGAATGTACTCTTTTGGCAGGGATTCCCAATGCACCCTCGGTTTATTCACTGACTGCCAACCCGAAGTTGGCGGAACAGCGTCAAGAGTATGTCGTACAGAGAATGGTTCAATACGGCTACATAAGCGAGAGTGAGGCACAAAACATCTTACAAGACCAATCATAACCTAAATCTATATGCAATTTATCTGCCGCACGACGGCAAAAGAAAAAAAGCCGTCGTTCAGCAGCCCTTTTAACACGCCCAAACGACTTTGCGGCGGCTTTGAGAAATCAAGGCCGC
>OHKK01000105.1_pt1 | contig 65638 bp, 52 predicted proteins | sample 1568811 | NCBI WGS metagenome assembly OHKK01 (sample SAMEA3879568, study PRJEB24766) | human gut metagenome | biome: human-associated habitat; feature: feces | place: USA | collected 1985/1987
AGGTTCTTGTCTTTGTACCTGTAGCCGTGCAGGTTGCAGGCTTTGTGGTTTTCCATTCGCCGAATGAGTGCTTGCCTGTCGCGGGTATAACTTCCTGTGTCTTGATAACCGCATCACAAACCGAGCAGTGAATACCCTCTGTAAGTCCAGTCTTTGTGCAGGTTGCGGCTACTGCCTTATCAATAACCTCCTTGTGACCGAGCGCCTCTATAGTCTGTGTTTCAACCTTTTTGCAAACCGAGCAGGTTCTCATCTGAGTACCTGTTGTCGTACAGGTTGGTTCTTCTGTTATCACCCAGTCACCAAATGTATGCGTCGTGCATTCAATCGAATCTGTAACCGAAACTACTCTGAAACCGTATTCGTTATTTGAAGAATCAGTATTAAGCACAAGCTTTACATAGCTTCCGGGAACTGTTATAGTCTTTCCTGAAAGCTCGTCGCCTGTATATGAGCCTACCTCTTCTCCGTTAGCATCATAGATATACAGATAATCGCTGTATTCTTCAAGCTGTGTATCTTCCGAGAATGTCAGATACAGGTTTTTAGCGTTCTCAGCTCCGTTATAAACATATACCTCATGTACATTTTCATCATAAGGGTGCTTGCTCTGAAGCTGTGATACATCTGTGCATATCGTAACGGGATTTATCGTAAATTCAAGCGTATATGTGCCGCTATAGTTTCCGATACCTGTAATTATGACCTGAGCAGTTCCCGCATTGGTATTATCCTTATAGCTTACCGTAAAGTCAATGCCCTCTGTAAGTCCCTCACAGGTAACAGCAGGCCTTATTTCCTTACCGGTGTAGTCATAATTACTATATTCGAGAGAATAATACCACGAATAGTCGGGTAACGGTATAGGTGCAATCGTAAAGCTTCCGGTTGTTGTTCCCGTATATGTGCCAAGACCCTGTATAGTGCAGGTAGCTGTACCGATCTTTGTGTTATTCTTGTATGAAACTATCTTATAATCCGTTCCGGCTGTCAGCTCATATGAGCCGAGATATACCTTGACATCAGGCTTGAACGGTTTGCCTGTGTATGTAAAGCTAGGTGCGTTTTCGTACTCGTCATAATCATTTTTGAACTTAACCGTAAGCATAGAAGCGTCAACAGAAGTTATCGCTTCAAATGTCATACCTCTGTCATTTGCATACGTTTCCGCATAGCTTCCCTTAAGACCTCTCATTGTCGTCTTTGCGGGATATGAGAATGCATTTGTCGCGATCTCTGTCACGCCGGGATATATCGTTACATCTGTAAGCTTTGTGCAGTCTGCAAAAGCATATTCGGGTATAGAGGTAAGGTTATTTGACAGCACTATCTTTGTAAGTGCGGGGCAAAGTCTGAATGCCTCGGAATATAACTTTGAAACTCCGTTGCCCATATCTACGTCTGCAAGCTTTTCACAGTCATAGAACGCTCTCTCACCAATTGTTTCAACAGAATCCGGTATTTTTATTGCCGTCAATGAATCGCAGTTGTTGAATGCGTTGCTGTCTATACTTCTGAGTGTCTTTGAAAGTGTCACAGATGACAGCTTATCACAGTCACTGAAAGCGTTGTTATATATTGCAGTAACCTTATCAGGTATCACTATGTTTTCAAGTGCATCACAGTTACTGAACGCATAGGAGCATATATATTCTGTTTCAGGTGCAAGTGTTATATTCTTAAGCGATGTACAGTTTTGGAAAGCATTGTTGCCTATTGATGCGACTTTATCACCCATTTTCACAGTTACAAGCGATGTACAGTCATAGCACATACCATCTTCTATCTCTGTAAGAAGTGGCGGAAATTCTATAGCTAAAAGCGAATTACAGCCATAGAACGCATAATCGCCAAGCGTCTGTATATTTTTAGATAATGTTATTGACGATAGAGAGTTACAGCCGGCAAATGCGTGCGAGCCAATTTTGCTAACAGAATCAGGTATTGATATCTTACTAAGTGATTCGCAAGAACCAAACGAACGATATCCTATACTTGAAATTGTGTCAGGAATTTCAACTTCAAACAACTCATTGCAACCATAGAACAGGCAATCGGCGATAGACTTGATGCCGTTTTCAAATTTAATTTTCTTTAAAGAAGACCCCATAAATGGAGCAGAAACGATACCACCATATACATTCGTATCAAAATTCGCATATTCCAAAGATTTTGGGATTTCTATTTCAACTAAAGAAGTACAATCTTGAAATGCGCCATAGTTCAATGTTTGCAAATTCTTAGATAAAGACACATCAGACAAAGATGTGCAACCATTAAAAGCATTACTTCCGATTACCGTTACGCTATCAGGTATATTGATTTTCACTAAAGCGGTACACGAAGAAAAGGCATCAGAGCCTATAGATGTAACAGAATCCGAAATAGAAATTTCACTTAATGATTTGCACATGCTAAATGCGTGGTTACCTATACTTGTTACTGTTTCAGGAATTTTAACTTTTTTAAGTTTGTTGCAACCCAAAAATAAACTATCAACTACAGTTTTGGTACCGGTTTCAAATTTAATTTGTTCTAAACCGGATCCCATAAATGGAGCAGAAATAATATTATTATATAAGTCCGTATCAAAATTAGCGTATTCTAACGATTTAGGTATCTCAATAGTACACAGCGATGTGCAATTTTGAAAAGCACCATAATACAATGACTGTAGATTATTAGACAAAGTTACTTCAGATAACAAAGAGCAATTATCAAAAGCATGACACTCTATCGTAGTAACACTATCGGGTATAATAATACTTTTAAGCGAAGTGCAGCTAGAAAAAGCGTATTCACCAACAGAAGTAACAGAACTTGGTATGTTTATTTTTTCTAAATTAGGACACATTCTGAAAGAGTGGTTACCTATTCTCGTTACAGTATTTGGTATTTCAATTTGTTCAAGTTCATTACAACCTAAAAAAAGGCACTCTACTACTTCTTTTATCCCGGTTTCAAATTTAACTTTTTTTATGCCCGAACCCATAAAAGGAGCAGAAATAATTCCATTGAAAATACTTGTATCATAATTTGCATACTTCAACGATTTAGGTATTTCAATTTCAACTAAAGAAGTACAATTTTGAAATGCACCGTAATTCAATGTTTCAAGCATTTTGGACAAATTCACTTTAGATAAATTCGCACAACCACTAAATGCATAACTTCCTATCTCCGTCACGCTATCCGGTATAACCACCATAACAAGCCTTGCGTTATCTGCAAAAACCCTATCACCTATCGCTGTTACCGTATATCCGTCAATCTTAGTAGGTATAACAAGGCTTGACGAATAGCCGTTATATGCGGTTATCGTTGCGTTTTTGTCGTCGTCAAGGCTGTACTCCCACAGCTTTTCGGGCTGTTGTGCCGATGAGCCGTTGCTTCCTGAGTGCCATTTGCTGGACTGACTTGAGCTCCATCTTGAGCCGAAGCCGGTGCTTGACGGCGAAGTATATCTTCTTACCGGTGTCGGCGATGACGGGTCTGATATATCTCTTCCGCACACATCTACCTGATTACCGTCATCATAATGAAGATACAGTCTGTAAGGGCTGTTGTTCTTATCAATAAAATCAAACGGCCTGCTGAATGTAGCTACCTTTATAATCGTAGCAGAAATTGAACCTCCGGCATACAAATACGCTTGTATATCCTCGCAGATACCGGGTAATTTATCATCGCCGTATACCTTCTTGTTATATTTTGCCTGAATGCCGATAGATACATTTGCCTTAGCTTCTAACACCACAATATCTATCTTGCATTCTGCCGTCATAGCTACCTTTGCGCTGATATCGGCGCAGAAATTAAAGCTCTTCTTTGTAAAGCTCTTGATTACTCTGAAGCCCTTGAATCTCTGATATGAAACGCCGATTTCAAAGTTGCCTGTGTATACTGTCATGAGCTTTCCGCTTAATGACAGTTCAGCATATAGTGACGCAGAAAAAGCTCCTGTGCTTATATAGCCGAGATAATATTTGCCCGAAACACCCGAGCCTTTGAGAGGGTCAATATTAAGGCTCGTTGTGAGCGTTGTTTCACCCGTAACACTGGCATAGTAATATCCGTCCCGCATATTCTCTTTATGATGAAGAGCGATATTTTTAAGGTCACAAGACACCGATACGTCTATACCGCTTGATATCGGTATTTTCATATCCACCATTATTGAGTCTTTTGTAACCGTAACGCCCCTCGCCTTACTCATGGTAAGAGCTGTTGCATCGTCCTTTACATAGGTGACATCTACATTGTCAGCCGGATTAAAGGTAGCTATATCCGCCTTTATCGTACCTTCGGCAACATAGTTCACAATAGCATCATCAGGTGCATCTGTAGTTGTTACTATAATGTCACTGCCGTCTGTTTTAATAGCCGTTGCAGTGTATACAAAAGGGAGCTCCTGATCATATACAACAAACGTATCGCCGACTGCAAGTTTTTTGTCGGGCGCATATATAGTTACAGTATTGTCTTCATTGAACTCAACCACCTGATAGGGCGTAAAGTCAATTACATAGTCTGCGAACTCAAAAGTGCCTTCCTTTGTATCGTCGATCTGAGCGTCAGCCAGTACCTGCTGTGCGTCCGAGAGCATAGCTTTGGCTTCGGCAGAGGTTACCGCTTTTGACGGAAGAAAAGCACCGCCGGAAAGTGCAAACCAGTTTCTGTTTAACGCAACCTGAAAAGCCGTCAGCTCATCTGCATATGCTTCATCACTGCTTTCGCTGAAAGTATATGTATCATCGTCAAGCTGAAAGCCAAGACAGAAGTTGAGCGTTACAGACGCATATTCTCTGTCAACCGTATCGTCAGGTCCGAGCTCGCCGCCTGCTTCGACATTTACAACACCGAACTCAGTAGCAAGCATTATATCATCATAATATTCACTGTCATATGCCACATCGGTGAAATAGTTGTCGGGCGGGTCACCCTCTTCAACCTTCATGTCAAACACCGTTACAAGGTCATGAAGCCACTCTGCCTTTGTCAGAGTGCCGTTGTCACCGTAGACAAGACCGCTGTCATCTGCCGTTGCTGTGACAACATTGTTGTTTTCCGTTTCACCTGTTACAGGTTCGGGAAAGATGCCTTCAGCCGCCGCACTCGTAAACGGTGATACAAGTGCTGTCAGCGCCATCACCGACGCTATCAGACCTGCGGCTGCTCTTTTAAATCTCATAATATACCCTCTTTCATAAATTTATACAAAAAGGCACAGTCCACCCCTCGCGGACTATGCCTTAATTACCATATTGAATTTTGCGCAGAGATATCGTGCATTACTTACAGAGGCGCTTACAGAAAGCCCCCAAGCCACATATAAATTGCGGTTTACTTTTTTGCACATATCTCTCACCATTTCATTCTCTAAAGCTATATCTTTATGTTTTTAATAACATAAGTATATCACTATAGTTAATTGGCGTCAAGCTTTTTTGCAAATACATCACTAAATCAAATCAGCTTTTATCCAAGAGTTGATTGTTCAATTCTTTCAACTCCGAGCATGGGTGCTAAATACCTGCCCGTATAGCTTACAGGGTTTGCCGCTACATCTTCGGGCGTACCTGTAGCAATCACCGTACCGCCGCCGCTTCCGCCCTCAGGTCCCATATCAATGATATAGTCGGCAGTTTTTATAACATCAAGGTTATGCTCTATTACAAGCACGGTATTTCCACCGTCGGTCAGCTTCTGAAGTACATCTATCAGCTTATGAACATCGGCTGTGTGCAGACCTGTTGTAGGCTCGTCAAGAATGTACACCGTCTTGCCTGTTGCACGCTTTGAAAGCTCCGAAGCGAGCTTTACTCTCTGTGCCTCACCGCCCGAAAGCGTTGTCGCAGGCTGACCTATCTTTACATAGCCAAGTCCTACATCGTAAAGCGTCTGTAACTTTCTCTTTATCTTCTCGTGGTTTTCAAAGAAAGCTATACCCTCTTCTACCGTCATTTCAAGCACATCGTAAATGTTCTTGCCTCTGTAGTGAACCTCGAGCGTTTCACGGTTATAGCGTTTGCCCTTGCAGACCTCGCACGGAACATATATATCGGGAAGGAAGTGCATTTCTATCTTGTTGATACCGTCGCCCTCGCAGGCTTCGCAACGTCCGCCCTTTACATTGAATGAAAATCTTCCGCTTGTATAGCCCCTCATCTTTGCGTCATTGGTCGATGCGAACAGCTCTCTTATATCGTTGAATACACCCGTATAGGTTGCAGGGTTGCTCCTCGGTGTTCTGCCTATCGGCGACTGGTCGATAGCTATTACCTTGTCAAGATACTCCGTACCCTCGAATGTATCGAACGCACCCGGTTTTATTCTTGCACGGTTCAGCTTTGCGACGAGGTGCTTGTAGATTATCTCGTTTACAAGCGAGCTCTTGCCGCTGCCCGATACACCTGTAATGCAGGTGAAAATTCCGAGCGGAACTTTTACCGTGATATTTTTGAGGTTATTTTCGCGACAACCCGTTATCTTAAGCCACTTCTTAGTTGGCTTTCTGCGCTTTTCGGGTACTTCTATCTTTAATTTTCCCGTAAGATACTGTCCTGTTATCGAACGCTCGCACTTCATTATATCGTCAAGCGTACCCGCACAGATAACCTCACCGCCGTGAACACCCGCACCCGGACCTATGTCAACGATAAAATCCGCCGCCCTCATAGTATCCTCATCATGCTCAACGACTATAAGGGTGTTGCCGAGGTCACGCAGTCTTTTCAGTGTTGCGATAAGCTTGTCGTTATCCCTCTGATGAAGTCCTATGCTCGGCTCGTCAAGGATATACAACACTCCCATAAGACTGCTGCCTATCTGGGTTGCAAGCCTTATACGCTGACTTTCACCGCCCGAAAGCGTACCTGCCGTTCTTGATAATGTCAGATATTCAAGTCCGACGCTGCTCAGAAATCCCAGACGTTCCTTGATTTCTTTCAGTATCTGACTTGCTATCATCATATCACGTTCCGACAGCTTTATGCTTTTGACAAATTCAAGTGCTTCGCTGATGCTCATATCACAGAATTCGTTGATATTCTTACCGCATACGGTAACGCAAAGAGCCTCCTTTTTCAGTCGCTGACCGTGACAGTCGGGACACACCGCATCGCCCATATACTGAGCTATATCCTCTCTTGAATATACGCTCGTTGTTTCCTTATAGCGTCTTTCAAGGTTGTTTACTACGCCCTCGAACGCCGTCATATAGACACCGCCGCCCTGCTCTTTACTGCGCACGACCTTTATCTTCTTTTCGCCAGTACCGTAAAGCACCGCATCTAACTGTTCCTTTGTCAGTTCCTTAACAGGCTGATCCACGCTGAACCCGTATTCGTTTGCAACAGCGTCAAAATACATCTGCGCTATAGTTCCGTCCGCATACTTCCAGCCGCTCGCCTTTATCGCATTTTCACGGATAGTAAGATCACGGTTAGGTAAAATCAGGTCTACATCTATCCTTCTGAAAATTCCGAGACCGGTACAGGTAGGACAAGCGCCGAAGGGATTGTTGAACGAGAACATTCTCGGTACAAGCTCCTCTATGCTTACTCCGTGTTCAGGGCAGGCATAGTTCTGTGAAAAACTCAGTTCTTCACCGTCAATTACATCTATAAGAATAAGTCCGCCCGAAAGATTTCCCGCAACCTCAAGGCTGTCGGATAAACGTGACTTTATATCCTCTTTCATAACAAGACGGTCTACAACGACTTCTATATTATGCTTCTTGTTCTTGTCAAGCTTTATCTGCTCGGAAAGATCGTAGATTATCCCGTCAATACGCACTCTTGCGTAGCCCTGCTTTACAAGGTCCTCAAGTTCCTTGCGGTATTCGCCTTTTCTGCCTCTTACTATCGGCGATAAGATCTGAAACTTTGTCCGCTCGGGCAGTTCCATTACCTTGTCAACTATCTGATCCACCGTCTGCTGTCTTATCTCTTTACCGCAGACAGGACAGTGCGGAATGCCTACTCTTGCATAAAGCAGTCTGAGATAGTCGTATATCTCCGTTACCGTTCCGACAGTGGAACGAGGGTTTTTCGAGGTCGTTTTCTGGTCTATTGATATAGCAGGAGATAATCCCTCTATGCTGTCAACATCGGGCTTTTCCATCTGTCCGAGGAACATTCTCGCATATGATGACAGGCTCTCGATATACCTTCTTTGACCGTCCGCATAAATAGTGTCGAATGCAAGCGATGACTTTCCCGATCCCGAAAGTCCCGTCATAACTATCAACTTGTCACGGGGCAGTTCTATATCAATATTCTTCAGATTATGCTCTCTTGCACCCTTGATGATTATTTTATCTATTCCCATTTTCTTTTGTCATCTCCGTCAACAGCTTACTTGCTTTCCTGAAGCTCCTTTATCTTGTCACGCAGATATGCGGCGTGTTCAAAGTCAAGCAGCTTTGCCGCATTCTTCATCTCTGCGGTATACTGTTTGATAAGCGCCTCACGCTCTGCCTTGGTGTATTTTCTCTTTTTACCCTTATCCTTGCCGGACGATATTTCCAGCACCGCCCTTACATCCTTTACAATAGTTTTAGGCGTGATGCCGTGTTCCTCGTTATATTTCATCTGAATCTCACGGCGGCGGTTGGTTTCGGTCACTGCCTTTTCCATACTGTCCGTAACCGTATCGGCATACATTATGACCTTGCCTTCGGCATTTCTTGCCGCCCTGCCTATAGTCTGTATAAGCGAGGTTTCGCTTCGTAAAAAGCCCTCTTTATCTGCGTCAAGTATAGCAACAAGCGATACCTCCGGCAAGTCAAGACCCTCACGCAGAAGATTTATTCCGACAAGCACATCAAAGACGTGCATACGCAGATCTCTTATTATCTCCATACGTTCGATAGAATCAATATCGTGGTGCATATAGCGTATCTTCACGCCGAGCTTTTCATAATAAGCCGTCAGATCCTCAGCCATTTTCTTTGTAAGCGTAGTGATAAGCACACACTCGCCCTTTTTGGTACGCTCGTTTATTTCGGAATAAAGATCCTCTATCTGTCCCGCAACAGGCTTTATCTCGATTATCGGATCAAGCAGACCCGTAGGACGTATGACCTGCTCGGCTGTGTTCACAGCGTGGCTCTTTTCGTATTCTCCCGGTGTAGCCGAAACATAAATGACCTGATTTATCATCGAGGTAAACTCGTCAAAATTCATCGGTCGGTTATCATACGCAGACGGCAGACGGAAGCCATAATCCACAAGGTTTTTCTTTCGTGCAAAGTCGCCGCCGTACATACCTCTTACCTGCGGCAATGTAACGTGGCTCTCGTCAATGAACATAAGAAAATCTTTCGGGAAATGGTGCATAAGAGTTATCGGCGAGCTGCCCGGCGCTCTTCCTGCAAGCACCCGTGAATAGTTCTCCACGCCCTTGCACGTTCCTATCTCACGGAGCATTTCCATATCATAGCGTGTTCTCTGCTCTATCCTCTGCGCCTCTATCAGCTTATGGTTATCGGTGAAGAATTTTACACGCTCTTCCATTTCGTTTTCTATCTCGGTAAGCGAATTTTCAAGCCTTGCCTTGCTTACGATGTAATGTGACGCAGGGAAAATTGCAATGTGCGAAAAGCGGCGTTTTACCTCGCCTGTCACTATATCTATCTCGGATATTCTGTCTATCTCATCACCGAAAAATTCTATCCTTATTGCCTTGTCGGACGTACTTCCCGCGGGGAAAACCTCAAGCACATCGCCTCTTACCCTGAACTTGTTACGGATAAAATTCATATCGTTGCGTTCATACTGTATTTCGACAAGCCTTTTTATTATATCGTCACGGCTTCGCTCCTGACCCTCACGGATAGAAAGCATATTCTCACGGTAATCCTCCGGACTGCCCAAGCTGTAGATACAGCTTACACTGGCAACGATAATTACATCCCTGCGCTCTGCAAGAGCCGCTGTTGCCGAGTGTCGCAGGCGGTCTATCTCATCGTTTATCGCACTGTCCTTTTCGATATAGGCATCGGTTGACGGAATATACGCCTCAGGCTGATAGTAGTCGTAATAGCTTACAAAATATTCGACAGCATTATCCGGAAAAAACTCCTTGAACTCACTGCAAAGCTGTGCCGCAAGCGTCTTGTTATGTGCAAGGATAAGCGTGGGACGGTTGACCTTTTCGATAATATTTGCCATAGTAAAGGTTTTTCCCGAACCGGTAACCCCGAGCAGGACCTGTTCCTTATCGCCGTCAAGCACACCGTTTGCAAGGCTGTCTATAGCCTGCGGTTGATCGCCCATCGGCTTATAATTTGATTTTAATACGAACTTATCCATTTTAGCTCCTTAAAAATCGTTCCATATATCAGGAAGAATACCGTTCTCACGCATAGACAGACTGCCGTGCATACCGACTATAACGTGGTCGGCGAGATAAATTCCTGCCTTTTCAAGAAGATTGAAAAGATTTCTCGTCATTATCTTATCCTCCGTAGAAGGCATTTCACTGCCTCTCGGATGGTTATGCGTCATAACGACTATAGGACATCTTTTCTGCACTGCCTTTTCAAGCAATCTCATTATATCCGGCCGCACCTGTTCAAGCGCACCCGTGCTTATTATTTCCTGCGACATAAAACAATACTCGCTGTCGAGAAATATCATTCTCAGCTGCTCGGTATCTACAAAGCGGAAAAGCCCCATACAATAGTCCTTTACCGCTCCGGATGCGCCGAGCATCTCGCCCTTCTGAACGCTCTCAGACAGCATACGCTCTATGTTCGCACGAAGTACGATTATCATCTGAGCGGTAGACCTGCCTACACCCTCGACCTCGCACAGCTCATTTTCGCTTGCGGAGAACACACCGCTGAGCGTTCCGAATCTGTCAATAAGCCTGTGTGCTATGGGGTTTGTATCACACTGCTTAAAAGAGCTGTACAGCATCATTTCAAGCAGTTCGTGCGACTGAAACCCCTCACTGCCGAACTCTTTAAGGCGGTTTATCATCCGTTCCCTATGTCCTGCGTGCATATTATCATTATGAGCGATAGCTACCGCCCCCTTCTGTCATTAATATCACCGCAAGGCTGTGTACCTAAATACACAGCCTTTGCTGAACAGTATTAAATTAGCATATCAGTCTTCAAATACAGCGCCTGTATTCGAGCTTGTAACCAGCTTTGCGTAACGCTTGAGATAACCGTCAAGCTGTCTTACGGGAGCATTTACGCCCTTAGCCTTACGCTGTGCGATTGTTTCATCGTCAACGAGAAGTTCAATGCTTCTTGCAGGTATATTGATATGTATCTTATCTCCGTTTTCAACGTAAGCTATAAGTCCACCATCAGCCGCTTCGGGAGAAACGTGACCTACTGCCGCACCTCTGCTGGCACCGCTGAAACGTCCGTCTGTGATAAGAGCAACGCTTCCGTCAAGACCCTTGCCGACAATAGCCGCCGTAGGAGCAAGCATCTCAGGCATACCGGGTCCACCCTTGGGGCCTTCATAGCGGATAACAACAACATCACCGGGGATGATAACGTTATTGAGGATAGCGTCACAAGCAGCCTGTTCGCCGTCAAATACCTTTGCAGTACCTGTGAAGTCCATCATTTCGGGCTTGACAGCACCCTGCTTTACAACAGAGCCGTTTTCTGCAAGGTTACCGCTGAGTATTGCAAGACCGCCGTCTTTTCTGATAGGATTCTCGCAGGTGTGGATTATTGTTCCGTCAGCATTCGGAGCCTTGGCGATTCTGTCAGCCTGTGTACCCGATACCGTAAGAACGCTTGTATCAACGTGACCGCCCTTTGCAAGCTCCTTGATAACCGACTGGATACCGCCGACATCGTTAAGGTCTGTTATAAATATATCGCTTGCAGGATTGAGTTTTGAAAGCTGAGGTGTTGTCTTGCTCTTATTGTCAATATCGTCAAGAGAAATGTCAACTCCTGCCTCATGTGCGATAGCAAGAAGATGAAGGACCGTGTTTGAGGAAGCACCGATTGCCATATCGGTAGCGAGTGCGTTCATCATATTCTTCTTTGTGATAATATCCTTAGCGCAGATGTTCTGCTTTACAAGCTCGACTATTCTTTCGCCCGTTTCCTTTGCAAGTCTGCGGCGAGCGGCATTTACAGCAGGCTCTGTACCCGACTTCGGCATCGAAAGACCGATTGCTTCTGTAAGGCAGTTCATTGAGTTCGCCGTGTACATACCCGAGCATGAACCGCAGGTAGGACAAGCGTTATTCTCGTAGTCAAGAAGAACATCATCGCCTATAGTACCGTTAGAATACTGACCGATAGCTTCGTATATCTCGTTATATCCTACTCTCTTACCCTGTACTCTGCCGGGGTTCATAGGACCGCCGCTTACAAAAATAGAGGGGAGATTCATTCTTGCGGCAGCCATTATCATACCGGGAACTATCTTGTCGCAGTTCGGGATAAATACGATACCGTCAAGAGGATGTGCCGTCAGCATTACCTCGATGCTGTCGCAGATAAGCTCACGGGATGCAAGAGAATATCTCATGCCTCTGTGGTTCATTGCAAGACCGTCGCACACGCCGATGGTGAAGAATTCAAAAGGAACGCCGCCTGCGTTTCTGATACCGTCCTTTACCTGTCTTGATATTTCGTGCAGATGCGCATGACCGGGAACATAGTCGCTTGCCGCACATACAACGGCAATAAACGGCTTGTGCATCTCGCTGTCTGTTACACCCAGTGCTTTCAGTAAAGCTTTGTGCGGTGTTCTGTCTACACCGCTCTTGATAAGATCGCTTCTCATTTTTACTGTCCTTTCCTTTGCAAAAAAGTGTTTTTATTTTCTGCCGAGCATGGCACTGCCGATCATACCTGCTTCATTTGCAAGTGTGCAGATTACTATCTCGGTATTTTTAGCATTGTTTTTTGAGTATATCTGCTTTGCCACCTGTGCTTTCAGCGGTATAAGCAGATTATCACCCTCGTTGCATACTCCTCCTCCGATACAGAGAATATCGGGCTGGAATACGTTTATCACATTCGTAATGCCACAGGCAAGATACTTGATATATTTATCAACAACTTCCCTTCCCTCAGGGTCGCCCAGCTTAGCGGCATTGAACGCAGTTCTTGCTGAAATTTTCCCGTCACGGTCAACCATTTCGTGAAGCCGTCCGCTCGGATATTTTTCAATCATTTCACTCGTCATACGGACAAGTCCCGTAGCCGAAGAATAAGCCTCAAAACAGCCGTTTCTTCCGCAGGTACACGGTGCACCGTCAACCTCGATAACAGTATGACCTATCTCGCCGCCTGCGTTGTTTGAACCGCTGTATATCTCACCGTTTATAATTATACCTGCGCCAACACCCGTTCCGAGCGTCAGCACTACAGCGTTTTTCGCACCCTTTGCCGCACCTGCAAGATACTCGCCGTATGCCGCAACATTAGCGTCATTTTCAAGGATGATACGCTTGCCGAAATGTTCTGCAAGATCCTTCGCAAGCGGAACGTTCTCCCAGTGCAGATTGTTTGAATAAAGCACTGTGCCGTTTTCGTTATCCATAGTTCCCGGACAGCCGACACCGATAGTCTTTATCCGGTCAATGTCCTCGCCCGAAAGCTGCACAGCCTGTTCAACAGCGTCAATGATTACCGCAAGGACGCTTTTATAACCGTCTGCCGCATTTGTCTTGAGTGATATTTTCGAAATGAGCTGTGCGTTCTCGTCAACCACTCCTGCCTTGATATTCGTACCGCCAATGTCAACGCCGATATAATACTTCATATATCCCCTTTAACCTTTCAAAACACAAGTCTTAAACTATATCAGAAAGAATTACCTCAAGATTACCTGTAAGAGTAAATCTGCCGTAGCCCGCCGGAACAAAGAAGCTGTCGCCCTTCTTTGCGTCAAGTTCACCGATCTTACCGCTGCCGTCAAGCACCAGAACTGACATAAACGATTTTTCATCTGCGTCAAGCGTTACGGTTCCTGAAACCTTGATTTTATGAACATCGAAATATTCACAGCTGCGGAGCAATGTTTCCTCGCCGCCGTCTATCTTTACAGGCTTGCCCTGAGGCTTTGTATCATATTTCGGAGGGCAAAGCTCGGTAACGTCTATAGCCTTTTCTATATGAAGCTCTCTGGGCTTTCCGTCCTTTCCTACTCTGCCGTAGTCGTATACTCTGTATGTCGTATTGCTGTTCTGCTGAATCTCGGCAATAAGTATACCCTTGCCGATAGCGTGGAGCGTACCCGACTCGATGAAGAACACATCTCCCTTATGTACGGGAACATTGTTAGTGACCTCAAGCAAGGTATTGTTCTTTATTCTGTCCGCAAACTCTTCTCTTGAAATTTCTTTATCAAAGCCGTATATAAGCTGTGAGCCTTCCTCACAGTCAACGATATACCACATTTCCGTCTTGCCGTACTCGCCCTCGACACGCATAGCATAATCGTTGTCGGGGTGTACCTGTACAGACAGGTTATCCTTTGCATCAATAAGCTTTATAAGTATGGGGAAATACTCAAATCTGTCGCAGGCTGTACCGAGTGCATTCTTATTTTCCGCTACATACTCGGAAAGCGTCTTGCCTTTATCCTTGCCGTTTGCAATAACGCTCTGACCGTCTTTATGGCAGGAAAGCTCCCAGCTCTCGGCTATCTTATCAGCGTCTGATACCTTGCCGTATTCCTCTCTTAATCTGTTACCGCCCCAGATATAATCCTTGCAGGGCGCATTGAGCTTTAATATTTCCATATTATGTTCCTTTCTATTTATCGGAATATTACCGTTTTATATCGTATCTTCATAAACCGCAGTTCACAACTCTGCTTATAGTCAATTATAGCACATTCAGCTTTAAATGTCTATCACTATTCTTGACTTTTTTGCGAAATATGTTATATTTATCTTATACAGCGGTCATACCGCGCGAAAGGAACGAATGATATGAATGAAAACGTAAAAGCCGCACTCAAAAAGAGAGCGGAAAAGGTAATATCCGCCCTTGAAAAGAACAATATGAAGGGCTATCTTGTCGATACTCCCGACGAGGCTAAGCAGATAATAAAGGAGCTTATAAAGGACGACAAGCTGATAGTTTCCGGCGGAACAATGACGCTTAAGGAAACCGGCATTCAGGATTTTCTGAACGAAAACTACAGCGGTATCTACATCGACCGTGAAAAGCTCTCTCCCGATGAGGTAAACGACCTTTACAGGAAGGCTTTTTCAGCCGACACCTACTTTGCAAGCACTAATGCGATAACCGAATACGGCGAATTATACAACGTAGACGGCACCGGCAACCGTGTAGCCGCCATTATATTCGGACCGAAGCAGGTAATCATTGTTGCCGGTTTAAACAAGATTGTAACAGACCTCCACTCAGCCGTTGACCGTCTTGAAACGATAGCATCTCCCGCAAACTGTGTAAGACTCGGCAGAAACACCCCCTGTGCAAAGACAGGCAGATGTGCGCACTGCTTAAGCCCCGACAGGATTTGCAACGATTATGTCATAATGGCTCATCAGCGTGACAAGGACAGAATAAAAGTAATCCTCATCTCCGACGAATACGGCTACTAAGCGGCAATGTGCCGCTTCAAATTCCGACCTTTTTTATATGTTCCGGATATATGCAAGATAGCAAAACGGTCGGGAATAAGCGATAGCAGTAACACTAAAAAATTAGTAAAGCGGGGCGCCGCCAACTGTTCCGACCTTGCGGCAATGTGCCGCTTCAAATTCCGACCTTTTTATATGTTCCGGATATATACAGGATAGTGGAACGGTCGGGATTGAACGATGGTAAAGATTTTATTTTTACTAATAGCAATGTGCCGCCTCAAATTCCGACTTTTTATAGGTTGCGGATATATGCAGGATAGTGGAACGGTCGGGAATAAATGATGGTGATAAATTAAAATATTAAACACAAAAAAACGGTGGGCTTGTGAGGCTCACCGTTTTTGTAATTCTTATCGAATCAACTCATTCTTTGTATTCATTGCACTTTGAACAAACCATCACATCTCCGGGATTTATAGCACCACACTTTTTGCATTCCCAAGATGCTATAGACGAAATAATCGGATTTCACCTTTTGCTATAATATACCATAGTTTCAAGCGATCCTGAAATTATACCAAATGCGGCAATTATAAACGAAACAACCAGAGTTTCAAGCACACCGAATCCCTCGCCTATAATTCCAATCCATGTAAACGCACCACCTGTATTGACACATACAATGATTACAACTAAGGAATGATGATAATGGTGTGCAAATCTGTTTCCGAAGCAGTTTCAAGACGCATATTACAGCTATGCAGGGATAAAAACATAACCGTAAACAAGCTGGCAACTCTTTCGGCTGTTACACAATCAACCGTAAACGATATAATCAATATGAAATCAAAAAACATCGGCATAGTGACGCTGAAAAAGCTCTGCGACGGACTTCAGATAAGCATTACGGATTTTTTCGATGACGATATGTTCAGAAATCTTGAGCAGGAGATATACTAAAAGCCTGTCGGTTTCCCTACAGGCTTAAAAAGTATCCGTAAAAAGCAAAAACGCCGTGAATGTTTCCACGACGAATTTTTTCTGGAGCGGATTACGAGGCTCGAACTCGCTACCTCCACCTTGGCAAGGTGGCGCTCTACCGGATGAGCTAAATCCGCATATTTAATTGGTGCCTCCGGTCGGAATCGAACCAACGACACGAGGATTTTCAGTCCTCTGCTCTACCGACTGAGCTACAGAGGCAGAAATCCATTAAAAAATGGCGACCTGGATGGGACTCGAACCCACGACCTCCGCCGTGACAGGGCGGCGTTCTAACCAACTGAACTACCAGGCCATTGGTGGAAACTATAGGGCTCGAACCTATGACCCTCTGCTTGTAAGGCAGATGCTCTCCCAGCTGAGCTAAGCTTCCACATAAAAGGTTTTGATTCAAAACACTCATCTTAAGCACTCACGTTACCGCTTTTCTTTCGTTTTGTGTTTTGCTCTCGCCACCTGACAGTAATATATTTTACACGAAATCCACCCGTTTGTCAACACTTTTTTCACATTTTTTATCGTTTTGTGATATTTCTGATTATTTTTTATAATTTTACACTTTTTTTGTGCATTTCTAACAAGTATAACGCTCTTTTTTGCGGTAACAATACTAAAAGAGTGCGTATGTGATGCAAAATCACAGGCATTCACGTTTAACGGAAGGACGGTAACGGTAATTATGCTTGACAAGATAGCTCTTTTTATATTGCTTGTAGGCGGACTCAACTGGGGACTGGTCGGATTGTTCCAATTTGACGTAATAGCCTGGGCATTCGGCGGAAGTGCAGGTATTATAAGCAGGATTCTGTATATAGTAGTAGCGCTTGCGGCTGTATGGTGCATATCGCTTTTCTTCAGACAAAACGAAGTAATAGACACCGGCAGAGATACAAACGAAATGCACAACTGATAACACTGCACCGTACCTGTTAAGGTACGGTGTTATCATATTTACGCTCCTTACAGCATATATTTGAGCAAACGATATGCACGGTTGTCATAAGCCGTGCTGTCTTATGAAAGGGGCGATTTTGTGAAAGCCGGAACAAGAACAGTACCGGATACGAAACGTGAAAGATGTGTCATACTCGGAGAATATATAATAGATAACAAAGCAACGGTTCGCAGTACCGCCAAAGTGTACGGAATAAGCAAAAGTACGGTTCACCAGGACGTGACTGTCAGACTTGCGAAAACAGATCCGCATCTTGCGGAAAAAGTCAAGAAAATATTACAAAAAAACAAGGACGAGCGCCATATCAGAGGAGGACTTGCAACTAAGCTGAAATATCAGAGCAGTTCAAAATAATACATAAAACCGCCGTGACTGACCCGATCGTGAGCTGTCACGGCATTTTTTAAACGTTATATAACCGTATACTTAAAAATCCGCCGTTATAAAAACAGCGGATTTCTGTGTATCTGACTTATATTATCTGTCTTTCAAATGAGGTTACGCAAAGCACTGACTTCCATAACGGTAAATCAGAAACAACATTGCCACACCGCCGGTAACGGATGTCACGCAGATTGCCAACACCAAGAACGGCGAATTTGCCGTGCCGCATCGGCACTTAGGCGGTTTCTTCGGCGAAGTTACCGGTGTACAGGCTGTAGTACTTGCCCTTCTTTTCTATAAGCTCGTCATGCGTGCCACGCTCGATAATTCTGCCCTGCTCAAGCACCATAATACAATCGGAGTTGCGCACGGTTGAAAGCCTGTGAGCAATAACGAACGTTGTTCTGCCGTGCATAAGTGCGTCCATTCCCGCCTGTACAAGCTTTTCGGTACGGGTATCTATTGACGAGGTAGCCTCATCAAGAATCAGTACAGGCGGATCTGCGACCGCCGCTCTTGCTATAGATAACAGCTGACGCTGACCCTGGCTTAAATTAGCGCCGTCGCCTGTAAGCATAGTCTGATAACCGTCGGGGAGTCTTCTTATAAAGCTGTCGGCATTAGCAAGCTTTGCGGCGGCTATACATTCTTCATCCGTAGCGTCCAGCTTGCCGTAGCGGATATTATCCATTACCGTACCTGTGAACAGATTGGTTTCCTGTAAAACGATGCCGAGCGACTTACGCAGTTCGGGCTTCTTTATCTTATTAATATTGATCTCGTCATATCTTATCTTACCGTCCTGAATATCGTAGAAACGGTTTATAAGATTGGTTATGGTAGTTTTTCCTGCACCTGTCGAGCCTACAAATGCAATCTTCTGACCGGGCTTTGCATATAGCTTTATGTCGTGAAGCACCATTTTTTCGTCAGTGTAGCCAAAGTCTACACCGTCAAAGACGATACCGCCCTCCTGCCTTTTATACGAAACTGTGCCGTCAGCCTTATGAGGATGCTTCCACGCCCATTTGCCTGTGCGGTGATCGACCTCCGTAATATTGCCGTTTTCGTCTATTTCGGCATTGACAAGTTCAACATAACCGTCATCGTGTTCAGGCTTCTGATCCATAAGGTCGAACAGACGCTTTGCACCTGCTGAAGCCATTATCACGAACGTCATCTGCTGGCTTAGCTGTGAAATCGGGTTTGTGAAATTCTTGTTGAGCGTACAGAATGAAACAATAATACCGAGAGTAAGACCGCCGAAGCCGTTTGTTGCAAGCACTGCGCCGAGCAACGCACATAAAACATAACTGATGTTGCCTATATTGGCGTTTATCGGCATCAGGATATTTGCATACTTGTTTGCCTTATATGCACTGTTTCTTAGGTTATCGTTTATCTTTACAAAATCGTCTATTGCCTCCTGCTCGTGACAGAACACCTTTACTACCTTCTGACCGTCAAGCATTTCTTCAATAAAGCCATCGACCTCGCCAAGATCGTGCTGCTGTTTACCAAAATATTTACCTGATTTTGCGGCGATCTTCTTTGTTACAACAAGCATCACAGCCGCCATACCTACGGCAAGTATCGTCATCGGTATGCTCATAATAAGCATAGAAACAAGCGAGATTATAACTGTAGTACCGCAGTTTATCACCTGAGGTATACTCTGACAGATAAACTGTCTGAATGTATCAATATCATTTGTATAAACCGACATTATATCACCGTGCTGGTGTGTGTCAAAATACTTTATCGGGAGCTTTTCCATATTGGTGAAAAGGTCGTTACGGAAGTTTCTGAGCGTACCTTGTCCTACGTTTACCATTATCCTGTTATACGCATAAGATGCCGCAAGACCGACAACGTAAACAATCGCAAGTTTGAGCATTGCAAACGCAAGAGGTGTGAAGTCTGTGCTTTTGGCTGCAATCATAGGCTTGATATAATCGTCGATAAGCGACTGTACAAAAAGCATTCCTGCAAGCGTTGTGACCGCCTGCACAAGAATACATACAACTACGCAGATGCACGAGAATTTATAACGGCTGAATGTGTATTTAATAATTCTTCCGAGCAGTTTTACCTGTTCCTTCGGTGAAACATCGGGACGGGGTCCCATTTTTCTTTTATCCATTACGTTACGCTCCTTTCCTTAATTCTGGGGGCGGTCAAAGTCGCCGCCGTCCTTTGTCTGAGATTCGTATATATCTCTGTATATCTCATTATTGGCAACAAGCTCATCGTGCGTTCCTACACCGTTTATTCTGCCGTCGTCAAGAACGACTATGCGATCTGCATCCTGAACGCTTGATACACGCTGTGCAATAATTATCTTGGTTGTACCGGGTATGCACTTCTGGAATGCCGCTCTTATCTTTGCGTCTGTAGCTGTATCCACTGCGCTTGTGGAATCGTCAAGGATAAGCACGGCAGGCTTTTTGAGAAGTGCTCTTGCTATACATATACGCTGTTTCTGACCGCCGGATACGTTAGTACCGCCACGCTCAATAACCGTATTGTACTTATCGGGGAAACGCTCGATGAATTCATCAGCGCAAGCCCACTTACAAGCCTCGATACATTCTTCCTCGGTGGCGTTTTCGTTACCCCAGCGTAGATTATCAAGTATAGTGCCTGAGAACAGGACGTTTTTCTGAAGTACTACCGATACCTGATCACGCAGGAACTTCATATCGTAGTCCTTTACATCAACGCCGCCTACCTTTACACTTCCCTGCTGTACATCATAAAGACGGCTGATAAGATTTACAAGACTGGTCTTTCCGCAGCCTGTTCCGCCGATTATGCCGATAGTTTCACCTGACTTTATGTGCAGGTTTATGTCGGTGAGGACCTCCTCCTCGCTTGTCTTATGGTATCTGAAATGTACATTATCAAAGTCTATGCTGCCGTTTGACATTAACTCTACGGGAGCGAAAGGCTCGGCAAGATCGGGCTGTTCACGCAGAACTTCGGTTATACGGCGCATACTTGCAACGCTCATTGTAATCATAACGAATATCGTCGAGAGCATCATAAGCGACATCAGTGAACCCATTACATAGCTGAACAGCGATGTAAGCTCGCCTATCTGCAAGGTCTTGTCAACAACGATAAACTTAGCTCCGAACCAGCAGATTGCCATAATACAGGCATAGATCACAAGCATCATCACAGGGTTATTGAAAGCAAGGGTGCTTTCGGCTTTTTTGAACATATTATAAAGATTGCCGGAGGCTTTCTTGAACTTTTCGTTCTCATAATCCTCACGGACATACGATTTCACCACTCTGATGCCTGAGATATTCTCCTGTACGCTTGCGTTAAGGTCGTCATATTTTGTGAATGCCACATTGAAAATCTTCATTGCCCTGAGCATAATTATCACAAGAACTACCGCAAGGAAAACTATAGCGCCGAGGAATATAAAGCTCATATCCGCATTTACCACAAAGCACATAGCCATACTGCTTATCAGCATAAGAGGCGCTCTCACGGCTATTCTTATTATCATCTGATATGCGTTCTGAACGTTTGTTACATCGGTCGTCATACGGGTAACAAGTCCTGCCGTACTGAACTTGTCTATGTTTGAAAATGAGAAGCGCTGTATGTTACGGTACATCGCCTCTCTTAGATTACAGGCAAAGCCCGATGATGCGCTTGCGGCATATTTGCCTGCCATCATTCCTGCAAAAAGACTTATCATAGCGAGGACTATCATAATTATTCCGTAAAGCAGTATCTTGTTCATATTGCCTTTCTCTACGCCTTCGTCGATCAGCAACGCCATTACGAAAGGGATTATTACCTCCATAACAACCTCAAGTGCCGAATAGACGGGAGCTAAGACAGAATCTTTCTTGTACTGCTTTACCTGTTTAAGAAGCTCTTTCACTTAATCAGTCATCCTTTCTGTTTCAAGTTATCTGTATTTATGTTGTCTATATTGTTCAGCAGCTTTTTCTGAAGCCGCATGAATTCATCCAGCTCGGAATCTGTAAAGCTGCAGAATGCCGTCTGCTCTATATTTCTCATATGACGGGATATAAGCCCCGCAGTTTCCTTGCCCTTATTTGTTGCGGTAAGATTTTTGTAGCGTTCATCGCTTTCACAGCCTGTACAGCTTATATATCCCGATTTTCTCAGTTTTTTAATAAGTGCGGAAACCGAAGGCTTTGAGATGCAAAGACGTTTATGCAGGTCGGCGGCGAATATATCTTTTTCAGGGGAATTTGCAATATACATAAGCACTCTGCCCTGAGCCGCAGTAATGTCAATATCTGCAAAAATCACGTTCAGGCTGTTTTCGATACGCTGATTTATGGTCTTGTTATCAATCATTATCGCCTGAATGTCGGTTTCATTCATAACGGTTAACCTCCTTACCGGTAATATGCTAACAGTTTATCTCCTTGATAATAATACACCAAACGGTCTTGAATGTAAAATACAAATATGTTATAATCAATAAAGAATATTTATCGTTAATTAAAAAAGGAGTTTGTTATGAATACTACTCAGCTTGAATGCTTTCTTGCTGTTGCGGAAACCCTCAATTTTTCAAAAGCGGCAGAAATGGTGAATATAAGCCAGCCTGCCGTCAGCCATCAGATTTCATCGCTTGAGGCGGAGCTTGGGGTGCGGTTGTTTCTGAGAACGAACAAAAGCGTACAGCTTACAAAAGAGGGACTGATCTTTATAGGCGATGCGGAAACGATAGTCAGGACGGCGATGAATTCTATCCATCGTCTGAGTACCAATGTTAAGGAGAAAAAGCGGACAGTAGCTATCGGTGTTCATAATCAGTACGAGCTTGATGCGGCTGTACCTGTGATGAACATTATCGGGAAGATGTATCCGAATTTTGAGCCGGAGATTACAATGATGCCGTTCAAATCGCTTGATAATCTGCTTGAGGAAAACAAGCTGCAGATCATATTCGCTATCAAGGCTGAAAACGAAACCGCAAAAGCAGAGTGCTTTACTGCACTGTGCGAGTGTCCGGTTATGCTGATATGCCGGAAAGACGATGAACTGAGCGGAAGAAAAAGCATAAATATAAACGATATAAACGGCAGACGTGTTATACTTATTAAAAGGCACAAGTGTCCCGATGCGGCAATGGAAGGGTATATGAAGCTCGGTCTGCCGAATAACAGCAACGTACTGCTTGCTGACGGCTGCGAGGCGGCTTTTGCTATGGTAAAGGCAGGGCTTGGGGTAACCGCTTTTCCGATGATGCCGTGTATGAATGACAGCGAACTTGAATATATCCGCATCGACGGATTGGCACCGGTGTTATTGGGGCTGTATTCAAAGAAGCTGATAAAAGGCGAGCCTGCTTTTGAATTTGTTACGGAGGCAAAAAAATTCTATAAAAATTGCCGATACCCTATTGACAAAACGAAAACCGTATGATAAACTATATGCAGTTAGCTTAAGCTAACGCAGTTAGCATAAGACAACTTAACGAATAAACGGCATTTCGCCGTTTATTTAAACGGATATGGTTAGTTTAGACTAACATATTTCATCAGAAAGGACAGGATATGAGCGTAGTAATAATCGGCGGTAACGAGCGCATGGAAACACGCTATGCGGATATATGCAAGGCTTACGGTTACGATAAGGCTAAAGTCTTTGTAAAGGAAAACAGCTCGCTTAAAAAGAAGGTCGGCACTCCCGATTTACTGATACTGTTTACAAATACTGTATCGCACAAGATGATGCTGAGTGCAACACAGGAGGCGAAGCGCAACAGCGTTCCTGTGGCAAGAGTACACTCAAGCAGTGTGGTTGCTTTATCACAGCTTTTAGCGGAAAGAAGTGCGTCATTATGAACGGATACTGTTTTGAACAATATCTGATTGACAATTGCTCCCCTACTCTTGCATCGCTTAAGACGGCGAATCTTTTCAATTACAGATACAGCAGTACGGATGAGCTTAACAAGGCTGTAGATCGTTGGAACAAGGAACTGTCCGGCAAGGGAATTACCGTAACGGTTCTGAGAAAGCGTGAGAACACGGCGCTTATATATGTATACAGGGCGAAACGTCTTGCTAAGGATTTCAGCCGACCGGGCGTTGAGCGTTTTATGAAATGTCACGGATACGAGAATACAGATATTGATTTGTGCCTTGAGGTACTTGGCGGCAAGCTGGCAAAAAGCGATTTATTTCCGCACGAGATAGGACTGTTCTTAGGTTATCCGCTCGGAGATGTTATCGGATTTATTGATAACGGGGGCAAAAACAGCAGATGCACGGGCTGTTGGAAGGTATACTGCAACGAGTGCGAGGCTATGCGCACCTTTGCGAGATTTGACAAGTGCAGAGCTGTCTACCAAAAGATGTGGGCAAACGGCAGGAGTATCGTGCAGCTTACGGTTGCATAATATAAAAAATATCAGAATGAAAGGATTTTTATTATGAAAACAGCAGTAGTATATTGGAGCGGAACAGGCAACACTGAGGCTATGGCAGGCTCAGTTGCAGAGGGCGCAAAGAGCGCAGGCGCAGAGGTAAGCGTATTCACAGCGGCTGACTTCTCTGCGGACATGGTAGATCAGTTTGATTCTATCGCTTTCGGTTGTCCCTCAATGGGCAGTGAACAGCTTGAGGACAGCGAGTTCGAGCCTATGTTCAACGCTTGTGAAGCAAAGCTGTCAGGCAAGAAGGTAGGACTTTTCGGTTCTTACGGCTGGGGCGACGGCGAATGGATGAGAAACTGGGAGGAACAGTGCATCGCTGACGGCGCAGTTATGGCAGGCGAAGGCGTTATCTGCAACGAAGCTCCCGATGACACAGCTACCGAACAATGCGTTGCTCTCGGTAAGGCACTTGCATCATAAATTCAGAATACAGCTTAAAGATAAACAAACATACTCCGTAAAACACCGCAGAGGAAATGCTCTGCGGTGTTCCCTCTTCCCCCTTGACAATCCCTCTCCTCTGTGCTAAAATAATACCATACAGAAAAGCTATGACAAGAAACAGTAGATAAATCTGCGTCACAGAGAAAGAGCGGTTGGTGCAAGCTCCCGACAAGGTTTTATCGAACCCGTCTTTGAGCTGTACACGATGAGTGTTACCGGTTTCTCCCGTTACAGAGATACAAGTGCGGTTATACCGAATTTAGGTGGTACCACGGAACAATGTTTCGCCCTAAGCAAATTTAATGCTTCGGGCTTTTTTTATGCCCGGAATTCAGGAGGATAAGCAATGAAACTCGACAAGCTGGTCGGCGACCGTTTTAAAGAAAGACCCTCGGACTGTCAGATTGACAGCCACGCAATTATGGTGAGAGGCGGCTATATCAAGTATATGGCTAACGGTATCTTCTCGTCATACACGCCCACAAAGAGAATCACAAAGAAGATTGAACAGATTATCAGAGAAGAAATGGACAAGATAGACGGACAGGAAGTACAGTTCCCTGTTGTTATGCCCGCTTCACTCTGGCAGGAGTCAGGCAGATACGAAAGCATCGGCAGTGAGCTGTTACGTTTCACAGACCGCAATAGAATGCCTATGGTACTCGGTATGACACACGAGGAAGCCGCTGTGCATCTTGTGCGTGAATACGGCAAGAGCTACACGAAATACCCTTTCATGATTTATCAGATACAGACAAAGTTCCGTGATGAAGCTCGTCCCAGAGGCGGTCTTATCAGAGTACGCGAGTTCACAATGAAGGACGCTTACTCGTTCCACACATCTCAGGAAGATCTTGAGCAGTATTATGACAAGTGCCACAAGGCTTATGAAAACATATTCAGACGTGCAGGTGTTCCTGAGGTAATCTCGGTCAAGTCCGATTCAGGTATGATGGGCGGCAGTATTTCACACGAATTCATGCTCCTTACACCCGTAGGCGAGGATACAATAGCAAGCTGTCACGAATGTGGTTTCAATGCAAATATGGAAGCCGCAGACAGCATTATCGAGAACACTAGAGATGAAGTTTCCGCACCTATGGAGCTTGTTCATACTCCGAATATCCATACGATAGAAGAAATATGTGACTTTTTGCATACTCCCAAGGAGAAGAGCTGTAAGGCTGTCGTATATCAGAGAAACTCAGACGACAGCTATGTTGTCGTATTCACAAGAGGCGACATTGACGTAAACGAAACAAAGCTCCGCAACTTCTTAGGCTGTGAGATTCACCCTGCCGTAATCACAGAAGAGTGCGGTCTTAACGCAGGATATATCGGACCTGTCGGTCTTCCCGAAAATATGACCGTTCTGTTTGATACTTCGCTTCAGAATACAAACAACCTTTCGTGCGGTGCAAATAAGGAAGAATATCACTACACGGGTCTTGACATTGACCGTGATTGTGCAAATGTTGAATATCACGACTTTGCAAAGATTCTTGACGGCGGTATCTGCCCCAACTGCCACAAGCACTCGATTTCAATATCAAGAGGTATAGAAGTCGGCAACATATTCCAGCTCGGTACAAAGTATACAAAGACTATGGGTATGACCTACCTTGACAGCAACGGCGAGGAAAAGACACCTATCATGGGCTGTTACGGTATCGGTGTCGGCAGACTTGCGGCTTCGGTATGCGAGGCGCACCACGATGATTACGGTCCTATCTGGCCTATGCCTATCGCTCCGTGGCAGGTTCATATCTGCGCTGTACGTTCAGATGACGCAGATGTTAAGGCTTGCGCTGACAAGCTGTACGATACTTTACAGAACGCAGGTGCCGAGGTTATCTATGACGACAGACAGGTAAGCGCAGGTGTTATGTTCTCTGATGCTGACCTTCTCGGCGTACCGCTGAGAGTTGTTGTAAGCCCCAGAAACTTAAAGGATAACTGCTGTGAAATTTCTGCAAGGGATAAGAGCTTCTCATATAAAGTTCCCGTTGAGGAAACCGCAGACAAGGTTCAGGAGCTTATCAAGGAGCTTATGGCTAAGTTCAACGACTGAGATTTTTAAGTGAATAGTCTGAGGGCAGTGTTTCGGCACTGCCCTTGAACTGTTGAAAAACCTATATATCTTTCAAAAATGGGGTTGAGGGGCGAAGCCCCCAACAGGGACTAGGGGCGGTAGCCCCAGTAATATAGCCCCTTTCCCGGGAAAGGGGTTTGGGGATAGGGATAGTAAGTTAGAAACTGATTTCAAAAACAGACTTTTTTTATAAACTGAGGGCAGTGTTTCGGCACTGTCCTTTTGCTATACTGTCGGCAAATATCTTTACATATACAGGAAAATATGATACTACAGACTATAAATAAACGGCGGTGCAAAAAAGCACCGCCGTTATTTATTATTCGCACTTAAGGCAATATGTTACTTTGCGAGAACAAATACACCTTTACTGCATTTAACCGCTATTGTATTTGCGTCGATTCTGTAAACGCTGTCGCCCTTTTCAAAGCCGCTGTAATTTGAAGCAAAATCATCAACAGGGTCTTTTTCTTCGTCAACAGAAGAAATTTCGCCTATCTTTTCGCAATTTTCGATTACAGAATCATCTGTAATACCTGTCTTTTTACTGGCCTCACTGCCGGCTTCGGTATAACGCTCACCGTTAACACTGACTGTAATAAGATACCATTCAGGTACTGCATCAACCAGGTACAGTTTTTCGTCACCGGCGGAAACGACCAGGTCTTTTGCGCTGTCGTCAATAACAAACACATATGTCTTGCCGTCTGAGTTTTTACACAGCAATTTATCACCGTCAGCAAACACTACTGAATTTACGTTGATTTCATCAACGTTGGTCGTTATGCCCGTGCCTTCAACATAATCCCTGTATTTTGCCGATACAACGCCCAGCTTTTCCGTACTGTCCGCGCTATCGTCAGACACGCCGTTATATACATAGACATGGGAGTTATAATACATTATATTCTTTTTGTCAACTGCGGAAGATGTGCTGTCGGACGAGCCGGAAGCCTGTTCGGACGAAGAACTTTCCTGAGAAACCTGCGAGGTCTGTGAACTTTGCGATGTCTGTGAACTCTGACAGCCGGATATCAGAACAGCGGCAGTCAGTAAAGCTGATAAGGAAATCGATAATCTTGTTGTTTTCATAAATAAACCACCTTTCTGTTTTAATATTAGCACATTGTTTTTTAATTGTCAAGTGTATTGTAATAATAATAATAATAATATAGCACAGTATTTTCGGTCAGACTATGGCATTCACGCTTTTTCCGTAATATTTCTTTACTTACGGGGGAAAATGTAGTAGAATAATAACAGAAACTTTAAAAACACGGAGGTAATAATATGTGTACAGCCGCAACATACAAGACAGAAGATTTCTATTTCGGCAGAACGCTTGATTACGAATGTTCATACGGTGAGGATATTGTTATAATGCCGAGAAATTTCAGATTGCAATTTCTGAATATGGGAGTTTGCGAAAGCCACTATGCAGTGATCGGTACGGCTCATATTGCCAAAGGTTACCCGTTGTTCTATGATGCAATGAACGAAAAAGGGCTTTGTATGGCAGGGCTTAACTTTGTCGGCAATGCCCATTATTTTAAAAACGCTCCCGATAAGGACAACGTAGCACAGTATGAATTTATTCCGTATATTCTCGCAAAGTGCGCAGACGTAGATGAAGCGAAAGAGCTGATTTCTAAAATCAATATAACCGATACGCCCTTTGACAAGCAGATGCCGGCAGGTCAGCTCCACTGGATAATTGCGGACAGGAACAGCGCAATAACCGTTGAATCGGTATCGGACGGAATAAAGGTTTATGATAATCCGATAGGTGTGCTTACCAACAATCCGCCCTTTGACGAGCAGATGTTCAGATTGAACGACTATATGCATTTATCAAGAAAACAGCCTCAGAACAATTTCTCGGATAAGCTGGAACTTAAAACCTACAGCAGAGGAATGGGAGCTATCGGACTGCCGGGCGATTTATCGTCACAATCAAGATTTGTGCGTGTGGCTTTTGTAAAAGCTAACTCGGTTTCGGCAAAAGGCGAAACCGAAAGCGTCAGCCAGTTTTTCCATATACTCGGCTCGGTTGACCAGCAGAGAGGCTGCTGTGAGGTAAAAGACAAGGAATACGAGATTACTATCTATACCTCGTGCTGTAATGCGGATAAAGGCATTTATTATTACACAACTTACGATAATCATCGTATTTCGGCAGTAGATATGAGAAAGGAAAATCTTGACGGTACAGTGCTTGTTTCTTTTCCTATGCTGACAGGAGAAGATATAGATTACCGGAATTAATTAAAAACCGGCAAATATACAAATACCCCCGTGCGTGATCTGCACGGGGGTATTTATATGGGAAATGGATTAAGAGGATATCAATATATCAATTTCTTCTCGTCAACAAGCACACTATGAATAATATATATCTGTGCCTGTATTCTATTATATACTGAGCTTAAAGGAATTGTAAACCCGTATTGCAAAATTTGCAGTTTTTAAGCAAATTTTGCATAAAAAAGCACGACCTTTTCAAGCCGTGCCTATTGACAAAGTGATATTATTTGTTCTCATCGTCTTCAGGTGTGTAAGCATAATCCTCGGGTTCTTCATCTGTAGAAACAAGCTTGTGCATACAACCTGTGCAGTAAGTATTGCTGAATTTGTTTTTTGTGCCGCATATGGGACAAGTAACGATTTTCCGCATCATTTCTATTCTTGCGTTGTACTGCGCCATCTTCTTATAGAGGTGGTCTATCTCCATTACAGCCTGTGCTATCCTGTCAGCGTCAGAGCTGTCATTCTTGACCATACCGTACATCGTCCTGCCGAGTTCGGTATATTTTGCCTTGATCAGAGTGTCAAGCTGAACGCATCTTAATTTCAGCTTTGATATACTGATGACCTCATCAGCTTTACGGACGCCCGTATCAGTAAGCTGCTTTGCCTTTGCCGTTATAAAATCAAGTTCATCTTTTAAATCCATAGCCGTGTTTCCTTTCAGAAATGCTTTTTTATATTGTATCACAATAAGTAAAATTATGCAAGCGTTAATTTGCTTTCAAAGAAATCTTCTATTTTGCGCTTACGTTCATTCATAAGCTCAAACCTCGAAATATATTCGTAAGGGTACTTATAATTTATAACACGCAAAATATTTTTTCCGTCAAACAGCTTCGTTGATGCGCCGCACCCTGCTGCAAGTATAGTCTGCACATCTTCCATTATGCAGATATTGTAGATACTTTCATAAGCCTCTTTGCAATATCCGACATTTTCAAGATTGTCTGCTATGTTTTTCTGGCGGTAAAGATAGTACGGCAGATAGCCTTTCTCTGTAAGCATATCATAAGCCGTATCAGTCATATTTTCCGCACCTTTTCCGATATCGTCACCGAACTGTCTGAATAAGGCAGATGAACGCTTAAGGCTGAGCGTATGAACGGTGATATTTTCGGGTGATAAATTGCAAAGCCGTTTCAGCGACTGCTCAAAGCTCTGCTCTGTTTCGGCAGGCAGTCCTGCGATAATATCGGAATTGATACAATCAAAGCCTACTTTCCGTGCTATGTCAAAAGCCTCGCATACCTGCTTTACCGTATGCCGTCTGCCGACCGCTTGCAGTACACTGTCATTCATGGACTGCGGATTTATCGATATTCTGCGGACGCCGCCGTTTTTAAGTGCCCTCAGCTTATCTTCCGTTATGGTATCGGGTCTTCCTGCCTCGGCGGTAAATTCACGGATATTTGCAATATCAAATTCACCGAGTTTATCAATAAGGCGGTCAAGCTGAGTTGCCGACAGCGTTGTCGGCGTGCCGCCGCCGATATATACCGTATCAACTTCAAGCGAAAACCGTTTTACTATATCCGCATAGATATCAAGTTCTCCCAGAAGAAGTTCAAAATAATCGTCTGTCAGTTTAAGCGCACCCTCACCCGATGCAGATACAAACGAACAATAACTGCAACGTGACGGGCAGAAAGGAATCGAAACATACAGGCTTATCTTCCTGAGGTCAAGCGAGTCCAGAACCGGTTTCTGAATGCGTATTACATCGTTTGCAAGCCGTATTTTCTTATTGCTTACAAGCAACGAATTACGAAGATATTCTTCCGCATTGCTACGGGTTTCGTAAATGCTTCGGATATATTTCACCGGGCGTACTCCCGTAAGTATTCCCCACGGAAGCTGGTTGTGACCATGCTTTTCCATACATCTGCACAGCAGTCTGCAAAGCTCATTCTCATAATCGGACAGCTCGCATACGTCTGAGGATTCCTTATGCACGGTATCATTATCAGATACGGTAACGGATAATTTGCCGTTATCGGCGCAAAAGTATGCGTAATCTGTACCGTCCGGAATTCTGTCTGTATAAAATTCAAGCTTGTGCGGTAAGGAAAAATTCCTTATCAGCCGCTCAAGCTCATAGGCAGATTTATATGCCGTGTTATCAAAATATAACGATTTTATCATATCAGAAGAAATCCACCGGACTTTGTCCGAGGTAAGGATTGAACTTCTTTTCCTGCTTCAGCGTGGTTGAGCCGCCGTGACCGGGATAGATTATATAATCCTCACGCAGTGCCGCAAGTCTTGCAAGGCTGTTGCGCTGTGCGATATAGTCCCCCGAATAGAAATCGGTTCTTCCTGCCGAGCCCTCAAAAATTGTATCACCTGCAAACATATAGTTATCGGCAAAATAAACCACACTGCCGGATGTATGTCCGGGAGTGCTCATAACACTGAACTCTATCTCATCAAGACGTATTATATCGCCGTCAGAAAGAAGTTTATCTGCCGAAAACGGCTTGTAGGAATAATCGGGGCAGAGATATGCAACATTCTTTATTGTGTCGTCAAGCATACATTCGTCTTTTGCATGTATGTACACCTTTGCGCCTGTCTGTTCTTTCAGATCTGCAGCGGCACCTGTATGATCAAAATGTCCGTGTGTGAGAAGTATCATTTTAAGCTCTGCGTTTTCGGCTCCCAGAGCATCAAGAATGCGCTGTGCATCGTCCGCAGGGTCTATTACTGCGGCGTTTCCTGCGGCACTGATCACAATATAGCAATTTGTGCCAAGCTCGCCTAAGGTGAGTGTTTTAATTTCCATTACTGTTTTCCTGTCCTTTCGGCAGAGATTACTCCGGGTATCTTCTGAAGTCGGAGTATTATACTCTTCAGCTGGTCAATACCGCTTACTTCGATTGTAAGAACAATGTTCGCATTACCGTTTTTAAGCGAATGCGCATTTATCTCGTGAATAGGCAGATGGTTGCTTGCAATTGCCGTTGTGATATCCGCAATAAGCGCCGTTCTGTCGTCCGCAATGATATCAACAGTCGCTCTGAACGAGCTGCTCGAGTTCACCGCCCAATGTGCCTTTACCCATCTGTCCTTGTTTTCGCCCTGCATACCGAGCTTTACGTTCTGACAATCCGCTTTATGAATCGAAACCCCGTAGCCACGGGTGATAAAGCCCATGATATCATCTCCGGGGAGCGGATTACAGCACTGTGCGTATTTTACGGCGCAGTCGTCAATTCCGTCGAGGACAACGCCGTTCTTCTGCGCTCTCTTATTGTTGTCGGCTATAGTCTTTTCTATATCTATGGGCTGAGCCTGAGCGGCATTTAATCTCTGCTGTTTTACCTGCTCTTCCTTCAGGCGGGTAATGATTTTGGAAAGCTGTACACCGCCGTAGCCTATAGCCGCATACAGATCGTCAACCGATGACAAGCGCTGACGGTGAGCAGACTGTAAAAGTATTTCGTCGTCAACAATAATATTGTTTCTGCGTATCTCTTTTTCAAATGCCGCTTTACCGCACTCGATATTCTCTTCTCTGCGTTCACGCTTGAACCACGCTCTTATCTTTGCCTTGGCTTCGTTGGTCTTTGCTATCTCGCTCCAATTACGGTTAGGACCGTAATTATCGCTTCCGCTGGTCAGTATCTCAACAATATCGCCCGTATGCAGTGTATGATCAAACGGCACCATTCTGCCGCCGACCTTAGCACCCGTCATCTTGTTGCCGACCTGCGTATGGATAGCGTAGGCAAAATCTATAACGTTAGAGCCTGCAGGCAGCGTTATGACGTCACCCTTGGGAGTGAAGATATATACATCATCGGGGGCAAGATCGACCTTGATAGCTTCAGATATCTGTTCTACATCGTCAGCTTCCTGCTGCTGTTCAAGAAGCTGTCTTATCCAGTCGAAACGCTTTTCGCCTGCAACGTTTCCCGATATTCCAGCTTTATATTTCCAGTGTGCCGCAACGCCGTACTGAGCGGTGTTGTGCATTTCCTGCGTTCTTATCTGTACTTCAAAGGGTATGCCTTCCCTGCCGATAACGGTCGTATGGAGCGACTGGTAGCGGTTAGGTTTTGGCATGGCTATATAGTCCTTGAAACGGTAAGGGATAGGACGGAACATATCGTGAATAATACCGAGTACGTTGTAGCACTCGACAACTGTCTGAAGAATGATCCTCACGGCATATATATCATATATCTCCGAAAAATCCTTTCCCTTGACATAAACCTTCTTGTAAATGCTGTATATGCTTTTTACTCTGCCCTCGATTATCGGCGGAGGCTGAATATCGGATATACGTTCTCTTATCATACCTTTTATCTTGTCAATAAACGTATCACGTTCATCCTTATGGACATCAAGAAGCGACTCGATCTCCTTGAAGCCGTAAGGATCAAGATAGCGCAGGGCAAGGTCTTCCATTTCTTCCTTTACATCACTGATACCGAGCCTGTGAGCTATAGGTGCGTAGAAATTCATCGTTTCAAGAGAGGTCTTGCGCTGCTTTTCGGGCGGTCTGCTCGCAAGCGTCCTCATATTATGAAGTCTGTCGGCGAGCTTTATGATAATAACACGAATATCCTTTGACATTGCAATAAGTATCTTACGGATATTCTCCGCCTGTTGTTCCTCCCGGGTGTTAAGGGGAACCTGACCTATCTTTGTAACGCCGTCAACAAGATGAGCGACATCCTCGCCGAACTTCTTTTGTATAACGTCAAGTCCGACATCGGTATCCTCTACAACATCGTGCAGAAGTGCGGCGCATATTGTATCCGTATCCATGCAGAACTGTTCTACAAGTATATATGCTACTGCTACAGGGTGCGTAATATAAGGCTCTCCGGACGAGCGGAAAACACCGTCGTGCGCTTTTTCCGCCAGCTCATAAGCCGCCTGTATTTTATCAAGGTCGTAGCTCTTTCCTACTTCCTTTATCTTGTCAATAAGCATATCTATCGTATATGTCATGCTTATCGCCTCCGTTCACTCCGTAATTTTTCAGCTGCAGGATTTCATTATCCTTTTAACAACTGCCGAGTTTTCAAGCTCTATACGTCTGCCGCCCTTGATAAACTCCATTGTACCGTTTATTCTGTCAAGCTTAAGATGTCCGAACTCCGCAAATATGTGCAGACACATCATAAACAGACAGTAATTCATTCCGTGTGACATTGCAATCTGTGCGGCTGAATCTATAGAAGTCAACTTTCTTGCAAGGTCGAACGGGAGCTTCATGTTTTCCTTATCGGGCAGGATACGTTTAAGAAGTCGTGGATCGGTTTTTTCGCCTCTGAGGATTTTTTCATAGAAATTCCTTGCGGCAAAATACTTATCCTGCGGAAAATCACTTCTGCGTATGTCCTTTACTCTTACGCTGACGCTTTTTTTATCATTATATTCGTTTATCTCGATATTGCTGAGCACATCGACCTTATCGCCGGGAAAATATCCGAATTTATCGTATGAAATGCTGAAACAGAGGAACTTGAACTGCGAACCTTTATACTCTGCCGTAAACGACGTATACTTTCCGTCTTTGAGAGGTCGTGATGATATTATCATGCAGTTTCTCATCAAAAACAGCGGAGCGTTGTTTTCTTCACCGTAAGGCTGTAAATGACGAAGATTCTCGATTGAAGATATTTCAAGGTCAGACAGCTCCGGCTCAATATCAGCCTCCGTTGTCATAACCGGCATTGAAGGGAATTTTTCATCCGCATAGCTTCTCAGCTGAGCTATAAAATAATCTACCTTGTCTTTCGGAAGTGAAAAGCCTGCCGCCTTCGTATGACCTCCGAAACGTGTAAGATGCTCACTGCACGCATCAAGTGCGGTATAAAGCGAAAAGCCTTCGATGCTTCTCGCTGAGCCTCTTGCCTCATCGCCCTCTATGCCTATGACGATACAGGGCTTTTCGTAAAGTTCAAGAAGTCTTGCGCTTACTATACCGATAATTCCGTGATTCCAGCCCTCGCCGCAAACAATAAGCACACGGGAGTTGAACGCTTTAGGGTCGGCAATAAGCTGAGCCTTTGCCATTTCGAGAATATCGCTTTCGATCTGTTTTCTCTTAGCATTCAGCTCATTCAGTTCCTGCGCTTTTATCTCAGCTATCTGTCCGGTCTGAGCCATAAGAAGCTCTGCCGCCGCTTTCGGACTGTCATAACGTCCTGCGGCATTTATACGGGGGCATAAGCCGAACGCTATGCCTGTAGAAGTAATACTTTCGGCATCAAGTCCCGCCGCATTGATAAGCGCCAGAAGTCCCTGATTTTCGCTGTACTGCATTTCAAGAAGTCCACGCTTAACTATTATGCGGTTTTCTCCTGTCAGTGCGACAACATCGCCTATAGTGCCGATAGCCGCAAGGTCGGCATACTGCTCAAGAACACCTTCAACATCACGTTCCAGCGCCATAATGAGCTTTAGCGCAACGCCGCAGCCGGCAAGCTCTTTATAGGGAGAGCTGTCATCTTGTCTGTGCGGATTTACGATAGCCTCCGCTTTAGGCAGAATCTCAGGGAGCTGGTGATGATCGGTTATAACAAGCTTCATGCCGAGCTCATATATAAGCTCAGCCTCGTTGACGGCTGAAACGCCGTTGTCTACCGTTATTATAAGACCGGTGCCGTCCTCGTGCAGTTTGCGTACCGCATTCTCATTCAGCCCGTAACCCTCTTCACGGGTCGGTATGTACCATTGTACATCAGCGCCAATTGCGTCAAGATGTGTGTAAAGCATAACGGTAGAAGTAACACCGTCACAGTCATAATCGCCGTATACGGTTATCTTTACTTCATTGTCAACTGCTTCTTCTATCGCCTGTACTGCCTTATCCATATCCGCAATAAGCAAGGGGTCGGAAAGCTCTGTACCGTTGAAATACTGCTGTGCCTGTTCAGCTGTGTATATTCCTCTGCCGACAAGCAGACTGCACAAAAGCATCGGCAGTCCCGTGTCTGTCTTGAGTTTCATTGCAAGTGCATTGTCCGTATTTCTGACAAGCCATTTTTTCATAAGAAATTATATCCTCTTGATAAGTTCTTTCAGTTCTTCCGATGTAAAACGATATTTATTATCGCAGAAATGACAGCACACTTCCGTGACCGGCTCTTCCTCTGCGAGCTTTGCAAGCTCGTCCTTGCCGAGTGTTATCAGCACCTGCTCGGTACGCTCTCTTGAGCAGTCGCAGTAATACTGTGCCTCCCAGCTGTCAAGAATTTCACCATCAAGACCTTTAAGACCTTTAAGTGCTATCTCTTCGGGAGTAAGTCCGTCCTCAAGCATTTTAGTAACGGACTGCATATCCTTTATATTTTCTTCGATAAAATCTATAGCGGCTTCATTCACGGGCGGTACAAGCTGTATCATATATCCGCCTGCCTTTTTTATCGTAAGGTCGGTATCGACAAGTACGCCCAGTGCGCAGACGGTAGGTATCTGCTCGCTTACCGCATAATACTGCGTTACGTCCATAGCTATTTCTCCGCTCACTATAGGCACCTGTCCTACATAAGGCTCTTTCATACCGAGATCTCTTATCACCGAAAGATAACCGTCCGTGCCTACTATTCCTCCGACATCAAGTTTGCCTTTGGAGTTGAGCGGCAGATCGGCAAAAGGATTATCCATACAGCATTTCACGTTGCCTCTGTAGTCGGCTACGGTCGTAATTGTACCGATTTTTCCGCCGCCGTTTATCCTCAGCTCAAGTCTGTCGGTTTCGTTTTTCATAAGCGCACCCATAATACAAGCCGCAGTTGCAAGTCTGCCTGCCGCCGCTGACGCTGTAGCCGATGTGCCGTGTATTCTGTGTATTTCGTTTACAATATCGGTAGTGTCGATTGCACTGCAAAGCGCACTGCCGTCTGCCGATAATGCTCTTACTATCTTTCCCATTTATTCTGCTTCCTTTGCACAGCAGTAAAGCACCTTTTCGCTGTCCTCACTGCCCTTTTCAGTTGTCATATAATTATATCTGTCAAGAATTCTGAAGCCTGCCTTATGCAGTAATTCTTCAATTTCTTCAAGCGGTAAAGCAATCTCTGAAAAATCCTCACAGGAACGCTCATAAGAGCCGTCCTCGTTTTCAGTGAAAATATCAAGTGCTATATCTACCCTGTTGTCGCCACTGTCGCAGTCAAAATAATTCTGCCACACGCAGTAGACTTTCTCCATATCATACACGAATGTATTATCCGCAAGCACCTCTCTGTGCTTTCTCACAGTGTTGATGTCAAACACAAAAAGTCCTTTCGGATCGCAAAAGAGAGATACCGACTTAAAGCAACGCAGCATATCCTCTTTACTGTCAAGATGGTTAATGCTGTCAAGCACACATACGGTAACGTCAATAGTGCCGTACATATCAAGCTCGCACATATCCTGACACAGATACTCTATGTTTTTGTGCGGTTTTTCCTTTGCTACACTGAGCATTTCGGTGCTTAGGTCCACTCCGATAACATCATATCCGAGAGCGGAAAACTGCATCGACATACTGCCCGTACCGCAGGCGAGGTCAAGAAGTATACCCCTTTTGCCGCCGTGAGAAGTAATTATTCTGTCATAATACCCGGCAAGCTCATTATAGTCGATATTGGAAGTCAGCGTGTCGTAAACGTCCGCAAAACAACCGTATGCCGACATATTATCACCCTTTCGGTCAATCGTTATCCTTCATTCTGTCGAAAACGATGGAGTAGCCGTCATTTCCGCCCTGTAAAGACCTGTTTACACGGCTTATCGTGGCAGTACTGGCTCCTGTTTCTTCGACTATATCGCTGTATACTCTGCCCTCTACAAGCAGTTTTGCAACGTGCAGACGCTGAGCCATTGATTCAAGCTCTCTTATAGTGCACAGATCCTCAAAAAAGTCATAGCATTCTTCAATACTTCTAAGCTCCATTATCGCTTTGAAAAGCTCGTCTTTATCCTTTGAAACAAGTTTTGTGTTCATTGCGTTTCCCTTTCTCAAAAGCAAATAGGTAAAATACCTCTATAATAATACTACTATTTTATCACTCTAAAGTATAAAAGTCAACACTTATCCTTTTTATTACAATTCTATTTCAAAAAGCCTTGCCGTGAAGCATTCGGGCAGTTTTACAGAAAGGGACCTTGACAAAGGATTGAACATATGTTTTCCCTCATCGAACGACGGATAGATACAACGTGCCTTTGCGTTTTCTGTAGCGTATCTTATCGGTATATTACAGCACTCATTGTTTCCTTGTCTGCGCCATACCGCAAGATAGGCTTTATTGCCTGCTTTAAGACCCAGTGTTACCCATTCGTCACCGATATGAGATAATCCCAAGGGCCAGAACGGTACCGATCTCTTGATATCTTCACGGATACTTTTATAGCATTCAAGCGCTTCTTTTACAAGTGACATTCGCTCGGGGCTGAGATTTGCAAGGTGTCCGCTCTGATGGATACGCTGTGTCATAGCGTTTACCATATTGAACACAACCTCTTCCTTGTCGCCGTCTGTCAGCGGATATGACCATATAGCGCTCTGTTCGGGGCAAAGACCTGTCGGTGCGTTTGCCGCTATTGTAGCGTATCTTCTGTAATCGTCCTGATCGCTCGTCGACTGTATCGAATAACGGCTGAGCATCGCATAGTCTATTCTCATACCGCCGCTTGAGCAGTTTTCTATGATAAGCTCGGGGTAACGTGCAAACACGCCGTCAAGCCACGCAAGATATGCCTTTTCGTGTCGCATAAGTCCTTCGCCGACGCTGTCACAGTTAACCTCAGTGCCTATGCCAGGTTCTATGTTGTAGTCCATTTTTATGTAGCCTACACCGTAATCTTTTACAAGGCGGTCAATTACGCTGTCGGCATAAGCGCTGACTTCGGGATTTGAAAAGTCAAGCTGATAGCGTGAACGATCGTATACACGCTTGCCGTGCCGCATAAAGAACCATTCGTCAGGCACTTTCTTTGCCATTTCGCAGTTTATGCCCATAACTTCTATCTCAAGCCATACGCCCGGTATCATACCGTATTTTCTTATCTCATCGGTCACCTTCTTAAGACCGTTCGGGAAGCGGCGGCGGTTCTCCTGCCACTCGCCCACGCTGTCCCACCAGAAACCATCCGCATACCATCCGCAATCAATGCAGTAATACTCGCATCCTGCCTCTGCGGCGGCTTTTATAAGCGGCATTTCCTTTTCTTCGGTAGGGTCGCCCCAAAGGCAGTTCATATAGTCATTGAAAATAACTGCCAGCTTTTCGTTATCGGCATTCTTTCTGCGTATCGCACGGCGGTATCTTGTAAGCTCGCCCATGCCATCGTCAAAGTCACGGCATACGCCGACTGCGACAGGAACGGACGTAAAGCTCTCCCCGGGAGCAAGGTTCTTGAACCAGTGGGATTGCTGTTCGTCAGGTCCGCTGAGTGCAAGGTAAAAATGTCCTCTCTGGTCGCTTATCTCCCAGTGCCACGAGCCGTTATGCTCAATCTGCCAGAAAAGCCCGTTTCCTGTTTCGGTATTCTGAATATAACCCATAGGTAGATATTCGTTTGTTGACCAATTACCAACATTTGTTACATTTATCGCCTTACCGCAGTGTTCCCAGCCGTCTTTCTGCGACTGCGGCATACCGAGCTGTTCAAAGGTGTAGTCCTGCCACAGCATTTCCTTCTGCCACGAATTATGCGGTATCTTTATTATAAACTTATCATCACGGGGAAGAATACCCTCTTTTTCAAAACCGAGATAGTTGAACGATGAAACATAGGTCAGCGTGTATGTTTCGGTCGCAGATGTATTCCTGACTTCCGTATAGGTGCGTACTATGCTTATGCCATCATAGAAACGGAACGTGCTGATTACTTCTATACCTGTCGGCTCGTCATACTGCGTTACCTTTATAAGTCTGCCGATATTGTCACGGGTATCGGAAAAATCCTTGTACTTAAGTCTGTAGCCCGGTGCCGTTACTATGTACTTCGTGCCATGACGTTCACACGGACGGTCAAGTCCCGCAATTTCAACCTGCGCTATATCAAAACAACCTAAATGATCCTTTTCAAACATCTCGTCCCATATATCGTTTTCATTGAACGGGAGCGCCGAAAAGTGCATCAGCTTTATCTGTCCGTTATCCTCAATATCAAATACAATGTTGATTTTATTCTCGTTTATGTTTATCCTTTTCATTCTTCCTCCTTGCGACTGTTGAAAACTTCGTACACTCTCGGATACTTGTCCTTTACTCTTACCGGCTTGAAATCGCTGTTCACAAAGAAGTGACGTGTTCTGCCTGTTGCCTTGACATCGCCGTTTTCCTTGCCTTTTACCACATAATCAATTGTCATTTTAAAGCCGTTGAACTCTGTGATCTTAAGGTCTATAAGCACTGTTTCGTCAAAACGCACGGCATTCTTATAAGTACATTCAGCAGAAAGCACAGGTATCATAACTCCGTCCTTTTCCATTTCGGAATAGGGGTAGCCTGCTTTGTCAAGATAATGTATTCTTGTTTCTTCAAACCATCTTATATAATTTGAATGGTGTATTATGCCCATTCTGTCGGTTTCGTAATAATGAGCGGTACGCTCATACGGCTCTATAGGCGGTAGATCTTTTCTCATAGCTTTGCTCCTTTTATATCTTTGAATAACAGCTTTGCGACAGAGCTGCCTGCAAGCCTTACACCGACTTCGGCTTCGTCAAACCACTGCGCCGCAATCAGCTCATCCGAAAGCGAGAAATCGCCCTCGGGAAGCTCAGCCAGAAAGCCCGTCATCAGCATCTGCTTTTTCTGATAGGCGTATGAAGCAACAAGGCGTACCTTGACCGGCTTTAGTCCGAGTTCTTCCGTAACCTCACGCACCGCCGCCTCTTCGGCTGTTTCGTTTGTCATTATGTAGCCGGACACGCAGACGAATCTTTCCTCGCTTATACTGCCGTCGCCGCTGTGCTGACGGATAAGGGCATATTTATCGCCTCGTCTTGCAAGGACTATCACGCAATTATAGAACATATCAAACCACGGACGGTCGCAATGCCCGCAGTACGGCACAAGACCGTCATCGCCGATTGCACGTCCGATAAGCTTCGCTCCGCAGTCGGGACAGAATGTAAATCTCATATCATTCTCCGTTTACAAAAAAGCCGCACGGCACAGCCTATGCGCCAAGCGGCTTTTATATATTCTGTAACTTTTATCAGGAATTTGCCTTTATATAGTTCCAGCTGTCACGGCACATCTGCTCAAGACCTCTCTTTGCTGTCCAGCCGAGCTTTTTCTTGGCAAGTGTGGGATTTGAGTAGCAAGCGGCTGCGTCACCGGGACGTCTGCCTGTTATAACATAAGGAACCTTGACCTTGTTTACCTTTTCAAATGCATTGATAATATCAAGCACAGAGTATCCCTTACCTGTACCGAGGTTGTATGCGGGGCAACCTGTATGGGCTCTTGCCGCCTTGATTGCGGCAACGTGACCGAGTGCAAGATCAACAACGTGAATGTAATCTCTTACGCAAGTGCCGTCGGGAGTGGGATAGTCGTTACCGAATACGCTGAGCGTTGCCATTTTTCCTGAGGCTGTGCGGAGGATAAGGGGCATAAGGTTATTCGGTATACCGTTGGGGTCTTCACCAAGCTTGCCGCTCTCGTGCGCACCGATAGGGTTGAAGTAACGTAAAAGGATAATGCTCCACTGATCATCGGATGCGTACAGTTCTCTGCACATATTCTCAATCATCAGTTTTGTAGAGCCGTAGGGATTGATAGCGCTCAAAGGGAAATCCTCTGTTACCGGTACTTTATCGGGTATGCCGTAAACCGTTGCACTCGAGCTGAATACAAGCTTCTTACAGCCGTATTTCTGCATTGTTTCGATAAGTGCAAGAGTTGAGTTGATGTTGTTTTCATAATACATTATAGGCTTTACACAGCTTTCGCCTACTGCCTTGTAGCCGGCAAAATGTATTACTTCTGTGATGAAGTTCTCTCTGAAAATCCTGTCAAGAGCTTCTCTGTCACAGCAGTCGTTCTCATAGAATCTGAAATCTCTGCCTGTGATTTCCTTGATAGCCTCAATAGCCTTTGGCTTTGAGTTGTAGAAGTTGTCTATTACAATAATATCCTCGCCTGCGTTAAGAAGTTCCACGCAGGTGTGAGAGCCGATATATCCTGCTCCGCCTGTTACCAATACTGCCATAATCAAAATCCTTTCCTCGGCATTGTTTCTTTGCCTGCCGTTTGCAAAACGGTAACATCCGATAAAAACGACAATATCGTACCGATTCGCTAATACATATTATATATCCGACTGCGATGATTGTCAATATTTTTTACTTAATTGACATTCGCCGCATAATGTGGTAAAATCACATTAAGGTAAGCTTTTACAGTAAATAGCAAGGCATTACCGCAGACAGAAAACTAAAAATTCAAATTTTTCAGGAGGAAGCAACATGAGCAAATTATTATCGGCATCACGTCTGATAGAACTTTACACAGACAACGCAGACGGTTATCAGAGCACTACAGATAAACTTCTGTCCAACCTTTTTGACGGTTTCATATTTTATGTAGCGGTTGTGGTATTCATAATATCCGTACTTATTATAACTGCCAAATACAGAAGAAAACCCACGCTCGGAAAGAGAAAATCACTTACTGCGACAACAGTTTTACTTACCGTGTTCGACGCACTTCTGCTTTTATTTAAAGTAGACTTTTTCAGACTGCTGTGCAACCCTTACGACTATTTCACGAGCTATAACTTCTCATCGTTCATGCCCGGTACAAGCGAATATGCTATATATATTTCATACTATATAGTAGTGCTCGCAACCGTCATCGCCGGAATCATAATGTGCATCGTAGGATATACCACACTGTCCGATAAAGAACTAAAGCAGAAAGCAATTGACAAGGCAACCGCTGTTCAACAGCAGTACAGACAAGGCTATCAGGTACCTCCTCAGGGAATGCCTGACCCTCAGTACAACACTTGGCAGTGCAAAGTATGCGGTACGGTAAACAAGGATATCGGCGGAGATTTCTGCTCACAGTGCGGCGCACCTAAAAACAGCACTTCGGGCAACGCTAACAGTCAGTAAGGAGGAACCTGTATGCTTCATATAGGTCTTGCGATAGCATTGCTCGTCCTGTGCGGTTCGTACAAAGATTATCCGACCCTGTCAAAGCGAACAGGCATAAATGTTATAACCATAATACTTACAGTGCTCACAGGAATAAAGGCACTCGCAGTACTGTTCGGTGTGATTCCATCATATTACGGTACGGAAAGCGATATTCCCTACTCAGGTCTTTCTGTATTCTCTTCGGTAATGTTTGCAATTATTGTAATATATTACGGCGGTGTGATTACGCTCAGCGTAATTGCCTGTATCAAGGGATACAAGTGTATGAGCAACAATGAGCTCACCTCTGCGGCTTACAGCGAACAGCAGAGAGTAAACGCCGCAAGGGCACAGCAGATATACCGCACACAGTCTGCCGCAAATGTTCAGCAGAGCTTTACAACCGAAAACAACGCATGGCAGTGCAAAAGCTGTGGTAAGTACAACGAATCTGACAACAAATTCTGCATATACTGCGGACACATAAGGTAAGAATTATCGATAAGGAGATGTACGACATTGATACTTATAGCATTAGCAATAGTGGTACTTGTACTGTGCTCAAAATACAAGCAGACACCTACAACAAGCAAGCGTACAGGTGTCATGACAACAACAATAATCACGGCGATACTTTCGTTCTTTGAGCTGATAAGCGTTGTAACTCTCGGTATTCTCAACGGATTTTTCGGCGGTGAAGCGTTCAGAGAGCTGATGTGGGATGCTGTCGCAAGCGGCGATCTTGACTATGAAGGCTTTGCCACAGCGAGCGAGGCTGTAGACTTTGCGCTTTCAATGGTCACAACAGGTCTTATTGTAGCTATGGTATTCTGCGTACTTATAACCGCTTTCGGAATAGTTGCGTCAGTAATCGGCTTCAAAACCATTGCCGACAAAGCGCTTACAGCAGCAGCGGCACAGAACACGGCGGCTCAGCAGCAAGCATATTACGCACCGTATTATCAGAATAACCCGTCTTATCAGGGCGGTTACGGCTACCAGAATAACGCTCAGCCTTATCAGGACGGCTATAATAATAACCATTACAGCAGTCAGCCCCGGCAGAATTATCAGGCATCTGTACAAAACAATACCGCTTCTACCGGTCAGCCTGCAAATAACAATTCGACCGCAACTACTGCTCAGAACAACGATTGGTACTGTGTATGCGGAAACAAAAACACCGCAGGACAGAAGTTCTGTTCAAACTGCGGTACGGCAAACCCGAATATATCAAAGTAACCGGATACAGAAAATCCCGCAGGCTTTTTACCTGCGGGATTATTTTACTTTATTTGCACCCGTGCCGCTTATATGAGTCCGTAACGTACTACCTCTTTGATCTTGCCGTTTTCGATAACCACTCTCGGTATACGCAGAGCAACCGCACAGGTAAGCTCATATCCGATAGTTCCGATAAGGCTTGCGTTATAGTCAACGCTTGTTTCCTTGCACTTATCTGAGTATACATAGACAATATCGCCTGTCTTTATATCAGGTACACCGCTTACATCAACAATGGTCTGATCCATACATACCCTGCCGACAACGGGACACAAAACGCCGTTTATCAACATCTTTCCCTTTGAACTGAAATCACGGAAATAACCGTCGGCATAACCTATCGGTACAACTGCAACCGTCATTTCCTTGTCGGCAGTATACGTTCTGCCGTAGCTTATCTGCGTACCTGCCGGAATGGTTTTGAGCTGAGAAACGACCGATTTTACCGTCATAACGCTCTTCATCTCAAAAGGCACTTCGAGCGGATAGTTAGGGCAATGACCGTAGAGGATAACGCCGGCACGGACTATATCGCCGCCAAAATCACTATGATACACTATTCCTCCGCTGTTCTGGGAGTGAATGAGCAAGCCCTTATCGCTTGCAATCTTCATAAGCTTTTCCTGCTGTTTATTCGTATACTGAACATCGTCTTCATCAAAGCTGTCAGCCGCAGCAAAGTGAGTATATGCCGCCTTGCAGTCAAGTCCGGGCATAGCAAGAATATCAAGCATTTCCTCCTCTGTATCGATTCCGACACGGGTCATACCTGTATTTACCTTTATATGCACAGGGAGCTTCACGCCCTTGCTTACGGCATAATCACTGAGCTCCTTCGCATACTGCACACTTCCGGCAGTCTGGGTAATGCCGTATTCAAGCAGTTCGTCAAAATAATCTTCATCGGTATAACCGAATGTCAGTATTGTGCCCGTTATGCCGTGCTGACGGAGCTTTTCACCCTCCCACAAATTAGAAACACCGTAATATTTTACGCCGAGATCCTGGAGTTTAAGACATACAGCCTTATCATCATGACCGTAGGCATTCGCTTTCACCACCGCAAGTATCTCTTTGCCCTTTGCAAGCTTCTTTATCTCATTATAGTTATGTGTGAGTGCATCGAGGTCGATCTCAGCCCACGCGCGCTTTAAAAATCTGTTCATAATATAACCTCTTTATGTAAATTATTAAGGGAAAAACAGCAGGAATACAGGTTCTGTGACAGAAAAATACACCTTGTTTTTTTTCTCATTTTGTGCTATTATAGTATTATACTATTTTTCTGAGTAAATTTCAAGCCTTCGGAGGTTGATAAAATTGATAAAAAGAAGAAGTAATTGGTACATATATGCTATAACCTTTATTGTAACCGGAGTTCTTGCAGCGCTTGTATCAACTATACTGCTGAATAACTTTTACGAGTCGCAGAAAAACGACGCTACCGTAAATGTTTCACAGCCACAGGGCACAGCTTTTACCCCCGATTCAACATATAATTTTTCTGTACTGCTTACTCTTTCGGCAGACGCAGACAAAGCGCCTGATAAATATATGACTGTGACCTACCGTGCAACAGCAAACACTTTTGTGCTTATGCCCTATCTTTCAAGCACCGAACTTGCCGGCGGCACAATAAAGCAGATATGCGAGCAGTCGGGCGAAGCAGAAGTAGCAAAACAGCTTTCCGAAAAGACCGGTCTTACAATAAACAAGTATATACGTTTCACCAAGTCCACTCTCAGCGAACTTTTTGATATGGTCGGAAACACAACACTCACTATCCCGAGCGAAATAAAGTACGAGAATAAAAAGGACAACACCGTTACTGTAATAAAACAGGGTACGCAGATTTTTACCGCTGATCAGATGTACACATATCTTACGCTCCCGGATTACGGTATTAAAGACGAGCTTTATCCCTGCAAGGTATTGGCAACCGCTATCTCGGCGTTTATTGATCAGAACTTCATCGGAACAGGCGAAAAGACGCTTGCCGAATATATGGATTTCATTATCAACTTTACAAATACAAACATCGAGCAGGGGGACTACGACGCAAAGATAAAGTCAATTCTCTATACTCTTTCCCAGACAGGTTCAAGCATTACCGATTTCTATATTCCTTACGGCAAAAAGAGCGGCGATAATTATGTGATCGATGATAACAGCTGGAAAAACGTCAGACAATCAGCCGGTATAGAATAAGACACGACAAATAATATTCAATAAACCGGCGGCGGACGGCAGATTATTTTATGCAGTCAATGCCTTGAATATATCTGTGAAAGGATAACGATCTATGAAGAAAATAAAATCATTAACAGCTTTGCTGCTTGCGTTATCAATATGCGCAGTTACAGCCTGCAGTTCACAGTCAGCGGACAACTCATCTGCTACGGAGAGCGCTTCTGCAACAGAATCTTCTACAGACAGCACAACCGCATCAGGCGCTTCCTCAGAAATGTCATCGAAAGAATCCTCCGACACATCAACAAAGCCCGAAAAGCCTGTCACCGATTTTACGACATATGTTTCTAATACTGTTGTATCAACCGGAAACAATTTCTATATAGAAAAAGCCGAAAATATAACCTACAGAGCATATCTTCCCGTTGAGCAGTACGGCGAGCTTGAATACAAATTCTTCTTTACCAATATGGTCGACTCGACCTATGCAAAGGGCAAGGACGCATTTGTCGGAAAGGACGGCGGCGCATATACCGTTTCAAATGCCGTTATAGCCGATGGCGGTACAAGCACCGAAGACAAAATAACAAACCGCACGCCTGTAACATTCGGTGGTAAGGAAACAAAGGAAGTTACTGCCGATGAGAGCTACTGGAGCGACCCTGTTACAATGAATATCCCCGAAGGTCATTATATGGTATGGGAGTGGACCGTATCGGGCGAGGGCATTCCATGCAACAAGATGTCAAGTCTTACTTCCACCGCAAGCTCCGCAGACGGTGAAACATTTGAGTTCTGCGACGAGATTCCGCTACCCCAGATTATCGGTGCAAAGAGAGATGTAAAGCATACGGTAGCCGCAATCGGCGACAGCATAACGCAAGGCTGTCAGACAGAGCAGATGAAATACGAGTTCTGGGCTTCAAAGATATCAACACAGCTTGGAAGTGATGTAGCGTTCTTCAACTGCGGTCTTGGCTGGGCAAGAGCAAGCGATGCCGCATCAAACGAGAACTGGCTGTCAAGGGTATCACAGTACGACACGGTAATTGTTGCATTCGGCACGAACGATATTGTTTCAGGTAAATACGGCGGCAAGAAAAGCTCAGCAGAAGAAATAGATGAATATCTTGACGCAATAGTTTCATATCTCACGGAAAATGGCTGTGATGTAATCCTGTTCAACGCACCTCCTCAGAACTTCAAGAAAACAAACGAGGGCATAAGGACTGCACTCAACGAAAAAATACCGGCTATTGCCGAAAAATACGGAGCAAAGTTCTTTGACTTCTCTGCTCTGCTGTCAACCGAAGACGAACCCGGAAAGGCGGTATACGGCGGTCATCCGAACGGCGAAGGCGGCACTGTGGTCGCAGACGCATTCGTAAAGCAGTTCGGAAGTCTGTTTGAATAATTAAAAAAATTATATATCATCAAAACGGCGGTTGCGATACTGCCGTTTTTGTAATTTATACCATCGCATTTCTGCGTTTTTACAGAATATCGTTTTTTCATACGCTCATAATAATAACGCACAGCATATTGATTATAAATATGCCGAACAGCAAAACGGATACTGAAATCCTATATAAACAGAATAAACGAAAGGAAAAACGGTATGAAAAAGACAGCAGCTATATTAGCTTCCATAGCCGCTATGAGCTTATGCGGTTTATCTGCGTCTGCGGCAGACGGCGATAACATCATTGACGGTGTGTTAAACGGCGCAGAGGAGATTGTTGACGGAGTTGTAAGCGGTGCGGAGGAAATCATCACTCCCGGCGGCTCGACCTCTGTTGACGAAAGCACAAACGACAGCACAGCTATACCCGACACGGTTTCACAGGTAACACCCGGTGATAGCACAAGCAGTACAGGCAACGTAAACACAGGTGTTCCCGCTTTCGAGCTTGCGGCACTCGGTGCGGCGGCAGTAGGCGGTCTTGCAGCTATGGCTATAACAGTTCGCAAGAACAACAAGTAAATTGCTGAAATAAAACAAAACGCTCCTGCTTTATTGGCGGGGGCATTTTGATTATTTACAGCGACAGGAAAAATTCATAGAATTTGCTTTAATTGCCATCTTTGCCGTAAAAACGCTGTACAACAGATAAAAAAAGTAGTATAATATAATTTAATGTCGTGCTGTGGGGATACCTTTCATTTTATAACGAAAAATATTCGGACTGTTTCAAATTCATCTGAGCTATTGCTTTTACCGAGTCACCTTACATACCATGCTAAACGCACTTGTGAAAATCATATCTCCGGCACTTTCGTCTGACCTCATATTTCAGATTCAGCCGTTCTTACGGCGAAAGAATATCTGCAATTAAAAGAGGAAATATACATTATCTACATTATCAAGGAGTAAAAATGGAAAAACAAAAGCATAAACGCAGTTCCTTTTCGGGAAAGCTCGGATTTGTTCTTGCCGCAGCAGGTGCATCGGTAGGACTGGGCAATATCTGGAGGTTTCCGTATCTTGCGGCAAAATACGGCGGAGGAATTTTTCTGCTGATATATATTATCCTTGCGCTGACATTCGGCTATACGATGATAACCGCCGAAACCGCAATAGGCAGAATGACGCAGAAAAGTCCTGTCGGCGCATACCGTTCATTCGGAAAATCAAAGTGGCTGACGCTCGGCGGCTGGATAAACGCAGTAATACCGATTCTGATAGTGCCATACTACTCTGTTATCGGCGGCTGGGTCATCAAATATCTTTATGAATATATAATCGGAAACGGCGGACAGCTCGCCTCCGACGGATATTTTACAGGCTTTATTTCAAGCGGCGGCAGTGCCGAGATATGTTTCCTTATCTTCACGGCGTTTACGGTTGCGGTAATTTTCGGAGGGGTACGAAACGGCATTGAGCGTGTATCAAAGTTCATGATGCCTGTGCTTGTTATCCTTTCGATAATGATAACCGCATATTCCGTTACTATGCCGGGCGCACTTGAGGGTGTGAAGTATTTCCTGATACCGAACTTCTCTAACTTCTCGTGGATGACGGTAGTTTCCGCTATGGGTCAGATGTTCTACTCGCTGTCGATAGCAATGGGCATACTGATAACATTCGGCTCATATATGAAAAAGGACGTTTCAATAGAAAAGTCTACCACCAACGTTGAAATATTCGACACGGGCATTGCAATCATGGCAGGGCTTATGATAATACCTGCCGTATTTGCGTTCTCGGGCGGCGATCCCGATACACTGCAGGCAGGACCATCGCTGATGTTCATTACGCTTCCTAAGGTCTTTTCAGGGCTTTCGGCAGGAACATTTGTCGGAATACTTTTCTTCTTCCTCGTTTTATGTGCGGCGCTGACAAGCTCAATCGCACTTACAGAAAGTGCGGTTTCGACCTTTCAGGATCAGCTCGGCTGGGGAAGAAAGAAATCGACCGTAATAGTCACCGTTATTATGATAGCACTCGGAACACTGTCCTGTCTTGGCTACGGACCGCTCGGCTTTGCGCAGATACTGGGAATGCAGATGCTCGATTTCTTTGACTTCCTTACAAACTCGGTAATGATGCCGATAGCGGCTATCGCAACCTGTCTGCTTATTTCAAGAGTTGTGGGCGTGAAGAAGATCGAAGAAGAAATGACTGCGGAAAACGGCACTTTCAAACGAAAGAAGATATTCAATTTCATGATAAAATATCTTTGTCCCGTATTTGCGGCGATAATTCTTATAAGCTCGGTCGCAAACGCTTTCGGAATAATAAAGATGTAACAAAAAACCTCCCGTCGAAAAGCGGGAGGTTTTGCTGTATATATCCTATTATTCTCTGTGGTCGATAACTCTCTTTGCCTTCTTCTCTGTTCTCGGAAGCGTTCCGACAGGAACAACGGTTATCTTCGGTGTAACGCTGAGCTTTGACTTGAACAGCTCTCTGATAGTATCGCCTGTCTTGTCGAAGCTGACTCTGCCCTCTGCCTCAACAGTTACAAGGATAACGTCACGGTTTATGCTTTCATCGTGTGCGATATTGATATTGTACTCACTTGAAACGCCGTCCACCATTCCGAGTATTTCTTCGACTTGGCTCGGGAACATATTTACGCCGTGTACCTTGAACATATCGTCACTGCGTCCCTTTACCGTGTCAAGTCTGGGATAATGACTTCCGCACTTGCAGGGTTCGGGGATAATGCGTGATATATCGTGCGTTCTGAAACGCAGGAGCGGTGCGCCTTCCTTTACAAGAGTAGTAATTACTACCTCGCCCTCTACCCCGTCGGGAACGGGCTTTTCTGTTTTCGGGTCGATTATTTCAATATAAACATAATCGTCCCAGTAGTGCATACCGTCATCTTCCGCACAGCTGATACCTATACCGGGTCCGTATATTTCGGTAAGACCGTAAATATCGTATATTTCAACGCCAAGCTCAGTTCTTATGTAGTTACGCATCTTATCGCTCCAACGCTCAGAGCCGAAAATACCCTTCCTGAGATAAATCTTATCACGCATATTGCGTTTATTTATCTCCTCGGAAAGAAGTAAAGCGTAAGAAGATGTTGCCGTAAGAACCGTTGATTTAAGGTCTACCATCATCTGAAGCTGTTTGTCTGTGTTGCCCGGTCCCATTGGGATAGCCATAGCGCCCAGCTTTTCACAACCTGCCTGAAATCCAATTCCTGCTGTCCACAGACCATATCCTGCCGTAATCTGTATGCGGTCCTTGTCGGTAATCCCTGCCATTTCATAGCAACGTGCTATCATCAGTGACCAGTCATCAACGTCCTTAGCTGTATAAGGGATAATTACAGGCTTACCCGTTGTGCCTGAGGAAGAATGGATACGCACCACTTCTTCATCGGGTACAGCCTGTATTCCGAGCGGATAAGCATATCTCAGATCTGCCTTGCTCGAAAAGGGGAGCTTTTCAAAGTCCTCCTGGCTTGAAACGCCGTCAATTCCGGCATCTCTGTACATCTTTCCGTAATAGCTGTCCGTTTTGATAAGTCTTTTTATCTGAGCGTCAACCATCGCCAGCTGTTTCTCATTCAGTTTCATATTTTTCGCCCTCTCCGTATCCTGCAAAAAATGCCGCTTTATTCGTTTCGACAAATTTTAAAGGTACACGTTTTTCTATTTCTTTCAGTATGGTTTCCTTTGATATGCCGAGCCTGCCCGTGCCGGCAGCTACTCCGAGTATCGCAATATTGAAATATCGTGACGAGCCGAACGGTTCGCATATCTTCTTTGCGTCAATTACAACGCAACTGCACTTATTCTTAAGATACGCTATCATTTCTGTACCGCCATAACCCGTATTCATCAGTGATTCCGTGACAGGCTTTACCGGAACGCTGTTTACAATAACGATACCGCCCATTTTAAGATATACGAGATTGCGAGCAGCCTCAGCAGGTTCAAAGGCAAGTATCATATCGGCTGTGCCATAAGGAATCAGAGGAGAATATGCCTCGCCTATCCTTACATGGCTCGTTACCGAACCGCCGCGCTGTGCCATTCCTATGGTTTCGGCGGAATGCACTGCACTGCCTTCAATCATAGCTGACGCCGCTATAATCTTTGACGCAAGCACGGTTCCCTGACCGCCGACGCCGCAGATAAGTATGTTTTTATTCATCGGCTCCACCTCCTATAGCGTTTACGGGGCATACCTGACTGCAAAGTCCGCAGCCTGTGCAAAGTCCGCTGTCGATAGTTACCTTATCATCAGCTATAATAAGTGCGGGACAACCTATTTCACGGATACATTTCTTACACTGTACGCACTTGTCGGAAATCGTACATTTAGCGGTCGGTTTTGAGATAGCTATGCAAGGCGATTTGAATATAATAGCCTTTACACCCGGGATATCTGCACATTCCTGCACAGCCTTCACCGATGCGTCAAGGTCGAGCGGATTAACAGTAACTACCTTTTTCACACCGATGCCCTCAAGCACCTTTGCAATGTCAACTTTATCGACTATCTGCCCCATAAGATTTCTGCCTATTCCGGGGTGGGGCTGATGACCTGTCATAGCAGTTGTTGAATTATCTAGCACGCACAACACCATATCTGCGTTATTATAAACCGCATTGACAACACCCGTCATACCCGATGCGAAAAACGTTGAGTCGCCCACAAATCCGAAGCACACACCGTCGCCGTCCGTCCAGTGGAAACCCTGCGCCATAGTAATACCGGCACCCATGCAAAGACAGGTATCCACCATATCAAGCGGCATTGCATTTCCGAGCGTATAACAGCCGATATCACCGCAGAAATACGCCTTTCTGCCTTTCATAGCCTGCTTTACCGCATAGAATGACGCACGATGAGGACAGCCTGCACAAAGCACGGGCGGGCGTATCGGCAATGCAGGAGCGTCAGATAAATCATAGCCGCTCTTTACACACTGAGTACCGAGGAAGTCGCTCAGTATAACTGCCGCCTTATCGGCGCTAAGTTCTCCGCTAGGCTGAACCTTTCCGTCAAGCTTTCCGGATACTTTAAGCTGCAAATGGTGCTTACCTGCAAGCTTCAATACCTGCTCTTCGATAAACGGGCTGAGCTCTTCTATACAGATAACCTCGTCAACTCCGTCAAGTGCCGAGAGGACAAGCTGCTCAGGGAAAGGATAAGATGTTGCAAGCTTTATAAGCTTTATATCGGGATAATCTTTAAGATATTCCTTGGTGTAAGCATAGCTGATACCCGATGTGATAACAGCTTTTTTTGAATTCCCACCCTCGACAGTATTGCCGCAGTAGCCTGAAAGATCCTTGCCCATTTCAACGTTACGCTTTTCTATCATAGCGTGGTTTGCAAATGAAAGTCGAGGGAAGATAACCCACTTTTTGGAGTCCTTTACAAAGCCCTCATATTCCTTAGGACCTGCATATTCGGGCGTTTCAACGGATGCATACGCATGACAGACGCGCGTTGTCGGTCTGAATAAAACGGGAGTTTTGTATTTTTCGGAATATTCAAATGCGTCCTTTATCATGCTGAAAGCTTCTTCCGGTGAAGACGGATCAAACACGGGTATACGGCAGAAATCAGCAAATCTTCTGGTATCCTGCTCTGTCTGCGATGAGATGGGACCGGGATCATCGGCTGACACTATCACCATACCGCCCTTTACGCCTACATAGGCGAGTGACATAAGCGGATCGGCGGCAACGTTGAGTCCCACCTGTTTCATAGTCACCATAGCTCTTGCACCGCTGTATGCTGCGGCTGCCGCTACTTCCATAGCGGCTTTTTCGTTTACCGACCACTCTATATGTACTCCGTCATGCGGATATTTAGAGATAGTTTCGAGTATTTCGGAAGACGGTGTTCCGGGATATCCCGCAACAAGGTTTACACCTGCTGCAAGTGCTCCCAACGCTATAGCACCGTTTCCCATTACATATTCCTGCATATGAAAATTTTTCCTTTCAGAGATTGGTATATACACTTTTATTATAACATAAAAATTGTCGGTGTCAACCGACACGGCGGTACGCCGCCTTTTGCCTTTTGGCAAAAGTTTTTATGTTAAAATGTTCTCAGACCTGCGGTGCGCCGCAAGCCGTGTATAGCACGGCAAAATCCGCTTTCGGCGGATTTTTTGTCTGAGGTTATTATAACATATGTGTCAATAGCTGATAAAACAGCCTCTGCAAAAAGCAGAGGCTTACATAAATTCAGTTATTATCGGACAAAGTGATGCTGTCTGCGCTGTTTCCTTCGGTTTCAAAAATAACTATTTCATTTTTACCTTTTTTCAGAAGCGGAGCCGGGATATACAGCTTTTTCTGAGGGCCTATATTCCAGAATCTGCCGAGATTGAATCCGTTAATAAACGCAACACCCTTTCCGAAGCCATCGGTATCCAGAAATGTATCAGCAATTTCACTTATTTCAAATTCAAATTTATAGAATGCCGGTACACCGTCATTGTAACCACGGTTATAGTCTATTCTGCCAAGCTGATTTTCATCAAGTGAAAGTTTGAACATTTCAAATCCATACTGCCTGTGATCGTTAATTCTTACTCCGCCGAGAACGCCCTTGCGCTGGCACTCAAGTCCTGTACCAAAGTTAACTCTGCCGATGTTCTCAACAAGTAGATCTGTTGTTCCGCCTGCGGATTTTTCAGCAAGCTCAAACTGTTCGTCTATCGTTTCTGCAAAAGCTGTAAACGCATACTTGCCGTTTCTGAAGCCTTGTACTCTGTCTGCGGTATTTTCGCATCTCACAGTGCTGACTGTTTCATTTTCTCCGATGTGTAATCTGTAAAGAACATAACCGTAATAGCAGTCCAGTTCCTCAAAGCTCAGCGGGTACACCGACTTTACCGGGTCTGAGATACTGTCAAGTGTGCTGAAAAGATCGGTTTTGGCGGTGCATCGGATTTTTCCGTATTCCAGACGTCTTATTTGTGTTGTAAGCGGGACTTCATTTATATCGGTATAACGAGAAATCACCTCTTTGCACTTTTCGTATTTTTCGGTTATTCGACCATCTTCTGTCAAGGGTGCATCATAATCATACGATGTCACTATGCCTGTCTTTTTCTCATTGTTCTTTCCGGACATAAACCCGAAATTTGTTCCGCCCTCGAACATATAGAAATTCATACTGCCATTTTTGAGCAGAGTATCAAGTTCTTGAGCTGCCTTTTCAGGTGCTGTGATATTGTGTTCTTCGCCCCAGACATCAAACCAGCCGTTCCAGAATTCCATACACATGAGCGGCTTATCTTCTCCGATAAAACGCCGCATTTCACCAAACTGCCATTCAGCAGAAGAGCCGAAATTGCCGGTCGGCAATGCGCCGTCAACCATACCTGATTTGAAAACAAATTCACTCCACGGGCCGTCAGATGTCACAAACGGTACAGTTATGCCATACTTACGCATAGTATCTCTCAGAAACTCAAGATATGACGTGTCATTTCCGTAATAGCCATACTCATTTTCAATCTGCATCATAATTATATTGCCGCCATTATCGATCTGATAAGGTGCAAGCTTTGGCATAAGAACGCTGTAATAACTGTCCACTGCATTAAGGTACGGCTTGTAGGAGCATCTCAGACGCATTGCACGGTCTTTTAACAACCACGCAGGCAATCCGCCGAATTCCCACTCTGAACAGATATACGGCGACGGTCTGATAATCATATAAAGTCCGAGTTTATCGGCAAGCTCTATAAAACGGCAGATATCATGCATTCCGTTCCAATTGAAATTTCCTTTTTCAGTTTCGTGAAAATTCCACGGAATATACGTTTCAACTGTATTGCATCCGATATTTACGAGTTTTTCAAGCCTGTCCTGCCAATATTCCGGTACGGTGCGGAAATAATGTATTGAACCCGAAATTACCTTGAACGGTTTCCCGTCCAAATAAAACTTATCTCTTATTTCAAATCTTGACATAATATACCCTCCTGATTATCAATCTTTCTTCTTTTTCATTTTTGCTATCGCAACGCCTGCGCCGATTGCGGCAGCCACAGCAACCGCTCCTACGACAACGGGAACAAACGGGAATGAGCCTTTACCGCTGTTGCCGCCGTTGCTTTTTGCTGATTTGTCGTTATCTTCGGAAACGCTGTCGGATGAATCTGTGCTTTCGGCTACCGATGACGTTTCGTTGGTTACGGCTTTATTTACAGCCTCATAATCGTACAGCACCTGTGCCGCATCGACAGAACAGCTTCCGCTTACGACAGTCAATTTCAGAGTATGCTTACCCTGTTCCAAGCCGTTTATCAGCAAAAACGACTGTCTGTTGCTGATTTTTGATACGGCATATTCCTTATTAACGGTTTTGCCGTCAACATCAATGCTTACAACCGTGTCGCCTTTCTGTACGCCTGTAAGGATAATGCCCGTTCCCTCAAAATCAACGGTGAAATAAGCCCCTTCAGCGCCGTGCGAAATTGTACGCTTGTAGTTTTTGAAGCTGTCCATAGTACTGTGTTCCCAGCCGTTTTCGCTGTAAGTAAATATGTTGTCGAAATTATCAAACTTGTTCACATACGGCTGAACGCTGTCGGTTGCCTCAACCTTGATATTATCAAAACAGCAATTGTTATATGAACTGTAGAGTGCCGCTCTTCCTGCACTGTAGCCGCCCTCCTCAGCCTTATAATCAATTATTTTCTCGCCATCGACTGAAACTGTTATATCATTGTTCAGTGCGGAAATTTTTACATTATGCCACTTTGACGAATCAAAGTCTGCTATATTTCCGTCAAGAACCTTCTTCTTTCCGTCGAAGAAATTCCAGTTTCCGTTTTCATAAAGCGTAACGCTGTAACCGCTCCTACCGCTGTCTGCGAGGATATATCTCAGACCTACGCCTGCATAGCTGTCTTCCCCGTCTGTAAGTATATCCGCACTTACGCTGTAATTATACCAGCGGTCATCGCCGAAATTAGTTGTCGGATCAGGTGTACCGCCCCATTCGTTAGCCTTAATATCCTTTGTAATCTTCTGCATCAGCACCTTTTCGCCGTTCTTTTCGGCAACCTCAAAAGCGCCGCCCTCATCGGTCGTATAAAGCGGTGCGTTTCCTCTTGAAGCAAGGAACTCATCGGAATAACCGAAATCATCTGTGTACGGCAATGAGAGTAACTTATTGTCGCTTTCCTGCGGCACATCAAATTCAGGCTCTGATATATTCAAAGTTGATACAGTTATCATTGAATACGGCTTTATCGTAACCGAATACTTGCCGTTTTCGGGAGTAACTGTCGAAATCTTCTTGAAATAATTAGCATTGTACTCCTGACCCTCATCAGGACCTCTTGTTTCCCAGACATATACCTCATTTCCTGCCTTGGCAAGATTTGACACCTCAAAGTTATATGTGATAGGCTCCGATGTCGTATTTGTAATAATCGTGCTGTAATCGCCTTCCGCACTGCAAGCGGTGATATAGCTGTACTTTGCGTCAACCAGTGCGTGACCGTCACCGCCGACCTTTGCATCGCCGTAACAAGCGTCAAATATAAAGCTCCAGCCCTTATCCATAAACTGTGAGAAATGCAGATTCATATAATATCCGCTGTCAAGGGTATAATAGCCGTTCCACGGCGTATTTGCGTTTATAAGCTGTTTGTGGCAATATGTAACGCCGTCATAATATCCTGCAACGGCAGGCTGATATTCATACAGCGTCATATATCCGCCGCTCACCATTGTAATCATACGGTTTGCAATATCAAGCACACCGTTAAGACCTGTGAGTCCGGAATTACCCTCGTCAAAGCGGTAAGCCGACTGTGCATAGGTCATAGGTGAGCTTCCCTCGGAAAACCATAATTCCTTGCCGTATTCCTCCGCAAGCTTTTTTGTAGTATCATCAGCGAAGCTTGTGTAGTGAGAACCGATCACATCGACCGCATCACACAGCTCCTTATTCTTCATCATCAGCCTTGATATGCCCCAAGTGCCGCATTCGTCCGCCGCAACTATCTTGATCTCAGAGTAATCATACGGACAGTCCTTTTCGCTTTTAAGCGTTTTTGAAAGATAGATTATCCAATCCGTATCAACGGCACGTTCATTTTGGTTCGCACTTACATAATCAAACACAAGACCGTAGGTTTCATAAGCGGCATCAAGCGTCTGCTTATACCACTTATATCTTGCGGCATAAACATCGCTTGAATCCGATACCCATTTAGGCTCGCTCCACCACAGCATATCAAGTGTTACGTCAGGATTTATCTTTTTAATATCGGCGGCAAGCTGAAAACCTGCCCCACGGGTCACATCAGCTTTTTCGTCCTCATATCTAATCGTCGTAGGCTCAGTACCCGATGAAGTATTGACATCGGCGCCCATTTCCACCTTGAAGTGAGTAAATTTAAGTCCGTTTTTGCCGTAAAGATGTTCAAGTATCTTGTTATAGCTTTCGGGATTTTTCTCCTTATAGTCAAGCAAAAGCCTTGACGAGCCGTTACAGCTGATCATGCCCTGTCCTCTGTAGAGTAAGTTTTCGCTTGTGTTTGCTTTACTGCCGTCAATTTTAATATTCACCGTATCACCTCTGTTATTATTTTCCGCAAATACAGTATTAACTGCGGTACACATAATCGCCGCACCGATGGCAAGTGCGGTTATTCGTTTTAAAATGCCCATAAAAGCACCCCTCTCCGATATTTAAATCACAATAATAATATATATCGGAAAGGGACTTGAAGTCAATCTTAAATTAGTGACAATTCTAACTTTTTGAAACTAAAATCAATACCGGGCAGTATTTAAAACGGATAGCTCTAAATTATATTACCTCTGTTTTTTCTGAACTCAGACGGTGAAACTCCCTCATATTTTCTGAACACTATACCGAAATAGGTCGGACTTGTATATCCCAGTCTTTGCGAAAGCTCAGCCACAGGGATATCCGAATCGAGGAGCATAGTCTTTGCTTTTGAAACCTTGACGCGGGCGACGTATTCCATCGGGCGCATACCAAGACGCTGTCTGAAAACCCGCCCGAAATACTGTGGTGATACCCCAGAAAGTTCTGCCAGTTCTCCGAGTGTTATATCTGCGCCTGAATGCTCGTTTATGTACCGTACAGCCTCGTCAACTATAGTGCTTCCTGTACTGCCATCAGCGCTTCTTCCGTCAAAAATGCCTTTAGCCGTAAGCACGGCATTGTATATGAGCAGTGAGCATTTTTCGTTGTTATGCGGGTTATCGGACGCAAGCGATAATATCCGCTCGAATATTTTCTGAAATGCGGAAATATCAGCCCCTGTTGCAACCATCTCACCGTCAAAACCCATACTTTTCATAATATCCGCCAGCTTATCTCCCCTGAACACCATCCAGCAGGTAGTCCAATCCCCGCGCTCGGGATAATATTCGTGCGGCAGTGCGGGCGGAAGATACAACAGAGAATTTTTTTCAAGGATATACCTTTTTTCTCCGACTTCCAACACGCCACTCCCATTTGCAGTAAACAGGAGCTGGTGCGAGGTAAGCCCATTTTCACGTTTTACATGAAACTCGGGCTCCGTCCTGCCTATCCCAGACAGATAGAAAGGAAGCCCGGTTTCGTTACCTAAAACAGGATATACGGCACTGTGCATTTTATCACCTCGAAGCGTTTTTATAATTATATCATACCGAAAGATTATTCGCAACCGCCATTGATAAAATCTTCCACCGCACTCTTTGCGTCCGGTGTGTCAAGGTATACAAAATTGAAATCCCTGAACATATCGGTTTTTGTTATATAAAACGGCGCAACACAGCCGCTCGCAAGTACCGCCTCATAGGCAAATGTTATCCCTGTTCCAGAAGAAATAAGCTCCGTCATAAGCCCGAAACTGCTTATACAAGTAATGCGACGGAAGTATTCGACCATATAGTTGTGCTCGGTCAGGAGCTGTTCAAGAATTGTCCGTGTTCCCGAGCCCTTTTCCCGTATCAGCAGATTTTCTTCAAACGCATCTTCAAGACTTACCGTCTTACCTGCAAAACGATGTTCTTTACCGCATATTCCGATGAAAGGCTCATGACGGTACAACCTGCTTGCAAACTCATTTCTGTCGAAAAATCCCTCTATAAGCGCAAAGTCAAGCTCACCGTTTTTCAGCCTGCCGAGCAAGCGGTCGGTGTTGTCAACGTCGACCGTGATATTTTTTGTAGGGTCGTCAAGATATCGCTTTATAAGCGGCGGTATAACATATTCACCGATAGTTTTCGTTGCACCGATCGAAAGCGTTGTACTTTCGGGAAATCTCATCTTCTCCGACAGCTTCCGTTCCTGATACAATACGTTTTCGGCATAGTTCTGAAGCAGTATGCCCTCTTTTGTGAGGCTGAGCGTCCGCCTGTCATAGCTGAAAAGCCGGCAATTATATTCATTTTCAAGAAACTTTATATGCTGCGTCACTGCAGGCTGTGTGAGACTCAGCTCTTCTGCCGTGCGGCGGTAATTCATATTTCTGCACAGTGCAAGAAATGTCTTGATTCTGCTGTCTATCATAGCGCCACCTCATAAATTTTTATTATCGTTTGATATTAAATGATAATTTGATTTTATCACAAACCCGTGATATAATCAAGTAGCAAAAACTAAAAGGAGAAATATAATGACTTTTATCAAAAAGAACGGTCCCGGCATACTTATGTGCGCACTTATCGCAGGATTTGCAACATTTCTCGGTTCGTTGAATTTCGGCGGATTTTCGATGGAACTTATAGGCGCACCTGTTATATCAATACTTACCGGAATGATCATTTCACTTGTCGCACCGAAATTTGCAGGCAACGGTAAAATCAGCGGCGGCGTGAAATTCACTTCAAAAAAGATACTTCAATATGCCGTAATTATCCTCGGTTTTACCCTCAATCTCGGAATGATAGCACAGGTCGGCACAAAGAGCCTGCCTGTAATTGTCTGCACTATATCGGTATCACTTATCGTGTCATTCCTGCTTATGAAGCTGATGAAGATCGATCCGAAAACCGCCTGCCTGATCGGTGTCGGCTCTTCTATCTGCGGAGGTTCTGCTATTGCGGCGAGCGCACCCGTTATTGACGCAGACGATGAAGACGTTGCACGTTCGATATCGGTAATATTCCTTTTCAACATTCTGGCGGCGCTTATCTTTCCTGTTTTCGGACAGGCTATAGGCTTTGGCACGGAGGGTTTTGCGGTATTTGCCGGAACTGCCGTAAACGACACGTCTTCAGTTACCGCAGCCGCCGCCACGGCGGAAAATCTTTACCACACAAGCGGTATTCTGTCAGCCGCAGTTACCGTAAAGCTTACAAGAACTCTTGCGATAATACCGATAACTCTTGTACTTGCATTTTACCAAGCAAGAAAAGCAAAGACAGCCGGCGCTAAAGGATTTTCGTTCAAGAAGATTTTCCCATGGTTTATTCTGTGGTTTGTCGGAGCGTCGCTTCTCACTACGGTTATCGGCGTACTGCCCGAATGCGGATTTACAGCCGCATACTCCGATATGTTTGTCCCTGCCATGAAGTGGCTGGCAAAGTTCTTTATAGCAATGGCGATGGGCGCAATAGGACTTGGTACCAATATTGTAAGTCTTGTCAAAAAAGGCGGCAAGCCGATTATTCTCGGCTTCTGTTGCTGGTGTTCGATAACAGCGGTGTCAATAGTCGTTCAGCTTGCAACAGGCATATTCTATTCTGACATATAAGCATATCTATAAATTCCTAAAGAGCGACCGTGAGTCGCTCTTTTCAGTATGTCAATAAACCTATGGTTATTAAATAAAGGGTGGGTGCACCTCCGAGCAGCAGGAACAGCAGCTTAAAAGCTACTGTGAGAAAAACGGGCTTACATACAAGCCCGACCGCACCGCTACTCCGGGATACGGTCGCAGTCAGGCGGCAAAGACGACTGCAAGCTATAAGGCGGCGGTTAAGGCTGAGCAAGAGAAAATTAAGCAGTTAGAAATTGACAAAGCTGAAAAAGATGCTATAATAAAAGAAAAAGAAAATTCTTTTCATAGTGACCTTAAAAACGGCAATATTAAGAAAGAAATCGACGAAAATCATCAAAAGAAACATATAACCGGAAAGGTCTGGAAACAGCAAGTCAAGCAAGCGCTCGATGATATAAAGAAAAATCCTGATTCAAAGCAAAAGCCAAAGAGTCGATTGCTGGATAATATTGACCCACAAACCATCGTTGATAATTGTGCAGGTACCGGTGAGTTGGAATTTTGCAAAAACAGTAAATACCCAGATGAGTTTATTGAATTACCGTTTGATGTTGGTGTTACTTTCGATAAAAGATTAGGACGTTATGTTAAAACAAGAACAATTCAAATCAAGTATTCTGACAGAGGCACTAATGTTTTCCCGACAAAAGGAAGAGGTGATAAGTAATGAAACCCTATATAGTACAATTAGAAATTGATGACCGTAAATCTATTGTATATTGCAAGGACGGAACAATATACAGAGGGCGATGCATCGGCGATTGCATCGTTACAAATGATGACGGTGAAGATGAAGATGGTGTCCGTTATCAAGATGATGATGGTACGACAGTACTTTTAATAGATGACGACATTGAATCCGTTAAATTTATAGATTAAACACCCTTTCGAGGGTGTTTTTCTTATGCTTAAAAGGAGATAAAATGTTATCAACACTTATATTATTATACGCCCTTGATAATGGGCAGATTCCAAATGGTTGCTTTATAGCGGCGTGGATATTTCTCATACTGAAAATAATTTTCGTTACAGTCAAGGAAATTATGAACTATAAAGAGAAAGATTAAAACAGCACTTTCACGGTGCTGTTTTTATATTACCCATTTACAGAAAGGAAAATCATTATGGATGAAAAAATCACAACATCGGCGACTGAGAATGCCGAAAGCACAGTTCAGGCAGAACAGGCAGCTGCCACAGCTCAGAGCGGTGCACAGGACGGCACTGCCACGGAAGCTGTTACGCAGTCCGAACCGCAGGCTGAGCAGAAATCCGAGCCTTCCGGAAATTCAGAAACAGGAAAGGCTGACGGCAAAAAATCAGACAGTGCAGAATCCACCGGCGAAAGCGACAACTTTCAGGAGGAAAACAGCAAGCAGGAGATAGCCGAGCTTAAAGGCAAGGTTCTGATATAACCTCTTTTCCGTGTCCTATTACGATGAAAAAAGCATTGATCAGACTACCGGTGACAGCAAACTAAAATTGTGAAATACAAATACAAAATGGCGGTCACCATAACAGCGACCGCCTTAAATTTGTGTCATATTTGTGTCATACTTGTGTCATACACTGTATGATTTTTCGGTATTTTTCAGACTTATTCAGCACTTAACAGCGCATTACTAAGCCAAATCAATTACTTCAGCGCTTCCTCAACAGCAACTGCGCAAGCAACTGTAGCACCAACCATGGGGTTGTTACCCATACCGATAAGACCCATCATCTCAACGTGTGCGGGAACTGAAGAAGAACCTGCGAACTGAGCGTCAGAGTGCATACGACCCATTGTATCTGTCATACCGTATGAAGCAGGACCTGCAGCCATGTTATCGGGGTGGAGTGTACGACCTGTACCGCCGCCTGATGCAACTGAGAAGTACTTCTTACCCTTTTCAACACATTCCTTCTTGTATGTGCCTGCAACAGGGTGCTGGAAACGTGTGGGGTTAGTCGAGTTACCTGTGATAGAAACGTCAACGCCTTCCTTCCACATGATTGCAACGCCTTCTGTTACGTCGTTTGCGCCGTAGCAGTTAACCTTAGCACGAAGGCCATCAGAGTAAGACTTGCGGAATACTTCCTTAACCTCGCCTGTGTAGTAATCCATCTCTGTTTCAACGTATGTGAAGCCGTTGATACGAGCGATGATCTGAGCGGCATCCTTACCTAAACCGTTAAGGATAACACGCAGGGGTTCCTTACGGACCTTGTTTGCCTTTTCAGCGATACCGATAGCGCCTTCAGCAGCTGCGAATGATTCGTGACCTGCGAGGAAGCAGAAGCACTTTGTATCTTCTTCAAGAAGCATCTTGCCTAAGTTACCGTGACCAAGACCAACCTTACGCTGATCGGCAACTGAACCGGGGATGCAGAATGCCTGTAAGCCTTCGCCTATTGCAGCGGCAGCGTCAGCGGCTCTCTTGCAGCCCTTCTTGATAGCGATAGCACAGCCTACTGTGTAAGCCCACTTAGCATTTTCAAAGCAGATAGGCTGAATGCCCTCAACGAGCTTGTAGATGTCAAGACCCTTAGCCTTGCAGATTTCTGCACACTCTTCAATAGAGCCTATACCATAGTTCTTTAAAACAGCGAGAATCTGGGGTTCACGTCTGTCATATGATTCAAATAAAGCCATTGTTATTTCCTCCTTACTGCTTTCTGGGGTCGATGATCTTTACAGCATCGTTGACACGGCCATACTGACCCTGTGCCTTTTCAAATGCTGTGTTAGCATCGTCACCGTTCTTGATGAATTCCATCATCTTGCCGAAGTTAACAAACTTGTAGCCGATGATCTCATCATCTTCATTGAGTGCAAGACCTGTAACATAACCGTCTGTCATTTCGAGGTAACGAGGACCCTTCTTGAGAGTACCGTACATTGTACCTACCTGTGAACGAAGGCCCTTACCGAGATCCTCAAGACCTGCACCGATTGCAAGACCGTCTTCTGAGAAAGCACTCTGGCTTCTGCCGTAAACGATCTGGAGGAAGAGTTCTCTCATTGCTGTGTTTATAGCGTCACAAACGAGGTCAGTATTAAGTGCCTCGAGAATTGTTCTGCCGGGAAGAATTTCAGCCGCCATAGCTGCAGAATGTGTCATACCTGAGCAACCGATAGTTTCAACGAGTGCCTCCTGAATTACACCATCCTTAACATTTAAAGACAGCTTACATGTACCCTGCTGGGGTGCACACCAGCCGATACCGTGTGTAAAACCGGAAATATCCTTTATTTCCTTGGCCTTAACCCACTTTGCTTCTTCCGGAATGGGAGCTGCGCCGTGCGCTACGCCCTGCTTCACGGGACACATAGTTTCAACTTCATGTGAATACGTCATAACAGTTGTAGACTCCTTTCAAATTTTCGTGACCGTAGCCTGAGCTTGTCCCGGTCACCGGTAGTTTTTTGCCGGGAAATGCCCGGAACATACAAATATATTATATACTATTCTCTCGACATTTTCAAGGGATTTTCTTAATTTTTTCAGTTAGCGGTTGCTAACTTTTCTGATAACAGTGCGGCTTAAGATAATTTGGAATTATATAACAAACGTCGGACAAATCAAAGATTTGTCCGACGCATAATGCTTTTACTTTTTCGTCCTGACTGTCAGCGTACCGCTCCACGAGCTGTACTGTGTAGCCTTGCCGATCGTCTTGTAAGCTCTGA